>JAAUYH010080167.1_pt1 | contig 24412 bp, 27 predicted proteins | sample 7278061 | NCBI WGS metagenome assembly JAAUYH01 (sample SAMN14350203, study PRJNA611818) | marine sediment metagenome | isolation source: surface marine sediment (0.6m) | place: French Polynesia: Moorea | collected 2018-08 | reverse complement strand
TGACCATGGCCGACAAGATCGTCGTTCTTCAGGCAGGCGTGATCGAGCAGGTCGGTAGCCCGCTCGAGCTTTATCAGACCCCTCGCAATAAGTTCGTGGCTGGCTTCATCGGCAGCCCGAAGATGAACTTCATCGAAGGGGATGAAGCCGCAAAGCACGGCGCGCACACAATCGGCATCCGACCCGAGCACATCGACGTCGGCGACAGCGGTGCCTGGCAGGGGACTGTCGGCGTAGCAGAACATCTCGGCTCGGATACGTTTATTCACATCCACGGTATTGCGGGATGCGATCCGATGACCGTACGCGCTCCTGGTGATGTTGCTGTCAAACACGGTGACCCTGTATTCTTGACACCGAATGAAACGCACATTCACAAGTTTGACGCGCAGGGTTTGCGTATTTCATGAAGCGACTTGCTGGAAAGACAGCGCTCGTCACCGGCGGAGCGCGTGGGATTGGCCGTGCGATTTGCGAGGCCTACGCACGTGAGGGTGCAAAGGTTGCCGTTGCTGATCTTCTGGAAGCCGATGCGAAAGAGACCGCTGAAGCCATTGGCGGTATGGCGGTTCCGATGGATGTGACGGATATCGCCTCTATTCAGGCTGGAGTGGCGTTAGTAGAGGAGGCCTGGGGTGGGATCGACATCCTCGTCAACAACGCAGGCATCTTCAACATGGCCTCGATCGATAGGGTCACGCACGAGGATTATCGTCGTCAGTACGATGTCAACGTGGGCGGCACGATCTTTGCCTGTCAGGCGGTCGTGCCTTCCATGAAGAAGCGCGGCGGCGGAGCGATTATCAATTTTGCCAGCCAGGCCGGGCGGCGTGGCGAGGCCAATGTCACGATCTATTGCTCCACAAAGGCGGCGGTGATCTCGATTACGCAGTCGCTGGCGCTGGAATTGGCGGGCGACAACATCCGCGTCAACGGCATCGCGCCGGGCGTCATCGACACGCCGATGTGGAAGCACGTGGACAGTCAATTCGCGGAATACGAAAACAAACCTATCGGGCAGAAGAAACGCGAAGTGGGTGAGGCCGTGCCGTTGGGGCGCATGGGCGATCCGGTTGACGTGGCCGACCCGTGTGTCTTCCTCGCCTCGGATGAGGCGCGCTACATCACGGCTCAAACACTGAACGTGGATGGCGGAAACTGGATGAGCTGATGTCCGATCAGGTGAAATTGTCGAACGCCACTTTGAACAAATTGCCGGAAGCTGTGCTGGTGCCGACCTATGACCGGTCGAAGCTAACTCCCGGCATTGTCCATATCGGCCTCGGCAATTTCCACCGCGGTCACCAAGCTTGGTATCTGCATCGGCTGATGCAACAGGGCGAGGCACACGATTGGGCCATCGTTGGCGCCGGAGTGCGGCCCTTTGACGAGGCACAGCGCCTGAAGATGGCGGCGCAAGACTATCTGACCACGCTCATCGAACTCGACCCCGCAGGCAGTTCGGTGGAAGTTATTGGGTCGATGATCGACTATGTGCCGATTGTCGAGGGCAACGGACCACTCATTGAACGCATGTCCGATCCGTCAATCCGCATCGTGGCGATGACCGTGACCGAGGGGGGGTACTACATCGACCCGTCTTCGAAGGGCTTTGATGCCAAGCACACCGACATCCAGCACGATGCTGCTCAACCGGACACGCCCCGCACGGCGTTTGGTGCCATCGTTGCCGCGCTGGCGGCGCGCCGCGCCTCTGGCGCAGGCCCCTTCACGCTGCAAAGCTGCGACAACCTGCAGGGCAACGGTGCCATCATGCGTCAGACAGTGGTGTCGCTGGCCAGGCTGTCGAACCCCGATCTGGCTGACTGGATCGACGCCAACTGCAGTTTTCCCAACTCTATGGTCGACTGCATCGTGCCCGCCACCGGACCGACCGAACTGGCGCTGGCGCGCGAACAAGGCATTGATGACGCCGTCCCGGTTACGCACGAAAACTTCCGGCAGTGGGTGATTGAAGACGACTTCTGTGCAGGTCGCCCGGCCTGGGAAAAGGTCGGCGCCACGATCACGGGCAATGTCCACGACTACGAGGCGATGAAAATTCGCATTCTGAACGGCGGGCATCAGGTGGTCTCCGTTCCCGGCGAGATCTTGTCGATCGCCACGATTTCTGGCTGCATGGAGCATCCATTGATCGGCGCCTTGTTCCGCAAAGTGGCGCTGGAAGATATTGCGCCACACGTTCAACCGGTGCCAGGCATGACACCCGAAGCTTACATCGACTTGATCGACCGCCGCTTCTCCAACCCGCTTATCGTTGACACGACCCGCCGCGTCGCTTTCGACGGCTCGTCCCGACACACCGGGTTCATCTTGCCCGTGATCCGCGAGGCTTTGGCCGCTGGCACATCGATTGAGGGCTTGGCGCTGACCGAAGCCCTCTGGGCGCGCATGTGCGCCGGCACGCGCGAGGACGGCACCGCGATCGAGCCCAACGACCCGATTTGGGATGACCTGACTGCCGCCGCCGGTCGGACGAGATCAAACCCGGCCGCTTGGATTGAGCAACGCACGCTCTACGGCGATCTGGCGGACAACCCACGTTTCGCGGATACCTTCTCGCGTTGGCTGGCTTTGATCTGGTCGGATGGGACAGAGGCCGCGATTGGCGCTTACCTCGCTGACTAAAAGCAAAACCTCGAACACGTGGAGCGATGTATGAAAGCCGCCCAGTTCCCATCCGCAAATCAAGTCAGCGTGGGACAGTTGCCAGACCGTGAGATCGCACGCGGGGCTGGGCGCACCTTTGTGAAAACCTCGGTGCATACGGCGTCACGACGCATGGCGGTATTGCGGAATACTGCGCTGTCCACGCAGATGCCGTTCACAGGGTCGGCGACCTGAGCTTTGCAGAAGCCGCGTTGGCAGAGCCGATGGGATGCGAGCTGAACGGACTTGCGCCCCTTTAAGACCGCATCATCAAACGCGCAGCTATCTTTGGCACCGGTCCCATGGGTCTCTTGATCGGAATGGCCTTCAGATCTCGTGGTATTTCGGAGGTGATCATGTTGGAACGTGTCGACGACCATTTGCAAATGGCCGAAGAGATTGGTCTGACGACCATGATCGCTGAAGACTCTCAATTGGCTGAGCTCAAGCGCTCGTTTGACCTCGCTGTCGACGCGACCGGTTTTTCCAACGTTGTCGAAAAACTACCTGACTACATCGCGAACGGCTAAGCAATGCTGGTTTTCGACGCGTGCCGGCAAGATGCGAAGATCGCGGTTTCCCCACTCGACCTCTTTGGCCGGCAGCTGACCCTGTTTGAAACACATTCGCTCAATCACAACATTCCGGACGCGCTTCATACACTGTCGGCCATTGGCGACGACGTGCGAAAAGTCATTAGCCATCAGGTGTCGCTCGAAGAAATTGCTGACGTTATGGCTGGCAATCAATTGCCTGGGAGTATGAAAGTTCAGATGGCAGTTTGACCGATGGAGAAGAAATTGTTCGCGGCATTTGTGATCAACGAACGCCACTGTGCAGAATTTTGCGGCCTTGGTGATCTTGACCGGATCGTCCCCCCCTTTCGATTTTCGAAGCAGTCTGCAGCCAATCTTCAGCTTGGTTTCCGCCGGTTTCGCTTCGTTCGAGTGACCGCAAACGCGAAGTTCGCTGCACCGCCAAATACCTCGATCCGCAGATGCCAAGGATTGCTGCGCAAGCAATAGCTGCGCGAGCAAAAAGCCGCTTCGTCCCCCTAGCGGCCATTTCCAAAAGCCTGGCCGACGCAGTTACCCGTGATACTTGCTCATCGCGACGGTGGCGTTGGTGCCGCCGAAGCCGAAGCTGTTGGACAGCACGGTGTCGAGGGTTTTTTCTGTGGTTTCGGTCACGATTTCTTCGGGGCGGATCGCCGGGTCAAGTGTGTTCACGTTGATGGAAGGCGCCATGTAGCCGCCTTCCATCATGATGAGCGAATAGATTGCCTCGTGAACGCCCGCTGCGCCCAGGGAATGGCCGGTCATGGACTTGGTGGAACTGATAGGTGCATGGTCGTCGCCGAAGACGCGGCGTACCGCTTCGACCTCGGTCACGTCGCCGACGGGCGTTGAGGTGCCGTGGGCGTTGATATAGTCGACCGTCCGGTCGCCGAGCGTGCTGGCGGCCAGCCGCATGGAGCGTTCGCCGCCTTCACCGCTGGGGGCCACCATGTCGTAGCCATCCGAGGTTGCGCCGTAACCGGTGACCTCGGCATAAATTTTCGCGCCGCGCGCCTTCGCGTGTTCGAGTTCCTCCAGCACGACCATGCCGCCGCCGCCGCCGATCACGAAGCCGTCGCGGGTTTCGTCAAAGGCCCGTGCAGCGGTTTCGGGGGCGTCATTGTACTTGGACGACATCGCACCCATTGCGTCGAACAGGCAGGACAGGGTCCAGTCGACTTCCTCGCCGCCGCCGGCGAAAACGATATCCTGCTTGCCCATCTGAATCTGCTCGGTCCCGTTGCCGATGCAGTGAAGCGTGGTCGAACAGGCGGACGTAATCGAATAGTTGATGCCCTTGATCTTGAAGGGTGTGGCGAGACAGGCGCTGACGGTGGATGACATGCAGCGCGTGACCATGAAGGGGCCCATGCGCTTGGGTGCGCCTTTTTCGATCACGATGTTATGGGCCTGGAAGAAATTCGACGTCGATGGCCCGCCGGAGCCTGCCACAAGGCCGGTGCGCTCGTTCGAGATGTCGCTGTCCTCGAGGCCTGCGTCCGCAATCGCCTGTTCCATCGCCAGATAGGCATAAGCTGCGGTCGGCCCCATGAACCGAAGTTGCCGCTTGTCGATGTGCTCGGTCAGGTCGATGTCGGGCACGCCCGCGACCTGGCTTCTGAAGCCATGATCCGCATAGTCCTGCTGGAAGGTGATCCCGGACTTGCCCGCACGCAGGCTGGCGTCCACTTCAGCAACAGAGTTCCCGATCGGACAGATGATCCCGATCCCGGTGATGACGACGCGACGCATTTGAAGCTCCTTGGCGGCTTTTGAGCGTGTCTATGATAGGGGTACCACTGGGGCAAGCAGTTTGGCCGTCGGACTAATCTCGTGTTTCCGGAAGTGCGTATCCATAGGCGCGGAATCCGGCGGTTTCGTTTTCAATTGTCTCGCGCAGCACGGCGTCGTCCCAGTGCAGGTCCATTTTCGGGCTTTCGCCGATGCGGCCGGTTGACAGGACTTTGGTCCGATCTATCGGAAGCTTCACGCGCGCAGCGAATTCAACGAAGTCCTCGGCCAGGTGTTCGTTGCGCAAAACGGTGGCGTTCGAGCCTTGCGTGTACCGGCCGTACATCCGCGTCACGAACCCCGGTTCGCTTGCGTTCACCGATTTCATGAACGCCATGAAGTCAGTGTGCTCCAGGTCGTTGAGGGCCGAGCAGACGTGCCATTTCGTCAGATGGCCGTTTACGCCCCATGTCTTCCAGTTTCTCTTGGTCTGGTAGCGAAACCAGGACTCGTACCAGGTCAGGGGGTTCCGGACGACGCAAAGAACAGTCGGCGTTTTCGAAAGCCGCCGTGTTGCCAACAAGTAGGCGATGCGGACGGATCGCAGCACATGGTCGAAAGTCGAATGCTTGTGGCCGACGCTGCCCACGACAAGACCCTGGCTTTCGGCAATGCTCGTTAGCCAGTTGCCCCCGGTCTTCGGGATGTGAAGATACAGTATGTCGTTCTTCAGAATGAGCGACATGGAGCGGCCCTGACTTGAAATGGGAGCATCGGATCAGCTTTCGCTCAGCGCCACTTTCATGTCCTTGACCTGATAGATAACGTCGCCGTCGGCCTCGACGCGGCCATCGGCGACACCCATCGTCAAGCGACGGGTTTGCACGGCCTTGGTGAAATCGACGTGATAGGTCAGCATCTTGCGGTCCGGGCGCACCATGCCGGTCAGCTTCACCTCGCCGACGCCAAGGGCATAGCCGCGCCCCTGCCAGCCGCGCCAGCCGAGGTTGAAGCCGGTCAATTGCCAAAGACCGTCAAGGCCAAGGCAGCCGGGCATGATGGGGTTGCCGGGGAAATGGCAATCGAAAAACCAGAGGTCGGGCGTGATATCGAACTCGGCAACGACGTGACCCTTCCCGTGTTCGCCTCCATCCTCGGAAATCGACGTGATCCGATCCATCATCAGCATCGGCGGGGCCGGAAGCTGGGCGTTGCCCGGCCCGAACAACTCGCCGCGTGCGCAAGCCAAGAGGCCCTCTTTGTCGAAACTGGATGGAAACTGGCTCATTCGGGCTGCTCCTGGGGCACGTTTTTTGTTCTGTTCAAGGCCCCATAGCAGGGGCGGCGATTGTGGCGCAAGGGGCGACAAATTGATGCCATTTCAGGAAAATGCGCGATTTCCATTGAAGATCGCCCCCATGTCTTTCTATATTTGCCGAAGAGCAAAGGAACCTGACGATGTCCGACCTCGGCCATATCAACGGCACCAAGTGGCTTGCATCCGCAGGCGTCCGCCCCACGCGGCAGCGTGTGGCGCTTGCGGCGTTGTTGGTTGGTGACGGAAAAGACCGGCATGTGACAGCCGAAGGCCTGCACGCGGCCAGCCAGAAGGCCGGAGAGGCGGTTTCGCTGGCCACGGTTTATAACACCCTTCGGGCCTTTTGTGATGCGGGGCTGGTGCAGGAAATCACGGTTGACGGGTCGAAAAGCTACTTCGACACCCGGACCGACGACCATCCGCATTTCTTCTGGGAAGATGAAGCACGGCTGACAGACGCTCCGGCGGAAGAGCTTGAGATCAAGAGCCTTCCCAGTGCGCCTGAGGGCGCAGAGATTTCAAAGGTCGATGTGGTGATCCGGCTGCGCCGGACTTAAGCGCAGTTACTCAGAGATAGGTTGAATAAGATCTGGGCCAGAGGCCCGGTTCGAGTTCACAGCCGTATCCACGCGATAAGACTCCAGAGCATCTTCCGGGGCGGCACGCATAAGCGTTGCCGCGCCCTTGCCCTCTTCCCCCAGCCATAAGCCCCAATCCGACTGGCTTAGAACCACGGGCATCCGGTGATGGATCGCCGACATCGGTTCGTTCGCTGCCGTTGTAACGATGGCACAAGTGACATGGGCCTTGCCGTCTCGTTCCCAAGCTTGCCAGACACCGGCGAAGGCGAGGATGTCGCCTTGAGTGGGATGGATGTACCACGGCAGGCGGTTGCCGTCGGCATCCTTCGTCCATTCGTAAAACCCACTTGCCGGAACAAGACAGCGCCGTTCGCGCACAGCAGCCTTGAAAGCGGGCTTTTCGGCAATCGTCTCGCCGCGCGCGTTGATCAGCAGTGGTCCGCCGTTTTCGGTCTTGTACCAATGGGGCAGGAACCCCCATCGCATGGGTCTGAGACGGCGCATCCCGTCTTCGCTTGTAACGGTATGCACCTGGTTCGTGGGGCAGATGTTGTAGTTCGGCAAGGCCGCCAGATCGTTCGAGGCCTGTGCCTCGAAGAGGGACGCCATCGCATCGTCGGGAAGTGTCAGGGCAAATCGACCACACATGGCGCAGAGCCTACGACTGCGGGCCGGAAATGAAAACGGGTTGCCCCATCCCGACACGGACAGGGCAACCCGGACTTGTTAATCAAAATATCAGAGTCTCATTTGGCACATACCACCTGTGCCACACGCAACGAACACACTTCCAAAAGTTCTGATATACACACTCACGCAAGACACAATTAGCCAGACTAATTTGTCATTAGTGAGGCTTTCGGTAAGGCCTTATTGCGGCAGCGATCAACGGGAATTTCCCTTGTAAAATTAGGGAGCTGCCGAAATTCGGTCAAAGTGTGAGCTCAACCATTGCGGGTGTTGCGCGTCGACTTCGCTATCTGTGATAGGATTATACGAAAAAGGCCGCCCTAAGGAGCGGCCAATTTTTCGGTTTTGAAGGGACGAACAATCAGGCTTCGTCGTCTTCACTCGTCTCCGTGCTTTCGGTGTCGTCCGCCGAAGCTTCTTCCGCTGGCGCTTCGCCTTCGCCGCGCTCGAGTTCGTCGAGTTCGGCCGCGCCGATCTCGTCAAAGAGTTCCGCGATCTCCAGCTCGGCCTGCGCTTCGTCTTCGGCGGCCTGCTCGGCAATGTTGATGCCCTGTGCCTGAAGCTCGGCTTCCTCTTCCGAACGTGCCACGTTCAGTTCGATTTCGGCTTCGACTTCCGGGTGAAGCGTCACGACGACCGTGTGCAGCCCCAGTTCCTTGATCGGGGCTTTCAGGGCCACCTGGCGCTTGTCGACGCTGAAGCCAGCTTCGGTCGCGGCTTCGGCGGCGTCACGTGGCGTGACCGAGCCGTAAAGCGAGCCGGAGTCCGAGGCCGAGCGAATCACGATGAACTTTTCGCCATTCAGCTTGTCGGCCAGAGCCTGTGCTTCGGTCTTGGTCTCCAGGTTTCTTGCTTCCAGCTGTGCTTTCTGGTCTTCGAAGGCCTTGATATTGGCGTCCGAGGCCCAAAGCGCCTTCTTCTGCGGCAACAGGAAGTTCCGGGCATAGCCGTCCTTGACGGACACGACATCGCCCATCTGGCCCAGCTTTGCCACGCGTTCCAGTAGGATAACTTGCATTGTCTGCGCTCCTTACTTCACGGCGTAGGGCAGAAGGGCGAGGAACCGGGCGCGCTTGATCGCGCGGGCCAGTTCACGCTGCTTCTTGGCCGAAACGGCGGTGATCCGGGACGGCACGATCTTGCCGCGTTCGCTGATATAGCGCTGCAACAGCTTCGTGTCCTGGTAGTCGATCTTGGGTGCATTGTCGCCCGAGAAGGGGCAGACCTTGCGGCGGCGGAAAAATGGTTTTGCTGCCATGACTTAGCCCTTTCTATCGGCGATCGCCGCGATCACGGTCGCCACGATCCCGGCGGCCTTCGCGTTCTTCGGATTTCTTCATCTGGATCGATGGCCCTTCTTCGTGCGCGTCAACCTTGATGGTCAGAACCCGCATGACGTCTTCATGAAGACGCATCAGACGCTCCATCTCCTGCACGGCAGGGGCGGGGCTTTCGGTTTTCAGAAAGGCGTAGTGGCCCTTGCGGTTCTTGTTGATCTTGTAGGCCATCGTCTTGACTCCCCAGTATTCGCTATCAACGACTTTGCCGCCGTTGTCTGCGAGGACGGTGCCAAAATGTTCGACAAGGCCTTCAGCCTGCGCGTTGGAGAGGTCCTGACGCGCAATCATCACATGCTCGTAAAGAGGCATGATTGCTCCACTTCATTTCAAGCGCACTTCAAAGGACAGACATTGTCGCCGCGCCTGTCCACGAGAGGCTGCGCCGTTAAACGGTGTTGCGGCGAACGGGCGGTGTATACACGCGCTGCGGGACAGGTCAAGCCATGGCCAATGTGTCACAGGTAACGCTCTGTATTTGCAGAGGTGCTGGCCTCAATCTCGCCAAATTCGCTTAGTATTAGATCCGAGGCAGATATAGGGGACTGAAAGCGCAATGAACGCGTTCAGCAGACCGACACGAGACGACAGCGATGACCCGCTTCTCGAGTTGATCGAGATGCCGTGGGGTTTCCGGCTGCGCCCGGCTGACATGAAGGAAAAGGCGAGCGACCTGATCGTCGAATGGGGCCTGACACTATTGGGTATCACGCTTTTGCTAAGCGCCTTCGCACAATGGCTGTTGCCAAGCTCGATCTATGTCGGCGACACGCTGATGGTGAAGTTCGTGCTCACTTGCGTGCTTGGCATGTTGGGCGGGCTGGCGATTTCTGTTTCAGCGCGGGGCTTCCGGCCCGAGGTGCAGGTGGACCGAACCCGCCATGAGATCCGCTTTGTTTCGCGCAATCCTCGAGGACGCGGGCAAGTGTTGGCGACGGTCGATATCGATCAGATCATCGGGGTTGGGATCACGCGATCTCTGGCAACTGGGGACTGCCATTGCCTGATTTATCTGATCGATGGTCAGAAGCCCTTGCGCCTTGCCACGGGGACAGAGGCCGAAATCCGCGCCATCCGTGACAAGATGGACCATTATGTCACGCCTGCCCACGAACGGCTGGCGGCGAAGATGGCGGCCGTTCCGGCCGAATAGTTTCCGACTCCGATCCAAAACGGCATTTGGCGCCCTATTCTTCGCGATGGCGGCACGTTCAGCGGTGATATTGCGTCCGTCCCTTCGTTTCGCCGCAATTTCGGGCCATGATGTGGACCTTAATTACGAGTACGGTGTTTATGTTTCGCGATGCTGCTCCGATTGCCGAGCTGAATGGCCCGTGGGGCGTGCCCATTCAAATCGGTTCGTCTCTTGTGCTGTTGCCGTTGATCCTGATCGATCTGGGGGGAACGGCACGAAGCTTTTCCTTCGACATCATGTTCGTGCTGATCCTTTTGATGTCGATCCTTCTGCACGAACTGGGACATGCCTGGGGCGCCTTGGTTCAAGGCGTGCCGGTCAAACGGATCATGCTTTACGCAGGCGGAGGGTTTTGCGAACGCACGCGTTCGGCCACGCGTTATGAGCAGGAGCTCATCGTCGCGATGGGGCCCATCGTGAACCTTGTGCTCTGGGCCGTGGCCGGTCTGATCGCGCCCTTCATAGTCGATCCGGAGATCGCCTGGGTTTTCTGGACGATCTCGTCGGTCAACGGGTTCCTCGCGGCCCTGAACCTGCTTCCGGTGCATCCGCTTGACGGGGGGAAGCTTTTCAGTTTGGCGCTGCATCGGATGTACTCAACTCGGACAGCGATCACCGTTAGCAGTCTTGTCGGCCTTGTCTTTGCCGTCCTTTGGGTGCCGATGACGATCTATGGCTTCATGACCTTCGGCTTCGTGCTGTTCTTTCTGCCGTCTGTGGCGGCGCACTGGAAGATGCTCAAATCAGCACGCCGCGCTTGACGTTTGCTGCGCGCGGGCGTTCCTTGCGTCCCGTGATGAGCAAACTCGACGTTGACAAGACACGCGCGTACTTCCCGGCCTTTTCGGAACCTTCGCTTGAGGGACAGGCGTTTTTCGAGAATGCCGGTGGGTCCTATCCCTGCCGTTTCGTGACCGAGCGACTGGAGCGGTTCTATCGCGAACGGAAGGTGCAGCCCTATGGTCCCTACGAGGCCAGTCGGTTGGCCGGTGAGGAAATGGACGAGGCGCGCACGCGGCTATCGGCCATCCTGGGTGTCGATCCCGACGAACTGAGTTTCGGGCCGTCGACAACGCAAAACGTCTACGTTTTGGCCCAAGCCTTTCGCGAATGGCTGTCACCCGGCGATGCGATTGTCGTCACCGATCAGGATCACGAGGCCAATTCGGGGGCCTGGCGTCGTCTTGCGGATGCCGGGATCGAGGTGCGCGAATGGAAAATCGATCCGGCGACCGGCCATTTGGATATGGCCAGGCTGGAGCCGCTTCTGGATGGCGCGAAACTGCTGGCTTTTCCGCACTGTTCCAACGTCGTAGGTGAGATCAATGACGTGGCGGCGATCACGGCGCTGGCGCATGACGCCGGGGCTTACGTCTGCGTCGATGGGGTCAGCTATGCGCCGCACGGTCTGCCGGACGTTGGTGCGCTTGGGGCGGATATTTACATGTTTTCGGCCTACAAGACCTATGGCCCGCACCAGGGATTGATGGTGATCCGTCGCGCTTTGGGCGAGCAGCTTCCCAACCAGGGGCACTGGTTCAATGCAGGGTCGCTGGAGAAACGCTTCACGCCCGCCGGACCGGATCATGCACAGGTGGCTGCGTCCGCCGGCATCGCTGACTATATTGATGCGCTTTATGCGGATTTTAGTTTGCCACAAGTCGATGCCCGGGCGCGGGCGGCGTTGGTTCATGACGCGATGCGCGCGCGTGAGGTGGAGCTGTTGCAGCCTTTGCTGGACTATCTCTCGGGTCGCAACGACGTTCGATTGCTTGGCCCCGCGCAAGCGGCACGGCGCGCGCCGACCGTCGCGATCGCGGCGGAGCGTTCGGGCGAAGAACTGGCCGTTGCTCTCGAACCGCATGGGATCAATGCAGGCGGTGGCGATTTCTATGCGGTCCGCCCGCTTGAGGCGATAGGGATCGATCCGGCCCATGGTGTGCTTCGGATGAGTTTCGTGCACTACACGACCGAGGACGAGGTTGCGCGATTGATCCGGGCTTTGGATAAGGTTCTTTGATTGCGCCGACTTCGTCGTCGCGGCGAGCAACGGGGGCTCTGCCCCCTCGAGCTCCCTCGGGATATTTTCGGGTCGATGGAAACGGTTGACGTGCTCTGATCCGGGCTAGGTCTTTTTCGGCGGAATTGGAGGGACGGATGGCGCCGGTCATTTGGTGGGTCAAAAAAGATTTGCGTCTGGGCGACAACCCGGCGCTGGTTTCGGCGGTCGAGGCCGGAGGGCCGGTCATACCTGTTTTCGTTTTGGATGACGTGTTCGAAGGCTATGGCGCATGTCCGCTCTGGCGGTTCGGTCTGGGTGTGGCGAAGCTGGCTGAAACGCTCGAGGGAAAAGGCTCGCGTCTGATCCTGCGGCGGGGACGCGCCGAAGATGTGCTGGCCGATTTGGCACGTGAAACGGGTGCGCATGCCGTTCGGTGGAGCCGGGCCTATGACCCGGATCAGGTGGCGCGCGACAAGGACGTGAAGGCGAGGTTGGAAGGGAAGGGGGTCGATGCAAAAAGTCTGCCCGGCCATCTGTTGTTCGAGCCGTGGTCCGTCGAGACCAAGGATGGTGGTTTCTACCGCGTCTATTCGCCCTTCTGGCGTGCGGTCAAAGACAAGGATGTCCGCGCTTTGGAGACAGAGCCGGATTTGCCCGCACCCGAGACCTGGCCTGAAAGCGACCGGCTTGAGGATTGGGCGCTTGAGAAGGCAATGCGACGCGGTGCGTCCATCGTCGCCCGGCATGTTTGTGTGGGCGAGGCGGCAGCGCGCGACAGGCTGGCCGCTTTCGTCGATGAACGCATTGATGCCTACAAGGAGCGGCGGGATTTTCCCGGCGAAGACGCGACCTCGAAACTGTCCGAGAACTTAGCCTGGGGCGAGATCTCGCCCGCCGCTTTGTGGCACGCGGGCATGCGCGCGCTGGAAGACGGCAGGACGGGGGCCGAACACTTCCTGAAAGAGGTGGTCTGGCGCGAGTTTGCCTATCACCTAATTTGGCACACCCCGCATATCACGCAGGAAAACTGGCGCGAGGGGTGGAACAGGTTTCCCTGGGTCGAGAAAGAGACGCCCGAGGTGCTCGCCTGGAAACAAGGGCGCACCGGGGAACGGTTCGTGGATGCGGCCATGCGCGAGATGTACGTGACGGGCCATATGCACAACCGCTCGCGGATGATCGTGGCAAGCTATCTGACCAAGCACCTGATGGCGCATTGGCGTATCGGGCTGAAGTGGTTCGAAGACTGTCTGATCGACTGGGACCCGGCTTCGAATGCGATGGGCTGGCAGTGGACAGCCGGTAGCGGGCCGGATGCCGCGCCGTACTTCCGCATCTTCAATCCGGCGACGCAGTTGCAGAAGTTCGACGGCGACAAGGCGTATGAACATCGCTGGATTGCCGAGGGCACGCTGACACCCAGCGAGACGGCACTGGCGTATTTCGACGCCGTTCCGGAGAGCTGGGGACTTTCACCCAAGGACGGCTACCCGTCGCCAGTCGTGGATCTGGCCGAGGGGCGGGCGCGGGCGCTGGCGGCCTATGAGGCGCGGGACTTCTAGGGTCCGGCGCACCCAGAGCATTTTTGGGAATGCATGGCACGGCGACGGATTCGCTTGGGATTCGCTGGATTTCCAACGTTTCAGCCGGTAGTCTTGGGAAATCATGAGACTGTGGCGGATTTTTTCCACATACTAGATATAGTATTGTTTGGCGCACAAATCTATATATTGACGCTATATCTCGAAATCGCCTGTTTCCGAGGCGCGCGCAATGCTCGATATTCCCATAAAATGTTCTTGATTCCCATGTTTTCCCATGACATCTTCCATTCACCGGATGACACGGGATAGCACTCGGGGCGCTTAACGACCCCAAGACCCAAATAAGAGCAGGTTTCATACAGGCTCCCGCATCATTCGTTTGAAGAGATCCGGCGCGCGGGCGAGCAGACATCCCCCCAGGTGGCGCGCGCAGCTGGACATCCCGGAGACGGGACGAGGGCGGCGGATCGGACACTGGCAGCAGTCCGATCCGTCGTTTTCATTTTTGGGGGACGAAAAAGGGAGCCGCGGGACAGTGGTTCGGACGTTCAGAGGCGAGGGTCCCCAGAAGGTGGACGCGAAAGGTCGGGTGTCGATCCCGGCCAGCTATCGCCCTGTGCTGCGCGACGGTGATCCGAACTGGTCCGAAGGCAAGCCACCCGAGTTCGTGATCGTCTATGGTGACGATCGGCGTAACTATCTGGAATGCTTCACGATCGACAGTGCAAATGACGTCGACGCCAAAATCGCGCGCTTGCCAAGAGGCTCGCGCCAGCGGAAGCGATTGCAGACGCTCTTCAACGGCCAGTCACTGCCCGCGACGGTGGATGACACCGGGCGCATCGTGTTGCCGCAGAAACTTCGCGAGAAGCTGGGTATCGAGAACGAGGCCTATTTCATTGCCATGGGTGACACGTTCCAGATCTGGAACCCCGAGACTTACGGCGCGACCGAGGCAGACGACGACATCTTCGACGAATTGCCCGAAGGCGCAGACGAATGGGCGCTTCTGGACATGGTCGGGGACGAATAGGCGATGGCGGCCGCGGTTCGCGATGACAGCCCTCACATTCCCGTCCTGTTGGACTCCATCCTAGACGCCTGCGCGCCCATCGAAGGGATTTGGGTCGACGGCACTTTCGGTGCGGGTGGATACGCACGGGGGCTGCTAGAGGCAGGTGCGGATCGGGTCATCGGCATCGACCGTGATCCGATGGTGTTCGAGATGGCCGCAGTATGGGCGACAGATTACGGCGACCGGTTGCGGCTGGTCGAAGGCACGTTTTCCGATCTGGACACGCTAGCGGGCGAGCCGCTCGATGGTGTCGTGCTGGACCTCGGCGTGTCGTCCATGCAGCTCGATACAGCGACGCGCGGGTTTTCCTTCATGGCGGATGGGCCGCTCGACATGCGGATGAGCCAGTCTGGCACCAGCGCTGCCGATCTGGTTGCGGAAGCCTCCGAGGCGATGCTGGCGGACATCTTGTATCACTACGGCGAGGAGCGTGCCGCCCGGAGGGTTGCGCGCGCCATCGTCAAGATGCGGAGCGACACGCCGATCAAAACGACCGGGGCATTGGTCCAGGTCATCGAAAGCGTTCTGCCGCGCCCGAAGCCAGGTCAGAGCCATCCCGCAACACGCACCTTTCAGGCGCTACGGATTGCTGTGAACGACGAATTCGGGCAACTGGTTCAGGGGCTTGAAGCGGCGGAACGGGCCTTGAAGGCTGGTGGTTGGCTTGCGGTCGTCAGTTTCCATTCGCTCGAGGATCGCGTGGTCAAACGGTTCTTTCAGGCCCGTGGCCAGACGCGCGCTGGAAGCCGATACCAGCCCGAGCAGGCGATGGAAGCGGCGCGGTTCACCTCGAAGAACAAGGGTATCCCGCCGTCCGATGCGGAAGTGCAGCGCAACCCGCGTGCTCGCTCAGCGAAGCTGCGGGTCGGCCGTCGCACGGACGCACCGGCAGGGCCGGTCGATCGTCGTACATTGGGGCTGCCAAAATTGGTGGAGGTCGCGTGAAGTCGATTTTCTTTTTCCTGACGGCCTGCGTGGTCATGGCGTTGGCGGTTTGGGCCTATCGTCAGAACTACGAGACCCAGGCGACGTTGCGCGAGGTAAAGGAATTGCGTGCCGAGATCGCCGATCTGCGCGAGCGCGCGGGCGTACTTCGTGCGGAATGGGCGTACCTGAACAGGCCCGAGCGGTTGGCTGATCTGGCGGATATGAACTTTGACACGCTGGGGCTTCTGCCATTCCGGCCCGAGCACTTCGGGCGGATCGATGGGATTCCCTATCCCATTGAAAAGGTAGAAGATGTCATGGCGCGGGAGGGCATGGAATGACACGCACACCGCTTCGTCCGCTGGCGCGCATCCTGGCCGCGCGCAGGGACGGCGAGAACCCGGATGCCATCGAGCGCGAAAACCTGGCGCAGCGGCACGAGGAAGCGCGCGATGCCGCTCGCCAGCGGGCCGAAGGCCGTTTGCTGGTGTTGGGTGTCGTCTTCCTTTGCGCGTTTTCGATGGTTGGGTTGCGCATGGCGGCGCTGGCGTCCTCTGACCCCGTCGAGCCGCGCGCCGCTGCAAGCGGAGCCCAGATCGTTGCGGCTCGGGCGGATATCACCGACCGGAACGGACGCATCCTGGCGACGAACCTGACGACGCATTCGCTTTATGCTCAGCCCCCGCAGATGATCGACCCGGCGAAAGCGGCGCGCGAACTGGCGCGAATCTTTCCCGATCTGAACGAAGAGAAGCTGCTGGAGCGTTTCACCGGCAAGCGCAAATTCATTTGGATAAAGCGCCGGATCAGCCCAGAGCAGCAACAGGCGGTGTTCGACATCGGTGAGCCCGGCTTGCTTTTTGGACCACGCGAGATGCGGCTTTATCCGAACGGTGCAATTGCAGCACACGTTCTTGGTGGTGCAGGTTATGGGCGCGAGGGCGTGAATTCCGCCGAGTTGATTGGCGTTGCTGGTATTGAGAAAGCGTTGGACGCTGACCTGCGTGATCCGGGTCGGGGCGACGTGCCTCTGACCCTTTCGCTGGATTTGACAGTGCAGGCCGCCGTCGAACGCGTTCTGGAAGGCGGCATGCGTTTGATGAACGCCAAAGGCGCGGCGGCCGTATTGATGGATGTGCATACGGGCGAAATCGTCTCGCTTGCGAGCCTGCCCGACTTTGATCCGAACGACCGGCCCCGCCCTCTGACGGAGGGCGATCAGGCGGAAAGCCCGCTTTTCAATCGCGCGGTACAAGGGCTTTACGAGCTTGGCTCGACCTTCAAGATATTCACCGCGGCGCAAGGCATCGATGAGCGGCTGGTCAGCCGGACCACGTGGATTGACACCAAAGGGCCGCTCAAGTGGGGAAAGCATCGCATCCGCGATTTCCGCCGCTACGGGCCTGCGATGACGGTCGAGGATGTGATCGTGAAGTCGTCGAATATCGGTACGGCGCGCATTGCGATGATGATCGGGCCGGAACGGCAACAGGATTTTCTGGGCCAGCTTGGGTTCTTCCAGCCGACCCCGATCGAGTTGATCGAGGCGCCCGGCGCAAAGCCCTTGCTACCGAAGAAATGGTCGGAAATCCACACAATGACAGTCGCTTACGGGCATGGGCTGTCCGCGTCTCCGCTGCATCTGGCGACAGCCTATGCGTCGCTTCTGAACGGCGGTGCCAAGGTAACGCCGACGCTTCTGAAGCAGGGCACCAGCCGACCCGGTCCGCGCATTCTCGCGGAAAATACCTCGAAGCAGGCGCGCGAGCTTCTTCGTATGGTCGTGACCGACGGCACCGCCTCGCTGGGCGAGGTCGCGGGCTATCACGTCGCGGGCAAGACCGGCACGGCGGACAAGCCGAAACCTCAGGGCGGCTACTACGAAGACAAGGTCATCGCGACCTTTGCCAGTGTCTTCCCCGCAAACGATCCGAAATACGTGCTGGTTGTGACGCTGGACGAACCGGTGGATACGACCGGCAAGGAACCGCGCAGAACGGCCGGTTGGACCGCCGTTCCGGTGGCCGCCGAGGTGATCCGCCGCGCGGCACCCCTTCTGGGGCTGGCCCCCGATGCAACACCCGGTGTAACACTGGCCCGGAACTGAACCGACGAAAGGGACAAATCGTGCAGACCCGGGCCAGGACAAAGACACTTGCCGAACTGGGTCTGACGGTGGCCGGAGGGTCCGAGGTAAGGATCACGGGCCTGTCCGTCGACAGCCGCGACGTGAAGGAAGGCCATCTCTTCGCCGCTCTTCCCGGCACCCGGGTACATGGTGGCGAGTTCATCCAATACGCGCTTCGCATGAAAGCCGCCGCCGTTCTGACAGATCGCGACGGTGCTGCGATCGCTGCAGATGAACTGGCCGAGGCAGGTGTTCCCGTAGTCGTCGTCGAGGATCCGCGCGAGGCGCTCGCGTTCTCTGCGGCGCTTTGGTTCGAGGCGCAGCCCGAAGTGCAGGTCGCCGTAACAGGCACGAATGGAAAGACTAGCGTGGCTTCCTTCGCGCGACAGCTTTGGACCGAGATGGGGGCCAACGCCGTCTCGATCGGCACGACCGGGGTCGAAGGTGCTTATACCGCGCCCTTGGCGCACACCACACCCGAACCGATCACGCTGCACCGCGTTTTGGCGGCTGCAGCGGACGAAGGTGTGACCCATGCGGCGATGGAGGCATCGTCCCATGGACTGGCGCAGAAACGGATTGACGGCGTGCGACTACGCGCGGCGGGGTTCACCAACCTCAGCCAGGACCATTTAGACTATCACGCTGATTTTGAGGAGTATTTTTCCGCAAAAGCAGGGCTTTTTTCCCGCGTTCTGCCCGAGGACGGAACGGCGGTGATCAACATCGACGACCCTTGGGGGCCGCGCATGGCCGAGATCGCCGAGGATCGCGGACAGGATCTGTTGACCATCGGACGCTCCAGCGAAGCGATGCTGCAAATCCTGGGCCAGCGTTTCGATGCCACGGGTCAGGAGCTTCGGTTCGAATGGACCGGTCGCATCCAGCAAATCCGTATGGGATTGATCGGTGGTTTCCAGGCCGAGAACGCGCTGGTGGCCGCCGGCCTTTGCATCGGCACCGGGGCCGAGGCGCAGGAGGTGTTCGACACGCTGCCCATGTTGCAGACCGTGCGCGGGCGGATGGAGTTTGCGGCGCGGCGCGAGAATGGCGCGGCTGTTTTTGTCGATTATGCGCATACGCCAGATGCTCTGGCGACCGCGCTCAGGGCGATCCGACCGCATGTGCTTGGTCGCCTGATCGTGGTCTTCGGCGCGGGTGGAGATCGTGACAGCGGCAAACGCCCGTTGATGGGCAAGGCGGCGGTTGACCACGCGGACGTGGTCTTTGTTACCGACGACAACCCGCGGACCGAAGACCCGGATCTGATCCGGCGTCAAATCCTCGGTGGAACGGAAGGCGGCGAGGTGACGGAAGTCGCCGACCGGGCCGAAGCCATCCTGCGCGCGGTCGATGCGCTCCAGCCGGGCGATACGCTCTTGGTCGCGGGCAAGGGGCACGAGACCGGTCAGATCATTGGCGATGCGGTCCTCCCCTTCGACGATGTCGAGCAGGCGAGCGTTGCCGTGGCGGCGCTGGACGGCAAGGGCGTATGACAGCGCTTTGGAACAGTGAGGAAGCCGCTCGGGCCACCGGCGGCACGCTGTCGGGTCCGGCCTGGTCGGCAAGCGGTGTCTCCATCGACACGCGCACGCTGAACCCGGGCGATTTGTTCGTTGCGCTGAAAGACGTGCGCGACGGCCATGACTTCGTGGCGCAAGCATTGGAAAAGGGCGCGCCAGCCGCGCTGGTCAGCCGCTGGCCCGAGGGCGTCGCCGCCGATGCCCCGCTGCTGGTCGTCGATGACGTCTTGAAGGGGCTCGAGGGTTTGGCGCGCGCAGCGCGCAACCGGACGAGCGCCCGGGTGATCGGGATAACCGGCTCTGCTGGCAAGACCTCGACCAAGGATATGCTGGCGCGCGTTCTGGGTCATCAGGGCAAGACCCATGCCGCGGAAGCGAGCTACAACAATCACTGGGGGGTCCCGCTGACACTGGCGCGAATGCCAGTGGATACAGACTATGCGGTGATCGAGATCGGCATGAACCACCCGGGCGAGATCGCGCCCTTGGCGAAACTTGCGCGCCTCGACGTGGCCATTGTTACCACAGTCGCACCAGCGCATCTGGAAGCCTTTGAAAACATTGAAGGGATCGCGGCGGAAAAAGCCTCGATCTTCGAAGGGTTGGAGCCGGAAGGCGTGGCGATCTTCAACGCAGATGTCGAAACAGCGCCAATTCTGAACGCGGCTGCCAAGGCGCATGCTGCGCGACGGATCGGGTTTGGCGAACATGGTGATGCAGCCTTGCGGGCCACGAATATCACTCTGACGGACGCCGCGAGTGTTGTCGAAGGCCGCTTTGCTGGCGCGCCGTTTCTTCTGAAAGTTGGTGCGCCCGGTCGTCATTTCGCGATGAATGCCTTGGCCGTCTTCGGCGCCGCCAAGGTCGTTGGTGCGGATCCGGACGTCGCGGCCTGCGACATTGGCCATTGGCGCGCGCCAGCAGGGCGGGGTCAGCGGGAAACGCTGATGCTGGATCCGGTCGAGGATATGTCGATCGAGTTGATCGATGACGCTTTCAACGCCAACCCGGCGTCTATGGCCGCAGCATTCGAAGTGTTGGCGGCCATTCAGCCGCAGCAAGGGCAGGGTCGCATCGCCACGGGTCGCCGCATTGCCATTCTGGGCGATATGTTGGAGCTGGGTCCGGACGAGACGGCGATGCACAAGGAATTGGCGACACATCCAGCGCTGGAGCATTTCCAGCGTGTGGACTGCGTGGGTCCGCGCATGCATGCGCTGTACAAGGCTTTGCCGGTGGAGAAACGGGGACACTGGGCGGAAGAGGCAGAAAGCCTTGCGAAAGAGGCACACCGGCTGATCGACGCGGGCGATGTTGTGCTGGTCAAAGGATCAAAGGGGTCGCGCGTTAGCCTGGTCGTGGACGCGCTTCGAAAGCTCGACCGGGCCGTGGACAAAGGGACGTAACACTATGCTCTATTGGCTGACCGTCTTTTCGGACGGCGGGGATTTCTTCAACCTTTTCCGGTATATCACCTTTCGGGCCGGGGGCGCTTTCTTTACGGCGCTGACGTTCGGGTTCCTGTTCGGCAGGCCGCTCATCAACCTGCTGCGCGCCAAGCAGAAGCACGGGCAACCGATCCGCGAGGACGGGCCGGAAAGCCATATCGAGACCAAGGCCGGTACACCCACGATGGGGGGCGTGCTGATCCTCGGCGCGCTTGTGACCTCGACGCTCTTGTGGGCGCGTGTCGATAATGGCTTCGTCTGGATGGTGCTCTTCGTGACCATTGCCTTCGGGCTGATCGGGTTTTCCGACGACTACGCAAAAGTCACACGGAACAGCCATGCCGGTGTCTCGGGTCGGGTGCGGTTGTTGATCGGCTTCGGTATTGCGGGGATTGCAGGCGCCTGGGCGATCTACCTGCACCCCGCCGATCTGCAAAACCAGTTGGCAGTGCCGGTCTTCAAGGACGTCTTGATTAACTTCGGCATCCTTTTCGTGCCGTTTGCGATGATCGTCATCGTGGGCTCGGCCAATTCGGTAAACCTGACCGACGGGTTGGACGGTCTGGCCATCATGCCCGTGATGATCGCCGCCGGAACTCTTGGAATCATAGCTTACTTTGTGGGCCGCGTGGACTTCACCCAGGAACTGGGGCTGCACTACGTGCCGGGCACGGGCGAACTCGTGGTCTTCTGCGCCGGTCTGATCGGTGGTGGGCTTGGTTTTCTCTGGTACAACGCTCCGCCTGCCGCCGTCTTCATGGGCGACACGGGCTCGCTTGCCCTCGGCGGCGCGCTGGGCGCCATCGCCGTCGCGGCCAAACACGAGATTGTTTTGGCGATCATCGGTGGGCTCTTCGTGGTCGAGGCACTCTCGGTCATCATCCAGGTGGGCTACTTTAAGATGACCGGCAACCGCGTCTTCCTGATGGCCCCCATCCACCACCATTTCGAGAAGAAAGGGTGGGCCGAGCCACAGATCGTTATCCGTTTCTGGATCATTTCGCTCATTCTGGCACTGGTCGGGTTGGCCACATTGAAGGTGCGATGATGAAGCGGCGGGCATTGGTCACAGGCGGCAATCGTGGCATTGGCAAAGAGATTGCGCGTGGGCTTGTGACCGAAGGCCTTGATGTGATGATCGGCGTTCGTGACATGGACATGGGGGTCGAGGTCGCGGAGGATATCGGGGCCAAAGCCGCCCTTTGCGATTTGGCCAGCTCTGTTTCCCTTCCGCCACATGCCCGGGACGTACATGTGCTTGTCAACAATGCGGGCGTGCTCTTCGAAGAACCGCTTTTCACCCCCGCCGCCAGGTTCGATGAATCCGTCGACGTCATGTTGCGCGCGCCATACGAACTCATCCGCGCGACCCTGCCATTCATGCAGCGCGAGGGCTACGGCCGGATCGTCAACGTCTCATCCGGCTGGGGCAGCTTTGCGGAAGGGCTGGGAGGGCCGGGCGCCTATGGCATTGCCAAGGCCGCCCTGAATGCGCTGACGGTTGCAGCGGCAGGAGAGGCCGGAGCGGGCATCAAGATCAACGCCATGTGCCCCGGATGGGTGCGCACGCGCATGGGCGGCGCGTCGGCAAATCTGTCGCCCGAGGAAGGGGCGGACACCGGAATCTGGCTGGCGACGCTGGCGGACGATGGGCCATCGGGGAAATTCTTTCGCAGGCGGAAGGTAATCGACTGGTAAGTCGGCCGCGTGCCGGTCCCGAGCTGTGACCCCGACCCAAGAAACACTTGCCGGGTTGCGCGACGGGGTGTAGCCGGAAAGAAAAACCGGGAGGTGAGTGGTATGGGATTCCTGCTTCGGTGGCTGGCGGCTTTCGTCCTGCTAGCGGCGACATACAATCCGACCGACTTGTCCTATGTCCGATGGGCCGTAAACAACTGGCAGCAGGAGACACCTTTGGTCGTTCTGTTCGGTCTTGTCCTGCTGATCGCCTTCGTCCTCTTTCTGACCGCACTCTTTCGCGGCATTGGCACCTTCGGGGTGGTCCTGATCGTTGCCGTCCTCGCCGCGCTTATTTGGGTTCTTGCGGACTTCGGTTGGCTCAGCCTCGACAACCCCTCGACCAACACCTGGCTTGCGCTTGTCGTCCTGTCCATCGTTCTGGCGACCGGCATGTACTGGGCCATCCTTTGGCGCCGCATGTCTGGGCAGTTGGAAGTCGACGACGACGGCGAGGTGTGATGCGGCAAGTATCGCGACAAATGCGCGAGAGGCGCCGGTGATTCCCGTTCGCGGCATGGACGGCGCGCGTGTGGCGGTGCTGGGCCTGGGACGTTCGGGTAAGTCCACAGCGCGCGCGCTGCTGGCGGGCGGCGCGGAAGCGCTTTGTTGGGATGACAGCGCCGAAGCACGTGCGCGCGCCGAGGCTGAGGGGCTGACGCTCTATGATCTCCGGCGGCGAGAGGCCTGTGATGGCGTCGACCGTCTGATCGTCAGTCCCGGCATCCCGCATCTTTACCCGGAGCCCAATCCGTTGATCGCGGCGGCGATGGCGGCTGGCTTGCCGGTCGACAACGACATCGGGCTCTTCTTCCGCTCGCTTGCAACACCCGACTGGGACCGTTTCGATGTTGCTCCGCGCGTGATCGCGGTGACCGGCTCGAACGGAAAGTCGACGACAGCAGCGTTGATCCACCATTGCCTCGAAGTTCTTGGACGCGAAAGCCAGTTGGCCGGAAACATCGGACGCGGTGTGCTGGACATCGATCCGCCGGGCGACGGCGGGCTGGTCGTTCTGGAATTGTCCTCTTATCAGACCGAATTGGCGCGCGCGCTTACGCCCGATGTCGCCGTCTTTACCAACCTGACGCCGGATCATCTCGACCGCCACGGTGGCATGGGGGGGTATTTTGCGGCAAAGCGTCGGCTCTTTGCCGAAGGCGGGCCTGATCGCGCAGTGATTGGAATTGACGAAACCGAGGGCCAATTTCTGGCGAACCAACTGTCCGAAGGCGCGGCAGACGACCGTGTGATCCGTGTTTCGGTCGGGCAGAAGCTGGACGGACCGGGCTGGGCCGTATTTGCTCGCAAGGGGTTTTTGTCCGAGTACCGCAAGGGGCGGCAGGTGTCTTCCGTCGACCTGCGCGAGGTTGCAGGCCTGCCCGGGCAGCACAATCACCAGAACGCCTGCGCGGCCTTCGCAGTCTTGCGCACCCTTGGGCTGCCGCCCAAGAGCATTGAAGAGGCGTTTCAAGCGTTTACAGGGTTGCCGCACCGTTCGCAATTGGTGGGCGAAAAGGATGGCGTCCGATTTGTGAACGACTCGAAGGCCACGAACGTGGATGCGGCGGCGCAAGCGCTCCGGGCCTTCGAACGCGTCCGCTGGATCGTCGGCGGACAGGTGAAGGACGGCGGCTTACAGTCCCTGGCGCCCCATTTCGGGCGCGTGGCCAAGGCCTATGTCATCGGAAGGCAAGCCGATGAAGTTGCCCTGATGCTGGGCGATTGCCCGCTGGAGGTCTGCACCACGATGGCCGAGGCCGTGGCCAGATCCGTCGCTGAGGCGGACGCGGGAGACACCGTCCTTCTCGCTCCGGCAGCCGCAAGCTTCGATCAATACGACAACTTCGAACAACGCGGTGACGACTTCGTGACCGAGGTTACGAAACATCTCTGATCTTCGCCCGTTTGGAAATATCCTGGGGAGAGCGCGAGAGGGGCAAAGCCCC
>JAAUYH010126372.1_pt1 | contig 24413 bp, 24 predicted proteins | sample 7278061 | NCBI WGS metagenome assembly JAAUYH01 (sample SAMN14350203, study PRJNA611818) | marine sediment metagenome | isolation source: surface marine sediment (0.6m) | place: French Polynesia: Moorea | collected 2018-08 | reverse complement strand
CGTAGATGGTTTTCCAAACCAGGATGTTGGCGAAGCTTGGCTTTACCTCGATACGGATCGGCGAATGCCCGCGAGACGCCGCGATCTCGCTACCCATAGCCAGCGCTGCATGGTGCTGCCACGCGCCCAGCATCAGATAGAAGGCCGCCCAGGCCAAGGCAAAGCGCGCCAGCACCGGTTTTCGCCGGAGCCCGGCAAGGACCACCAACACGATCACTGGCACCGTGAACAGCGGGTCGACGATGGAGATGATGCTCCAAGAAAACCGCTCGTCGCTGAAGGGCCAGAACAGCATTGTGCCGTAGGACGTGCACGTATCCAAAAAAGCATGCGTCGCGTAGCCCAGTACGCAAAAGAGAAACGTCTGCAGATACGTCAGGCGCCAACTTCGCCCAAGGATCCCGTGGAGGGCCACTGCGCAGAGAAGGCCGCCGACCGGAATGAAAATCAACGAGTGCGTGAACTGACGATGATATTCGAGGAACATCAACGGGTCCGTCTCGGAGCGGATGAGAGCGTCCAGATCGGCGGCCATACCGGCGACGAACCCCAGGGCGCCGGCGATCCCGGCTTGCGTCCTGTTGCGCGTCGCTTGCGGCAGTGCTGCGCCTATCGCACCTTGAGTTAGCGGATCCATCTTCTTTCGATGTCTGCGTGTTGCGCGAAAACGTGCCACGTGATGCACAGCTGCGCCAGCCCCGATGCAGGTGGCAGAGCAGACCGTCGCGCATGAGGCCTGTCAATCGGGATTTCCCGCAGAATCGCGACCCGATGCGTCGTGGAGGGCTCCAAAGGCATGAGCACAGAGACCGTTGGGTGTGTGCCGGTCAGTATTCTGGAGAATCTGGAGGGTTCGTGTCGACGGGTGGCTATGGCAGCGAATGGACAGGGGGTCGCGGCGACCGGCTGTCTCGTGCTGGATCAGCGATCTCACACACAGGAGTCTTCAAGCTGGGATTTTCGGCAGTACAAGGCTCTCCTGGCGCAATACTGCCGCGCAACGCGATCTCACCGAGAACGCCCGAAGGCCGCTCCGGGTCAGAACCGGACGATCAGCTGCCGCTCTGAGCAAGTCCGCTGATTGACCAATGGCCGACAGGTCCGGTCTGCCTACCTGGAGACCTTGCGGACCTGTCCTTCGGCCATACGTGGCCGAAGTGCCGTTCGGGCGGCGAACCGCTGACGGCTATCGCAGGACCAGAACCGAGCACTTGGCATGGCGGACCACGCTGGCCGCCGTCGAGCCGAGGAGATAGCCGCGCGGCCCCGGCGTGTGCGAGGCGATCATGATCAGGTCGGCCCCCAGATCGTCGGCCAGGCTGACGATGCCGTGATGCGGACGGCCGGAGCGAATCTCGACATCCGCCTCGAGCCCGACCGCCTTCAGCATATCGACCAGGCTGGCGCGCGCCTTGTGCGCGACGTCCGTCACGAACTCGTCGGGAAGTTCCGCGGTGAAGAGTCCGGGCACGTCTTCGACCACATAGACGGCAGTCAGCTTGGCGCCCTTGTCCGCCCTCGCCTTGACCTTGGCGAGCATTTCCTTGCCTTCTTCGGCGTCATCGACGTCGATCGGCACGATGATGTTCTTGTACATTTGAGATCTCCCACACTTTCTCTTGCGACTTGCGCATTCGTACCCCTTATGTTCCACCGTTTTCGGTGATCGGCCATGATTCACATCAAGGGATGGGCCGGGAGCACTCGCCGGGCTCGGAAGTTCAGCCGAAAGTGCGATTGGCGCGTTGACGGTCGTGCGGCGCCCGTGGCGGCATGCCGACCGCCGTCAACCGCCTTTTGGCGAGGCGCCCGTCGACCAGATGCGCCGGCGGTCACGTTCCAAGCCACATGAATTCCCTGCACACCGTGAACCCGGATTGTTCGAAGCAGGCGCGCGCCGCTTCGTTGAACGACCAGAAGTCGATGCCCAACAGGGCGATGTCCTGCCGCCTGGCCGCCTGCTTGACGGACTCGATCAGCATGGCGGCACAGCCCATTCGGCGATGCTCCTCGTCGACCACCAGGCCATGGATGTAGCCAACGCGCCGTTCCGGCTGGAACAGGTTCCGGGGGCGAAGGCCCAGGAAGTAGTGAACGAACCCGACCTCGGCGTCGTCGAGGCAGGCGAATACGAGGTGTTGATCCGGATTGCCCAGGATGCCTTCGAAATACGTCCGGAATTCCTCGTCCTTCTCGGGTGGACGAAAGAACTCCGGTTCGGCGTCCGCGTGGATCGACTGCACCTGCGCGAACAGGCCATAGAAGGCGTCCAGGTCGGCATCGCCTGCCCGGCGCAATTGAAAGTCAGGCCGCTCCATTGCGCTCCCCCCGCGATCGAATCGACGATTGGGAATCCAATTCCACCGGCAAGAGATCTACGGGACGCGGGTCGTCCTGGCCAAGAGCAAGCCGCGCGGCCCCGCGGGCAATTGACGCTATCTGGTCGCGGTCGCGGCGAGGGCGGTATCGAGGAGACGCCTGAGGGCGGCCGCGTCGTCGCGGCCCATCGATTGCCGGATCGTCCGCTCGGCCGCCTGCCAGAGCGGTTGCGCCCGGTCGAAGACGTCCTGCCCGGCGCCGGTGATCTCCACCGACCTGCGGCGGCGGTCGGGGCCGTCGCGCACCACGACCCAACCGGCGCGCTCCAGCGGCCGCAGATTGCGGGTCATGGTGGTGCGGTCCATGGCGAGGCGTTCGGCCAGCGCGGTGATCGACAGGCCGCCGGTCCGGACCAGGTTCGCCAGCACGGAATACTGCGTCAGCTTCAGGCCGGCGGGCTTCAGCGCCCGGTCATATTCCCGGGTCAGGTGCCGTGCGGTGCGGCGGGCCATGGCGCAGGTGCAGGGCGAGCCGGGCGGCCCCGCATTGCGGGGCGCCGACCGGCCATTGTCCCGAGACGATTGCGCGATTGACATATCCGTGTACCTACACGAGTGTAGCCGCTCCCGTCCAGCCCCCTGGTGCGCCGATGTCGATGTCCGCCTCCCCTCCCGCCCCGCCTGCCTGGCGCACACCGCTGGTGATCATCCTGGCCGGCTGCCTGATCGCCATGGTCGGGTTCGGCGTGCGCTCGGTCTTCGGGCTGTTCCTGGAGCCGATGACGGTGGCGCGCGGTTGGGACCGCGAGACCTTTGCGCTGGCAATGGCGATCCAGAACCTGCTCTGGGGCATCGGCGTGCCGATCGCAGGGGCGCTGGCCGACCGCTACGGGCCGGCCCGGGTCCTGGCGCTGGGCGCGGTGATCTACGCCGGCGGCACCTGGGGCATGGCCATGGCGGAAAGCGGCCTTGCGCTGCACCTGTTCGGCGGCCTGCTGACCGGCCTCGGCGTCGCCTTCACCGCCTTCTCCATCGCGCTCGCCTCGATCGCCAAGGTGGTCGGCCCGGAACGGCGCTCGCTGGCGCTCGGCCTCGGCACCGCCGCCGGGTCCTTCGGGCAGGTGGTGTTCTCGCCGCTGGGCCAGGCCTTCATCGCCAGCTTCGGCTGGCAGCCGGCGCTGCTGATCCTCGCCGCCTCGGTGCTGGTGATCGTGCCGCTGGCCTTCATCCTGCCGGCCGACCGCGGCAGCGAGGGCCGGGAGGCGGCCGAGCAGACCATCGGCGAGGCGCTGCGCGAGGCGGTCGGCCACAGCGGCTACGTGCTGCTGACCGTGGGCTTCTTCGTCTGCGGCTTCCACGTCGCCTTCATCACCGTGCACTTTCCGGCCTATGTGAAGGATCTGGGCCTGGCCGCCGGAGTCGGGGCGGCGGCGATCTCGATCATCGGCGCCTGCAACATCCTCGGCTCCTTCCTCTCCGGCGCCGCCGGCCAGCGCTGGAGCAAGAAGTCGGGCCTCGCCGTCATCTATTTCGCCCGGGCGCTCTGCATCACCGCGCTGCTGCTGGCGCCCAAGACCGAGTGGACCATCTACCTGTTCGCCGGCGCCATGGGCATCCTGTGGCTGTCCACGGTGCCGCTGACCACCGGGATCGTCGCCCAGGTGTTCGGCGTGCGCTACATGGCGACCCTGTTCGGCATCGTCTTCCTGAGCCATCAGATCGGCAGCTTCCTCGGCGTCTGGCTGGGCGGCTACCTGTTCGACCGCGACGGCTCCTACGACCCGGTCTGGTGGGCCGGCGTGGTGCTGGGCGTCGCCGCCGCCCTGATCCATCTGCCGATCAACGAGAAACCGCTGCCAAGGTTGGCGGCGGCGGAGTAGCGACGAGCTGGGCTGCATCCAACAGCGCGCCGTCGCTCCGCCTCTCCCTTCTCGTCGTCCCCGGGCTTGACCCGGGGACCCATGCCTCCGACCATCCGCGGCGCTGCAAGCGACGGGCACGGCGTTGGCGGCGAGATGGGTCCCCGGGTCTAGCCCGGGGACGACGCAAATGGGGGTGAGGCCGCGAACATATGCCGGAGACACTCGGCCAGTTCGACTACGTGATCGTCGGGGCCGGCAGTGCGGGGTGCGTGCTGGCGAACCGCCTGTCGGCCGATCCGCAGGTGTCGGTGCTGCTGCTGGAGGCCGGCGGGCGCGACGACTACATCTGGATCCACGTGCCCGTCGGCTATCTCTACACCATGAACAACCCGCGCACCGACTGGTGCTTCTCCACCGAGCCGGAGGCGGGGCTGAACGGGCGGGCGCTCAACTATCCGCGCGGCAAGGTTCTGGGCGGCTGTTCCTCGATCAACGGCATGATCTACATGCGCGGCCAGGCCCGCGACTACGACCAGTGGCGCCAGCTCGGCAATGCCGGCTGGTCGTGGGACGAGGTGCTGCCCTATTTCAAGCGCTCCGAGGACTATCGGCTCGCCGCCGACGGGACCGACGAGATGCACGGGACCGGCGGCGAATGGCGGGTCGAGCGCGGCCCCCTCACCTGGCCGATCCTCGACGCCTTCCGCGACGCGGCGGCGGAAATCGGCATCCCCAAGACCGAGGACTTCAATCGCGGCGACAATCTCGGCTGCGGCTATTTCCAGGTGAACCAGAAGAACGGCGTGCGCTGGAGCACCGCCAAGGGGTTCCTGAAGCCGGCCCTGGACCGCCCCAACCTGACGGTGCTCACCGAGGCCCAGGCGCTGGGCATCGTCCTGGAGGGCCGGCGCGCGACCGGGCTGGAGTTGCGCCACAAGGGCCAGCCCAGGCGCGTGACGGCGCGCGGCGAGGTGATCCTGGCGAGCGGCGCCATCGGCTCACCGCAGCTCCTCCAGCTCTCCGGCATCGGCCCCGGCGCCCTGCTTCAAGAGCACGGCATCGCGCTGCGCCATGACCTGCCAGGGGTCGGCGGCAACCTGCAGGACCATTTGCAGATCCGCACCGTCTTCAAGATCAGCGGCACCCGGACCCTGAACGGGCCGGCCAACAGCCTGGTGGGACGGGCGCTGATGGGCGTGCAATACGCGCTCACCCGGCGCGGGCCGCTGGCCATGGCGCCCAGCCAGCTCGGCGCCTTCGCCAAGAGCGATGGGGCGCGCGACACGGCGAACCTGGAATACCACGTGCAGCCGCTGTCCACCGACAAGCTTGGCGACTCGCTGCACCCCTTCAACGCCTTCACCGCCTCGGTCTGCAACCTTCGGCCCGACAGCCGCGGCACGGTGACGATCAAGGGTTCCGATCCGCTCGCCGCGCCGGCCATCAAGCCGAACTACCTGTCCACGCCCTCCGACCGCCAGGTCGCGGCCGACGCCATCCGCCTGACCCGCCGCATCTGCGCCGCCCCGGCGATGGCGAAGTACGCACCGGAGGAATTCCGGCCCGGCTCCGATGTCGAGACCGACGAGGACCTGGCCCGCGCCGCCGGCGATATCGGTACGACGATCTTCCACCCGGTCGGCACCTGCAAGATGGGCCAAGACGACCGCGCCGTCGTCGACGAGCGCCTCAGGGTGCACGGAATCGAGGGTCTGCGGGTGGTCGACGCCTCGATCATGCCGACCATCACCTCGGGCAACACCAACGCCCCGACCATCATGATCGCAGAGAAGGCCTCCGACATGATCCGCGAGGACCGGCAGGCGGGCTGACCCGTTGGAGAAGTCTCTTCGAGAGGTCAGCAAGACAGAATCCGGGTTCTCAGGATCGGTGCCAACGACAGCGCCGCGGCAGGCTTGATGCCGCAACGGCGCAAAATGCGACTTTTCGCGCCTTTGGCCTTGAGTTGCGGCTTTCCTTCCCTGTAGCGTCCCCGGCGAAGCGCCGCCGGGCGCGGTCGCCGCGCCCTTCCAGGGCGCCGGCTGCACGGCGGCTATAAGTGAGAGAGGCACAGGAGAGGACCCCATGAAAATGCGTTTTTTGACGACACTCACCGCCATGGCGGCGACGACGGCCCTGACCGCGTCGATGGCACTGGCCGATAATCACGGCGACCGCACCGGCTGGCCGGAGAGCTTCACCCTGGGCACCGCCTCCCAGGGCGGCACCTATTTCGCGTACGGGTCCGGCTGGGCCGGCATCGTGGCGGAGAAGCTGGGCGTGTCGGGCGGCGCGGAAGTGACCGGCGGCCCGATGCAGAACATGGCCCTGGTGCATACCGGCGATCTGGCCTTCGGCATGACCACCATGGGGCCGGCCGCAGAATCGATTGCCGGCAGCAACCCGATCGCGCCGGGCCTGCAGATGACCAATGCCTGCGCCATGTTCCCGATGTACCAGACGCCGTTCTCGATCACGGCGCTCGCCTCGTCGGGCATCAAGAGCATTGACGACATCCCGGCCGGTGCGCGGATCGGCTTCGGGCCGGCCGGCTCCACCTCCGACACCTACTTCCCGCGCATGATGGAAGAGCTGGGGGTCGAGTTCGACCGCCGCAACGGCGGCTGGACTGATCTGGGCGGCCAACTCCAGGACGGGTTGCTGGACGTGATCGCATTTGCCGCGGGGGTGCCGGTGCCGGCGGTCTCGCAGCTTGAGGTGCAGACCGAGATCAACATCATCGAGTTCACCGAAGCCGAACAGACCCAGATCGCCAACGCCTTCCCGGTGGCGAATTTCGAGATCGCGGCGGACACCTACACCACGCTGGACGCCCCGGCCCGCTCGGTCTCCATGTGGAACTTCGCGATCGCCAATTGCGACCTGCCGGAGAGCTTCGTCTACGCCACGGTCGATGCGGTGATGTCGGACAATGAGCGGATGGTGAACACCCACCGCGCCGCTCGCTCCACCCTGCCGGAATACTGGGACCGCAACACCGTGATGATGTGGCATCCCGGGGCGGCCCGCTGGTTCATCGACAATGCCGGCGCGGACATTTCCGCCGACATGATCCACGGCGGCTGAGCCACCGCCGGCGCCCCGCCCTCGGGCGGGGCGAACCCGCGCCCGGAGGCCGTCCCGGCTTTCGGACCCGCGCCTACGGAGGGGGCGCGGGCAGGCGCGGGGCAGCATGGGCAGGGGGCGCAACACCATCCCGCGCGGCCACAGCGCGGGGAAAACCTTGCGCGGATCGGCGGCATCCGTGACAAACAAGGTGGCAAGACAGGTGGGGACATCATGACAGAGCGGGCGACCCGTCCAGAGGAGGAGCCGTCCGACGGCCCCGTGATCGCGGAGGGGGTCGACGAGGAAGCGGCCGGCAGCAATCAGCGGCTGTTCGCCGGGCCGGCCTATCTGTTCATCGCGGCGGTATCGACGCTCTACGCGGCGTTCCACATGGTGGCGCTGAACGGCATATCGCTCTCCGCCCTGACCGGGATCGACGTGCCCTTCCTGCCGAGCTTCCCGCTGGAGACCTGGAACTTCCGCATCGTGCATATCGCCGGCGCCCTGGCGCTCGGCTTCCTGCTGTTCGCCGCCCACCGATTTTCCGACCGGCCGGAGGCGACCCTGCGGGAGACCCGGCTTCTCTCCCTTCTGGCGGCGCTGCTGGCGATCCCGGCGCTGATCGCCGGGGCCACCGCCATCGGCTTCTTGCAGACCATCGCGTCGGGCACCCTGCCGCAGATGGGCGGGCTGACCACCTGGGCCGCCTTCCCCGGCACCGAGATCTATGACGCGGAGGTGCGCTGGTTCGGCATCCCGCTGCTGGTCGCCACCCTCGGCGCCATTGTCACCGGCTGGTTCGAACGCCGCGACCGCGGCCGGTTCGCCGCCTCCGACGTGACCCTGGCGCTCTGCGGGGTGGCGGTCGCGCTCTATCTCATCACGATCTACGGCACCGCGGCGCGCAACTCGGTCGGCACCCCCTTCGTGCCGATCGGGGTGGCCTTCGCCGCCACTGCCGGCTCGGCGATGATCCTGGAACTGACCCGCCGTGTCGCCGGGCTGGCCCTGGTAGTGATCACCGGCGTCTTTCTCGCCTACACCTTCACCGCCCATCTCCTGCCCGGCATCCTGGCGGTGCAGAACGCCTATTCCTGGCAGCGCTTCTTCGGCCATGTCTATTCCGATGCCGGCATCCTCGGTCCGACCACGGCGGTGTCCTCGACCTACATCATCCTGTTCATCATCTTCGCGGCCTTCCTGCAGGCCTCGAAGGTCGGCGACTATTTCGTCAACTTCGCCTTCGCCACCGCCGGCCGGGCCCGCGGCGGCCCCGCCAAGGTGGCGATCTTCGCCAGCGGCCTGATGGGCATGATCAACGGCACCTCCGCCGGCAATGTGGTGGCCACCGGCTCGCTGACCATCCCGCTGATGAAAAAGGTCGGCTATCGCAAGCAGACCGCCGGCGCGGTCGAGGCCGGCGCCTCCACCGGCGGCCAGATCATGCCGCCGATCATGGGCGCCGGCGCCTTCATCATGGCGGAGATCACCGGCATCCCCTACCAGGAGATCGCAATCGCTGCGATCATCCCGGCGGTGCTGTAGTTCGTGTCGATCTACTTCATGGTCGATTTCGAGGCGGCGAAGCTGGGCATGCGCGGGATGCGCGATGACGAGCTGCCGAAGCTGCGCGACATGGCGCGGCGGGTGTTCCTGTTCCTGCCGATCATCATCCTGATCGTCGCCCTGTTCCTGGGCTATTCGGTGATCCGCGCCGGCACCTTGGCCACCGTGGCGGCGGCGGTGGTGAGCTGGCTGGCCCCGGCGGAGATGCGGCTGACCCGTCTGCTGCCGCCCTTCGGCAACCGGGCTGCCACCACCCTGCTCGGCTCGCTCGCCATCCAGGCGGTCATCGTCGGCGCCATCGTGGCAGTGACCTATGGGCTGTTCGCGCTGCTCGCTGTGCTGGACCAGACCCTGGTGACCGTCGCCGGCGTCCTTCTGGTCCTGGTCCTGGCGATCCTGGCCCTCAACCGCCGGCGCCGCGGATATGCGCGCCATCCGGGGCCGGACGGCGACAGCCGCCATGAGGCGATGAATTTCGGCTCGATCCTCAAGGCCTTCGAACTGGCCGGGGTGATGTCGATTCAGATCATCGCGGTCTGCGCCTGCGCCGGCATCATTGTCGGCGTGATCTCCCTGACCGGCGTCGGGGCGCGGTTCTCCGCCGTGCTGCTCGACCTGGCCGCCGCCTCCCAGCTTCTGGCGCTCTTCTTCGCCATGTGCATCGCGATCCTGCTGGGCATGGGGATGCCGACGACAGCTGCCTATGCGGTCGCGGCCTCGGTCGTCGCTCCTGGCCTTGTCCAGCTGGGCATTCCACTTCTGACAGCGCATTTCTTCGTCTTCTACTTCGCTGTTCTCTCCGCGATCACCCCGCCCGTGGCGCTGGCAAGCTATGCCGCCGCCGGGATCTCCGGCGCGAACCCGATGGAGACCTCGGTCGCCTCGTTCAAGATCGGCATCGCCGCTTTCATCGTGCCCTTCATGTTCTTCTACAACAGCGCCCTGCTGATGGACGGTGACTGGCTTGACGTGATGCGCGCGGGTGGCACCGCCGTTATCGGCGTGTTCCTGTTATCCTCGGCCGTGCAGGGCTGGTTCATAGCCCAGCGCTCGGCGTGGTTCATCCGCGCCATCCTCATGGCCGCCGCCCTCTTCCTCATTGCGGGAAGCCTGATGACCGACCTGATCGGCATCGGCGCCGCCGTGGTCGCCTTCCTGGTCCAGCGGTTCTTCCGCCCGGACCCGGATGCGCCAATTCCGGTACGGGGAATGGACTAGCCGTCCGATCGCGGCAATGCCAGCCGGATCACGCCCTTGATCGGCCCCGTCGGGTCGACCGGCTTGCCCTTGCGCAGAATGGTTATGCGTCCGGCGCGGGCGAGGAAGCGGGCCTGCTGCCGGGCGGCGTTCATGTAGCGGCGCCAGGAATCCGGCGGATCGGCCGGGCGCCGGCGCGACTCGGCGAAGGCCCTCGCCGCCTCGCTGGGACAAATCGACTTGCCGAGCCCGCGCTCGGCCACCAGGCGGAGAATGGTCTCCGCCATCGGGTCAAGTGCGGTGTCGTCGCTCAGGAGCCTGGTCCGGTGCGCCCGCCGGTCAGCCGCGCAGGCGCTGCACGATGGCCCATCCGGCCTTCAGCACCGCTGCGGCCAGGGCCAGCTTCAGGACCATGCCCGGAATGAAGGGGGTGACACCCGCCGCAAGCGCGGCCTGGAACGGGCTCGCGATATCCGGGTTGAGGCTGAGCACATGGGTGAGCCAGGCGACGCCGAAAATGAAGGGCGCGATCGAGGCGAGGAACAGCGCCGTCACGAGCTTGGCCAGGCTGCGGTCCCAGCCGCGCTCGGCCAGCCAGCCGACCAGCATCGCCGACACCAGGAAGCCGACCAGATACCCCGCCGTCGGGCCGGCCATGTAGGCGATTCCGGCGGTCGGCCCGGCGAAGACCGGGAGGCCGGCGATGCCCTCCAGCAGATAGGCGAGGACGGTGATGCCGCCGAGCCGCCAGCCATAGGCGGCGCCGATCAGCAGCACGGCCCAGGTCTGCATGGTCATCGGCACCGGCCACATCGGCACCTGGGTCTTGGCGCAGATGGCGATCAGGGCGGTGCCGGCCAGAACCAGCACCGCGTCGCGGATCCAGCGGGCCTGCCCCTCGGCGGGCCAGGCCGCCGCCATCAACGATACGCTCTGCGTCTGCATCGGATGCCGTCCCTTTGCGAATCTTGTTCGATTTGGCGTTCGGCAGATATAGCCGAGCACCGGGATCAGGTAAATCGGTTGGACCTCGGAAATCCTTTCGGCGGCAGCCGGCCGGCCTGGGCGCGCTTGCCGAGCCAGGCCGTGAGGTCGGTCTCGGTGCGCATGCGGTCGCCGAGGCGCCAGGACAGACCGGCCTCCATCGGGAACACCGACACGTCGGACAGGCCGCCATCCTTGTAGCGTTGCAGGATGACGCCGCGGCCGCGGTTCATTTCCGGCACCTCGTCCAAGGGGAAGCAGAGCAGCTTGCGGTTGTCGCCGATCACCGCGACCATGTCGCCGGTGACCCGCACGCATGCCTTCGACTCGGCCCCCTGCCCCAGGTTCAGCACCTGCTTGCCGCTCTTGGTCTGGGCGACGACGTCCGATTCCTTGACGATGAAACCGCGGCCGTCCTCCGAGGCGATCAGCAGCCGCCCCTCGGGATCGTGCTTGAGCAGCGCCACCACGTCGGACTCGTTGCCGAGATCGGCCATCAGCCGCACCGGCTCGCCATAGCCGCGGCCGCGCGGCAGCTTGTCCGCCGCCAGGGTGAAGAAGCGGCCATTGGTGGCGAACAGCAGCAGCTTGTCGGTGGTCTCGGCGTGCAGCTTGAGCTGCTCCCGGTCGCCCTCCTTGTACTTGACGTCGGAGGTGTCGATCTGGTGGCCGCGCACCGAGCGGATCCAACCCTTCTGCGACAGGAAGACGGTGATCGGCTCGCGCTCGACCAGGGCCTCCAGCGGCACGACCACGGCCGACGGCGGCGCGCCGATCACGGTGCGTCGGGCGCCGAGTTCGGTCTTCTGGCCGAAGCGCTTCTTGATGTCGCCGATCTGCTCGGCCAGCGCCTGGCGCCTGAGCTCGGGATCCTTCAGGAGCTTGCGCAGGCCGGTCCGCTCCGCGGTCAGGGCCTTGTGCTCCTTCTTGATCTCCAACTCCTCCAGCTTGCGCAGCGAGCGCAGCCGCATGTTGAGCACCGCCTCGGCCTGCACCTCGGTCAGCTCGAAGGCCGCCATCAGCTCCGCCTTCGGGTCGTCCTCCTCGCGGACGATGCGGATCACCTCGTCCAGGTTGAGATAGACGATCAGGAAGCCGTCCAGCACCTCCAGCCGATGGGCGATCTTCTCCAGCCGGTGTTCGGTGCGGCGGATGAGCACGTCGATGCGATGGGCGAGGAAATCGTCCAGCGCCTCCTTCAGGGTCATCACCCGCGGGATGCCCTCGGCGTCGAGGACGTTGAGGTTGAGCGAGACCCGGACCTCGAGGTCGGAGAGCCGGAACAGCTGCTCCATCAGCACGTCCGGATCGACATTGCGGCTCTTCGGCTCCAGCACCAGGCGGATGTCGTCGGCGGATTCGTCCCGCACATCGGCCAGGACCGGCACCTTCCGGCTGATCACCAGATCGGCCAGCTTCTCCACCAGGCGCGATTTCGGCACCTGATAGGGGATCTCGTGGACGATGATCTGGTACTGGCCCTGGCTCAGCTTCTCCACCGTCCAGCGGGCCCGCAACCGGAAGCCGCCACGGCCGGTGCGGTAGGCATCGAGGATCGCATCGGGCGCCTCGACCAGCTCCCCGCCGGTGGGGAAGTCCGGCCCTGGAACCAGCTTGACGAGCTTCTCCAGGCTGGCCTCGGGATGCTTCAGCAGGTGCAGCAACGCGTCGCACAGCTCACCGGCGTTGTGCGGCGGGATCGAGGTCGCCATGCCCACGGCGATGCCCTGGGCGCCGTTGGCGAGCAGATTCGGGAAGCCGCCGGGCAGGACCACCGGCTCGCTGGCGGCGCCGTCATAGGTGGGGCGGAAATCGACGGCGTTCTCGTCGATGCCGTCCAGCAGCGCCTGCGCGACCTCGGTCAGGCGCGCTTCGGTGTAGCGCATGGCGGCGGCGTTATCGCCATCGATATTGCCGAAGTTGCCCTGCCCGTGGATCAGCGGATAGCGCTGGGCGAAATCCTGCGACAGGCGCACCAGGGTGTCGTAGATCGCGGCGTCGCCATGGGGGTGATATTTGCCCATCACGTCGCCGACCACGCCGGCCGATTTCTTCGGCGCGGAATCGGGGCCGAGGCGGAGCTGGCGCATGGCGTAGAGCAGGCGCCGGTGCACCGGCTTCAGCCCGTCGCGCACATCGGGCAGCGAGCGCGCCGTGATGGTCGACAGGGCATAGCTGAGATAGCGCTCGCCGAGCGCGTCGGCGAACGGGATCGGCAGGACGGAATCAGCGGCTGAGGAATCACTCATGAGGCCGAGAAATTACCAGATGTTGTGGCGAATTTACGATAGCGATCCACATACCGTTGGCGGGCCGGCGGCAGCGGCCGATGGGCCTGGCCGAACAGGGTCCGTTCCAGGAAGTGGCCGGTCAACGCCAGACCCTTGGCCACCGATCCCGGATCGGCGCCGCCGCGCCCGATCAGGAACCCCGGCAGCGGCAGCAGCCGGTCGCGGTAGGGCTCGCCGGCGGACAGCGAGACCGCCCGGCCGGTGCGCGGGCTGACATAGGCGAGTTCGTCGTTGCGGCCGGACGCGGCGCAACGCTCCAGGTCGAGCCCGAAGCCGAGGGCGGCCAGCAGCCCGACCTCCCACTGTACATAGGCGGCATCCCAATGCTCGCCGGTCAATGTGTCGAGCAGGGCCCGCATGCCGTCGAACACCGGCGGATGGGGCTCGCGCTCCGGCAGCGCCACCTCGACGATGGCACAGGCCGAAGACAATGCCGCGAGACGCAGCGGGTCGTCGATCAGCAAGGCCGCGGTGCTGCCGGCCGGCTCCAGCGCATAGGAGCCGAGATGCTCGGCCAGCCGTGCCCGCCAGCGCGCCTGCACCCGGGTACCCGGCTGCAGGGCGGCCCGCAGCTTCTGGCCTCGTGCAAGCCCGGCATGGCGGCCATGCTCGCGGGTCAGCACCATGGCGATCAGCCCGGTCTCGCCATGGGCCCGGGTCGACAGCACGATGCCCTCGTCGGTCCACTCCATGTCAGCTTTCCGCCGCCCGCGGCCGTCGGATCCGAACCAGCGCCCACAGGAACAGCAGCGCCGGCAGCGCCAGGGCCGGCAGCAATCCGTGGGGCCGCCAGAGCTCCATGGCGCCGCCGCCGAGCGCCGGCCCGATCACCATGCCCGTGGTGTAGGCCATGATCAGCGTGGTGTTGGCGCTGGCCAGATCGGCGACCCCGAACCGTTCGGACAGCAGCACCAGGGCGATGGTGTAGTAGCCGGCGACCGCGCCGCCCCAGACGAAGGTCACCGACCACAGCGGTTCGGGCCGGTCGAGAAGCAGGGGCACGGCCGCGATACAGAGCAGCGTCACCGCGGTGATGGCCAGCAGCAGATACCGCCTGTCCATGTGATCGGCCAGCCAGCCGATCGGCATCTGCAGCAGGATCGAGCCGGCCGCGAATACCGACATCAGCAGCACCGCCGCCTCGGCGTCATACCCGACTCCGACACCCCAGACCGGAATCAGGGCAAACACGGTGCCCTCGCCAAAGCCGGCCAGAAGCGCCGCACCGATGGCCAGCGGAGCGACCGGCAAGACCGCCATGACCCCGGCCGGCGACGCCTGTTCGGCCATCGGCGGGGCGAGCTTGCGGGCGGCCAGTACGGGTACGGCCGCCATGGCCAGAAGACCGGCACCGACCAGGAACGGGCGGACGCCGTCGGTCCCGACAACCGCGAGCAGCAGCGGGCCGGCCGCCACACCGCCACCCCAAAGGGTGGCATAGAGCGCCACGATCCGGCCACGCCGTGCGCCGGACGCCAGGCTGTTGATCCAGGTCTCGCTGACGATCCAGTCGAAGGCGCCGCCCAGCCCCAGCAGCATGCGCAGCGCAAACCACGCGGTCAGCGACGGCAGCAGCGGAAAGGCAACCAGCGCCGCCGCCGCCAGCAGCAGGCCGCCGACGATCGCCGCCACCGGACCGGTTCGCTTGACCACCCAGGGCACGAAGGGCCCGACCACCAGCAGGGTCAACGCCTGGGCGGCGGCATTGAGCCCGACCGTCAATCCGCCATGACCGGCCGCCGTCATGGTCAACGCCACCAGCGGCGTCGCCATGCCGATGGTCATGCCGGACGCCACGGCGCTGGTCAGCACTGCCGCCAGGCTGATCCGGCCCTGGGCCGAACTCAGGGAATCGTGCACCATCGCCGGACTTTAGCCGCAATTTGTCCCATGGTGGGCGTCACGCGCTGCCGCATTGCGGTAGCGCCGAGAATCAGCGTAAGTGTATCCGTCGTCACCGCAAGCATCCCACGCACGTCCAGCCGAACCGCAGCCCATCCGGGGCGTCGTTTCCGTCACCAGCACCAACCCGTTCAGAGGTCTGCCCTTAGCTCGGGCGGCACGATCACGTAATGACCATGTCAAGGCAACCGCTCCTGTTCAGCCTCCGGGGCGTCCTCTGCGCCGCCTTCCTGGCCGCCGTGCCGTCGGCCTGTACGCGCACCCAGGTGACCGAGGTGGAATGCGTTCCGGTCCCCGACGAGCGGTTGTCGGCCTCGGAAGACACATCCGACAAGACCCTGGTCTGCAGTTCGCGGCGAGTCCGGTTGATCTATCGCGACAAGTACTATGAACCCGAGGTCGTCAGCGACGAGACCTGGTGAGCGGCCTTGCCCGGCCGGGTCAGGGCGTCGCACCGGACGCCGCATGTGTGAACGTACCGGTTCCAGCATTGCGAAGGTGATGTAGTATCGCCGCTCCAGAGGCGGCAAACGGAGCATCACCGACATGGCAGAGAAACGGGTCCGCCGGACCGGGCTCTCTACTTGCGTTTCAGCGTCCCTCGTGATCCTCGTTGCGTTGTCGGGATGCGAGGCGACCCCGAAATCGGGCCGATGTGCCGCCGTCGACACCGATCACCTGGCCAGAAAGACCAATGTCACCGGGCTGAGACTGATCTGTGACCCGAGACGCGTCGCCGCGCCCTACCGGGATCAGTACTTCCCCGGCTACGAATGGGGCGACGAGAAATGGTGGGACGACACGCCATGACGGTCGAACGGCAGGGTAATGTGAGGTCGAGACGGGATCTGCTCCGGCTTTCGGTGCGCGGCGCGGTGTGCCTCTTCGTCACCTCGACGGGGCTGGCCGCCTGCGATACCCCGCGATCGTCCTCGCGCTGCGTATTCGTCGAACAGCGACACCTGGCGCGCCAGCGTGACGGGTCGAGCCGGACACGGATCTGCAACCCGCAGCAGGTCAACGCCCGCTACCGGGAGCGCTATTTCCCGGGCTACGAATGGGGCGATCCGCGCTGATGGGCTACGCGTTGTAGTCCAGGCCCCAGTCGCGATAGCGGTCGGGGTCGTCGATCCAGCCTTCGCGGACCTTGACGAACAGCCGGATGTGCACCCGGCAATCGAGGATCTCCTCCAGCTCCTGCCTCGCGGCGGTGCCGATCGCCTTGATCATCTGGCCGCCCTTGCCCAATACGATAGCCTTCTGGGTGTCGCGCTGCACGAAGATGACCTGGGATATGGCGATGCTGCCGTCCTCGCGCTGCTCCCAGCTTTCGGTCTCGACGGTGACGGCGTAGGGCAGTTCCTGGTAGAGCCGCAGGAAGATCTTCTCGCGCGTGATCTCCGCCGCCAGCAGGCGCTCCGGCATGTCCGAGAGCTGGTCCTCCGGGTAGAGCCAGGGCCCGTCCGGCACCGCCGACGCCAGTGCCGACCGCAGATCGTCGATGCCATCGCCGGTCAGCGCCGAGATCATGAAGGTGGCGGAGAAATCGCCGGCCGCGTTGAGCGCCTCGGACAGTGCCAGCAGCTTCGACCGCTTCACCGCATCGACCTTGTTGAGCGCCAGGATCGCCTGGCGGCCGGCATTCTTCAGGCCGTCGATGATGGCCTGCGTGTCCGGCTTGATCCGGTCGGCGGTGGAATCCACCAGCAGCACCACCAGATCGGCGTCCTGGGCGCCCTGCCAGGCGGCCGCCACCATCGCCCGCTCCAGCCGACGCTTGGGCTGGAAGATGCCGGGGGTGTCGACGAAGACGAGCTGGCTGTCGCCCTCCAGCGTGATCCCGAGCACCCGGGTCCGGGTGGTCTGCACCTTGGGCGAGACGATCGCCACCTTGGTGCCGACCAGCGCGTTCAGCAGGGTCGACTTGCCGGCGTTCGGCGCGCCGACCAGGGCCACGAATCCGCAGCGCGTCGTGCTCACGACCGGAAGGCCTCGCTACCGCGCAGGGCCTCGAGGAGCCGGCCGGCCGCCGCGCGTTCGGCGACCCGCTTGGACGCGCCGGACCCGGTCGCCGGCGGATAACCGGTGATGCTGACCTCGATCTCGAATTCCGGCCGGTGGTCCGGCCCGCTGCGCGCGACCGTGCGGTAGTCCGGCAGCGGCAACCCGCGGGCCTGGGCCCATTCCTGCAGCGCCGTCTTGGCGTCCTGCGGCGGTCGCTCATGGCGCTCGATCGCCTCGGCGAAGGCGGACCGGATGAACGACCGGGAGGCCTCCAGCCCGCCATCGAGGAACAAGGCGGCGATCACCGCCTCGCAGGCATCGGCAAGGATGGCGTCGTTCTCGCGGCCGCCCGACTCGGCCTCGCCGGGAGACAGGATCAGATGGGTCCCCAGCCCGATGTCGCGGGCGATCTGGGCCAGCGTCTCGCGGCGGACCAGGGCCGTGTGGCGCCGCGCCAGGGACCCTTCGGGCTCGTCGCGGAACCGCTCCAGCAGCCATTCGGCGATGACCAGGCCGAGCACCCGGTCGCCCAGGAACTCCAGCCGCTCATACCCGAAGCGGGCGCCGCCGCGGTCCTGGGGATCGGTGCTGGGATGGGTCAACGCCTCGCGCAGCAGGGCGGTGTCGGAGAATTTGTGGTCCAGCGCCCGCGACAGGGCATCGTGATCAGCCTTGCGGCGTGCCATCGTCAGGAGCCCGCTCGTGCCGTGCCTCCGGCGTCAGTCGATCCCCGTGAACATGCGGTCGAACCGAAGCGCCCAGGGCCATTTCCAGATCTCCCAGGCGCGCGCGTCCTCTAGGCTCAGCCAAATGAACTCTGCCCGGCCGACCAGATTCTCCTCCGGAACGAAGCCGACCAGCGAGGAGCGGCTGTCGCGGCTGTTGTCGCGATTGTCGCCCATCATGAAGTAATGGCCCTCGGGCACCCGAAAGGCCCGCGTATTGTCGATGCTCGTGTCGTCCGACAGCTCACGGATGGTGTGCATGACCCCGTTGGGGAGCGTCTCATCGTACAGAAACGCCATATCCGCCCCGGACTCCGACTGCTGGGCGCCGATCAGCTCACGGCCCACCGGTTCACCGTTGACATGCAGAACGCCGCCGGTGACCTGGACAACGTCACCCGGCAGGCCGATCAGCCGCTTGATGTAGGTCTCCGACGGGTTGCGCGGCAGCTGGAAGACGATGACGTCGCCGCGCTCGGGTTCGCTGGCGAAGATCCGCCCCTCGAAGAGCGGAATGCCAAGCGGCAGCGAATAGCGGCTGTAGCCGTAGCTGAACTTCGATACGAACAGGAAATCCCCCTCCAACAAGGTCGGCACCATGGATGACGACGGGATGTTGAAGGGCTGGTAGGCGAGCGTGCGCACGGCCAGCGCCACCAGCAGGGCATAGATGAGCGTCCGCACGATGTCCCAGATGCTCTCGCCCGAAGCCGATGATTTCATGTCCGGGGACCCGCCGGTGTCGCTATCGCGACCCTGTATCGGGCCCACATCGCGCGGAGTCAAACGGCGTTTCCTTCTTCCAGCTCCGCGGCCACCGGCATCGCCTCGATGATGACGAATGCCTGGGCCTGCGGAAAATCATCGGTGATGGTCAGATGGATCTCGACCGCCATGCCGTCCGGCACCATGGACTCCAGCCGCGCCTTGGCGCCGCCGGTCAGGCGCATGGTCGGCTTGCCACCCGGCAGGTTGACGACCCCCATATCGCGCCAGAACACGCCCTTCCTGAGGCCCGTGCCCAGGGCCTTGGAGCACGCCTCCTTGGCGGCGAACCGCTTGGCATAGCTGGCGGCGCGCAGCCGCCGACGATCCGACTTGGCCCGCTCGACCTCGGTGAACACCCGGTCGGTGAACCGGTCGCCGAACCGCTCCAGCGTCCGCTCCACCCGGCGGATGTCGATGATGTCGTTGCCGATGCCGATGATCATGGATCAGGCGGACTTCTCGTCCCCGGCATCGGCCCGTGCGGCGTCCATGGCCGCGCGCATGCGCTTGATGCTGCTGTCCAGCCCGCCGAAGATCGCCTCGCCTACCAGGAAGTGGCCGATATTGAGCTCAACGATCGTCGGGATCGCCGCCACCGGGCCCACCGTGTCGAAGGTCAGCCCGTGGCCGGCATGGCATTCCAGCCCGACCGCCTCGGCATGGGCGGCGGCGACGCGAATGCGCTCCAGCTCGGCCTCCTGCGCCGGCCCCGGAACCGCCTCGCAATAGGCGCCGGTGTGCAGTTCGACCACCGGGGCGCCCAGCCGCACCGCGGCGTCGACCTGGGCCGGGTCGGGGTCGATGAACAGCGACACCCGGATGCCGGCGGCGCCCAGCCGGTCGACATAGTGCTGCAGGTGGTTGTGCCCGCCGAGCGCGTCCAGGCCGCCTTCGGTCGTCACCTCCTCGCGACGTTCCGGAACGATGCAGGCGGCATGCGGCCGGTGCCTGAGCGCGATCGCCAGCATCTCGTCGGTCGCCGCCATCTCCAGGTTCAGCGGCAGGTCGATCTCGGCGCGCAGGCGCTCGATGTCGAGATCGCTGATATGGCGCCGGTCCTCGCGCAGATGCGCGGTGATGCCGTCGGCGCCGGCCTTGGCCGCCAGCGTGGCGGCGCGCACCGGGTCCGGATGGCGGCCGCCGCGGGCGTTGCGGATGGTGGCGACGTGGTCGATGTTGACGCCCAGTCTGAGATGCCTGCTCATGATGTCTCTCCTTCCTTACCTGGAAGCTACCCGCTGCGGGCGCGGTCGACGGCGCTGATCACCGGGGTGGCGCGCAGCGCGGCGATGATGTTCGACAGATGCCGCACATCGGCCACGTCGATGTCGATCAACATCTCGAAGAAATCCGTCGAGCGGTGGGTGATCTTCAGATTGGTGATGTTGCCGCCGTTCTTGCCGATCACCGTCGACAGGGTGCCGAGGCTGCCGGGCTCGTTGGCGAGCACCGCATGCAGCCGGCCGGTGTGCTCCTCGGTGGAGGCGTCCCAGCTGACGTCGAGCCAGCGTTCCGGCGTGTCGTAGAAGCTCTCCAGGGTGTCGCAGTCTATGGTGTGGATCGTCACCCCCTTGCCGGTGGTGACGATGCCGACGATGCGGTCGCCGGGGATCGGGTGGCAGCAGCGCGCGTAGTGCACCGCCATGCCGGGGATCAGGCCGCGGATCGCCAGCGGCTGATCCTTGCCTTTGGCCTGGCTCTTGCGGGCCCGGGTGATCGGGACGACCTTGCCGTCCTTCTGCAGGCCGGTGGTGCGATGGCCCGGGAAGACCGCGTTGAACACCTCGCGCGCGCCGTTCAGCCCGGCGCCGATATTGGCGTAGATGTCCTCCACCGTGGTCGACTTGAAGATCTTCAGGACGCCTTCCAGCGCCTTCTCGGTGAAGTCGTAGCCCTCCTGGCGGAACACCTTCTGCAGCATGGCGCGGCCCAGCTCGACATACTGGCTGCGCTGCTGCCGGCGGATGACGCGGCGGATCCGCGCCTTGGCCTTGCCGGTGACGACGAAGCGTTCCCATTCCGGCGACGGCGTCGAGGTCTTCGAGGTGACGATCTCCACCTGGTCGCCGTTCTGCAGGTGCTGGCGCAGGGTGACGAGCCGGCCGTTGACCTTGGAGCCGACGCAGGTATCGCCGACCTCCGAATGCACCGCGTAGGCGAAGTCGACCGGTGTGGCGCCCTGCGGCAGGGAGATCAGCAGACCCTTGGGCGTGAAGCAGAAGACCTGGTCCTGGAACAGCTCCATCTTGGTGTGTTCCAGGAACTCCTCCGGCTTCTGGGCGTGTTCCAGGATGTCCAGCAGCTCGCGCAGCCAGCGGTATTGCGGCCCGCTCTGGGTCGGCTGGCCCTGCTTGTAGGCCCAGTGCGCGGCGACGCCGAACTCGGCGACCTGGTGCATGTCGCGGGTGCGAATCTGCACCTCGATGCGCTGCTGGAACGGGCCGATGATGGCGGTGTGCAGCGACTGGTAGCCGTTCGGCTTCGGGGTGGAGAGATAGTCCTTGAAGCGGCCCGGCAGCGAGGCGTAGCGGCCATGCAGCAATCCCAGCGCCTGGTAGCAGCCGGCGGTGTCGTCGACCAGCACCCTGAGCGCCATGATGTCCAGCAGCTGCTCGAACGCCATGTTCTTGCGCTGCATCTTGCGCCAGATCGAATAGGGCCGCTTCTCGCGGCCGGTGAGCGTGGCGTCGACGCCGCCCTCGGTGAGGATCTCGGTCAGCTCGCGCATGACCCGGGCGATAAGGTCGCCGCCCTCCTCCTTCAACTGGGCGAGCCGGCGCACGATGCTGTCGCGGGCATCGGGGTTGAGATGGGTGAAGGCGAGATCTTCCAGCTCGTCCTTCATCTCGTGCATGCCGATGCGCTCGGCCAGCGGGGCATAGATCTCCAGGGTCTCGCGGGCGATGCGGCGGCGCTTGTCCTCGCTGCGGATGGCGTCCAGCGTGCGCATGTTGTGCAGCCGGTCGCACAGCTTGACCAGGAGCACGCGGATGTCGCGCGACATGGCGACGACCAGCTTGCGGAAATTCTCGGCCTGCTTCGAGGTGTCGCTCTGCAGCTCCAGCTTCGACAGCTTGGTGACGCCGTCGACCAGCTGGCCGATCTCCTTGCCGAACTTCTCCTCGATGTCCTCCAGCGTGGCGACCGTGTCCTCGACCGTGTCGTGCAGCAGGCCGGTGACGATCGAACCGGTGTCCAGCTTCATGTCGGCCAGGATGCCGGCGACTTCCAGCGGGTGCAGGAAATAGGCGTCGCCTGAGGCCCGGCGCTGGCTGCCATGGGCCTTCATGGAGAACACGTAGGCGCGGTTAATGAGGTCCTCGTCCGCGTCGGGACCGTAAGACTTGACCCGCTCGACCAGCTCGAATTGCCGGATCATGGCGCGCCCCCCGGCAACCGGTCGCGCGCCTGGGCCGGACCTACCGGCGTTCCATGGGGGTGTGTTCTGGACTGTTCACGGGGCACGGGGATCAGACCATCCGATCGTCGGTGCGGCGGTCCGTACCCGCCGGCGGGCGGCGGATGCCCGCCAATGCCGGACCGCTACGCGAGGGGGTCGTCCTCGATCGACGGCGCGTCGTCCGACACCGCCGGCGGCTCGTCTGCCGACTCCGCCGGACCGGCGGCCTGGGGCTCGTCCGGCATGGCGGCCGGGGACTCGTCCGGCATGGCGGCCGGGGCCTCGTCCGGCGTCGCGGCCGGGGCCTCGTCCGGCGTCGCGGCCAGATCGGGCTGCGGCATGGCTTCGCCGCCACCGAGCTGCGGGCCGGCATCGGCCGCGCCCTGCATCCATTCCTCCTCGCCGGCCATCAGCTCGATGATGTCCTCTTCCGGCTCCTCGGGCTCATGGACCTTCTGGTAGTCCTTGACCAGGGCATCGGACAGCTCTTCGAGCGAGATGGTCTCGTCGGCGATCTCGCGCAGCGCCACGACCGGGTTCTTGTCGTTGTCGCGGTCGACCGTCAGCGGCGCGCCGGCGGACACGTCGCGGGCCCGCCTGGCGGCGTTCATGACCAGCTCGAACCGGTTGGGGATCTTGGTAACGCAGTCTTCGACGGTAACGCGGGCCATGCCGTTCCTTCTTTCGAAACACCTAGTCTTAAGGACAATATATGTGCGCACCGGTGGGCAGGCAACAAAAGCACACCCAGCCGCTTCCGAACCTGATCGGGCTCGGAACCGGCGCATCGCGGCCGGCCGGTGGCAGATCCGGCGCCGCGGCGCGGTTGTAACGCAAAGCCGGGCTCGCGCACAAGCCCGGCGTCATCGCCGGCCCCTGACGGGGTCACGGAAATGGACATGGGACACCCGGAAGGCTGCGGCGTTGGCGGCGCCGCGGCCTGGCGCCGATTCAGATAGCGGCCAGGGCTTCATCCGAAATTTAGTAAAATGCTTTGAACAATTCTGACTATTGGTAAGAAATGATTGACCTTCCTTGTCGAAGCGTCTACGCCGTTACTCAGCCGTAATTCAAAATTTCGTCTTATAGCAAAGGCCTAGGCATGATTTTCTACAAAGAAGAGAGATTGGCGCTCTTCATAGACGGGGCCAATCTTTACTCTGCGGCCCGTTCCCTTGGTTTCGACATAGACTATAAGCGCCTGCTGGAGCTTTTCGCGAAGAAAGGCCGGCTGATTCGCGCTTTCTACTACACCATGCTCGTCGAGGACCAGGAGTACTCGCCGATCCGCCCCCTGATCGATTGGCTGGACTACAACGGCTATACGATGGTCACCAAGCCGATCAAGGAATTCACGGATTCCCAGGGCCGGCGCAAATCCAAGGGCAGCGTCGACATCGACCTGTCGGTGGACGCGCTGGAGATGACCGACAAGGTGGACCACATCCTGCTGTTCTCCGGCGACGGGGATTTCCGCCGCCTGGTCGAGGCGATCCAGCGCAAGGGTGTCCGGGTCACGGTGGTCAGCACCGTCAAGGCGCACCCGCCGATGGTGGCCGACGATCTCAGGCGCGCCGCCGACAACTTCATCGAGCTGCAGGATCTGGCGCCGCACATTCAGCGCACCGCGCCGCCCAGCCAGCGCGCGACGGAGTATGCCGGCGCCGACCGGGACCAGGTGGACGACGAGGATCTGGACGACGAGGTCGAGGACGAGGCGGAAGCGGCCTACTACCGCACCGCCTGAGCCGCAGGACCGGCCGCTGGCGCGCAAGGGGCCTTCGCGCCACGGCGGAAATGTGTAGAACAGGGGCCGGATGGCGGCGATGTCCGCCATCCGGCTTTTTTCGTGGCGCGGGGGCGGTGGCATGCGAAACGGACCTGGCGACGGGCAGGCCTCCCTGGCCGCGGGCACTGCGCCGCCGGCCGCGCCGGACCAGCCCGGCCGCGACTGTCCGCTCTGCCCGCGGCTGGCGGCGTTCCGCGCCGACAACCGGGCCAAGTTCCCGGACTTCCACAACGCGCCGGTCGACTCCTTCGGCCCGGTCTCGGCCCCCGTCCTGGTGGTCGGCCTGGCCCCCGGGCTGCGCGGCGCCAACCGCACCGCCCGCCCCTTCACTGGCGATTTCGCCGGCGACCTGCTCTACGCGACGCTCGGCAAGTACCGGCTGGCGGAGGGGCATTACGACGCCCGCCCCGATGACGGGCTGGTGCTCACCCGCTGCCGCATCACCAACGCGGTGCGCTGCGTGCCACCGGAGAACAAGCCGGTCGGCGACGAGATCAAGGCTTGCCGCCCCTACCTCGCCGGCGAGCTGGCCGCCATG
>JAAUYH010123082.1_pt1 | contig 24423 bp, 17 predicted proteins | sample 7278061 | NCBI WGS metagenome assembly JAAUYH01 (sample SAMN14350203, study PRJNA611818) | marine sediment metagenome | isolation source: surface marine sediment (0.6m) | place: French Polynesia: Moorea | collected 2018-08 | reverse complement strand
GTATTGCTTTGGTCAGATCGCTATATTTAGGGAGCGACCAATTTTTGGACAACACTATACATAGTAAGTTTATAGTTGCACAAAAAGTTTATTTTTACTATTCAACTTTTGACTAATTTTTTCTCAGGAGTTTAACTGCGATCGAAATAAATTAAGCCAAGTTTTAGCTTGATTTATCGATAATTTCGGCAATCACTTTCTCTAAGCCCAATACCACCCTAGATAATCGTTCATAATCTATCTTATCTGGCGTATCTTCTAAAGTATGATAATAAGGATACCGAAAAACTGCTGTATCTGTTACCATGACTGCGGGATAACCCTGTTGCCAGAATGCCCATTGGTCAGACCAACCTATCCCAGGAATTTGAGCAGGTAGAGCTGTACCCTCTGAAGGAAATTCAGTCTGACGGCGGAAGGAAGCAATAATTTTTTTAACCAGCGTAGCCGAATTGACATTGCCAATAAAAGCGACAAAGTTGCCGACCGAAGGGTAAAACAGCTTAAGGGGTGCAGGGTATCTCTGGCTATTTTTAGCTTCAGAGTAATAGCCTAAAGTTTCCAGACTCAGCATGGCAATAATTTTTTCATTTTGCTGCCGAGAACGTTTAGCGTAAACTAAACTGCCCATATTTTCTGTCCAAAAAAAAGGCGGTTCTTCATTGACAAACTCTACAAATCGCAGGGTGCGACTGGGTTTTTTGTTAACGAAACGGCGGGCTAACTCCAATACTGCTGCCGCCCCAGAAGCATTGTCGTTGGCACCTGGACTGCTGTAGGCTGTGTCGTAATGTCCTCCGAGAATCACAATCTCATCGGGATGTTCTACTCCAGTGATTTCTACTTCTATGTTTTCAAAAGTCTGATTTCCTACACTATATTGCTGTGTTTTTACAGAATATCCAGAGGCTTGAAAAGATGATTTTAAGAACGTAGCCGCAGCTTGAAGATTTTGGTAGTTTTGGAAATTTCGTGCGCCAATGTCACCTCCCAGCTTTTTGATATCATGTTTGAGCCACCCCTCAATGATCTTTTCCTCAGAAGTTAGAGGGGACAACTGCCCATTGTAGCTGCTTCCTGGCATACGGATTAGTTTAAACCACAACCAAGTTGTCAGAACTAACAAAACTATTGTCACGATTGCCAGACGAAGTAACTGCATTTGCTGCTTGCGTTTTTTCCTAATTCTTTCTGTCAATTACCATCTCCCGATCCTGCTTGACTCTCTAATTCCCGATAATTTATGAAGGGTATTAAAACTTCAAAATTTCTGTTTTTCCATCTTTCTGATAAGAAACTACAATATCCATTGTCGGTTTAGTATAATTTTCACGATATTGAGGGCTATTGCTATAGATGGGATTGAAAGGGTTGATTTTGGGGTCGTTTCCAGTACGTCGATACCAACTATCAAATACAGTAAAATATTCGTGAGATCTATCATGCTCGTTTAACTCTCTAAAAATATCATCTGGGTTTCCACCTAAAGCTAAAACTTCGATTGACGCTATATAATAAGAAAAATTTTTGACAATATCAGCTATGCTGTCTGTGGCAAAGCTCGATTTAGAGCCAATGATATAAGGCAGATTTCTAATCGATTCTAAGGACTTGCTGGAATCATCTTGTAGCTCGAACTCTAGGGATTGCCTATAAAAATCTATCCAAGGATAAATGTTTTCATAGGAGTAGCATGACGCATTAATAATTACTAATGATTGTAGATTATTCTGCCTTCTGAACGTTAATAGTCCAGGAAAAAACTTTCTTCCATTTTGGACACTTAATAAATCACCCTCAAGTGGAAAAAGAGCAGTAATTTGTATTGGAACTATTCTGGAGCGATCGATTTTTATCTTTTTGGTAAATGTGATTTGTTGACTATATTCTTTGCCAATATCAAAAGAATTGATATCTAAACCATGTGCAACAGGGATGAAGATATCGCTGCGTCTAAATGCACTTCCAAAGGCATTGATAGTCTCGACATTTTTCTGTTCTTGGTACTTATATCCACCTAATCTCATAAAGTTAACCAGGCGATCGCGATGAGATTGATTTAAATCATCGATGATGGAAAAGGTTACAAGTACATTGAGAGGATGTTTGACTCCAAACACGTCAGAATTATACAGATCGGGAAGGGGTAAGGCAGTAGCTACTCTGCTTCGGAGAGTATAGATTCCTTCATCGCAGACTAGTTTGAATTTTGATGGATTTCGTTCGATTTGATCGACTTCAATTGACAGAGTTTTAAAAAAAGGTGTCAATGAACTGGATGAAATATGACCTAGATTGACTTGATGACCGATGTAAGTAGTTGACTTGTCCGCACAGAAAAGTAATATTCTTTGGTTTTGGCGATCGTTCAGGATAGAAAACGATCTTAGAGTATCTCCCAAAGGGTCTTGGTCTTTTTCTGCTTTCAATAGTAGGTGTAACTTACGGTGAACCAGCTTAGTAATGGTGATTCTACTGCCTCCATATTTCAAGATTAGATCGCCATGATGCTTCATCATATATTCGGTAATCGCACCTTGAAGCAGATCGAATGGTTCTGTTCTTGACCAACTATCAATTGTATTGGTATTAGTTGTAAATTTATTTCTGACCTTTTCTGGCATTGCCTTCAATACCCCAACTACCTTGGCAGGTTCTGTAAGCATTGTTTCTGCAATGAGATACACATCATTTTTGAGTGCGTCATCCTGATAAATAAATTGTTCGTTTGCCCCATCCCAACGAACAAGATCGTTTTTATAAGGAATTCGCTCGATCGCCTCCCTCAAATCTGTCAGTTTATTCGAGGAAAAATGAGGATTAAAGACATCATTATTTTGGATGTCAGTTAGATTTTGAGATGCAATGGCTGGATTGAGGAATGTTGTGAAATCAGATACACTCTTCTGTTGGATTACTGGCTGTAATCCTATTGCCAAAGCAATTAGTGATACTAAGTATTTACTCTGCTGTAATAGCATTTGTTTGAATATCTACTAGGTTCAACTACATAAGCAATCCAATCTTGAGGCACAGAAATCAACACCAAGCTCGCTGTCGATTTCTGCAACCTAGATAATTCAGATAGATTAAGCTGCTAATGTTCTCTTATTTTTGAAGAGGTTTATTTATTGTTTTACTCCAGAAATCATACCTGGTCTATTGGGTATTGGGGCTGGCACTCCGTATTTCAGCCAGCATTTACCAATTCCATCAGGATAGTACTTACGTGGTACAAAAGTAAAAGCTCGACACTCAGAGTTATTAGTACAAGTCTCCTTACAACTTTCCCAACTGTCTGTCCGATAAGAATAAGGAAGGTCTAGACCCATTCGATCGGTATCAAATTCAACGGTAACTGTTGGGGGTCGAGGAGGTTCAGGATGGAAGCCGCCATCACCTGGACTACTGTCGCCTCTACTGCCATCTCTACTGCCGCCACCACTGCCACCGCCGTTGTTTGGAGGCTTGATCTTTATTTCCTTGTTAGCAAGAGCCTGGCTGGAATTATCAAGAGCCTGAGTGGAATTCAAAACATTAAAGCCCACTACAGATATAATGGTGCAGCATATTAGTGGAATGAGTTTGATTTTATTTTTCATAGTCTTTCCCTCCCCTGAATTGATTAGTCCCATCCTGCGACACTGAATCAGAGATTGAACACTTTTGCAAAAATTCTGTGCTATACTTAAGAGTTAACAAAAAATTATGAGAAACTTGTGTTGAGGGTTGTTTATACTCAAACTACAGCTTTTCTTTTACTTAGCCAACTTTCTGACGACCTTACAAGGTTTTTAGCAAAGGAGCGAGTGTCTACTCCACATAACCCAATAAATTGATTGCTCTTGGAAGCGATCTCTAACAGACAAAATTTAATTTAAGCGTCCTAATTCAGACTAATTTTGAGAAGCAAGACAAGTTTAAACTTGCTAATATTCTCCCGACTAAAATTTACATTTTAGAAATACATTACATGACTAATGAAATGTCTTGTTTAGTTTGTCGATTATCTTAGCGCGTACAGGTATGAGTTCCTCTCCATCCACTAGCATGATCTTCACGAAATAACTGTATTACTGGATTACCTACAGTACCCTCAAGATTGAGACTCCAATTGCCAGTCCACACACCTACTCGACCAGTAGGTCCTTCACGGGGATTTGCATCTCTATATTCATAACCTCCACTGGCATAATAGTCATCAATATTGTAAATGCTGTAGGTTTCTCTAGCTGGTTGACCTCCATGTGCCTTCGGGTAGTATGCTGATATGCTACTGCCACCACCATTACCGTAGATAGTAAGCATTGAGAGCAAACCACTTGCGTCTAGACGACATCTCCAGTTTCCATTCCAACTGTTGGTAGTTATTTGCCTAGAGGCACTCCTACCAGTATCAGTCTGTCGAGTACCGTTTGAAGACCAATAGTTTGTGGGTGCAGGATTAGTGGGTGTTGGAGTTTGTTTGTAACCTGACTTCTCAAGAGCTTGGCTGGAATTCAATGCATTGAAGCCCACTACAGATATAATAGTGCAGCATAGTAGTGGAATAAGTTTGATTCTCTTTTTCATAACTTCTCCCTCCAATAAATGAATTAGTGACATTCTCCGACACTAATTCCACTGAATCAGAGATTAGAACTTTTTCACAAATATTTTGTGCTATGATTGGAGGTTAGGAAAAAATTATGAGGAACTTGTGTTGAGCGTTCTCCATGCTCAAACGACAGCTTTTCTGTGACTGGGCGAACTCCCGACCTTACCAATGAGAGTAAATATAATAGGAACAGAGTCAGATTCTACTCCAGGGAAATACCAGAAAAAGTAAGGATAATCATCGAAGGTATAACCTAAGCCGTTTTCAGGAGCGATCGCTCTCATGTTTTTTCTATCTTTAATACAATAATCAACATTACAGCGTCCACAAGAACCAATACTACTAGTGTGTAACATCAGTTCTTAACAAAGTTAGCTGGGTCTTGATCCCGTCGATGGTGAATAGGAATAGGAGTACCCTGACTATCTCCTACTAGGGCTGCGGTTTTTTCTAGAGACTCTCTTAAACGCTTGGCTGCGTAGATTGACATATCTCGCGGTACATTGATGCGATCGCGCAAATATCGTAGTGCAGAATCAGAACCTGGTGGTGGCATACAGACTTCTCCTGTCATCATATGTGTTAAAGCGCAACGCAAAGCTTCATCAAACAATTTGTTATCAGCAGGGTTGACTCGAATAATGTTGGTATGGTGTTTAATCACTCTTTGGAGAGCTTCAGCACGAGAATTTTCTGGTTCTGGATAAGTTACATCGGGTAATCCCATCCAAGGACCATTATCTACCCTTGCCTTATTAATTAACATTTGGGGTTCACCGTTTTCCCAACAACCTCCCATCTGAGGAGGTAAATCATGGGCGTGGGTATGAAAGTCGCTTTGAGTACCACGATAAGTAGGTCTAGTTTCCATCGCTGCAAACCAAGCTTGTAACCGAGGATTTTCTTCTCTGAGGGAGTAGCCCTTGTAGTAGTAGAGACTAGCATTCATTCTTTCCACATAGGGCGTAAAGATCACATCTGCGGTGCTAAATTCTGACAAAAAATAGTCGCCTGGAGTACTGCCTAAAGCATCTTCTACCATAGCCACTACTTTAGTGAATTGATCTCGGTTATACTGTTCTTCCTTAGGAGATCGCGATCGATAGCAAAGCCAGTTACACCAAGCTCTAAATAGCAGTCTTTCTAAACGCCTTAAAGGTATAACTTCTGGATCTTGCATCCCCCAACCCAAGCAACCAAAAACCTGCTCTAAGGCAAGCAAAATATCATCACTTTCTGTGATAGTGCGATCGTCTAGCTCTAGGGCTGGTAGCATACCTGATGGTACTTTGCGCTTGTACCAACTCTCTTTTTTTCCGTAGCAGAACATGGTAACTTTTTTGATACGGTAGGGAATCTGTTTTTCCTCTAGCCATAACCAAACTTTTTGGCAGTAGGGACACCAGGCATGATTGTCGCGATATAGTGTGACTCGCACATCGGATTCAGTCATCCCAAATAGGCGTAACTGAGCTTGAGCATTGGTAGCTCCGTTAACCGTATCTAATTGAAAATCTGTAAGGGTTTCTAATTCTTGCCAGCTTAGAGGAGCAATAGTCATAGTTACTTTAACTAATTACCAAATCTAAAGCGATTTTAGCAAGAAACGGCGGTTAAGAGATTGAATTGGTCGAGCATTCCAGGGAAAAATCTGGGCAAATTGTTCTACTTGCTGTTTGGAGATTTCGATAGGTTGTTCAAATATTACCCAATAAACTAATTCTGAGCATGGAGGAGTAGTCAAAGAGCCAAAATATCGATAGGTGGTTCTTTGAGCTGGCAAGAGTTGAGCAATATTGATCTTAACCTTGTCGATGGTTTGTTCTTCTCCAGCTTCGGTGGGAATTACGTCCCAAATAGATTGTAAAGTCTCATTTTCTTTCCCTTCCTGGAGTAAGACCCCTAAAACAGCAAACTCCCCTTTGGCATTGCGATGAACAAAGTGTAATTCCATTGCGTAAATCTGGCTTTCACGCATATGTTCACTGGGGTGATGAAAGTGGAATTGCAATAGCTCAAAGTCTTGTCCATCGAGAATCAGTCGATTGCCCCATTCAGTATTAACCTGAATCGTATGACCATTGTTAAGGATCTTGAGAGGTATTTCTCGGTAGGTAATCTCTGGCTCGGCTAACTCAGTTGCAATTGCTCCCCGCAAATCGATTGGGGATTGTTGTTGCCCCATTTGACAGACACTAAAATCAGGGGAGAGTTCACCCCAAAGCTGAGGTCCATCTTCCTGCCCATAGCCCCATTCGTTCTCACCCTGGCTAGCGATCGCTGCTTCCAAGGAAGGATAACTTAGGCTAAAAGCTGCTCCAGCAGAACACATCGACATGTATTTAAGTAAAGACCGTCTGTGCATGGTTGTCATCTCTGATTAACGAACAAAAGTTTTGGACTACTTATTCAATAAAATTTATGATACCAACCTCAGTAATTATGCAGAATTAATGTAGGGTGAATCGATTTATTTTTCTTCAAATATCAAATTGCCCTAGCTCTGACACTTTTTTGTCCCGTACTTGTTACTTTTATTTGCTTAACTTATACATAGAACAAGTTTGTATATAAAACAAAACAAGTTTTCACCTTCTATCTTGCAGTCTTTAATTCCCTTCATTCCTCAGGAGTAGTTGTATATGAGTTATCTTGAAGAAATTTCTATGGCACTGATTGTTGGTAGTGCTATTACCTTAGGTGGAATGCAACCTATTTCAGCTCTACCTAATCAGACGAATCAAACTGTACCAACGGCAACCAATTTATTGGAAGCTTCTAACAATCAGCAGTTGACAGGAGTTAGTCGAGTAGACAGTCAAGGAAACATTGAAAATTACTCTCAATCTATTAACTCTGAACCAAACTATGCCATTGTTTACTACAATCGAGGAGTTACTCGGAGTCAACTAAGAGATTATCAAGGAGCGATCGAAGATTACTCCAAAGCCATTGACTCTGATCCTAGCTATGGCATGGCTTACTACAATCGAGGCAATGCCCGTAATCAACTAAAAGACTATCAAGGGGCAATTGAAGACTATTCCAAAGCAATCAGCCTTAACCCTGACTATGCAGTTGCTTACAACAACCGAGGCTTTACAAAGCTTCGTATGGGAGATAATCAAGGGGCGATCGAAGATTTCAACCAAGCAATCGCTCTTAACCCTGATTATGCTATAGCTTACAACAACCGAGGCAATGCACGTAACCACCTCAAAGATTATCAAGGGGCAATTGAAGATTACTCTCAGGCTATTAGCCTTCAACCTAACTATGCTATGGCTTATTACAATCGAGGGATTACTTATAGTCAATTAGGCGATAAACAAGAAGGACAAGCAGATATTGAGCAAGCAGCAACACTAGCTCAACAACAAGGAAATACTATTTTGTATCAACAAACTCAGAAGCAAAGCTTAAATAATTAGGGCTTGCTGAACAAGTTTTCTGTTGAGGCAAGGTAATAGCATTCGTGACAAGTTAAGGTGATGTAATGTTTGTCAATCGGTTTTAGCTAATAGCTTTTAGCGTCTTACGTGGTTGGATATGGCGAGGAAGCCTCGCCTACGCGAAGCGACTACCGTAAGGTCTCCCCCACGCGCTATTAGCTATTAGCTTTCAAGACATTTTTGCTTTATCCTAAATCTTCAAGAAGCGATCGCTTGATAATTTGCTCTCATCCATATATAGTATTATTAACTTAGCAAAACACTATATATAGTAGTTGACTATTTCGGCTTTTGCTTAACTTGTCACCAATGGGTAATACTCAGATCTTGCACCAGTACAAAAAAACTAAATAATTAGCTATTGATAATCAATTTATTACCCTTTTCCCTTTAACCTTTCCCCTTTTCCCTAATAGCACAAATAAGTTACAGATTAGGTGCAAGATCTCAGTAATAGGTAATTAGGACTTGTCCATCTCGACTATGCCATTTTCATGGAAAATTCAGCCTTGTGCGGGAGGTTTACGAGTTCTTTGGGGTTTGATTTCTATTCTTGCCCTGGTTGGTTCTGTAGTTTCTGATGAGGTTAAGTAAAGGAGAAGCTTTACGTCGTGCCCAAATAGCTCTCTTGCGCGGGAAATATTCTCATCCTCGTTTTTGGTCTGCTTTTATTTTATCGGGAAATTGGCTATAAAGAAACTTTTGACTGGGGAATAACAGTCACCGTAGGCATCGTCATGTCTTGGTGACTGTTATTCCCCAGAAACAAACAAAGGCAACGAGGACAGAAATTGCTATTTCTTACCAACAGATCGACCTTCTGCCTCCTGCCTTGCCCGAAGGGCGGTCAATACCCTTAATCTACAATTATTCCCACTCGATCGTGCCAGGAGGTTTAGAAGTAATATCGTAAACTACCCGATTAACTCCTTTAACCTCGTTGACAATTCGATTAGAAATAGTTTCTAGCAGATCGTAGGGGACTTTTGCCCAATCAGCAGTCATCCCATCTTCACTAGTAATAAAACGCAATACAACTGGATGAGCATAAGTGCGTTTATCTCCCATTACTCCGACACTACGGATAGGCAATAAAACAGCAAAAGCTTGCCAAAAGTCATGATACATTCCTTGTTTACTGATTTCATCTCGAACTACAAAATCAGCATCACGCAGAATATTTAATCTTTCAGAAGTCACTTCCCCAATAATCCTAATGGCTAATCCAGGCCCTGGGAAAGGATGGCGACGAACTATTTCTTCTGGTAAACCGATCGAACGAGCTACTTTTCTTACTTCATCTTTAAATAGTTTACGCAATGGCTCAACCAATTTAAAGCGAAGATTTTCTGGTAAACCCCCAACATTGTGATGGCTTTTAATTTTAACAGCGACTCTTTCTCCAGTTTTGGGATCGACATTAGTATCGGCAGACTCAATTACATCAGGATAAAGAGTACCTTGTGCCAAGTAGTCAAAAGGCCCTAATCTTTGGGACTCTTCTTCAAACACTTGAATAAACTCATGTCCAATACGACGGCGTTTGACTTCAGGATCGGTAACTCCTTCCATTTGTACCAAAAAGCGATCGCGAGCATTTACATACTCTACAGGAATGTGGAATTGTTTATCAAAAATATCCATCAACCTTTCTGGTTCACCTTTGCGCATGAAACCTTGGTCAATGAACATACAGGTAAGTTTATCGCCAATAGCACGATGTAGTAAAAAAGCCAAAGTAGAAGAATCTACCCCACCCGATAAAGCAAGTAAAACTCTTTTATCACCAACTTTAGCTCGAATTTCTCTGATGGACTCTTCAACAAATGCCTCTGTTGTCCAAGTAGGTTCGCACTCGCAGATATGATAAACAAAGTTGCGGATCAAAGCTATTCCACCAACAGAATGAATTACTTCTGGATGAAACTGAACTCCAAAAAGTTTTTTGGTATGGTTGGAGATTGCTGCACAAGCAGTATTATCTGTATGTGCTAACACAGAAAACCCTTCAGGTAACTGAGTACAAGAATCTCCATGACTCATCCACATAGTCGAGCCGTCTTCAACATTGGTAAGTAAATCGGTAGGATCATCAATGTACATCGATGCTTTACCATACTCTCCTCGTTTTGCTCTCTCAACTACTCCTCCCAATTGCTTGACCATCAATTGCATTCCATAACAAACTCCTAAAATGGGAATGCCTAAATGCCATATTTCTGGATCGCACTGGGGTGCATATTCGTCATATACAGAATTAGGTCCTCCAGAAAGAATTATTCCTGCTGGACTTAGTTTGCTTAACTGCTCTGCACTAGTACGATAAGATAGAACCTCCGAATATACTTGTGTTTCTCGGATTCGACGAGCGATTAACTCAGAATATTGAGAGCCAAAATCAATAATGGCAATCATTTGGCGATGGAGACTGTTAGCTAAATGCTTATTTGATGGAGTCTCTGTTGTGGTTTGGATTGATTCTGTTGGGATAGTCACTACTAGCTTATGTACTTCGTCTAGATTAACAAGTAAAGAATTGTTACAGAAATTGGAGATTTGTATAAAAACCTTTCCCAGATTGAATATAATTGTATGTAATTTCTTATTATTAAGAAATAGTTACAAATATTCTCACGATCCTAACATAATTTTGTAACTATATCTTCAGCATTTTTGCTTATCTGAATTATATTTCTTTGGCGATCGAATAGAATCGAGCCAACACAGACTTCTTGCTCACTATGTTTGCGAATATAATCTTGAGAACGCAGATCTATTTGAGTAGCAATGTTTTGATAAATTTGTTCTACCCAATTACTTCCTTGTAATTGGTCTGATTGTCGTAACAGTTGTAAAGCAGATTCAGTAGTAGAACTATGATATATCTGTTGAATTAGAGATGTAGGCAAACCCAACTGAGCGCAATGGGCTGTTAAGATTTCTAATCTTCCATCAGCAAGATGGTTATGGGTATGAAAGATGCCCCCAGCTAGCTTGATTAGTTTACCGTGATAGCCAAACAAGACAATTGATTTCACTTGTTCTAATGCTGCGACTACCAGCATTGAACCAATCCAATTAGCAGTTTTCACGAGCCTGGCTGGATTAATATCCAACTTTTTGGCTAAATCTAAGCCATTTTCGCCGATACAAAACACTAAAGAGTCGAATTTGCTTGCTTTTTCTTTCAATTCTGTTTGATAAGCCTCCAATTGACTGGGTGCAGTTAAAGGTTGAACTATTCCTGTCGTTCCCAGTAAAGATAGCCCTTCTACTATCCCAAAAGCAGAATTAGAAGTTCTTTGAGCTAATCTTTCTCCTTCAGGCAAAATAATAGTGACAGTAATTTTCTCGTTGGGATGTAATAAAGTCTTGAAATTCTCTTGGATTAATCTTTGAGCATAATTGTAAATAGCTGCCTTTCCTTCATTATTGATTTGCTTACCAATACCCTCTCCCCCACGAATTTCAATTTGCCAATCTCCTCTGCTCCTCTGCTCCTCTACTTCTACCAAAGCCCACACAGGAGTATTACGGGTAATATCTAAATGTTCTCCAGGATCGCTACGAGTAATAGCTAAAGCAGATTGGGGAATTAGTTTGGCTACTTGCTCGATCGCGATTTTAACCTTTTCTGGTGGTTTGATTAAATCAACAGTAACAAAATTAGCTTCTAATTCTTGATGGAGATAGCGTAAGGCTGCGATCGCAGCAGCACAGGCAAATACTGGTAATGTGTATCCTGAAGCTTTTTCAATCATATATATCTTTTCAGTTAATTAGTTGGATCAGAAATCAACTCTAGTTGCCAAAAATCCAGCCATAGCAGAACTAATAGCAGAAGTGAAGGTAATAGCACACATCCAGTAAGCAGCAAAAGCGATCGCTTTTCTGGTGGCTTCTACTTGTTGTAAGATTTCTTGTTTAATGGTTTCTATTCGTTCGTAAGCAGCTAGTTTAATGGTTTCAATTTGCTCAGAGAGATAATCTGATACTCCTTGAATTTGAGGCAAAATCGAGTCAAGCTCATTATCCTTCATAATTGTCAATAAAGATTCGTAGCTCAATTTCCCTAGGCGATCGCCTAATTCTTCTAAAGGTATTTCTTCTAACATTTCCTGCCACGAATGAGTCAAAGATGGAAAATCAAAACTGGCAAGACTGGCTTTAACCTTATCGTAATCGAGATGCCATAAATTAAGAGAACTGAGATATTCGCTAATGCGATCGATTAGCTGTTGAACGAGTTGGTTAGTTTGATGCTGCTTAGTTTTAATCTCTTCAGATAATTGATGAGTAATAGCCATAAAGCGATCGCTAATTTGTTCTACTTCGACGGGAGTAAGATCTTGCCTCGACGAAAGAGACTTGGTAACGTTAGCAGGAGTTAATTGTGCTAAGCGATCGAGATTATTAGCAGCAGAATTACTTAAAGAATGAGACCATGTTGGCGATTGATGAAAAATTCTTTGGAGATTACGTTCAATACGTTCTGAGCTAAATTCGATTTTATTACTGTAGCTTAAAAAATCTTCGAGTTCATCCATAAGCTCTCTAACTTGCTGAGAAGTCCGAGTTGCCCACCGTCGTGGTAATTTTATCAGTTTACTACTAGCTTTTCGCACCTGTTTGATTGACTGTCTAATTTGTATTTCACTATATTTTTCAACTTGTTTGAGCTTTTGTTCTATCTCATCCCAGTTTAATTGAGCCAGTTGTTGATTGATTACTGTTGTCGTTTTCCGCTTGGCAAGATTTAACAGTTGAGGTAACTCTGCTTCAATTTCTGCCAGATTCAAGTTTTTCTCGATCGATCGCTCTAAATAATCAAGTAGTTCTTCACTTAATTCGGTAGCCTGTACTTGTAACTGAGATATCTCTTGAGTTACAGAACTATTTAATTCTGACAATTTAGTTGCTATTTGTTCGGCAATTTCCTCAACTCGCTCTACATTGAGTCCCTTTCGTTTTTCTAGTATCTCTACCAGTGCAGAGCGATCGATCTCTGGTAACCGTTGCTGTATTTCTGGTAAATAATTATCAACTACTTTCTGCCAGAGTTCTTCTAGCTTGGCATCGATATTTTCTCTGGTTAAATATTTCAAATGAGTGTAGCGCAGATAGGATTCGAGTTTAGCTTGTAACTCCCTTTGCTTTGAGGTAATTTGAACTTGCCAATCTTCTATTCTTGTCAGCAAGTGATCGCCCATTGCCTCTAAGCGTTCTACTATCTGCTGTAGCTCCTCTAGTTCTAAATCTTGTCGTTGCTTTAACCAGGTTTGCCAATCTAGTTGCTGCCAAGTGGGCAAAAATTGAGTTAATATTTCTAGGCTCACTCCTGATTTAATGAGTAGCTGTTCCATCTTTCGTGCTAGATTATTTCCTTGCAGTTCCGCTCGATCGACTGTCTGCAAGTAGTTTTTGAGACGATCTGTTAATTGCTGTTTCTGTTCTTGTCCCTCCGCTAGCTCGATCGAGTCAAAAATTTCTTGTCGCACTGCTGCTAAATGTTCAGCAATTTCATCTATCTCTTCTGATTCGAGGTCATCTCTTTGCTGGAGAAGTTCGACCAAATCCTCTGGCTGAATTTGTTCTAACTGAAAGCGAACTTGTACCAAATCTGCTTGAGGATCGTAAATTATTTGTTTAAATTCTTGCCAACCCTTTTCACAGTTTAAATACCAGCGAGATGCGTGCCACAAATAATCTTCTACATCGTTTCTAATGGTATTGAAAGGTAGCTTTGGTGATGCTTCGGAAGAATTGATTTTATGATACAGAGATTGGAGAGTATACCAAATATCTTCGATATCCACTTCCGAAAGGTCAACTCTATTAAGCAATGTATTTTTGATTGCTTTCCAGTCCAAAGTACTCGATGAGATAATTTTCCTGAGTCGATCCAAGCTTGGAAAAACCCCAGGTAACGATTCCTCCTCTACTGTAATTGCCTCATTTTGCTCTGACTGTAGTGCTAAATCTGCTGAAGTATGCTCAAAGTCTTTACCTACTAATTGTTCTAATCGTTCAATTAGCTGCTCGAATTGTAATTCTTCAGGATTAGCAGACTGTAACCAGTGAAGCAATTCCTCATTTAAATCTTTCTCCCTATAGCGATCGATGGTTTGTTGCCACATGCTCAATAGTCGATCGACAACTTTCTCTGACTCCGAGGTTGAGAGATTGGTGCGTTCATCGATTAGATTGATAAAAGTTTGCCGATCTATTTTCTGTAGTAGGTTAGTTTCGGCAAAAAAATCTAAATCTAAATTTTCGAGTAAATCGGCAAATCCCTGAGTAATTGCCGTCAAATCTAACTGAGGTTGTGGTATTGTCTTTAAATAATCCTCAATGCGCTGTTGTAGGTCAAATTCAGCTAAAGCAGTCCTGATTTCCTGCTGAATTAGTTGTGCTGCTGTTTCTTCCGTTAGGATTTCTGAGACTGGTTTTTCTTTTCCTTGAATTGAAGTAGAGATCGCCTCAATTAGTTGACCCAATTTGGTAGCAACCGAGCCGAATACCCAACTCATGAGAGAACCTACGGAATTGTAGCTCACCCAAAGCAAAATTAGGAAGTAAGTTGACCAGATAACTAGCCCTAAAGTTGCTCCTGAAATGGTATCACTAGCGGTACTGAACCTGACAGCCAAAAAGCAAGCGATAAACAAGACGGAGTTGAGGGTGAGTAATATTCCCAATCCAGCGAAAAAACTAATATTAACGCTGATTTTACTGCTCTCAGACTGAGAAGAGTCAGTAGCTTGCTTTGATGAGGTTTGAGGTCGATATTTAAGCAAAGAGATGCCTAATGCTAATCCCAAATTAGTCAGCAAAAACTGAACGGCAAAAGCAGTAAGTAACCCTACTAATATTGCCACTACAATTTGAGTTCCTATCGAAGCAGTAGGAGTATCTGAGAGAGTAGCGATCGATGTTGCTAAGATAATTAAGATCTTGACCTTGTTAAATTATTTGCCTAACACAATCTTAATAACAAGTTTATGAGCGATCATCTTTCTGAGGATTTACATGATTCCTAACACCCCTGTTTCAAAATTATTCGATCGCGCCCTAATTTTTTAGCACGATAAAGAGCAAGATCGGCAGCTTCAATTAATGTCTGGGGAGAAGAGCTATGACCGGGAACATAGCCAGCAACTCCCATTGAAACAGTAAGATAAACGTTTAAAGGAGAATTGCCATGAGGAATTTGTAATGCTTGGATCTCTAAGTGGATTTTCTCTGCTACTTTCTTAGCTCCTTCAGGATTCGTGTTAGGTAAGATAACAGCTAACTCCTCTCCTCCATAACGAGCAGCTAAATCTGCTGGACGTTTAATTGCTCTACTGATCGTTTGAGCTATGGCTCGCAAACAGCGATCGCCTGCTTGATGACCGTAGGTATCATTGTAAAGCTTAAAGTAGTCAATATCGCACAAAATTAAGGATAAAGGAGCTTTTTCCCGCGCTAGTCTTCGCCATTCATTAGCAAGATATCGATCGAATTTACGGCGATTGGCAATTCCCGTTAAACTATCAATAACAGCTAGCTTTTCTATTTGCTGATACAGTTCAGATTTTTGAATCGCAATTCCTAATTGAATAGCAATCCTTGTTAGTAATTTAGTTTCTTGGACATACCAAGAGCAAGTTTTGCAGTCTTGCTCTGCTACTATCAAACCCCATAATTTTTTTTCAACGATAATGGGTACTAGAAGTTGAGAACAAAAGGTTACTCTCGTTGCTGACTGGGAAAAATTATTGCTAGTTGATTTTAACTGGGGAACACCAGTCACCGCAGGCAAGGGGTCGTGGGGCGAGGTTTCCTCGCCCCCTTGTGAACCCCGCTCCGCCGTTCTACGGCGGAGTAACGGTGACTCTTGCTCTTTTTCTACAGCAACAATTTCCCCCCGTATCAATTGCTCTGCGTAAGTTTGCCAATTTGGATTGATTTCTTCTAATTCAAAAGGTACATTGCTATTAGATATCTTTTGCAGGTTAATTGCTGTTGCTAAAACTTGTATTTGTTCAGAAGACTGCAATTTGACAATACCTACTCTTTCTATTTGCAAAAACTGATTAATTTCCTTAGCTGCTGTTTTGGTAATTATTTCTAAAGACAAAGATTCATGAATACTTTGAATAATTTGAGCCTCTAGGCGATCGAGTTCTGCTTGCTGAGAGATAAGAATTTCTGCTTGTTTACGTTCGCTAATATCAATACAAGAGCTAATAAAGCCAGCAAATTTACCACCCCCATTAAACCTAGGTACAGTAGTACTTAATAACCAACGATATTTACCATTAGCATGAAGCATGCGGTATTCTGTTTGTGTTTGAATATAATTTTGACGGGCTAAATTATAGTTATTTAAACACTTCAATCTTTCTTCTGGATGAATATTAGCCAGCCAACCACTAATTAATGCTTGTTCGAGAGTATAACCAGTAAAATCCAACCAAGACTGATTAAAAAATGTAGCTTGACCATTAGCATCACTCATCCAAATTAAGACTGGAGCAGTATTTGCCATAGTCCGAAATCTTTCTTCACTTTCATGAAGAGAAGCGATGAGACGAACTTTATCAATTTCTGCCTGTTTGCGATCGCTAATATCTCGTCCAACAGCTTGATATTCAATAATTTTATCTCCCTGGAAAATAGCTCGGATACTCCATTGTTGCCAATGCGTTTCTCGATCGACAGCAATCACTCTAAATTCAAGATTAATGTTATTGTGTTTTTGATTGAGACTAGCTAGGTGAGACTCAAATATAGGAATATCTTGGGGATTAATGGCTAGTTTTAAATTTTGACCAATTAAATCTTCTTCTGATAAGCCAAAATAACGGCAATAAACTTGATTAACGAAAGTTAAAATTCCATTGGGCAAAAAGCGACAAATTAATTCTGTTTGATCTTCAACTACACCACGATAACGAGCTTCACTTTGACGTAGCTTGTCAGCATTTTGTTGTCGTTCAATAGCATAATGAACCGATTTAGCCAATAAATCAGCAGAAATAGAACCTTTCACCAAATAATCTTGCGCCCCTTCTCTTAGGGCAGCTAGGGCATTAGCTTCATCTTGAGTTCCTGTTAAAACAATAATGGGAATTTTTGCTGCCGTTTGTTGTATTTCTTTAAGAGAATCTAAACCCCAACTATCTGGCAAAGATAAGTCTAGTAAAACTACATCAAAATTACTATTTCTAAGATAATCAAGACCTTCACTCAGAAATTCAGCGTTTATTAGTTCAAATTTATCAGTTTTAATTTTGTTGAAAAATTTGTTGACTAGTAAGATATCAGCAGGATTATCTTCAATCAGCAAAACCTTAATAGTTTTAGGCTTATATATTGTTTGTATAGCCAAAGATACTTTGTTATCGTTTTGCAACACCACTGCAAAAAACCTCAATTAATTTAAAAAATAGTAAATAAATATAATCAAAAAAAAAATTTTATTTGATTTCCCAACAAATAAGTAGGTAGGGAAAATTAACAACAACTGTATTAAAAAGTATCAAGATGCAGTCCCACCTTTACAGTAAAGGTCTGACAGCTGTCAGACCTCTATCAATAACTAACCATGCTCTCACCTCAAACGATTAACTTTATTTATGTGGTTTTACTTAACCATCAGTAACTCTATTTAGATACCCTTGATAACCGATAAATTCTTAACAAATCAAAAAACTTAATATCAAATTAATATATGAGTTATTTTGAGCATTGCGAGTAGGAGACCTTGCTCCTTATCCGAAGTGGGAGTCGGGAGAGCTAGTCGACTAGATAACCGATAAATTTTTAGGCAATCGAATTGAACTCAATAAACTGAGAATTGCTATATTCATAAAGGCAATTTAACAAAGCCAAGCCAGAAATCTTCAATAATGCTCACAGTTTGTTTAAACTCTTGTAAATTATTAGGCTTAGTTAAGTAACAATTAGCATCCATCTGATAGCAATTAATCACATCTTTTGGAGAATGGGAAGTAGTTAAAACAATCACGGGAATTTTACTGAGTTGAGAATCAGCTTTAATTTCTGCTAAAACACACAAACCATCTTTTTTAGGTAGATGCAGATCGAGTAAAATCATATCAGGTCTAGGGGCAGATCCATATTCTCCCTGCTGATAAAGAAAATCGAGTGCTTCTATTCCATCTTCAACTTGTTCGAGATGATGGGGAATCGTAGCGCGATCGAAAACTTTTTTAATTAACTTCGCATCACTAGGAGAGTCTTCTACTAATAAAATTTCAATTGGTCTTAAGGTTACACTATTCATCTTGATGACTGTTGATTATGAATAGGCAAAGAAAAATAAAAAGCTGTTCCTGCCCCTGGAGTAGATTTAATCCAAATCCTGCCTTTATGAAGCTCTACGATCTTTTTGCAGATAGCCAAACCAATACCAGTTCCTGGATAAGCTCGGCGGGTATGCAAACGTTGGAAAATGACAAAAATACGTTCTGAGTGTTTGGGATCGATCCCAATACCATTGTCTTGAATACAGAAAATAAATTGTTGCTCTTTAGTTGTGGCAGAAATATGAACTTTTGGCGACTCTTTACTGCGAAACTTTAAGCTGTTAGCAATCAAATTTTGCCACAGTTGAATCAGCTGAGATTTATCGGCAACGACTTGAGGTAAATGATCCCAAGTAACAACTGCCTCATTTTCGGCGATCGCAATTTTTAAATTAGCAATTACTTCTTGTAGTAATTCTTCACAAGAAATCAGGCTAAAATTTTGTGGTTGACGACCAACGCGAGAAAAAACTAATAAATCTTGAATTAGTTGTTGCATACGTTGCGCTCCACCCACGACAAAGTCAATATATTCGTGAGCTTCAGCATCTAATTGTTCTCGGTATTCTTCTTCTAGGAGTTCTGTATAACTACTAATTGCTCTAAGCGGTTCTTGTAAGTCATGGGAAACGATATGGGTAAACTGTTGCAGTTCTTGATTAGAGTTCTCTAATTGTTGAGTCCGCAAAATCAATTGTTGTTGTTGCTGACACCGTTCGATCGCATTAATAAATATCTCTCCTGCTAGTCTCAATAGTTGAATATCTCCTTCAGTCCAGTTTCTTTCTTCAAGAATAGAATCAAACCCTAACAATCCTACTAACAAACCACCGTAAAACATAGGTAACATTAAAATTGATTTAATATTTTGCTGTTGTAAGTAATTTTGGTCTTTACTAGCTTCTAAAGGCAAATTATCAATATTGGACAGATTAATTATTTGTTTATATTCAATCTTCTCCATTATCCAGGGTAGATTTTGCTCTAACTCAATTTTGTTATTGGGAAAAATAACTAATTTAGACTCCAGATTAGACCATTGATAAGTATGAGCCATTAAAGGCTCGGGCTGAGAAAACAGAAGAATATAGACTCTATCTACTCCAGCAAACTCACTAATGGTTTGTAATCCTTCTTGAATACTGTTATTAATTTTTTCGGCTGAAAGGTTAATAAATTGAGTAGAAAGACGACTAATTAACTGTTCTAAACGGAGTTGATGTTGTAAAGTTGCTTCTACGTGCTTACGCTCCTTAATTTCTTGAGTTAGTTTTTGATTGAGAGCGTTTAATTCTAATGTACGTTCTTTAACTCTGGTTTCTAATTGGCTATAGAGATTGTGGGTAAATCGATCGATGCTTTTGAGTTTCTCAATTTGTCGATCTAAGTTTTTATTAACAGTAATCAGAGGTTGAGAACCGATCAGAGATACAGCTTGAGAAATATTGGGAAGCATTCTATTCGCCATAATGATAAAAATGATGACGGCAATAATCTTGATCACCCCTGTTAACCAATAAATTGGCTGCCAAATTGACCAAATCTCTAGAATATAGAGTGTTCCACAGCAAATCATAAAAGCACTTAACAATCCAAATTTTGGAGAAAAAATTTGCTCTTCTTGCTTACGTACTAAATAAATCATCATCACAGAAAGAGAATAGAAAGCAAGAGTTATCGCTAAATCACCAATTACGTGTAGCCAGACAAGGGCTGTTTGCCTAGCATAACTATCACCTTCGGAACATAATAAATTAGAAGTCAGGATGTTAAGAGAAAGCTCAGGTATCATAATTCTGTGAGGACAATAGCCAAATTAGTTTTATATCTTTAAAGTGAATAGGTAGGTGGAATTAAACGATAAACTTAAGGGAATGAACACGATAGACTATCTCCGTATCAGTTTGCTCGATCGATGTAATTTTCAGTGTCAGTACTGCATGCCAGAAGGTACAGAACTAAATTACATTTTGCGTCAAGACCTACTGACAAAGGCAGAAATAATAACTTTACTTAAGGAAGTGTTTATTCCTCTGGGATTTTCTAAATTCCGCCTAACTGGAGGAGAACCATTATTACGTCCAGATGTAGTAGATGTTGTTAGTGAGATTGCTTCTTTGCCTCAAACTAAAGATTTAGCCTTGACTACTAATGCTTTTTTACTAGCAGGTATGGCACAAGATCTTTATGATGCTGGGTTGCGCCGAATTAATATTAGTCTTGATTCTTTAAATCCTCAGACTTTCGATACTATTATTGGCAATCGGGGGCGTACTCGTTGGCATAAAACTTGGGAGGGAATCTTAGCTGCTCATCGGGTAGGTTTCGACCCCTTAAAGTTAAATGTAGTAATCATTCCTGGTTTAAACGATTCAGAAGTATTAGATTTAGCAGCTTTAACCCTTGAGCGTAATTGGCACGTAAGGTTTATAGAATTTATGCCTATTGGCAATGGTAGCCTTTTTGACGATCTCGCGAAGCGAGGCAGCGAAGCCGATCGCCCTTGGATTCCTTCGGCTGAGTTACGGGAGCGCATTGCTAATCGTTGGGGTTTAGCTGAATCTAATATTAAGGGCAATGGTCCTGCTGATGTCTTTAAAATCCCTTCCGCTAAAGGAACACTGGGTTTTATCTCTCAGATGTCTGAATGCTTTTGCGATCGCTGTAATCGGATGCGCTTATCTGCCGATGGTTGGTTACGTCCTTGCTTACTCAATGAAACAGGTCAAATCGATCTCAAGACTGCTTTACGTAGTGGTAGGGATCTCCAAGATCTTAGAGCTAGAGTAGCAGAACTACTATTACTCAAACCAGAAATTAACTATAAGCAAAGGGACTCTGGTACTACAGCAGGTAGCTATACTCGCACCATGTCCCAAATTGGAGGTTAGTTCAGTGAACAGTAAACAGTGAACAGTGAAGAGTCAATAAAATTAATAACCTTACGACATTATGAATCGTACAAATAACTGATAACTGATAACTGATAACTGAATTTATGCCATACGAGAGTAGTACTCAATTACTAATAGTTCATTAATTTGCAAAGCAACCCATTCTCTTTCAACGATGCCGTTAACTTTGCCCATCATTATGTTTTTGTCAAATTCTAAATGAGTAGGCAGATTGGCTAAACCAGGATATTCCATATTAGTTTCTACTAGACGGCGGGAGCGATCGCGGTCTCTAACTTTGATTACATCTCCAGGACGACATTGGTAGCTAGCAATATCTACTACTCGATCGTTAACTGTGATGTGACCATGGTTAACAAGCTGACGCGCTCCAGGAATAGTTCCTGCCATACCTAACCGAAAAACCGTGTTATCCAAGCGCATCTCTAAAAATTGTAAGAGAGCTTCTCCTGTTGAACCACCAGTTCGACGAGCTTTTCTGACATAGCGAACCAGTTGCTTTTCTGTCACGCCATAATTGAAGCGGAGCTTTTGTTTTTCTTCTAAGCGAATAGCATATTCAGAGCGTTTACGCCTATTTTGTCCATGTTGACCTGGTGGATAAGCTTTACGCGCATTTTTTCTAGTTAATCCAGGTAATTCTCCCAGACGGCGTGTGATCCGCAAACGCGGACCTCTATATCGAGACATATAAAATTCTCCTTATCTATTTAAAATAGCCCCAAATACAAGATTATATCACTTTATCAACTAAGTTGAAACATATTATTTGGTAATTTAGATAACAACATTACAAAACATTGAGTAGTTGGAAAATCTTCAACTTAACGATTCGCGATCGCTTTACACTTGTTAGAAGCTATTAGTTGTTAGCTGTTAGCTATTAGCTTCTTGGCGCAGTCGCTCATGGGGGAAACCCCCAAGACCGCGCTGCACCGCTTTTAGCTGGCTTAAACCCTATACCCTAGGGAAGTTGGGTTCGACCAACCTCGATGAGCTAAAGCTATTTGTTAAATGGTCAGACCAATTTGTCTATAAACAGAATTTTATTAAAAATCATGTTTCCTATCAATCGCCCTCGCCGTCTCCGCAGCACATCTCAATTGCGCCGTATGGTGCAAGAAACTGTAATTACTGCAAGCGATCTAATTTATCCTTTATTTGCCGTCCCAGGAGAAGGCATTGCTAAAGAAGTAGTTTCTATGCCAGGAGTATATCAACTCTCTGTTGACAAAATTGTTGCCGAAGCAAAAGAAGTGTACGATCTAGGTATTCCTGCCATTATCCTTTTTGGTATTCCAGATACTAAAGATGCAGATGCCACAGGTGCTTGGCACGATTGTGGTATTGTCCAAAAGGCAGCAACTGCAGTCAAAGAAGCAGTACCAGAATTAGTCGTTATTGCCGATACTTGTTTATGTGAATATACAACTCATGGTCATTGTGGCTATTTAGAAGTAGGAGATTTAACAGGAAGAGTACTAAACGACCCTACTTTAGAATTATTGAAGAAAACTGCAGTTTCTCAAGCCAAAGCAGGGGCAGACATAATCGCGCCTTCAGGTATGATGGATGGTTTTGTCCAGGCAATTAGAGAAGGCTTAGATGAGGCTGGATTTGAAAATATACCCATTTTGTCCTACGCTGCTAAGTATGCCTCAGCTTATTATGGACCTTTCCGCGATGCTGCCGAATCTGCGCCTCAGTATGGCGATCGACGTACCTATCAGATGGACCCTGCTAATGGTAGGGAAGCACTTAAAGAAGTAGAGTTAGATATTGCTGAAGGGGCAGATATGTTAATGGTCAAACCTGCCCTATCTTATATGGATATTATCTGGCGAGTTAAAGAAATTACTAATCTACCTGTAGCTGCTTACAATGTTTCTGGTGAATATTCCATGATTAAAGCAGCAGCTTTAAATGGTTGGATTGACGAGAAAAAAGTCACTCTAGAAACTTTAACTAGTTTTAAGCGTGCTGGTGCAGATTTAATTCTTACTTACCATGCTAAAGATGCTGTTCGTTGGTTGAGTGAATAGTTGTTAGCTAAATTTGGGTAAAGGCATTTAGTAAAACGTCTCTACAAGAATTTTATACTCACTCAAAAATTCAATTAGTTTGATACCTTTTTTGCAGTTCATTCCCAATCAGTTGAATTATCGATCGCGATCAATAATAGCCAGAATAAGAACCTTTTAATGGCTTAATATTGGGATGAGTAGGGTGGGCAATGCCCACCTTTTATAATTATTGTTGATTGACAAAATAGGGAAGCGTTTTGAGATTGTAATTGCGAGGAAAGTTTTTATAAATAAAATAGATAAGATAAGGTGCAGACAAAGCTATGAATAAAATTTTCCATTCTAAATTATCAATAAACTTTTGTTGATAAGCAGCTATTGTAATGGTGGCAGAATGATCGAAATCAGACAAAAGATGATACAACAACCTCATTACTACCATCAAATTATAAAAAAAGTGGCAAATAATGGGAACAATCAGCTGTTTTGTTTTCAAATATAAAATAGCAAAAATAATACCTCCTAAAAAGAGAGAGACTAGATCATAGCGAAAATGTAAAGCCATAAAGATAATAGCAGAAATCAATAAACCTTGAATTATATTTCTTTTAATAGTTAGTTTCTGAAAAATAATTCCTCTAAATAAAAATTCTTCCATAATAGGCGCAAAAATTACAGCGCCGATGGCATAAGCGATAAAACCAAGAAGCGTTGTTACGTGATTTTTATTAATTTGATTTTCTACATAGTTGGGTAGAATAAAAGATAAAAAATATAGAGTTGTGCTATTAAAGCCCCAAGCAAAAAAATATTCAGCGATCGCTAATCCAACAGGTAATTTATAGTTAATTTTTTTGAAAGAACCCGCAATCTTCCTAAAACTAAGACTTGTTTGGTTTATTTCTTTGAAAATATACCAACCCCAGATTATTTCAAGAGGAATATTTAAAATTGTTGAAATATCCTTATTCTCTAAATAATCCCATGCTTCTTTGATACTTACATTACCAATTAAAGATATTAATATAATCATCAGGGGTATAAATAATATGGAAATAGATATAATACTAATAAAAATTGCTAAAATACTAATTTCTTCAAAAGGATTATCTGAATAGG
>JAAUYH010167200.1_pt1 | contig 24426 bp, 24 predicted proteins | sample 7278061 | NCBI WGS metagenome assembly JAAUYH01 (sample SAMN14350203, study PRJNA611818) | marine sediment metagenome | isolation source: surface marine sediment (0.6m) | place: French Polynesia: Moorea | collected 2018-08 | reverse complement strand
TAGCCAGCCTGTGAAGCAGGAAACTTCTGGGATAAGATATACGCAATTATCTTTATCTTTATTTTAGAAGCCCACATTAGAGTCGCTAGACTTAATGTGGGAGAACGTCACCCCACCAGGTTTGTTCATCGGGATAGCCACGAATGGACTCAATCAAACCAATGATTTCACCCTGCGAATCAACAATACCGAACATAAATTTATCACATAGTGATTTGCCTTCTGGAACTGCCAAGAACTCTTCTCTGGCAGCATTAGGAGATGGCGGTTTTCCCTCTACAAGATAATTATAATCAGCGCATTTTTCATACAGTTTCTGAAGTCGTTCTGCATCCTCTAGTTTTAAACTTTCTATTGAGTATCCAGGTACTCCTAATGTAAACAAATTTACATTTATCATTTATTGAACATATTTAGTGACATCTTCACCACACTCATCAGCTAGATAAGATAAAGAGCGAAAACGCAATCCGATAAACTGCTCGTAAAGAGGATTTAGCTTACACAAAGGCGGAATATGAGCAATAGTTCTGCCAAAGAGGTTAATATCTCGCTCAAAAGGACACTGAGCCGGTACTATCTTGCAAATAAAGCGAGCTAGTCTTGGATCGTGTATCTCCATGCCATCTAGCCACTCTTTTACTGGTTGGAGTACTTTTCTGTCAGCGTCGTGATGATCTTCAGAAACAGTTGATTCTACTGCCTGATTTTCCTCTTGTCTGTAGAGAGTATTTTCTAGAGACTTGAGAGCTTCTACTTCAATATCAAGAGCATCACTGAATTTACATATTAGCTCGTATTCAGGAGGAGAATAAACTCCATCAGCTACAGCTACTAATACGGCAGTTCGCAAAAAATTTTCAGCAGTTGTGGGTTCTTTCCCCAACGAGGTAGCTAGCTCTTCTGGGGTAATCGGTTCTAAGTTGGTAATCTTATCAATACAAGCTATTTCTGCTGTTAGTTTAGCAATTAACCCTTCTTCTTCTGGATCGTAGTTTCCATCTGCCCAAGCAATAGTATATAAACCGCGTAGCCACGCTATAATTTGAGCATCGGTATAAGATGATTTAAAAGTACTAATCATATAGTCTGATCTTGCTAGAAAATTTCCTTTTCTTTCTCGATCTTAGCCTTAAGTCTAAATTATCGACAATTGCTAATATTAAATCAAACAGAATCTTGCTATTTTTGTCTAAAGTTTATTCAGAATTTTTCTATCTATAGATAGCAGGAACTAGACACATTGGCTACTACAGCAGCAAAGTGAACGTTAAGTGAATTTTGAGTCAGAGCTTGATAAGCTTCTCTGAGAGTACTTCCTGTGGTAAAAATATCATCTAATAGGACGATCTTCGATCGCGCCATTTTAGAGTGAAAATTTTTATTAACGACAAAAGCATTTTGCACATTTTCTCGTCTTTGTTGCGGATTTAAGCTAAACATAGCCTCAGTATTCCTCCTCCTGATTAATATTTGAGGTTGGAGGGAATATCCTGTAACCTGACAAAAGCCTTGGGCAATTTTGGTAGATTGATTAAAACCTCTAAGCTTGAGTTTATGCTGATGTAGAGGGATGGGAACTACAGTTAATTGGGAAATTTTTTTCCCTTGAGGAGTATCTAACCAACTCTGTCCCAACCATTCCCCTAAAAGTACTCCTAGTTCAGGTTTGTTCTCATATTTAAGACAAGCGATCGATCTTTTTAAGTATCCTTCATACTTTCCCCAAGCAAATACAGGCAAATTTCCTAGTTTTGTTGTTTCCCACACAGGCAAATAACTACCTTGAATTTTCTTTTCGCAATAAGAGCAAATAATATCTTGATTTTGACGCTGACAAAGAGGACAACAAGACTTGACAAATAAATTTAGTAAGTTTCTCAGCATTATAGGCTAATACCATCGCTCAAAATCTGTCTTAACCGAAAACTTCAAGATTGACCAGCTTGGTTTTTGCTGACTGTATTCTAATATCTTTAACAAATTGTCCTAAAATAGTAACAATAATTTGTTTATTTAAAAATTCTCCAACTATGACTACAGCTAAAAGTGATACGACACAAAAGGACAAAAGCCTTGAATCTATGAGAAAATTTGCTGCACAGTATGCAAAAAGAACTGACACTTACTTTTGCAGCGATTTATCAGTAACTGCTGTAGTAATTGAAGGATTAGCTCGGCATAAAGAGGAATTAGGCGCACCTTTATGTCCTTGTCGTCACTATGAAGATAAAGAAGCTGAAGTAAAGAATACTTTCTGGAATTGCCCTTGTGTTCCCATGCGGGAAAGGAAAGAATGTCACTGTATGTTATTTATAACTCCAGATAATGAATTTGCTGGAGAAGAGCAAGATATCGAACTTGAAATAATTCAGCAAGTTCGTGAAAATATGAATTCTTAAGGAGAACTATATAAGTGCAGACATTTTGGCAGGGTATAGAAGAGTTTAATCAGCAACACTTCTATGCCTGTCATGACATTTTAGAAGCTCTTTGGATTGATGCTGAACAAGTAGACAAGCAATTTTATCAAGGCATTTTACAAATTGCAGTCGGCTGTTATCATCTTGGCAATCATAATTGGCGTGGTGCAGTTATTCTGTTAGGAGAAGGAGTTAGCAGATTAACGAATTATCAGCCTACATATTATGAAATCGATGTCACAAAACTAGTTCAAGAAAGCTACCATCTTTTGCAAGGATTACAGCAAATCGAACCCGAACAAGTAGAAGAATTTGCTAATCAGCTACAAACGAAAGAAGTATCAAGCAATGATGAAATAGATGCAAAAACTAGTGCAGTTTACAAATTGCCACAGATCAAAATTATTGAACAATAATAATTAATATTATTGAGAAAAAAATTGTCAATGGAATATTGAAAATTTAATTTTTAGATGAGCAAAAGGCAACATCTCTTTGAATATTTGCGTCTAAAAAATTAGACTATAGCAGCTTAATTATATAAATAATATATTTCCTATGATTTTATTGTTACGGCGAATACGAGACTTAAGCATAAATCAAATAGTATTAGCAGCAATAATAGGCGGGTTCTACTTTTTACCCAAACCCATACAAGCACAAACTTATAACTCTGGTGGTTCAATTACAGTGCGTTCTGATATTCAAGAAGCCAATTCGGAAACAGGAGTAGTTACGGCTCGTGGGAACGTAGAAATTAATTTTCCTGCTAGACAAATACAAGCAACTGCTGCTCAAGCCCAATATTTTAGTCGAGAGCGTCGTTTAATTCTCAGTGGCAATGTTTATGTCTTACAAGAAGGCAATAGTATGCGCGCAGAGGAGATGACTTACTTAATCGATGAGGGGCGTTTTATTGCCACACCGAAAGAAAATCGACAAGTAGAATCAACCTATATTGTCTCCGATCCCCCTGTGACACAAAATACAGAAGTATCTCTTCCCCAAGTCAATATCGATTCTCCTGCTTCTACTACTCCCCAATAATTAATAGATATTAAAGACTGAGGTGCAAACCAAAATTCTGAACTATGTAACTCCAGCAATTCTGAATTCTGAAGTATGACTATTCTCTTAAAAAATATTCATAAATCCTATGGTAAAAGGCTCGTGGTTAACCGAGTTAATCTGGGAGTTGCTCCTGGAGAGATTGTTGGTTTGCTTGGTCCAAACGGAGCAGGGAAAACAACTACTTTTTATATTACTACTGGTTTAATTAAACCCAACGAAGGTAGAGTTTGGCTTGACGATCGGGATATTACTCCCCTTTCTCTTCATCAGAGAGCGCGTTTAGGAATAGGCTATCTTACTCAGCAAGCCAGCATTTTTCGTAATCTAAGCGTTAGAGATAATATTCAACTAGTTTTAGAGCAAACTAAAGTTCCCCGTCCCGCTCAACCCCTACGTATGAATCAATTATTGCAAGAATTTCGTCTAGAAAGAGTAGCAAAAACCATGGGAAATCAGATTTCGGGGGGAGAAAGAAGAAGAACAGAATTAGCTAGAGCTTTAGCAGTAGGATTAGATGGACCAAAATTTTTATTATTAGATGAACCTTTTGCCGGAGTAGATCCGATTGCTGTAGCAGAGATACAAACGATTATTGCTGGTTTACGCGATCGCCAAATGGGAATTTTAATTACCGATCATAATGTAAGAGAAACTATGGCTATTACCGATCGTGCTTATATTATGCGAGATGGTCAAATTTTAGCTTCTGGTACGGCAGAGGAACTATATAACAATTCTTTAGTCAGACAATACTATCTAGGGAATAATTTTCAAATTTAAATTTGAATTGATTAAAATCTATTGCGATCATCTCGAAAAAGTTAAACTAGAAAAAAATTTATTAGCTATAGTACGAAAGGCGCTCGGCAAAAATTGGCATTACTGTTATCGAAAAAATCACAACTTTGTAGACAAAATAGAGAAACAAATTTAGATTTATTGAGGAATATAATAATGATTAGAAAATTAGCTCGTTCAAGTGCAGTTTTAGGTGTGGTGAGTACTGCAATTTTAAGTCTAGGATTTGGTCATAATTTAAAAGCTTGGGCATTACCTGCAGAGCAAGTTTTACAAAAATTGAATCCAGTACCTGTCTTTACCATTACTAACGATAAAGGAGTTCCTTTGCTTCTTTCAGGGAAAGATGAGGCTCAAGTAGCAGGAATATTTATTAATCCTCAAGATGCAGAAGGCTTTATTAACGATCTAAAAACCAAAAATCCTGACTTAGGTAATCAAGTGCAAGTTACTTTGGTATCTTTAGGAGAAGTATATAAACTAGCACAAGCAGAACAGACAAAAGAAAACGATATTTTATTTAACTTAATTCCTGAGAAAACAGAGGTAGAATCAGCCAAAACTATTTTAAGTCAAAGCGGTCAAGAGTATAAAGGCGGTGTACCTTTATTTGTAGCCAAAGTTGGTTCTAGCAATGAATATCTCGTTATGGGCAAAGATTCTCAGCAAATAATTCCTTTGTTCTTTGAGAAAGAGCAGTTGGAAAAGATGGTTAATGTCTTTAAACAACAGAAACCAGATTTGGCAGAAACAGTTACTATCGAAGTAGTTCCTTTAGAAAATATAATTGCTACTTTGCAAAGCAGTGATGACGAAACTCTGACTAAAATTAGATTAGTTCCTTCTAGCGAGTCTCAAGAATTTGTAAGGGAAAAAGCAGCAGAACAAGGGGGAGCAAATCAACAACAACCACAACAATAGTAATAATAGTTTAATGGTATCGGGTCAAGAACTTCATGTTTGGCGTAACCAAGCCAAACAAGCAGCGATTGTTGCCCAGGTTTCTCCTGAAGAAGTGGACTGGTTGTTACAAGAAATAACGGGTTTAGATAGTTTAACTCTTCGTCTGGGTTTATTACCAAAACAAGAGCAAGTCTGTTTAAATACAACTATTACCAAGCTCAACAACTTGTGGCAACAACGCCTTCAAGAGCGTTTACCTATCCAGTATTTAGTAGGGAGAGTACCTTGGCGACATTTTTACTTAAAAGTCTCTCCTGCTGTTTTGATTCCTCGTCCCGAAACCGAGTTGTTAATCGATCTAGTTAGCCAAGAATTACAAAAAAAGCCAAATAAGAGGTTAATCACAGGAAATTGGGTAGATCTAGGCACTGGTAGTGGAGCGATCGCCCTAGGGCTAGCAGAGATATTACCTAAAGCAACTATTCATGCTGTTGATTGTAGTCAAGCAGCTTTAGCGATCGCCCAAGAAAACGCCCATAATCTTAATTTAGCCGATCATATTAATTTTTATCACGGTGAATGGTGGCATCCTTTAGCAAATCTCAAAGGTAAAGTAAGTGGGCTGGTTTCTAACCCTCCCTACATCCCCACGGCAGAATTACCCTCTCTACAACCAGAAGTATTTAAACACGAACCTCATCTAGCTCTTGACGGTGGACAAGATGGTTTAGACTCTATTCGCTACTTAATTGAAACTTCAGCTAATTATCTTGCTCCAGGAGGCATATGGCTGATCGAAATGATGGCAGGGCAAGCAGATGCAGTAAAAAGCATGCTCAAAGATTATGGCTGCTATGATGATATTCAGGTGTTTAAAGATTTAGCAGGAATTGAGCGTTTTGCTCTGGCTTATCGTTGTTAAATTAGCTGTTAGCTGTCAGCTCTTAGCTTTTATTGATAATTGTCAATTGTCAATTATCCATTGGTGATCGATCATGTTAAAAAAAACAAGAAAGCTCTGGAATCCTTCTATTTGGGCTAGTTGGAAGCCTTTTGGCATTGGGGAACAATATCCTAATAATTATTGGGAAGTAATTCGATCGGGATTGGTTAATTTAGACGAGTTGCCCTATGCTTGGAATATTCTTAATAAAGGTGTTTGTGATGGTTGTTCTCTAGGTACTACGGGGATGAAGGATTGGACGCTCGATGGACTTCATCTGTGTAATGTTCGGTTGCGGTTACTACGCTTGAATACCATGCCCGCTTTCGATCCGAAGATTTTAGCCGATATTTCCCCACTGCAAAAGAAACGGGGCAAAGAATTACGAGATTTAGGTAGACTTCCCTATCCCATGCGAAGAGATAAAGGGGATAAAGGTTTTCGGCGCATTAGCTGGGATGAAGCTTTTGATTTAATGCTCGATCGCATCCAAAAGACTACACCAGAACGTACTAGCTACTATCTTACTAGTCGGGGGACAGTTAATGAGACTTACTACGCTGCTCAAAAAGCAGTCAGGGCAATGGGCAGTAACAATGTGGATAATGCTGCCAGGATTTGCCATTCTCCTAGTACTGGGGCACTAAAAACTACGATTGGGGCAGCAGCTACTACTTGCTCTTATAAGGATTGGATTGGTACAGATTTATTAGTTTTTATTGGTTCTAATGTTGCTAATAATCAGCCAGTTACCGTTAAATATTTGCACTGGGCAAAAAAAGCAGGGACTAGAATAGTTGTAATTAATACTTACCGTGAACCAGGTATGGAACGTTATTGGGTGCCTTCTATTCCTGAAAGTGCTTTATTCGGTACTAAGTTTGCGGAAGACTTCTTCCTAGTTAATGTGGGTGGAGATATACCATTCCTCAATGGTACTCTCAAGCATATCATTAATAACAATTGGATCGACGAACATTTTATTGCTAATTACACCAATAATTTTGAGCAATTAAAAACCGAGTTAGAGAATCAATCTTGGGAGGAGTTAGAAACCCTATCTGGGGCATCCCGTGAAGAGATGTATGCTTTTGCCCAGATGGTAGGAAAAGCCGATAAAGCCGTCTTTGTTTGGAGTATGGGTATTACTCAACACGAATGCGGAGAAGAGAATGTCAAATCCATTATTAATTTAGCTTTAACTAAAGGATTTGTCGGTCGAGAAGGTTGTGGTTTAATGCCCATTCGCGGACATTCTGGGGTACAAGGTGGGGCAGAAATGGGTTGTTATGCCACTGTCTTTCCTGGAGGCAGAAAAATAACTCCCGAAAATGCCGAAGAAATGAGTAAATTATGGGGTTTTGAAGTACCTGCAACCAAAGGCTTAATTACCTCAGAAGCGATCGATGCAGCAGCAGAAAATAAACTAGACTTTTTATTCTCCGTTGGTGGTAACTTCATAGATGTCTTACCAGATCCCGATTATGTGGAATCGGCATTATCAAATATTCCTTTGCGAGTGCATATGGATATTATGATAAATCAACAAATGTTTTTAGAACCAGGAGAAACAGTACTCTTACTTCCTGCTACCACTCGCTATGAAATTCCTGGGGGAGTAACAGAAACAAGTACGGAAAGAAGAGTTATTTTTAGTCCCGAAATTCCTGGCAGAAGAATTGGTGAAGCCCGTCCAGAATGGCAAGTATTAATGGAATTAGCCAGAAGAGTACGTCCAGAAATAGCTGATAAATTGTCTTGGGACAATACAGCCCAAATGCGTCAAGAAATAGCCTTAGTAATTCCTAGTTATGCAGGGATTCAAAATCTAAAAGAAGCAGGGGATCAGTTTCAATATGGAGGTTCTCATCTTGCCTTTGGTTGGAACTTTGCTACCCCAGATAGTAAAGCCAACTTTGCAGTACTTTCGCCCCAAACTAAAGAAATACCAGCAGGACATTTCTTAGTAGCTACTCGTCGAGGCAAACAGTTTAATAGTATGGTACAAGAACAAAAAGATCAAATTACAGGAGCGATCAGAGAAGCAGTATTAATTAATCAAAATGATGCCGAAAAATTAGGCTTAAATCAGGGCGATCGCGTTATCCTAAAAAATGATTTAGGAGAATATAAAGGTCAAGTTTATACCGCACCAATTAAACCAGGAAATCTGCAAATTCATTGGCCTGAAGGTAATATTTTATTAGATAAAAGTAAACGTTCTGCTGAAGGCGTACCTGATTACAATGCTTTAGTTACGTTAGAGAAAGTTTAAATTCATCCTATTAATTTTGCTTAAGTACTTAATACTCTCTAACAAAAGTATTAAACGTAGGGGCAAATGGCTATTGCCCCTACCACCTGTAGAGAAGCAGTAGAATTTACATCTCAATCTAGTAATTGTGCTGGCAAATTCTCAATTAATTTTTTAAAAAGAGTAGTATCATCTAAAATCCTTACTAATATTACTGCTCCTTGAATTTGCATCATCGCTTCAGTCGATCGATCTTTGGCTTGATTTGCTTCAATTCCTGCCTCAATTAACACTTGGGCTAGAATATCTATCCATGTTTTAAGTTTCTGCTTAACTAAATCATGAAATAAATTATCTGCTTCACCAAAAGACATAATTGCTAAGAAACAAGCATTTCTGCCATTATCATAAAATTCTTTTAGACTACAACACATAGCCTCAATTCTTTCTCTAGGTTCGCCTTTACCTGATAAGGGTTCTAAAACTGTATCTTCAAAGGAACTGCCAATATAGTCAAAAGCTGCCCTAGCCATTTGTGCTTTGCCTTGAGGAAAGTGATGATAAAGACTGGCTTTACCTAAGCCACTAGCTTGAGAAAGCATTGATAAAGTAGTGCCTTCATAACCATATTTTCTGAAAACGGGAATTAGCTTGAGTATAGCCTTTTGAGTACTAAGAGATCGCTCCTTTTCTGCTGACATAAATGTATTTTTGCTTTGTTGACATTATACCGAACAATCGGTATTGTTATTCACAGACCAAACGTTCGTCATCAACAATGAAAATTAAACTTTTTCATTATGATTTATCTGGTAACAGCTACAAAGTCAGATTATTACTTTCTCTCTTCGATGTAAAATACGAAATAGTAATTGTTGACCTAATGAAAGGAGAACATAAATCTCCTGAGTTTTCAAGACTTAATCCTTTTGGGCAAGTTCCCGTATTGATCAACGAAGATATAGTACTTCAAGACTCACAAGCAATCCTAGTTTATCTAGCTCGGAAATACGGAGATAAACATTGGCTACCCAAAGATGCAGAATCTCTAAGTCGTATTGTGTATTGGCTATCAGTAACCGCAGAAGAAATCAGCCAAGGAGTAGAAGCAGCACGGTTATTTTACTTGTTGAATCGAAAAAACATTGATATTAAAATAGCAACCCAAAAGTCTGCTTTTATTCTTCAGCAAATTGAGCAACATCTAACAGAAAAAGAATGGCTAGAATTAGATCTTCCTACCATTGACTATATTGCAGTATTACCTTATGTAGCTCTTGAACCTGATGGCAAGATTGCTTTAGATAGCTATCCTCATATCCAAACATGGATCGATCGTATTAAGCAACTATCTGGTTGTGTGGGTATGCGCGGAATTTAATTACTACGAAAAAATAATATTTTAAAAATTTAAGTTGGCAACAGTAAAGTAATAGAAACCAGAATTTGATGGTTACAGCTTACCTTGGCCAAAAAAAGTTTTTAAGAAGTTTAGTGCGCCCAAGAAATGAAACAACTTAATTCTTTCTCCAAGCGCACAAAAAACATTTGTAAAAAATTGCTAGTCTGTATCTGCAGGAACAAATAACTCTTTATCCGCTAGATATTTCCAAGCAACTCCTTCGGGATCTTTACTTTGACTCCATTCAGGAAAGTCAGGTTTATTTTTGCGCCTACCTACCGTACTAGAGTTAAGATCGAGACGTTTAGCTAAGTCTCCTTGAATTAGAGCAGACAAAGGATTTATTTCTTTCTCAGGTTTAGAAGTTACTTTAGTTTCAGATGTATCATTTAAAGAATGAGCAGATTCTGCTTTAGCTTTTTCAGCAACGGCAGCAGATTGTTGTTCTTGTTTGGCTAATTGAGCTATCCCTTTGACAGAAAATTTACTTTGTTTTTTCGCTTCTGCTAAACTTTCCACAAATTCAGGAGTTTTAATCGGTGAATATTCTTCTTTTTCTTCTATATTGGGAATTTCTTCAAGAATGCTAGGTTCACTATCTTCAAAAATTGTATTTAATGCTCCCGCAGTAAGGAAATAGTAAACTAAACCTCTGTCTTTAACTATTTTTCGTTGCGCTCCATACTCTTCGGCTTTTCTTTCTAGGAAGATTTTAGCGGATTTGAAATTAAGATTAGCTTTGAGGGATAAATCTACTGGTGTTAAACAGCCTCTATTGTCTTTGATCAATTGGTTAAAGTAAGGATTTACTTGTCTACTCCACTGTTGCCACTGATAATTTTGCCAAATTCTCAAAGCAGCAATCAAGATAGCTAAAGCTAAGAGAAATGGCCAAAGTTTATAGACAACAATAATTGCAAAGGCAATAGGAATAATCAGAACTAAAATACTACTAGCACTATTATCTAAAACTTTTCCATTCATAAGTCTTGTTGCAATTAATTATTTTAATGTCTTGCAAGCAACACAAGAGTTGCATTGCTCATAATTGCCAATATTAACGTCAATTTGCGTTGCAATGCACGCAACTAATGCAAAGATTTTTTACGTCTTGCAATTATACCTTTGTCTTGAAATCATTGAATTCTAGACGTTGCAACATTGATTTGCGGGCTGCAAGAGCTAGCTCATCTTGAAGTTTTGTTAAGGTAATGTCCGTTTGATATTTTTTTTGTAGTGCTTTTTGTATTAACCAATCTGCTAAAAAAGGATTTTTCGGTAACAATGGTCCATGAGCATAAGTAGCGATCGCATTTCGATAGAAAGCTCCTTCTGTTTTGTCTTCCCCATTATTGCCATAACCTTTAATCACTTTACCTAAAGAAGAGACTTTCCCTAAGTAAGTCCGTCCCCCATGATTTTCAAAACCGATTACTATAGGTTTTTCCCCCAACATAGTCTGTAATTCTTCTGCTAAGGGAGAAGCGGTAATTTCAAAGACCACATTACCAATACATCTTTGGGCTTCTACTCCAGGATGTTTGCTCACTAAATCCAGTAAGCCTAAACCTTCTATCCTTTGTCCTAAAGCTGGTTCATAATAATGACCGAGTAATTGGGGTGAACCACACGTAAATACTCCAGGAGTACCAGATTCAAGTTTCGTTCTTAAGGCTTCAGCTTTGATTCCTTTAAGATCTCGCATGACAATTTCTTGTTGACGGTCTTGCGCTCCACCACCGACAATTATATCTACATCATCAAAGCTTTCTACTCCTGCTGCTCTATCTAAAGAAACGATCGATACATCAATATTGCGCCACTGACAACGGCGTTGCAGACAAATGACATTACCTCGATCGCCATAGGTACTCATTAAATTAGGGTATAGCCAACCAATTATTAATTCCATATTTTTTTTCTGAATGGACGTAGTTAGTCTACGTCCTAATTATCTAACCTAACGAGCTTACTATCACTTCAGTCACTGGATGGAAGTAGAAAGCTAAACCCAAGACTATATAAGTTGCTAACAGTAAGCTTCCTTCTAACCAATTAGAGTTACCATCAGAACTAATTGAATTAGCAATTAATACAGCTACAGCGACAGCTACTAATTCAAAAGGATTAAAATTTAAATCCATTGGTTGACCAATAAGCCAACCTGCAATTACTAGCACGGGAGCAACAAATAAAGCAATTTGTAAACTAGAACCTACTGCTACAGATACAGACAAATCCATTTTATTTTTGAGAGCTACTGTTACAGCCGTAGCATGTTCTGCTGCATTACCGATAATTGGTAATAAAATTACCCCAGTAAATAAAGGAGTCAAGCCTAACTGACTAGTAGCTTCCTCTAAAGAATCTACCAATAATTCTGATTCTACAGCCACAGCTAGAGTAACTAGTAGTAAGATTCCTACCCAAAACCACAAATTAACTTCGTGTTTTGATTCTACTTCTTCCCCTTCTTCAAATTCAGCTACTCCCACATCATAAAGGTAGGAATGAGTTTTCATAGAAAATAGTAAAGTAAGTCCATATACTAAGATCAGTACTACAGCTACAGCGACAGAAAGTTGTTGTAAAGTAATTTCCCCAATACCTGTAGAAGTATATTCCACTGCTGTGGGTAATAAAATAGCAATTACAGCTAAATTCATAGAAGAAGCGTTCAAGCGGGCTGCTTTCGGTTGAAAATCCTGTTCTTTATAACGTAAACCACCTAAAAGCATCGAAAATCCCATAACTAGCAGCAAATTACTAACAATTGAGCCAGTAATTGTTGCCTTTACTACTTCAACTAATCCTCCTTTAAGAGCAACAAATGCCAAAATCAACTCTGTGGCATTACCAAAAGTAGCGTTAAGTAATCCACCCAAATTAGGACCAACAACTACAGCTATTTCTTCTGTTGCTGTTCCCATATAAGCTGCCAAAGGAACAATACCCAAACCAGCCGTAATAAATACAATAGTTGCTTCCCACTCCAGAAAATGACCAGCAATAGAAATAGGAATAAATAGTAATAAAACCAAAAAAAGTGTATTTTTGTTGAGCATCGAAAGTTTCCGTTATTGTATCAATCTCGTAACTGTGATAACACGTTATGCCAATTTTCTGATATCCCAAGAGACTTATTTAATTAAAAAAAGTAGAGATTATCAGAAACAAATCTTAATAAATAGTCTTTGAAATCGCTTTGAAACAATAACTTCATCCAAAATTTATTCCTTTAGTTTGTATCCTGGAATACTATAGGAAAAATATACTTTAGAAACAGTAAAATTATGCTTTTAAGTGAAAGAGAAAAAACAAAAACTTCATTTTCTGTTGCCAACATTTCAATTCCTACTTCTCTGAAAACAGAAGAAGAATTAACTAATTCTGCATTATCAGATTCTGTTGAAGATACTAATATTTTGATCGATAAATCATTAGCTAAAGAGAATAGTTTTGATGATCGTAAACAGAAAATTATGGAGCATCTTAAGCAAAGCAGCAATAATTCTTGCTACTCTTTATCAAAACAAAAAGAACGCAATACTAAAATTAGAGAACATATTAAAAATAGTTTGTCTTAGTCTAAATATCCCGCTTTAGATAAAATTTAAATAGGTTGATTAGTCCGATTAAATTAAGAGTTAATTTTGATCTTTTATGAAATAGATTTTTGTTGAATTACTTTCTATATTTTGGATATAGGAAGTGATTCAATAGCTGTAGATTTTATTTTTTGGTAGTCAATTTTTCCTCGCTCATTACGAGGTAGACGATCGATCTCAATCCAGTATTTAGGCAATTTATATTTACTTAATTTATCCTCAATTTTTGTTTGAATCATCACAGCAGAAATATTTGTTTGTACTGGAGTGTATACAGATATCACTACTTGTCCCCAGATAGAATCAGGTAATCCTATCACACATACATCTTTCACTAATTCGGTTGCTAAAATTGCTGCTTCTACTTCTGCGGGAAAGACATTTTCTCCCCCAGTAATAATTTTTTGACTACGTCTCCCCACAATATGTAGACAACCTTGAGTATCAACAAAACCAAGGTCATCAGTAATTAATTTTTCTAACGGTTGATGATTATTACTAACAGAATCACCATAGTAACCAAGATAGAGAGATTCGGCAGCAAGAGCGATCGAACCTATTTGATTGCTATTTTCTAGATTACCATTTTCATCAATAATTGTTACCTGAGCGTGGGGTAAAACCTTACCACTACTATTATTACCTATAAGAAAGTCTTGTGGTTTGAGAGTAACTATTTGAGAAGCTGTTTCTGTCATACCATAGGTTGGTGCTAATGGTAATTTATATTTTCTAGCTTCATCTAATAAAGACTGCCATGCTGGTGCGCCACCTAATAAAATAGTCTGAAAATTGGCTAACCAATCTGGTTGAGATTGCAATAAAAATTGTAGTTGTGTTGGTACAAGAGAAATGAAAAAATCTTGTTGATTTATCTTGATTTTTTTGCCTTGTTTTAAATCAGAGTAAGATAAAATTGCTAATTTACCCGAAGTAAGAAAAGAACGCATAAATTGCATTAAACCACTAACATGATAGAGAGGTAAAATGCAAAATGAATTAACAGTCTTAGTAGAAAAATAATCACAAAATCCTGTAACAGAAGCTGTTAATGTTGACCAATCATGGATTGTAAAGCGAATTTTTCCTGACGACCCACCAGTAGGTATCATAATTAAAGAATGAGATTTCCTTACGGAAACAATATTTTCTTTGATGGCATTCTTTTTGGGGTTAGATTTTAAATAATCATTGCCTAAAATTAAATCAGGTTCAACCAATTCAAAAACTTGTTGCCATTCTTGTTCTTTCCATTGGGGATTGCAGAGAAACACTTGAGTTTCAGCAGCAACACTCGCTACAAAAAATGCTAGAAATTTATAGGGCTCTGTTTCTGCTATAAAAATAACTGGAGATAAAGTTAATTGTTCTTTTAATTTTAATAATTGCAGCAATGAATCTTGCGTTAACTGCCAAAATAGTTGACTATCATAACCAATTAACCAATCGCGATTACAGTATTTTTTAAAATCACTAATAATTTCTGATAAGTATAATGACATGAATCAATTTAACTAGATAAGATGGTTAGTTGTTAGTCGTTAGTCGTTAGTTGTTAAGATTGTTATTTTTGTTCGCCTTACCTATTACCTATTAAACTTAATAAAGTACATTCCCAAACGAGACGGGGTTGAACATAACTCAGAAGATATTGACGGGTTTTGGACAAATTTTCCAGTATTTGAGTTTTTCTGCCTAATTGCCAATAATAATATTGAAGATAATCAACTAACCAAAGTTGAGTTTGAGTATCCAGTTCTTGAGTAATTTTTTTTGCTAATTGCAAAGCAGCTAGAGCATTATTAGGAAACTGTAATAATTGTTGATGGAGACTTTCTGGGATTTGCTTAAGCTGATTAAAAGAGTAAATAGCTTTACCTGGACTTCCTTGAGCGATCGCCATTATCTGGGAATGCTCTAAAATTTCTGTATAGCCATTTTCCTGTAAAACTTTGGCTAAATTTGTTTGGGAAAGAGAGTTAAATTTAATCTGTTGACAACGGGAAACTAAAGTAGGTAGTAAAGAATTAGCATCTGGAGCAATTAGAATTATAGTTGCTTTACCTGGTTCTTCTAAGGTTTTTAGTAAAGCATTAGCTGCTGATTCTGCCATAGTCTGAGCATCTTCGATGATTACTACCAGACGGGATGCTTCTAAGGGAGGACGACTAACAAACTGAGCAATTTCACGAATTTGTTCAATACGTATTTGAGGTGGTGCTTTTCGTTTTAGTCCTATTTCTGCTGCTTGAGTTTCAGTGATAAGTTGTCCTTGATGGAGATAGGTAGGCAAAACCCAGAAAAGATCGGGATGATTTCTAGTTTGTAATCGCTTTTGCACAGAAAAATGCTTATTTTTTGCTAAATCTGCACATAATATCAATTCGGTAAAATTTTTAGCTGCTAAACTTTTCCCGATACCAGCAGCACCAACAAATAGATAGGCAGGAGCAATACGTTTTAATTCTACAGCCCGTTGTAGTAATTTTACAGCTTGCTCCTGACCAATCAAATTATTAGTCATTAGTTATGAGTTAATTAGTTATTAGACATATGTAATTCTGAACTCCTGGACTTCTGAACTTCTGAACTTCTATTGATCACTCATACTCTATTTCACTATCGATCATAGCTGGATCGATGAGGGTAATATCAAAAGGATCATCTGGAGGTACTGTGGGAAAAACATCATACTGGCGATGTTCATAGATTGCAGATACTTGAGGTCCAAAAATTACCTTATCACCATTTTTAAGATCGTGAATTAATACTTTGCGCCCATTAATTAACAATCCATTGACACTAACTTTGCCACTAGAATCCCCATCAATAATTCGATAATAATCGTTCCCATCTCCACGCGAGCGCTTAATTAAGGTAGCGTGATGACGAGAGACAAACTGAGAGTTAAGACGGATATCGCATTGTCTTCCTCTACCTACAGAATAGGTTTTATCTTGGAGGATAAATTCTTTTTGTCCTTTGCCGTCTGTAACAATCAAAACATGATCTTCACGGTGTTTTGCCGGTTTTGAAGCCATTGGCGAGTCGATCTTGCAGTAAATCATTGAAAATATTGTCGCATTCCTAATGAATGCAATTTAACTCGGTAAACTAGCTAATAGTTGCTATATTCTATTTTGGCATACTGCTTATTGGTTATTTTCATCCGTATCAATGAATTTAACTATGCTAAATTACGTATATTGGCGTAACATTAGTGAGTTAGTAACAACAATGAGTGAACTGGATGCCATAGCACCAGCAGCGATACCTGGGCTAAGTATCAAATCGAAACTTGGTAGTAGTATACCAGCAGCAACGGGAATCGCCAAGACATTATAGGCTAATGCCCAAGCTAAATTTTGCCGAATTTTATTAAAAGTAGCTTTTCCTAGTTTAATAGACTCTACTACGTCCCATAACTTATCTTGCATCAAGACAATATCGGCAGTTTCTATAGCTACATCCGTACTTCCCTGCAAAGAAATACCAATGTCTGCTTGCGCTAATGCTGGAGCATCATTGATCCCATCTCCCACCATAGCTACAGTTTTAGTAATTTTCTGGGGATTATTTTGTTGTAGTAATTGAATCACATCTGCTTTTTCGTTAGGTTTAACTTCTGCCAAAACTTTAGTAATATTTAATTGTTGAGCGATCGCGTTCGCTACTTCAGGGCGATCGCCTGTTAACAAAACTACTTCCAAACCATTTTTTTGCAGATTAGCAACTGTTGTAGCTGAATCAGGACGTAAACTGGCTTTAAGAGCAATTAAACCGACTAATACCGATTCTAAGGCTAGATAAATTACTGTTTTACCTTCTTGTGCTAATAATGTTGCTGAAGCTTGAATTTCTTTGGCAATACTAATATTTTGTTGAGTTAACCAATCTTGATTGCCCAAACAAACTGTTTCACCAGCAACCGTAGCACAGATGCCCAAGCCTGATTTACTACTAAAATCGTTTACTTCTAAGAAAGATAATTCTTTTTGCTCGGCTGAAGATACGATCGCACTAGCTAAAGGATGATTACTATTACTTTCTACCGAAGCTGCTAATTGTAATAAGCGATCTGCGGTAACAGTAGAAATTGGGATACAATCAGTTACTTCTAGACAATCAACAGTTAAAGTACCTGTTTTATCAAAGACAATAGTATCTAACTTATGGACTTGTTCGAGAACATCTCCACCCTTAATTAAAATTCCTTTTTCTGCTCCCATACTAGTACCAACTAAAATAGCAGTAGGAGTTGCCAAACCCAAAGCACAAGGGCAAGCAATAACAAGGACTGCGATCGCTAATTTTAAACTTAATAGAAGAGGGGAAGTACTCATAGTCATTCCCTCTGTTACCACAGATTGCATAGAGTGAGAAGTAGTAGCTAATACCTCTGACCAAATTTTTGTACCCCAAAAATACCAAAATAGAAAAGTGATGGTAGCAATACTCATTACTCCATAAGCAAAATAACCTGCTACGGTATCTACTAACTGTTGTACTGGTGCTTTACGAGTTTGTGCTTTTTCTACCACACGGATAATTTGAGCTAAAGTTGTCTGATTACCTGTACGAGTTACCTGAAAATTAATTACGTCTGATTGATTAATTGTGCCTGCATAAACTTTATCTCCCAATCTTTTTGTCACAGGAAGAGATTCCCCTGTCAACATAGACTCATTAATTGTTGTTTCCCCCGTTACTACCTCTCCATCCACAGGAATTTTTTCTCCTGGCAAGACTCTTAACCAATCTCCTATTTTTACTTGTTCGACTGGTATTTCAATACCAACATTTTCAGCCACAGTAGTATTCTGTTTTCTGGTTAAACGGGCTATCTGAGGCTGAAGAGAAACCAAAGCTTCTAAAGCGGATGCAGCCTTATTTCTCGCCCTTCCTTCCAAAGTACGCCCCAAAAAGATAAAACCCAGTAACATCACTGGTTCATCGAAAAAACATTCCCAACCCAGACGAGGAAAAAAGAGAGCAAAACTACTAGCCAGATAAGTACTAACTGTTCCTAAACCCACAAGGGTATTCATGTTAGGCATTCCACCCCTTAAACTGTGCCAGCCATCAATCAGTAAAGATCGCCCAGGAATTAGCAAAGCCAAAGTCGCCAAAACAAAATGAAACCAGATATTACTCAATATGGGAACAGCAGGAAAACCCAGATGATGAAGATGCCCAATAAAAGAGAAAACAAGTAAAACTGCTGCAGTAACTAACTGCCAAAGTTGTTGTCTTTGTTGCTGCTGACGTTTCAACTCTGCTTGAGTAGAACTTTCGGCAATAGAGCGATCGCTTTCTCTTAATTGAGACGGAAATCCTGTCTTAGTTAGCTTTTCAGCAAAAATTTCTGGTTCTACATTGCCTACTTCATATTCTACTACTGCTACTTCCGTAATCAAATTAACACAAGCAGATACCACTCCAGGATTTTGCTGCAATTGCCTTTCTACCGCTGTAACACACCCCGCGCACTTCATTCCTCCCACATCTAAGGCGATCGTTTTTAACTGAATTTGATTTAAATTACTATCTGGTTTAGCTATTGTCTTGACCATATCTGAAAAAAATCTATGAATTTATCAGCGTTTATCAGCTAAAGGCTGCGGACCCCTACTTGTGATTGTAATCCACGAGCTAAATATAAATGTCGTTTCTACATGTGAATTTTCTAGTTTGGTGTAGAGCAACATGGGCGATCGTTCAGATTTTCACAAAAAAAGTGTTGACAAGCACAAAAAAAATAGATATATTAGGAAACGTTGCGATGAAACAGATGAAATCGCAAAGCCTCAAGCCCCCATCGTCTAGTGGCCTAGGACACCTCCCTTTCACGGAGGCGACAGGGATTCGAATTCCCTTGGGGGTATGCTAAATCAGAGTAATACAAAAGCCTTTCTTAGATTATAGAGAAAGGCTTTTTTCAATCTGCCTAATTTTAGTCAAAAACTTTTCTCAAAACACTTTACTTTTCACTAAAGATACAGGCAAATACTGTGGTAAACAAAGCATTTTAGGGTAATCTAAATTGTCATAACTCAAAAAATCAATCTATATGTATAAAGTATCCTCTAACTTGCAAGGGCAGAGGGGGCGTGAGGAACAAAAAATGAATCAGCAAAGTAGAAAAAATTTTCCTCTTAACAATGACAAGGAACTCAAAGAAAAAAGTTCTAATTCGTTGAAAAGAGAAAGTCTGTTTAGATTAATTAACCACAGTAAATTTGGTTATTTCACTACCATAATAATGCTTCTAACTTTATTTATTAAGATTATCAGCCCAGCAAAGTTAGCGTTAAGCAAATCATTAGACTACGATGTTCTGTCAAAACAGACTAATGGAATATTTATTTTAGCTCAAGAATCTGAAGGGGAAGGCGAACCTGAAGGGGAAGCTGAATTTGAAGGAGAAGGCGAATCTGAAGGAGAAGGCGAACCTGAAGGGGAAGCTGAATTTGAAGGAGAAGGCGAATCTGAAGGGGAAGCTGAATTTGAAGGAGAAGGCGAATCTGAAGGAGAAGGCGAATCTGAAGGAGAAGGCGAATCTGAAGGAGAAGGCGAATCTGAAGAGGAAGGCGAATCTGAAGGAGAAGAATTGTCTTTTGAAGAAGAAAAAGAAGCTCTAGAAGAAGAAATTGATGAACGTTATGAAGAATGGAAGTCTCGAAAAACTCGTGTTCAAATTTCTCATAGTTTTTCTGCAATTACAACAATTGTTTCGACAATTGTAATTACTCTTATAGGAACTGGATTATTTGTAATTCCTGCGGGAAGAATGGTTGTTTTAATTCTTGGATTAGTTACAGTTTTAATTCAATTAAATTCTAATATTTTTTTACTAGGCAAAAGTTTGGCAGGATATAGAATTGTAGAAGAACAAGGTTTGATTATTAAAGAGAAATTAGAAGATGTAAAAACAGAAAAAGAATTAAATCAATTGAAAGATATATTTAGAGAATTGACTTTAGACGCTCTAAGTCTTGAATAGAAAAGATCTATTTGTAGAGTTATCCTAACTATATATGCAAGTGCCATAAAATAATGAATGTTTACTACGAAATAAAATTCTGTAGTAGAGTTAATTCGCCCTAAAGGACTAGATTCTTGCTCAATAACCTCAACGGGGGGAACCCCCCTAAAGGGTTCAGCAGTTTCTTTAAGCGGGGGAACCCCACCAACGAACTGCTTCACCGCAACGGTTTTTCGCGCTTCGCGTCGCGAATTAACTTTACCAAATAATCTGTTGCATTATTTTTTGTATTTCATATAAGTCACCGCATTCCGCGGTCAGAAAATTAGGTACAAAAACTCCGTAAGGGCGATTCTCGAATCGTCCTTACAATTAATATGATGTCGTCTTAAATTTATTGCTTATTAAGAGACCAATCGTAGTTAAGATAACTAATTTTATATTTATTTTCTTCGAGGTATTTTCTCTCTTCAGAATTCAGATACTGACTCAAGAAATTTAGTACAGATCTTTCTTGTTTACTACCTCTAAATTTATCTTCTATAGCATAACTACTAATCCAATCCTTGCCATACCACTTAAAAATCGAAGAAAGATAAACTCTATTTTCTTGACGATCGAGTCGAAAACCATGACCACTGTTAATAAACTCATTAACCTGATCGTCTAATTGTTGATCTAATGTTTCTGCAAGATAAGGCTCATTGCGTAGAGGCGGACAACTTATTGCTGCACAAACTAAAGCTGCATGAATTCTAGGTTCATCAAAATCTTTTCTAATCGTATCGTGTTCAATATTATCTAAAGTTTTTGAGCTACCAGCAATCGGAAATTTACGAGATTTCCAAACTCCTGGTATATCCCGAATGCTTTTTGTTAAAGGTTCTCGATCGATAATTGATTGGAGAGTGAGAGAATTATAAGCATTGATGAGAAAAGCTAATTGTTCTGCCTCGTCCCAAGATTGGTAAGTATTAGGATCTACTTGAGCTAGAGATGCATTAAAACGATCTAATAATGTTCTGTTTTTCTGTAGTTCAGCGTAATTAACTAAGCCTTTGTCGTCAACATATTTAGAAAGGACAAGAGTATAATCTTCATAACTAAATGGCTCAGCTTGAGCGATCGCTTCTTGAGGATTTTGAGGATTGTTTTCGTTAGCTTGAGTAGACAAATCAGCATTTGAACAGCTTCCTAAAGCTATCGTAGCCAACAATAAGGTTACATAGATAATAGTGTTATTCATCCCCATAAAATGTAATTTTACTGTTTTGGTACTTCCAATTCAAACTAACCAAAATGAATATTAGTTGAGAATAAGTTTAGAAAATTAGTAATGATGCAAAATTAAAGCTGTTTTGTTCGTTAAGCCTTGCTCTGTATTGATAAAATTAGATAGGTATGACTTAGATTTTAGGAGTAGGCTCGGAGTGACAGTTAAACCAGATTGGCTAAGGGTAAAAGCACCTCAATGGCAACGGGTTGGTAGTGTTAAAGAAATTTTAAGAGATTTAGAGTTAAATACTGTTTGCGAAGAAGCTTCTTGTCCTAATATTGGTGAATGTTTTAATGTTGGGACAGCAACTTTTTTAATTATGGGTCCCGCTTGTACTCGTGCTTGTCCCTATTGCGATATTGATTTTGAAAAGAAACCCCAAGCCTTAGATCCTAGTGAACCTCTACGATTAGCTGAAGCTGTTCGCCGTCTACAACTTAACCATGTAGTAATTACATCTGTTAATCGTGATGACTTACCCGATGGTGGAGGTAGCCAATTTGTACGCTGCATCGAAGAAACTCGTAAAGTATCTCCTAAAACAACAATTGAAATCTTGATACCAGACCTATGCGGTAATTGGTCAGCACTAGAGACAATTTTGCAAGCCAAACCAGAAGTTCTTAATCACAACACAGAAACTATACCTAGGTTATACAAAAGAGTACGTCCTCAAGGAAATTACGATCGATCGCTTTCATTACTTCGTCGTACTAAAGAATTAGCTCCTTGGGTTTATACCAAATCAGGAATTATGGTAGGACTAGGAGAAACAGACTCAGAAGTTCGTCAAGTAATGGAGGATTTACGCCAAGTAGATTGCGATATTTTAACTATTGGACAATATCTTCAACCTTCAGCAAAACACTTAGGTGTTCAAGAATTTGTTACTCCTCAACAATTTACAGCCTGGCAAAAATTTGGTGAATCTATTGGCTTTCTACAAGTTGTTTCCACACCTCTAACTCGTAGTTCTTATCACGCAGAACAAGTAAGAGAATTGATGAAACTTTATCCTCGTTAAAACAAGAGAGAAATAACTAAGACTAGTAATTAACTAAATATTAAGAATTACCAATATTTTTTTTGTATAGGGAACAATTAAGGCGCAAAAGTATTCCTCACTCGCAGATATCTAGACAATTTCTTTAGGTTTAATGGCTTGAAGATAATACTTTTCTCTCATTCAAACTCAAGAAGCTAAGCCAAATTACCGAACATTGAAAAAAAAACTTGCTAATGATGTTGCTTTTTTGTCAAACTTGGGCAATCTAATGAGTGAGGAGTGATTCAATCCTGATTTTCACGCTGAGTCGTTATTAAGAAATCACTATGTTAGCCAGTTCTTTATACGTTGAGACAGAAGAAGATAATGTGTCCCCTGCTCCAGCTTATGATTTGGAGTTACCAGAAAATAGCTATAGCTCTGCTAAATTAACCGATGATTTAGTAGAAATAGACCTTGACAACATTGATATAGAAAGCAGTTCGAGAAGAGGAAATCGTCCTACTACCGACTTAGTAAGATTATACTTGCAAGAGATTGGTCGAGTCCCTTTGCTAGAAAGAGATGAAGAAGTTTCTGAAGCACAAAAAGTTCAACGCCACATCCAAATTTTAGAAAAGCGCACAAAAGCTGCTGAAAAAGGAGATCCTCTGATTCGAGAATTCGTTGAATTAATAAATGTTCACGACCGTCTAGCGTCTCAATTGAGTCACCGTCCATCTATCAAACGATGGGCAAAAACTGTAGGTATCGAAATATCTGCTTTAAAAGAAGCTCTAGTTATCGGGAAACGTCGTTGGGCAGAAGTTGTTAATTGCGATGTTAAAGAATTAGAAAAAATTCAAAGACAAGGTATTCGTGCTAAAGAACACATGATTAAGGCAAATCTTCGCCTAGTCGTATCGGTAGCGAAAAAATATCAAAATCGTGGGTTAGAATTACTCGATCTAATCCAAGAGGGAACTTTAGGTTTAGAAAGAGCAGTAGAAAAATTTGACCCAACTAAAGGCTACCGTTTTAGTACTTATGCTTACTGGTGGATTCGCCAAGGTATAACTCGCGCGATCGCTACTCAAAGCAGAACAATCCGCCTTCCTGTTCATATTACCGAAAAACTGAACAAAATCAAAAAAGCCCAACGCAAGATTTCTCAGGAAAAAGGACGCACTCCTCGCATAGAAGATTTAGCGCAAGAATTAGATATGACTGCGTCTCAAATTAGAGAAGTATTATTACGTGTACCTCGTTCTGTATCTCTGGAAATTAAAGTTGGTAAAGAGAAAGATACAGAATTAGGAGATTTACTGGAAACAGAAAGTGCTTCTCCTGAAGAAACCCTCATGAGAGAATCTTTACAAAAAGATTTACAGTGTCTATTAGCAGAATTGACTACCCGTGAACGAGAAGTAATTCAGATGCGCTTTGGTTTTGGCGGAGAAAAGCCCTATTCTTTAGCAGAAATAGGTCGTTGTCTAGAACTATCTCGTGAAAGAGTAAGACAGATAGAAGCAAAAGCTTTACAAAAGTTAAGGCAACCAAGACGTAGAAATTTGGTGCGGGACTATCTAGAATCTTTGACTTGAGGTTGGAGTTGAAAGGGAGAAGATTAATTCTCTTCTTCCTTTTTTTTATTAATAGATCATAAATATAGCGGTTCTCAAATCGATGAGGTACAAAGTTGTTCGTTTGGAGGCAGGAGGCAGAAGGCAGAGGGCAGAAGTAAGATGTATCTCAGTCAACTGAGAAACGCTATATAT
>JAAUYH010056411.1_pt1 | contig 24429 bp, 19 predicted proteins | sample 7278061 | NCBI WGS metagenome assembly JAAUYH01 (sample SAMN14350203, study PRJNA611818) | marine sediment metagenome | isolation source: surface marine sediment (0.6m) | place: French Polynesia: Moorea | collected 2018-08 | reverse complement strand
TTGAAGGTGTTTCCAGAATCTTTGTTTATTCTCTTGTACTTACTATTTCTTCAATTTTCCATCAAATAGATCAAATTACTTCTCAATACATCGATTTCCGTAGTAATTGAGTATTCCTTCAGCTTTCTTCTGAAAATCAATTTTCCAAGACTCCATAAAGCCAAAATAAATCTTTCAAAATGCTCTACTCTCTTTTTGTTGGATATTTTATACTATTTTTCTTATTTTAGAATCAAATTATTGCAATTTATCATAGATAGCAGAAAATTTGATGGGTACAGCTTGCTCATTGCTCTGACGCAGTTCTCGAGCATTCTTCTTTGAAACTGTTTTCCGGATAAAATTTCAATTTATCGCCGGTGCGTATATTGCTCTAAAATATTTTGCAAAGAAGTATCCATACATCTCTAGTCACGGCGTATATGTTGCGATCAGAATCAAGGAAATTTTATTTATTTCGTACTTATTATTTCAGCGTAAGTACAGGCTTTGATGCTTTGTCATTGACTGATTTTGATTTCCCCTCTGTATATTATTATCAGCATTAAGTAAACGATTACAATTTTGTTTCTGTTCATGAAGACACTTTTGTTCGTTTTAATTCTTGTAGTGCAATAACCAGGCCTCCTACATCTTCCTGGACCTTGATTCCCTATTGGATGTAGCGTCTCTACGTCTTTTTTATTCTAGTAGGCCGTAATGACGACGCACTTGTCATTTGAGCGTTTACCCTTTTTTATTTAGGTAGTATTTCCTTTTACTTATATTCTAGTAGTATGTATGAGATATATCCTATTTTCGATAAATTTAGCTTCCCCACTATCCAAGTGTAGCCCTGTACCTGTTGGTTCTGCTGTGGATGGCGCTTGCCAGGGTTGCTCACTACTATTGCCAGAGTTACTGAGTAGAGCTCCATATCTCTCAGCACCTAGGTGCGCCTCGTGCGTTGCCATGCTTAATGGTTATTGGATGTTTAGTCGAACTTCCTAATATTCCTTTACACTCCTTTCCTATTTCATAATCAATAATTGTGGTTCCTGAATGAAGACAATTGAAATAATTTTCAGATTCCCATGTTATTTGTTTCATTCATTCTGATTATGTTTTCGTTTTACTTCAAAACAATAATCTTGCTTTAATTTCTTAACACTGAAATAGAAGTTTCTCCATTTTTTACAGGTGTACATGGATTTCAGAATGATTTGCACGCTTTCGGAATTACTCTTAGACATGAAAACTGCCTTATAGATCTGTATATTTACCGTTATTTGAATATGCTTTACCTGAAATAAATTCAAAAGCGGTTCTAGCAGAGGGCTAAAATCAAGCCGTTCCGCAATTTCTGCACAATTATCTCTAAGCTTGTAGAACGTATGCTAAGATGACACTAATGTGATGTTTAACCAAACTATTCTGGTCCAGTTATAATATGTGGATACCAGCTAAACTTCGCTGTACTCTTGATGTTTCTATCGGAATATTTTGCCTTCTGTTCTGAAGAATTGCATGCTGCGATAATGAAAAGCATGATAACTCTCGTTGATGCCATTTCCGTATCAGAATAAATTGAAGAATCTGTTCAGGATCTTCTTAAGTTGTAATACCGAATATGTATGAAGATTTTCCTGTTTCTCTTCCAGCTTCTAATTTTCTTTTTTTGCTGACGTGAGAATTCTGTTGCCTTCTCCATTTACTGTTCTGATTTCTCCACTTCGCATCTTTCCTTCCTACAGATTTTTTATTCATCCGTTCCCCATGGATACATTTTTATTTGATGTTGCGATTAGTTTATTCAGCCTTCATCTCACTCATTCCATGAAACTTTTGAGACTGCTGTCTACATTGCGTTCGGGCTTAAGTTTCCTTTTCAGGCATAATGTATTCATGAATCATTCTCATTTCATGCTGTTTACTATAATTAAACTCGAACGACTCGATTCACTGCCAGTACAAATAAGTGTACAAAGCGAGGAATCGAGCATTAACTAGATGGCAGGATTTTTCCGTACGCCAAAATCAAACTCAAACTCGATGTCTAGGTCGAGAACACGAGCATCCATCAAAAAAAATCAGTAAAGTTGAATTGCAGGATCCCAAGAAAATTTATAAATGTTGATATGGTAGGCTTGCCTCATTGAAACAGAATTGGTCGCACCGAAATAGTATGTAAAAACTCTGAGTTTCAGAGAAGTAATGTTCAACTCTGATTTCTTCCATGCTTGAATTTGGCTTAAATACCTGTAGAACGATAAGTTACAGAACTAGAATCAGTCTAATTTGTGCACCGAATAATTTAGAATATCAAGCTGTCTTTTAGTTTATTCCTGAACGAGAGGGGTTGCCGCAGCCAACAGACTATCGTGTGCTCTTCATGGCGAGTGAAAGGTGCGCATTTCGCAGCTCTGCAGTATAACAATGCAATGTTGCATTGGCACCGAAATAGTTTTCATTATCGTATACGATGCTCGTTGTGGGTACCGATACTATCTAGGCGCCGGTTGAGCCAAGAACACGACACATATTCATGCTGTTCCCCAAAAAAAAGTAAACGTCGTTCCACAGTATTTCTTCGGAGACACAGAGTTCCGGTTTTTCCGGCTACTTGTCAGTCCTTGTTGCTTTTCGTGGGGGACCTCTCGATTCGCTATCTTGACTGATACTACGGTGTAATGATGTCTGGCATATCATATACATATAGTGGCGGAATATGATTGGTCTTCGTGGATTGTTTCTGAAATTGTGCACCCGCTCGGTTCAACTTTGTGACGCATAATGATTTCCCTATTTTGATTCCATACGTTAGTTTTCTCGTCGCTGTCTGGTTTGTGCTCTTCCTGTGCACTTTTTCGAAGTATGAACACCAGATGCATTACCTAATATTACATCAGATTTCGTGGAAAGCAGTAACAGCGCGATACGCATACGAACGAGGTGTGCTTAAACCGCAGAGCCCCTACGGTATGCACCAAGGATTGCACTTCACCCAATCCCCAATGCACTTCGAGTGTTGTGGACTGTAAGTGCCATGCTTATTCAGTGCGGCACCCATGTCCATGCAGACAATTCATTACCATGTGTGAACAGATTCCACTTACGACTGGTTGACCCTGCCCATGCACAAGTTCCTGAGCTTGGTAACATCAATCCTCGCGTTCTTACTGTTGACGCTTGCGCCGGGGAATGGGCAACCCGTTGCGAATTCGTACGCAATACCCGCAAATTGTAGTAGAGTGTGTGGTGTTTCCGAGAACCTCGGTCCTAAGGATCTTGGATTACTGCGCCGTTTTCACAATGTCACATCGTCAATCGGCAACACGGCCGACTGTAACACGGAGCAATATCCGCAATGGACCAACTCGACGCGTGAGTTCATGAGTTACATTGGCCTGAACGAAACCAAGTTCGGATGTACGCGTTGGAAGTACACCGACCGACCCCCGGATTCGGATCACCTGCTGACGCCGGTGGTTGACATGCTCAGTTTCAATACATTGGAGAACTTCGTTTTCAGAGATATTGTGAAGGTTGAGAATCCGGGAGGCATTGATGGCAGCTGTCGGCTAAAGATGGGTAGAGGACTATTGCACCGTGTTTCTGGTGGGAACATCACCACGCATTGGCTATTTTCCTCTGTAATTTCCCGAGGAGAACCGCCTGTTGCATTGGGATCCACGTTCTTCATCGCCGAAACGGAAACTCGTCGAGTGTTTTTGTTGCACGTGCCTCGTAACGACTCTGATGTATGTGTTGGCAACAGCTGCCCTTCCTCCTCTGTGTTTTGGCTTCCCGCGTCTGTATTCAATACATCTGTTACATATAACTATGTAACGGATAGGATGGGTGAAGTATACAGAACAGAAAGGCTTATGTCCTTGTTTGTGAACTGGAAGGTGGAGGAAGTACCTGGTATGAAGAGATTGTTGGCGGAATTATCAGAAGGTGTGGCTCTCATGCAAAACATCGACAGTGATTTGTCACCGTCGAACCTCGCAATATTATGTTTGCCACTCATCATGTCCATCCCACCCATATCCCTATTAGGCTCGGTCTCCAATAGAGCCACAATGTGGTATGCGTTTGCCACTGATTTTCTCGCAGCACTACCATTGTTAATCAAAGGCATTGAGCTAATCGTTTCTTACTACAAAGCCACTCCAACCATGCTCTCTTCATTAAGCATCATGGGTGAACACTATGGCATTGTAGAACGTTGGTTCGTGGAGTGTCACCCACCACCAGGCAGGGCCGGTTGGGTCGGCGTAGTACTTGTCAGTGTTTCATCGTGGTTTATTCTTGCGAGTAACTATGCTGAGTTTCTGTTCTGGAGGATGGCTCAATACCAGCGAGGCCAATTGAAGGGATTAGCGGCAGAAACAGACGAATCGATTGTTGAACAACTGCCTGATGGAACCACGGAAATGTTAGGTGATGTTGATACAGCACCTGGACACTGTTCTCGCCTTCGTCGCACAGGGTTCAGGATACTCGGGTTCATCTTTGTTGGGGCAACGATAAGTCTGGCAGCATTCCAGGGTATGATAATGCCAGGTTTAGGGTATGTGTTAATCGATAGTGTGTTCTCAATACTCGTCGTGTTGCTACGAGCAATAATTTCGCGTCGTCTTTTCCAATTCGCTCGATGGAGGTTCCAGTTCGGAATTCTTTTTGGATTGATATGCGGACCGCTGTACCTTGTTCTTCACGCTTTCGAAAATGTGCGCAAGTCTGAAAGATGGGCAGAAATATCTGATGGTGCACATATCGGTTTTGCGAGTTTGGCGATGATATTGAGCCTTGTCATAGATTTGAAAGTGCTCGATAGTGCCAAGAGATACTTGACAGGAACTGTGGTTTTCATGATGGTATTGGGGATTTCCATTGCGCTTCTCCATTTAGTTCGAAATGAAGGTCGCGAAGTAACGGTGTGGCGATATGGAGTCCATGGGTTCGCGTTGGGTGTGTTATTCGGTCCATTCGGATTCTTGTTCAGGAGATGTTTTCCAGAGCTGCGAGTGAGAGAAGGGAAGATACGACGAAACTTGTTTTCCGGAATAGCATATGGCATGCTGTTCGTTTGTGCGTTGAGCGCAAACGTAATAGGAAACGTGAATAGAACGTCTCCGTTCGTTTCCTTTGGGCCAGTTACATGACGATACCTGCAGCGGCTACTTGATTTGGTGACCAAAAGTGACCATAACTCAAACAGTTGGCAGTTGAATGATACTTACAAACATGATGGTCGTTCTTTGGTAATGAAGTTTGAGACTAGATTTCTTTTCTGCGACAACATGTATCCGACGCAATGAAGCAGCTCACCTTACCAGAAAACATCCGTGTGTAACTGCAATCGAATTTCCGGTACAGTACAGTAGTACTTCACGCGAGCACTGAAGGTCGTATTTTGATGAAAGGAGTATCAAACGGATTCCTTTTAACATTTCAAATGAATGAGTTTTGGTGCATGGGAGAGCAGTAATTTCGAAACTTCAAATCAGTGCACGACAAGTTTCCGGCCTTCGGCCCGACGACGCATCGCGCCTAAACTTGAAAGTTCGAATGAGATGTATGTTTTACATAGTTCGTATTTTTCGAGTACTGCAGAAATGGAAATTGCTAATTACATGTTATACATAATTAAATTAAGTGAAACACGCAAAAAGAAAATTTGTAATACAATTATTTTATCCATCGTTTACGAAGTTAAGTGAGTTAAAAATTGTTCTGATATACTCTTAGATTTGGCGCTTGTTTATGTAAAATGACTCAATTGTACAGATAAGTAAAAATTAGTGTATCTGAAACGACGAACATGTAAGAAAGTAATATTCCAGAACTTTGCTGTTTTGGGACAATTGAATAGTAAACATTGTTTGGTATTTCTCGAGAGACAGCTGACTAAAAAAATGTTCGGAAAAAAACCAAACTAAAGCAGATTTAAAGCAACTTGTATTTAAACTTCTAAGAGGGAAAAAATTTCAAAAATTGATGCTTATTTAATCCAACACCTCACAGTATACTACATTTTCGTGGCCCGAGGGCATGTACTATCTGCGCAACAAACGTACCAATTTCTAGGATCCGTCATTCGGGACAGAGCTATATGAAGCTGTCCATTAGAGAAGCAACTATCTGTCGAATCTATACCTAGGCTGCCTCGGATTGATTGGCCATGTGACTTATTAGTCGTCATGGCGAAGCAAGTTCCAACTGGGAACTGCCTTCTATTAAACCCGGGAGTAGGGAAATCTTTGTCACCAGGTAGTCATTTTACACGAGTCAAGGCAAGACGTTCACCTTTAAATGGCCTAGTAACTTACCTTAAGTGGGACAAGTTGTCTGTCATTTCTTCAACAACATATCTAGCACCATTAACCTGTCCTTTTTTTGGTCGGAGGTTCCGTAACAACATGACTATATAAACTTTATCTAAAGTCAAGCAATGATCCGGCATTGATGGTCCGGCGTCTACTTGATTTAAAATTTCCTCAGGATAACGGATCTCAGCAGGAGATTGTGCTTGAAGACCAGTGTTTTCAACGGAATCAGCGCTGCGAAATATTTTCGGTTCACTCGGAATGCGGGATCCTACAATTTCGTCAATGTCACTTAGCTTCACATTTTTGCTAACCAATACTGCTCGTGAAGTTAGCCATTCTATATAGTCCCAATGTTCTTCGATACCCCTAAATATATAGTCACAAAGCTCGGAAAGAGTTTCAGATGTGTTCACATAAGAAGGTAATAGAACATCATTGTCGCTCGTCTCTTCGAGCCTACCTTCACCGACATGCAAAAGAAAATCAGGGTACTGTAAAGTAGATGGGTGTGCCTGAGGATCATTGCAAAGTTGCTCTAGACAAACATTTTCTGACAGGCATAGAATTCGAAGCTGGGAGAATAACTCAAATGTTCGTTTTCTACCGCCAAAGGTTGAAATTTTACTCGGAGTGAGTTGACTGTCCCCTAATTTCTTCTAGATCTACTCATTATTAATTCTTATCTCAAAAATATCTAATCCGCATTTGCGAGAGTTCAAGTTTTTAGCCACAGAATCATATTCTCTTGATAAATTCAAAAAGATATTAATTCTTCTCCCTGATTTCTTCCAGCAAATTTTCATCCTACTAATTTTCGGAATCGAAAATTCACTTTAACAATAACTCTGATGTTTTCATAAAGGCGTTCACGATTTCGGATCTCGAGCCTCCTTTGATAACCGGAAGTATCTGACGAAAGCAATCTATGAGCATAAAAGCCTTCCCTCTGAAGAGAAGCGTACATTTTGTTACGTCTTGTAGCATACGATGGACTGCTCCTATGCAATGCTTGTGCGTAATCACGGCTTCATCACAAAGAATAAGGTCTGCTTCAAGCAACTGTCGTGCCAATTGAGATGAAGCGGATACGTTGCAGTTTCTTCCGTAATTAATGAGAATAGGAATCTTGAACGTCGAATGAGCTGTACGACCACCATCAAGAAGTGCCACTGCTACCGCAGAAGTAGCAACAGCTATGAATTTCGTGAATGGAGCCGAAGGAAAGCATGAAGCGCCCTGGTTACACAAGTTTTGCCTGTTCCAGCTGATGCGTCGAGGAAAAACGCCTTGGATATAGTCGATTGAGCTCGACTAACAGCTGCATTTAAATCATCTGCCGTCACACCGGGAAGTACAGTGCTCTCGACTTCATTGAACACGGACTTTTGATCGGCGTTAAGAAGTGGAACTGCACGATTCTCTTTTTCCCACAGCTTGACTTCCTTGTGGAAGTGGAGGAAGATCTGTAGGCAAGAGAAATCCCAAATCGGAAAGCGATGCATTTCCCATAAGCTCCAATGTAGTTTTGACTTCGAGAAGAGCATAATTTTCTGTATAACTATCTGAACGCAAACGAATTAATGCGGAAGATTCTCTCCGATATCGATGACGAATGTCCGAAATAAACAGAGGCGCATGGTCAGACCAATGTTTAAGATGGTTGGAAGGCTCACGATGCAATGAAATGAGTGCAAACAGGTCTGCAAGAGGATGAAATCTAGAGGCGTAAGACGCTAGTATTGCATTGCGCCACTCAGTGTCACCAGCTAAGAGACCAATCGCAGCGCAAGGATCTCGAAAGGAATCATGTTGAATCCCGTTAATCCTTCTCAGATCTTCGTATGAAGATGCACCTTTCCGGTGAAGCAAAAGAGTGCGCAAAAACTACCTTTCCCGTTCTCGAGGACTTACAGCGTACGTTCTTACGATAACAGGGTCAGCTCGCCTTCAAAAGATGTATTTTTTCGGATTAGAACCACGGATGGAAAATGCCTCCTGGGGCTTCCATTCGAAATCGCAGAATTCTGTGTAAAGAAATATGGAGTATCAGGGTACTTCAGGTGATCTAAAGCAAGACATGACTCTCTCATTTGTGCATCATTGTTCAGGTTGATCTAAGCTGTTGATTTCGTACCTCTGTCTCCAAGAACTGCCGCGGTGTCTTTTTGTCCTCGCCGAAAGTATACATTTTGTTGACCTCTAGACGAACATCTAGTACAACTGTCGGCTCGTTCGTAACTATCTTGAACCCCATAATTCTCCAAGCAGCTTCTGAGGCTGAAATGTATCTCGCATCAATTTATTGGTCAATTTCATTAAGGTCTTGACCCTCTCCAGCAAACTGAAAACTTACACGGTCGCTTCCCTTGCAAATATACTGTACTTGAAAAGATATTTAATAGACCCAACTCAAGAAACACATACTTTCACATTCATGTGGTAGTGAAACTTTTGCAGAACCTTAGGAGAATATGGGACCGTCCATCTATTATCCACTTGAACTTCTTCACCACAGACCCTGATTAATCCTGTTTCTCCACCACAATCAGGACTTCTTCGATGGTGCTCAATATTATAGTTAGTTCCATGGATCCAGTTGTCTGCCAAAATCTTTTCGGGAACGATTTGGAACATGAAACATTACCTCCAGGCTTCCTACAAACAGAATTTAGATTTCCGCTGCATGATCGATGGATCATATGTTTCAAAACTTGTTTCCGCAAGTCGTTATCATCTTTATCCGGAACCGCGGCCGAAATAAGTTTGTCGACATTTTCAGGGTTTCGCAAAGAACTCTTAAATGACTCATCTACGATGAGACCAAGCCTCTCTTTTTGAACTCATTGACGCAAACGTGAGCCAAAACTCTACTAAAGACATGTTCTTTGACTATTTGATTCAATAGCTCGCGCCTCTTCGTATGAAATACTCCATTAAACAGCTCAGGGCGATATTTAGATGTCTCCCCTGGTTCTAGAGATTCAGTGATTTCTCTGCCGTATGGGTTACATGTCATCGTGAGAAATACATCCGGAAATCCTAGCTTGTTGGATGTTGCGATTATGTCATGAATTTTCTGCCTCATCCAAAGATCACCACCAATAAAAGTCGATGGTAATATTAACAAATTTCCACGTCGTACCTGTTCATGTTCATCAGATATTCCTCTAGTATCGCCAATCGCGACTCTCAATGAGGTACAATAGTCACGCCTGAGCTGTTGTTGATTGTTCCGAAGATAAGATATCCTTTCAGATTATGTTTAGACGTACATATCGACCATAAACAGCAGGGAAATAATTTTATGTTTAAACAGGAACGGCTGATAAAACATCATAGGAGATACCTTTTTCTGATTATTTGATCCCGGCTTTGCGCACTGTAACCCGATGTGCCAACCATCTCGTCTGTCTGAGAATAATAGTGGGTAGCATAGAGCATCATACTTTGTGTGAGATGCAGAAATCCGTCGCTGCGCTCCATTCACTTTGAGATTCAGTACTCCTCGTTCGCGAAGAACTGTATCACTTCGATGTATATGGTCAGCATGAGACCCAATGACAATGTCTGCAACTTCGGAAGCCACAGGAGCGTTGTACCGCCGCTCATGCTCGTTCGGCGGCCGCTGATTGGCATGTATCACAAGCCGAATAGTTTGAGACGCTTCATCTCCTTGAGTAATTGCGCGCAGTGAAAGGAAAATTTGATCCAAAGAATTGCAGTCTTGTAACATTTCTTTTAGGTTAGTCAGCACAGTAGCAGGAACTCCTGGGAAATATCCCTGCCTATGATTTGCTCTTTCGACTTCATTCTGAAGAGAGTCATGGATGTACTCTGACAAGTATCTGGGCCGAAGTCCTTCAGAAGGGTTTGACGGACTAATGAAGTGGTGCAACCGTTCTTGTGTGGTTAATGTAGCATTGAATGCCGAAGTACCAACGGAAGGAGAAATCCAATTGGATGTAACTGATGCCATTGAAAGTGCGCTATTATTCTGTCGAATTTTTCTTCGATAAGCTCTGCCGTTCGAATTAGTTTGAGTTAGGTAGCGCTTTAACACTATTGGAATATTTTTGTGGAGCTTGGAACAATTTCAGCAGTATGCAAACCATTAGAACAGCCGGAATAATTGGTTTGATTAACGATAAGTAACTTTTTTCCCCACCAATGAAAAATGGAAAGCAAGGCACAAATCACACTCGACATTCATCTTTCGAAAATACAAAATCCGTCTTATAAAGTCTCGAAGTCTCTTGTGCTTTGTTGCCGATCTCATGGATGTCCTGAACGATTAGAAGCCCTTCGAAATCGTTTTCGGGCGGCTCAGTTATTCTATTCCACTCCTTCAATTATAAGGCGGGCTCCATGAATTGACACGACAGAAGTCAAACCTTAAATTTCAGTAACCGTAGTTGGCATTTTCACATTGAAACCGAAGCTGCTTTTGCACGCGAGAAGAAAAAGAAAAGTCCAGAAAAGACAAGTGTTGTTTCACCGTGTGCGCAATAAAAGCTAGTCAATCAACCGCTCAATATAGCTTGCAAGGCGGATAAACCTTGTATTTCAACGTTAAAGATGCGAGCCGTATCCCATAGATTTGAATCTCGAGGTCTTCAGGCACCTACAACCTGCAGTACGCTCCCAACAGCTTTCCGTGGAATACCTGTTCCACTGATTTTCTGTGTCTGTCGCCCGCCAACTAAACAAAATTCCTACTGTCTATATTGCCAGTTGATTCTCTTTTAAACTCAATTTCAATAATTTAATCCGTAAATCAAAAGCTCAGGCTAAAAATCAAGCAGGACTCGAATTAAAGTAATTTTAATAAAAGTAATATAAAGGATGATAATGGGTACTGGAAGATCACCTATAGCTCTCTGAACACTTGACCCAATTAAATTGGACACGGAACAGGGGATATAGCAGTGCATAAATCTGCACTCCACTGGCATTGTGTTTCACCTTTAGCTAGTGGTTCGTGGTCCGAGGAGAAGCCTAATGGCCACTTCCTACGGTTCGGGCTCCAAATAGCCGATTTGTCAACCCGCAACACCGACCTGAGAGCATGTAAAGAATCAGAACTTTCCTTTTTACAGACTAATCGTAAAACCAAAAGTATCGTTACTAAATATTTTATTTTACCGTTACTAAAAACTTAACTTTTACAGTTACTGAAGATATACAGAACCGTTACAAAAATGTAAACTACCGTAGCGGAAATTTACATCTCGGAAGCTCCCTAAAAATCTAAACGGTAAAAAATTCGTCGTGCAAGATTTATTCAAAAAAGGACCTTGTGATTGGTAAATCACTATCTTCCGAGGACCCACAATTTAATAGCCTTGTTTTAGTAGTAAGGATTTTTACACGTTATGAAAATCTTTCAATCATAGTAGGTTCAGTCAAGAATGTTAAAACTTCTAAATACCAAGAGTACAGGCCAATTAAAACGCCGGAGCCCAGTTGACAATTTTGAAGTTTGGTTGGCAGTCCGGGTTGACACAAAACTTCGAAAGCGCGGAGCCAATCAGCGTTGCAGACAGGCATCGTTGTAGAAATACTTGCTCATGGTTTCAAAAGAGATATATCAATGTGCGTCTCAAGTTTTGAAAAGTCATGTACGAACATGTACTTCTGTGCCTTAATTGTTGTGCACAACTCAACGACAAATGGTTTCATTCGATCAATGGGGCTTTTCATTGGTCAATATCTTGAAGTTTAGATGTTATTGTCGAATAGCTCACACTATTTCAAATTTTTTTCGGCGCATCCCTGTGGGAGATCATGATGCAATGCGCTCTCACAGCACATGATACTACTATAAACTAACCTTCACTTGATTACTAAACTTGCTTTGATCTCAGATGATTCGAGCTTTAACTTCATCATTACAAATTTCACTCTTCGCGAGTATCTTGCATTAGTAGAAATTAGTGATAATTCATCTTGCTAAGTCCGTAATGTATGCCATCTCAAGTTATACTGAATGTTATACTGTGTTTGTGGAATCATCTGCCATAGATAACAATTACAACATCTTATCGTCAATATTCAAATTAATTATTACCACAATACTATAACACCAATCTTTGACATACAACTTCATCGTATCTTGCCGCATCTACTGCCATGAAAAAATTTGGAAAGAATGAATTGTTTAGTGGTACAGTGCTCGGTTATAGGTGAGAAAGAATCAGAATGTATCATGTACTGTGTACAGTGCTCCGCGCTAGTAAGTCTAGAAATTATTGGAATGATCGAGATGCGGTTCATTTTAATGGTGGTCTTATGTACAGTTAAGTGTAACATCATCACTAATTTTTTAATTGATTTACTTTACACGTGTTGAATTTTAGGATGGAAGATTGTATTTTCATATGTAGATGCGCTGATCTAATGCAGTATGTGCAGAAAAAAGAGGGATGTCTCACTTTTCTTAAAATGCGGACCAAGCTACCTAACCATTCTGTCTTAAATTTTACTTCTCTGATTATTTCGATCATCCAAGGATCAAATTGGAAACAGCCTGTTTGGACTCATATTGAAGAATTCACCCCAAAATTTTCTTCTATGAGCAAAGGTAAAACCGTAGTGCTATATTTGTTCTCTTCGGTTTATGCTATAGTTATAAATTTATCAGGTTTCATCCCATTGATTTAGATGCACAAATTTCATATGAATTGAACTACAGTTTGTGTTAGGCTTTAGTGGAGAACGAACATGAAGAAGTCCTGACGAGCTGTTTCTTATTCTAAATAAGATTTATGAAGATTAACATATTCCTTCATTCTATAAGCTGTTTGATTCTACGCGTAGTAGATTCAAGAGAGGGGCTGCATAGAAAAGGAAATCTACACAGTACTAGAAATCCAAAATTTAAAAAATTGAATGAATTGTAAGAAGACAAGGTTCAGTACAATAGCGCAAAATGGCTGCTTACAATTTGTCCATTTTATTTTGGCAGGGTACCGTACATTGCGAGTAATTGCTAAACCATTTTATATCGAGGAAGCCAGAATTTTGACCTAACGCTAATTCTGAAAATTATTAGTCATATGCTTGGCATTTCCATGGAAGCAATCGAGTCAAAATGGGAATCAAGTGAGTAAAACTCTATTCCAAAGTGAGAAGATCGCTTGTGCTCGAGAAATTTTTGATTTCGGTGATCGCATTAGAGTCAAATCCACACCAAGATCTTTGGTCTTCCACATAAATCGTGATGACAATTTCTATTCAGCAGCATAGTCCCATACCTTGTGCTTTTCGAAGTCCTACAAACATTCTTGAAAAGAAAGTTTTGCGGATGCAGCCTTGTTATTTAAAAGTTGAAGGGAATTTATATCTCAAGTCACACTAATTGATGTAAGCTTGATTCATAAAGGCCTGATATTGACTTCATTTTAGTGTGCTTTTAAATATTAGTGCAGTTGATTGATTGAATGACATAGCTATTATGTACGGAGTTGCGTTGCGAAGTTTTTGTGGAAGTTCTTAGGAACTTTTTCCTACATATATCGTATCATTACCACTATATTCTTCGAAATCTTTCAGAATCCAGAAACCGCAGGCACTTTGCAGTATTGACTGAATATGTAAATGATGTCGTGCAAGTTAATTCTTCAAGACAAGTTTTTATTAGATATTAGGATCAATGAAATAAAATTCCTAGTGCTGTATTTCTACATTGACCAATCAGGAAACATCAAGCGACACATGGCTAATTTGGTGTAGAGTGTTATATGAATAGTTTATTAGTTGTTACAAAGTTACTGCGTAGTTAAAAGAATGATACATTACATGGATACGTACATTGTGGGAAGATGGTTCAGAAAGAAGTTATAACATTGCACAGACACGTATTCTTATAGAATAAAAAACGTTCATTACAATTAAACGAACACAAATAAATACCATAAATGAAGAATCAAACCATATAAAAAATCAGAAAGAACAAGAGAAGTTTGAGCACAATACACTTAGTCCTCTTTTTTCTTGTACGAAGGTGCACATTCTTAGATTTTTGTAGAAATATCACTAATAGTCCAATCATAATGTTATTTCACGAACAAATTTAGTACAATAGATGAGCGAACAAATAGAAAACCTTTCTTTTTCCTTTGGAACTAATTGGTACTTCTTACGCTACAAGCTATGAATCTAAAGAACCGCAAACGATGTGCACGAGGCTTTCTATTCATTCGATAAGCTTAGAAAAATCCAGAAAGATAACTTCGAAATATTTAAATTTTAGTGAACTGGGTTTGAAAAAATTTCGAAAAATTTGAATTATAATCATTCCAATTTGGGACCCAAAATTGAAACAGTCTAGATTTATTTTGTTCAATATAATTTCATTTACAAGGTATATTTTTATGCAGTAGTATTAGAAGCAGACCTTTAAATAATGAAGCAAACTGCTGTTGATTACATGAGTTAACTCTGACACAAGCAAGAAACAAGCATGAAAAGTTTCTCAATCAGATATTACACGAAAGTTGGCTTTACATATTTTATAAAAATTAAATCTAACTCTCTAGTTGTCAAAATTCAAGAAGCTAATAGATGAGTTTGTATTCAAATTAATGACTGTCTCCTAATTTTATTGAGAACGAAGCAGAATAAAATCTAAATAATTATCAAAATATTTTTGATGACAATTCAGATCAAAAAACGATAAACTTTCAGTTATGGAAAGATTTGAAAGCATACATAAAGAAATAAAGAACTGTTTTGTCCCCTTATTACAAAGAATTATGCGTTACTTAAAGATTTTAAGGTAATGTCGGTTTTTGCGACCATTATAACAATTTTAAAAAAAATCATTATGGCCGAAATCGAAGTAGAAAAAACCATGTAGAATATTTCCCTGGGAGCCATTGTTTTAAATATACTGAACACCTTGCAAAACAACGCTTTATTTCTGAAAAGGAGCTAGCCCCTCCGCACGACCCGATGATGGATTACTTTCAGCGCAATTCAGGGTTTCTATTCTGAGAAAGCCAAGATGGAACACTTGAAAATCTTGTGAAAAGGAAAATCTGTAGGTGACACAGGTATTAAACAAATTTTAGAAAAGCAAAGAATCCGGAGCATCTGTAGCATACAATTTGTCTAGATCATTATGCGTAGTAATACTAAATGTAAAAATTAGAAGGAGAACATGAAAGTTATATAATGAAAGTAATAAACAGAAAGTTGATGCCATTGAGTTGAAGTGTGAAATAGAGTATCTTTCGACTTACCTGTTAGTCAAGAGTATTATAGAATTATAGTTATTTTGAAATGGAGTTACATCATAAAAATGCAGAAGCGTCTCATTTCTTTGTTGAAAATTTTCCGCTACAGCAGCAAGCCCTATTCACATTGCCTACAATACAGCTTTAATGATCTACTGTTCATAAATACATATCAATCTCTATCGAAAGAAGTATGTGTTCTCAACGAAAACATTTTAATCTTCTCGGAAACCTTAATTCATTCAACTCCTTTGAGTGAGCTCATGAGCAGACCTTCTGTCTCACTTTAAGCAGTTCTTCGATTTCTTCTTCATCACAAGCGAGTTCACCTTGTATAAATTTTTTGCATGAATTAATGCAATTGTCCGACAGTCATATTGTCCTTCTGATCCATTCCACGTAAAATTGAAAAATAGTAAAGGGTACTCAAAATTTAAAAATTGAAGAAATCACACTCAATTCAATTTAAATGGTTTGGGATTAAATGATGAATTCCAGAATTTAGTAGAATGTCTTTTTAATCAGTCTGGAAATAAAATATTGTCCATGACGTAAAAAATGGACAGAAATATATCCAGGGCCAATTTCAGAAATAATATATTCGGAAGCTATGGCATGATGTCATAAAAAATTTTTTCGTGCTGCAATTAATTTTAATTTAAATGAAACAGTTATGCTCTTTTATTAAGTAGCAATATCCATATACTTATGAGTGAAGTTCAAATACTGAAAGGGAATCAGATAAACCCTACAGGTAAATGAACTGATTTGCTACGAGGAAATTAAAGATGAACGATTTTCTACTTTTTGTTTTTGAATAATCTTCAGAAGCCACAATCTTTGCAGGGCATAAAAAATTATTTCTCGAAAATTTTGTACCCTGGGTTTGCTTAAACTGCTTGATTTCTAAATCTCGATGAACACTGTTAGCCGGCATTCGAAATTATTCAACTACTCGACGTACGTTCTGCTCAACACAAACTCCTGAGTCACACCATCCGGCTACTTTCCATTGAGCATCAGTATGTAATTGATTATCACTGTACCTCTAGTTCTCAAATGTTTTCCTGTAGTCTTGTTCGACTCCTTCGGCATTTTCATATATTGTACTGAACTTGTAGCATGCGTAATATGTCGCTTTTGTACAGTCGCTAGTATCGATTGATCTTCTGTATCTGTGGACGGAAAAGGCTAAATTCTTCTTCATTCGATACCCAGACCGATAGCAACGCGCTTGTATTAGTAAAACACTGTCATTTCAGCTCCGAGACGAAATTTAGATAAGAGACAATCCTTTTCTCCTTGACGTAGAACTCTTCGCCTTCTATCCAAACACATGCAGAAGTAAGCTTCATATTGCTGTCGCTTTCATATGGTTTTATCGTTTTCATAGGCCTTTTTGTACAGTTCAGCTGATTTTTTTGATTTTCGTACACAGGGGCAAACTTATTGATCCTATCGAACCTTTACCATCAATCACTTCTGGCCACAATTCTATTGCTTTGACTGGATCTCTGTAATTACCTAGTCCGTAATAGTAACATGTAGCGAAGATCAATTTTGGGTCTTCATGTCCCTTTGTTACCGCTTTATCAAATAGTTGAAGGCACAATTCAAATTTATCTCTGTCCTCTGTCCATACATTCTAAACATACGCAGTCAGGACGGTACCTAATATAGTTCTAGAACCATGAATTTGGAAGTACTACCGTCAATCGTTAAATTTATTGATTGAATATGGAGCTCTAAATTTTAGCTAATTTATATTGGAAAGAGTTAGTCATCCAAAATCGGAAGTAACCATTGCGCGTTGGCGAGGGCCAAAATAAGTACCAACAGAGCGAGAAAGGTGTGCTTATGATATGAAGAAGGTCATTATGATAGGGAAAAGCGTTGCTGCATACCTCGAAATGCCACGTTCTGCTTTGAGCAATATTGTTAGAAGGTACAGAAATGAAAATCAATTGCAAACAAACAAGAAACGAGGTGTGAGATACGAGGGACGAGGATGGCACTGCATCGAATACGACTCTTCAACTTATTGCACTTTTAGTGCATCGCAATAGGGCACCCAATTAGTACAATAGTACGCCTGCCTCGAATTCTAGATTAGATATTCCAGATTGTCTAGTTTAAGATATGAGAAGAGTACGACACCACAGAAAAGGCGAAAACCAGCAAAAAAGAGGTTTGCGAAAGTGGCGAAGCGCGCGCCGACGACGATATACAATCCACTTAATTGTTTTCGACTAAGTGGTGTCATCACTACATTCATGAGTCCACTGGCGCTACAAAACGAGCGAAACTAGTAAAAAATGCGAGACGCGCGCGACAGACGCGACGACGGCAAGGCGCATCGAGTGGTGGCGAACGCGCAGAGGAGGACAACGAGAAAAGTCAGTGCCCTACTCGTGCCTCCACCGGTACGGTGACAGACAGGAAAGAGGGTGGAAAATGCCTCTGAGAGGGAACCGAGGAGCTACGCGCTGAACCGCCAGACCTTCCGACAGCACCTACCGACCGCTCCGACCGCATCGACCGCTCTGAACAGACCTCCTGACCGCAACGATTGCTCCAACCGCTCCGATCACTCTGACCGCTCTGACCATTTCGACCACTCCGACTGCTCGGACTACTTTGACCGCTCCAACTGCACTAAAATACTTGACCAGAATATCTTACTTTGATGAACAAAACGACTGCCGAATTGGAATAATGCCGCCACAAACAAACTCGCAGCTACATTGCACATATTTCGAAGACGGAATGGAACCAGCATTGATGTGCCCATATCTGTATGGAGAAGAATTGACAAAGCTACACATGCGAAACACAATCTACGGGACTTACTTGAGAAAAAGTTCTATGAGATGAAGAAGTACCTTCACTAGACTTTCTTAATTCCTTGAACCGCTCGTTCTTCTCTCTCAATTCTCTCTGACATCGTTCCGTACGTTTCCCAATTGCTTTGCCCTTTTTAGCACGCTTCTTCTTCTCTGCAGGAGTACCAAGTTTGCGAATATATGCAGTATGAGCATATGGAACACCAAATGTGTCGACAACTTAGTTGTTGCAGTCACCGATCGCCGCACGGCAGTGTAGGCACCTTCATGCTGGGTCCTGAATCGTCCCAAGCGGTACATTATTTCGGAAAATCCGAGCTCGATGGCTTCAGTGCTCTCTGTACTCAGTCATGTAGCACGAAAGGCACATCTTATAAACACACAAAGGCTTCCATAATATGGCGAGATACTGTTCGCAGGTCTTGCACGACATGATGGGATGGGAAAGTCGATGTGAAGGTCGAAGAGGAGAAGAGAAAGGTTTTAATCCTGGACGAAGGGAGGCCGATCTTATTTTGAAGGGAAATCTAAATGGAACACATATGCGAGCCTCAAAGCAAGGCAGCGTATGGAAGAGACGAAAAGAAACCACGATACGTGTGAAATCACTGAGCTCCCGACGAGAAAGCACCCGTAGCAGACTTTCAGTGACGCTCTGCTATTTTTCCAGCCAAACGGCGTCCGTTTTTTGCATCTTTCTTCTTACGAATGGCCTTCCCTTTATTAGTTCTTTACTTGTGTGTTTCTTCTGCCCTCTTGTATACGTTATTGATATTCGCTTCTTTCGCATCACTCTTCCTACCGATGAAGGCCTTGCATGTAGCACGAGGACATAGGTTTACATGCGGACAATTATGGTACTTGAATGCTATTTCGTAGCATTCGTAACAAATAGGATGTCTGCACGACGCGGACCTTAACTTGTCTTGCATCTCTCCACATATCTGGCATGTTCTTCGGTCTCTCACCGATATAACGGAAATTGGGATGAGACACTGAGCAGAAGTCGAGCCTTGCCAGGCGTGGAATTGAAATCGGGAATAATTTATACTTTTCAAGATATGCGCGCTTCAATATTCGGATTATCATAGGTTTTCGATTCGACGAAGCTTCGACATCTCTCTCACGTACTAAAGTCCACGAATCCATATCAACGCGCGGAAGCTAAATTCTAGATCGAACCAAATCTCAAATATCCTATGCGACAAGTGCACGATTTCTCTAACCGCAAGAACGGCTTGTCACAATTATTCGTTAAGGTGTGAGGCGGAGGCGGAGCAGTCAACTTTCATGCCCCGGCGACCTATTTCAGACCTGAACAATGAGTTCGGGACGATATGTTCGGTAAGAGAACTTGAAGTACATATATCCGAGGAACAATTGGCTGGCCCAAAAGTGCAAGAAGCATTTGCTGAAAGTTTCCTCCTGCAACGCTATTCCACGCTTCAATTCAAACCATGCCTGCGATTTACCCGGCATTGAGGAACTAACTTAATAAAAATAGCGCCGCACTTACTCCTCACTCATGGCACGGAATCATTGTGACTTTTGCTTCGGCGATGTACTCCGATAGTGAAGATACAAATGCGGTCATGGCAATTGCCAGAGAAATAATCGCACGAAGTCACGCTCGACCAGCAGTATCTGTTCAACCGAACGCTCAGCCCAGCCCTGAAAACGGTGACTCAGTAACGAGTGGACCAACCGATAGAAGAACCGAATTACACAAAGTAGCCTACAATATTGCGATGAGGCTCAGACAGGACAGAAGCAAGTTCACTGGTGACATCGGTGAATAATGGAGTGAGTACATTGCTGAATATTTGCAAGTAGCTAGTGATTAGGATCTCAACAACCAGCAGAAATTACAGTATCTTCAGAATATTATGGGCGGTGAAGCAAAGAGATTCTATCTAGACAGAGTCGTTCCGCATGTGCAGACATTCAATCATGCCGTGGAACTAATCAGGCCTGAGTAGTATTCAATCTTGCGACGGAATCGACTGAAAAATGTGTTGCACACTCTGCATCTCGAAGACAAGCTCGGTGAAAATCAAGATGGAGGAAAAGCATTGGCTAAGGTATACAAAATTATCACGAATTTGGCAACACAATTTTCTACATCTCATCTTGGAAATGCTCACAAGATCGTAATCCTATGTAACGCAGTAGTGGGATGCGACTAGACTACCGAACCTCTAAGCGTAATTGCAACCCAAAATCTTTCATTCGCACAACTCTACAGCGAACTAGAGGCGGCACATCAATTGGACAAAGAAGCCAAACTTGCCGTACTACGCGATAAAGTTAGATCAGCTAAATCAACAAGAGAGAACAACAAATCGAAAATAGCTGGTATTCTTTACCAAAGCCTGGAAGACACGCCTTCCGAAACAAAGTAGGGAGCAATTTCTTTGAGTCCTGCCAGGAGAAGAAGAAATTCGACCCACTAACCATCATATGCTGCTTCAATTGTAGTGAACCGTCGCACATGCTTAAAGACTGCAGAAAGGACGTTGATCTCGTCAAAGCTGCCAAGAGAATTCTGGAATACATGGAGAAGCACACAGTAAACAAGAGAAACGCTCATGCCGTACTGTTCGCACTAGTTTATCAACTAAGTGAGAAACATAGCGAGGACGATGGCAGTAGCTCAAACGATGAAGACGAAAACATAAACGACCAATCCCTTTCTCTACCATCATGAAACAGACGAATGAAGGCGTAAGTGAGTGATAATCTGATGAAGGAAGCACCGTACACATGATAGAAGAGGACTTGTCGGTGTACACCATGAAGAAATCAATTTCTCGGTGCTTCTTTGGATACTAAGGCCTCGGTTTCACTAATTGGACGACAGAAAGGGGAAGAATGTTGCAAGAAAATGAGCATCCCACTCCTAATCGAAATAACCTCAAATAAAACATTCAGGTTTGGTTCCAAAACTAAACAGAGCATCGGAAAAACTAAGATCACTGTACGATGATGAATGTACCATGTCGTTAGATCTCGAAATTGCTGAGATTGACTTACCGCTGTTAGTCGGGTTGGACATTCGGGGCAAACACAAACTGTACGTCAACAATATCGAAACTATTCTGGTTTGTGTGTCACCGAAATGGAGTGTCTAATATCAAGAAAGCACGGGCACCTATTTTATGAAAGGAATCACTGAACATTTATACTGAACGAGAACTCATCCGTATACATCGACATTTCTATCATCCATATCCAGATAAAGTGTTCATTCTGATGAAAAGAGTGAACGATCCACATGCCAATTCAAAGACACTCAAAAAAACTTGAAACCATATCTCAGAAGTGCGATATTTGTCAGAGACTTGCAAATCAAGGGGGTCGGCTCCGATTTTTTCTTCCAAATGAAGACTTTGTCTTCAACATAACACTACTCATGGATCTAATGAACTTGGAATCAAAAACCGCCCTACACGTTGTATGTAAGCATAATGCATTTAGCGCCGTTATATTTGTTCAACGAGAATTTTTGCTACACGTATGGAATTATTACGTGAGAATCTGGGTGAATTCATGCATAGGACATCCTTAAGTAATCCATGCTAACTACGGGCCACAATTTCGATTAAATGAATGGGAAAATCTGCTAAACATGTGTGGGATCAAAACTGAAGCTTCTGGATTCGAAAGCCATAACACTCTAAGTATCTGTGGACGCCATCATAAATATTTACAACATATATACCGAACGGTTCTTGGTGAGCATGGGGGACTGGATCCACACTATCTATTGACCTTAACTGTACGAACAATGAACATCACTGCCGGAAGAATTAGATGAAGTCCTCGCTTACTTGTTTTCGGAGTTTCACCAAGGATTCCCTCTGGAACTCATAATCTTCCCATTCAAATAGAGCGGATGATGCACTGAGTTTTGCAAGATAAAAAATGGTGAAAGTCGTGGAAAAGCAACGCTTGCAACCGCTTTACGAAGAAAGGTCCCTATAATGATCGACCATGATGTACCAATAGGATCCGACGTCTTACTGTACAATGAACGACTGCGCAACGGATCGGTCGGCCCATATAAGATAACAGCGGAAGACAACAAAAGCCTGCTATTGAATGTCGATGGCCGAATTATTCCTGTCTCCATCGACAAGGTCAAAATTTACCAAGAAATGGCGCAGAGTTCTGAACCTGCAAAGATCACACACACGCCGATTTGAAGAAACATGGACTCAATACTCGACCGTGTCTCATCTATAGATACCTTCTTCGTTAGATTACGCAAAGATATTTTGGGCTATGAACAACGAAACTCTGCATTAGATGCATCAGCGGACAGAACCCCGTGTTGCATGTTTGTCTCGGAAGCTTTAAAACATAACGATGTTCGCGACAATTCAGAAATATTTCGGAAGGCCAAACAAGCTGAAATATCTTGGTTGTCGGAACGAGGCACATTGAAGATCGTTGTCAAAGCAGATGTTACCCGTAACGCTAACATCATCGATGCTGGATTAGCTAACGTACTAAAATATTCTGGTACAGCCAACGAAACACCAAAAGCAAGATTCGTTGCACAATGATGCAACGACAAAATTAGGCCTTTTGATGTTCGGAGCAATCCCACACTACGTCAATCTTCCAGGTAATAGATAATGGCATGCGCCGCATTGTTGGGGTTCTGAATCTGCCTTCTTGATATCCTACAGGCCTACTTGAAATCCAAAGGCAAACTGTCGCGAAAAATATTCATACGAACCAAACGAGGCGAAATGGAGTTCTTGGGAATCGAGAGAAACAAACTTTTACGGTTGAACAAGCCCCTGTATGGGATGTGAGATTCCGAAGACTACTGGGGTGCAACATTGGGATTTTATATTCGCAAAAAACTTGGTATGAAATCACTCTCCGGCGACCTTTCATTAAAGATTAAGCAAAGCATGGGAGAACAGTCGGGCTAATAAGAAGTTATGATTGCTTGTTTGCAGGCAACGATTCATACATCAAGTGTATGAAAATTCATAATAACAATAGTGTCAGTATTAGCTTCAGTACCGCAGGACACTTCATAAAAATTTTACGTATGCCATCCTACATCGCTGGTCAAAATTTGTTTCATACACTGAATCATTTGCTCGCTCGCTGGACCTCGGAACATAAAAAAGAAGATTGGACTGCAGAAAAATGGGGTAACTTAATGTTTACAGATGAATTTACGTTCACTATCCGTCCGATTAAAAACTGGTTTCGTGTTTGAAGAAACGGAATGGCGATAGAAACAGCGATGCACTGTTCTTTCTTTCAAATCAGGTTTCCAAAGTGTGATTGTATGGGCTGGATTCTCGAAGCAAGGAAGAAAATGCCTTGTTGGAATTACAGAAAACTTTGACCAGCATATCTATCACTCTATCATTGATACACATACTCTTCCGTTTAAGGAAAATGTTTATTGTGATACCGCATTGTTTATTTTTTGGGAGAACAATTGATATGAAACGTAGTAATTTGAATAAATTTATTTGCCGGGCTATCGTCTTCAAACTAGCTACAGATTCACTTATCCATTTGGTTCTACAATTGTGGTAGGCTACTGTACATATCTTTCGATCTCCAGCGTACTAGGCAATTTTCGTGTACAAAAGAGCAAGTGGATCATGCAACTCAGTACCCAAGCTGAACAAGTAGCATTTGGCGAGTTTCTCCGTAGCTGTTGGGTTTTTAGAACGAGTCTCTCTCTCGAAATATTGGAAAGCAGTTTCATTGTACATTTGTACGCCCCTACCTGTGCGATACTTCATTCCAAGGTAATAGTTCGCTTCAGTTCTTCCTGCATCATGAGCTGTAGTCAGGTAATGCGCTCCATTGACAAATTCCTTGTAGATACTTCGATTGCCTTCATGAAAAGCTATTCCAGTTGCTAATCTGCCATCTATCTCGATATTTTTCAGGCCCTTCTTTCTTCTCTGAATTGATTTCCTGTAACAAAGCTCTTCTTCATTGATAACTGCTCTTGACATACTTAACTAAGCATTGAACTTGCCGACTGCA
>JAAUYH010150571.1_pt1 | contig 24443 bp, 22 predicted proteins | sample 7278061 | NCBI WGS metagenome assembly JAAUYH01 (sample SAMN14350203, study PRJNA611818) | marine sediment metagenome | isolation source: surface marine sediment (0.6m) | place: French Polynesia: Moorea | collected 2018-08 | reverse complement strand
CGGGCGCCGATAGGCCTTGACCTGGCCCGCCGATTGGCGCACCAGACCGCCATGCCCGTTACGAGCCCGGAAAACACCATCGTCGTCATACCGTCACGGCTGGCGGCAACCCGCCTGCCCAACAAGCCCTTGGCCGAGATCCACGGCGTGCCGATGATCGTCCATGTCTGGCGGCGGGCCGAGGAGGCGAATGTCGGGCCGGTCCTGGTGGCGGCCGCCGATCAGGAGATCGCCGACGCGATCGAGGCGGTCGGCGGGCTGGCGATGATGACCGACCCCGGCCACCCGTCCGGCTCCGACCGGATCCACGAGGCGGTCGAGCGCTTCGACCCTGAGCGGCGGTATCAGACGGTGGTCAATCTGCAGGGCGATCTGCCGACCATCGAGCCCGCCTCCATCCGGGCGGCGATCGCCGCGCTGGGCGATCCGGCCGTCGATATCGGCACCCTGGCGGCCGAGATCCGCAGCGAGGAGGAACGCCGGGAACCGGGCGTGGTGAAGGCCGTGGTCGAATTCGCCCCCGACAGCCGGATCGGCCGGGCCCTGTACTTCACCCGGCTGCCGGCGCCGTCGGGCGAGGGCCCGCTGTGGCACCATATCGGGCTCTATGCCTATCGACGGGACGCATTGGCCGAATTCGTCAGCCTGCCGCCGTCCGAGCTGGAGAAGCGCGAGCGTCTCGAGCAGCTTCGCGCCCTGGCCCACGGCCTGCGGATCGACGTGGCGCTGGTCGAAGCGGTGCCGCTGGGCGTCGATACCCCCGCCGACCTTGATCGCGCCGCCCGGCTGCTGGCACCCTGAGCCCTCGCATCATCTCCGACAGGACGTCACCGGACGCAAATCTCATGTCTTCCCGAACGATCGCATTCCAGGGCTGGCCCGGCGCCAATTCCGATCTCGCCTGCCGGCAGGTCTTCCCGGATCACCAGACCCTTCCCTGCGCCTCGTTCGAGGAGACCATGGCCGCTGTTCATGACGGCAAGGCCGACGCGGCGCTGATTCCGGTCGAGAACTCCGTCGCCGGCCGGGTCGCGGACATCCACCACATGCTTCCCAGCTCCGGCCTGCACATCAACGGCGAGCACTTCCAGCGGGTCAACCATCACCTGCTGGCGATACCGGGGGCATCGATCGAGGGTCTGAAGACGGTCTACAGCCATGTGCATGCGCTCGGGCAGTGCAAGAATCTGATCGCCGAGCTTGGCCTGGAGCCGATCGTGCACGCGGATACCGCGGGGGCCGCAAAGATGGTGGCCGAGGCCGGCGATCCGAGCGCCGCCTCGATCAGTTCGGCCCTGGCGGCCGAGATGTACGGGCTGGTCAGCCTGCGTGACGAGATCGAGGATGCCGACCACAACACGACCCGCTTCCTGATCATGGAGCGGGAGGCCAAGCCGCCTCCCGCCGGGTCCGGGTCGACCATCACCAGCTTCGTGTTCGAGGTGCGCAGCGTGCCGGCGGCGCTCTACAAGGCACTGGGCGGTTTCGCCACCAACGGCATCAACATGACCAAGCTGGAGAGCTACATGGTCGACGGCCGCTTTTCCCAGGCGCAGTTCTACGCCGATGTCGAGGGCCATCCCGACGACCGGTCGCTGAAACTGGCCTTCGAGGAGCTCGGCTTCTTCTCCCGCCATTTCCAGGTGATGGGCGTCTATCCCGCCCACCCGTTCCGCCGCGATCCAAGCCAGGCCATCGGCGACGACTGAGCGGCGCCGAAGCGCCGGCTACCCAGCCGGTTCGAAGGTGACCGGCCGGCCGAAGAACCGAGACGCGACGGCGTTGCAGTCCGCCCCGGCGCCGGTCGACAGGAGTGTCACCGCCTCGCCGGGCGCCCCGTGCGGGTCCAGATCGCCATGGCGGTCCAGATAGGCTTTCAGGCTGCGCGCAACGATGGCCGGCTGCTCGAGGATCGGCAGGCCCTTCGGCAGGGCGCACGCGAAGGCGCCGGCGGCGAGTGGGTAGTGGGTGCATCCCAGGACCACCGAGTCGGGCGGCCGGTCCGGCGTGCGGGCCAACAGCTCCGCGGCGTATCCGTCGATCAGCGCCGCCAGCACGGCCTCCTCCGCATCGTCCTCGATCGCCGCCACCAGGTCCGGACAGGCCTGCTGCACCACCTCGACCGACGGGGCTCGGCGGCCGATCTCGAACGGGTAGGCGCCGGTGGCGACGGTCCGCGGGGTGGCGAAGACACCGACCATGGCCGGCGGCCTCGGGCGTCCGGAGGGCGGCGCCTGGACCTGCCAGGGCACCTGGGTGACCGCCTCGACCATCGGCACCAGAACCCCCAGCACCCGGCGGTCCGGCGCGGCTTCGGGCAGCCAATGCTGCTGCAGCCGGCGCAACGCCACCGCCGAGGCGGTGTTGCAGGCCAGCAGGACGAGCCGGCACCCCATCGCGAACAGGCGGTCCACATTCGCGATCGTGAGCCGGTAGATCTCCTCCGCAGGGCGGTCGCCGTAAGGGGCGTTGGCATGGTCGCCCAGATACGCGAACCGCCGGCCCGGCAGCGTGTCGATCAGGGCGCGCAGGACCGTCAGCCCGCCGCTTCCGGAATCGAAGACGCCGATCATCGGCGTTCGCCGCCCGGGCGCCCTTGATCGATCTGGGCATCGATCGGACCCTGCAACACGGTCGTACTTCTCCCGGTTCCCGCCCTCTTACAATCGTGCCGTTGATGCCCGCCGATCGGGGCATTTCTTCGGCAACCAATTTCGTCCCGACATTGTCACACCGACGCCACCGGTGCCGTTGCTACGCTTCGTGCTGCCGCCTCGCTTGGACATTGTCGGGCAGGGCCTTCCATGCAGATCGAGATCATCCTTCACGTCGCGCATCCCGTGCGGTGCTGGGCCCGGCTGTCGCTGTTCGGCCTGGCCTGCGTGTTGGCGCAGGGGTGCGATCGGACCGGGCCACCGGTCGATCCGCTCGTGGCCAAGGGCCGCGACCTCTTCTTCAACGAGACCTTCGACGGCAACGGGCGGACTTGCGGGACCTGCCATCCGGCGGAGAACAACTTCGCCATCGATCCGACCTTCATCGCGACGTTGCCGGCCGATGACCCTCTGTTCGTCGCCGAGTTCGTCCCGGCGCTGGCGGAGAACTTCGAGAACCCTCGGCTGATGCGGGAGTTCGGGTTGATCGTCGAGAATCTTGATGGCTTCGGCGATCTGGAGTCCGTCTTCACGCTGCGCGGCGTGCCCCATGTGCTGGCTCTGCCCACTTCGGTCGACAGCGCCGCCGGCCCGCGGACCGGTTGGTCGGGCGACGGCGCGCCCGGCGACGGCACGCTGCGTGCGTTTGCGACCGGCGCCGTCATCCAGCATTTCCCGAAGACCCTGGGCCGCGTTCCCGGCGTCGATTTCCGCCTGCCGACCGACGAGGAGCTCGATGCGCTGGAGGCCTTCCAGCTGTCGCTCGGCCGGCAGGAGGACCTGCGGCTTCCCCTGGCCCTGAAGGGGGTCGTTGCGTCGCGTGGGCAGGAGATCTTCCTCGACAACACGCTGGGCAAGTGCAACGCCTGCCATGCGAATGCCGGCGCCAACGGCGACCCGAACATCTTCGGGCCGGGCGCCGGCAATCTGAACTTCAACACCGGGGTCGAGGACCTGCCGGACCAACCGGCCGACCTGACCGGCGAACTGGTGCCGCCGGATGACGGCTTCGGCACGCCCGGCGATGGCGAGTTCAACACGCCGACCCTGGTCGAGGCGGCCGACACCGGACCGTTCTTCCACAACAACTCGGTCGAGACGATCGAGGGCGCGGTGGCGTTCTACAACGGCGACGCCTTCAACAATTCGCCGGCCGGTCAGCTCCTCCTGGCCGCGACCGGCAGCGGAATCAACTTGGACGGCACCCAGGTGGTCGAGGTGGCCGCCTTCCTGAGAGTTCTGAACGCCCTGGAGAACATCCGCGTGTCGATCGAGAGCCTGGAGCAGGGTCTGGAACGGGCCCGCCAGCCGGCCAAGGAGGCGCTTCGCATTGCAGTCGCGGACACGGAGGACAGCATCGCCGTGCTCGCCGGCGGCGGGCTGCACCCGGCAGCGGTCGCGCATCTGCGCGAGGCACGGCGACTGACCGAGCGCGCGGCGGACGGTCTGTTCCGCAGGGACGCTCTGGTGCGCGACGCGATCGCCGCCCAGCAACGCGCGCGGGCCGAACTGCTGCAGGAGGACACGTCATGACTCCGCGCAATCGATCGTCGTACCGGCTCTGGGCGGCTCGGATCTGCTGGGTCGCGGCCGCCGCGCTGGCTCTGGCCCTGGCGGGCAACCGTGGGGCGGAGGCACAGCGGACGACCGAGCAGTTCATTCCCATCGGCCAGTCGCCGGGGCTGTCGGGCGTCGTCACCTATGTGGGAGAGATCGTCGCCGTGCAGCCCGGGTCCGGCACCCTGACCATGCGACGGCCCGGCGACACCGGCACGGTCACCGTCGCCATAACCGGCGACACCCGGATCTGGCTCGACCGCTCCGAGATCGGGCTCCCGAACGTGAGCGGCGGCTTTGGCGACCTAGCCGAGGGCGGCGTTGCCGAAATCCACTTCCGCGACCCGGACACGCGCCGCAGCGCCGCCTGGGTGAAGGTCCAATCGGTCGATCCGCGGTGATGCGCCCGACCGACTCCGGTCAGCCCAGGCTCGTGGGCGCTACGCCCAGCCATTCATCGACCAGGCGCCGGGCGATGCTGTCCTTTCGCGGCAGCCTGAATGTCTCGTTCTCCGGCGAGGCCAGCAGCTGGTCCCGCGTGTACCAGGCGGCGTCCTCCAATTCATCCTGCGCGAACTGGATGTCGGTCGACGTGGCCCGGGCGGTGAAGCCGATCATCAGCGATTGCGGGAACGGCCAGGGCTGGGAGGATCGGTAGCGGATATCGGTGACCGAGATGCGGGCTTCCTCCCAGATCTCCCGCGCGACCGCGAATTCCAGGTTCTCGCCCGGCTCCACGAAGCCGGCCAGGACCGAATGCATACCCGGCGGCCAGATTGACTGGCGCCCCAGCAGGCAACGGTCGCCGTCATGCACCAGCACGATGACTGCCGGATCGGTACGCGGGAAATGCCGGGTGTCGCAACTCTCGTTCTGGCAGCGGCGCTGATGCCCGGCCTCGATGCTGGTCGTCGGATGGCCGCAGACGCCGCAGAACCGGTGGCGCTGGTGCCACCAGACCAGGCCCCGGGCATAGGCCAGGAGGGCACCGGTGTCCTGGGGCATCAGCGGGCCCGTGGTCCTGAGGTCGACGAACTTGCCGGCAGCCGAGAGGTGCGGGTCGGCGTCCGGGTCCTCCACGCTGCTGATATCGATGGCCAGATAGGCGGCCTCCTCGACCATGCCGAGAAAAACCACTTCCGATGCGAGCGGCCGCCACCAGCCCTCCGACGCCAGGGGCATGCTGGGACGCGGCGCTTCGCGCGGGCCGACGATCAGGTTCTTCGACCGCCAGACCGGCAGCAGCCTGGTGCTGTCCTGGTCGAGAAACCGCTCGATGAACCCTTCCTCTCCGCGCCGTTCGCAGAGCCTGTCCATCGTGCGGTGAACGTAGAAATTCTTGTCCGGCATGGGGCGCGCACGGTGCCACGGTACCCGGCACGAAGCAACCGGCAGCGCAAGGATCGTTCGCCCGTAAACCTCGCCTTAATATTTTGAGTTGAAAAATCATTTTAGACAATAACCAGATGGGGTCCGGGGACGGAGATGGGCTATTGGCTGATTGCCGCTATTGTCCTCCAACTGGCTTGCGCCTTTTGTGCCGCCAAGCTTGACCGTCCTGCCGTCTGGCTTCAGTTCATCCTTCTCGTTCCCGTCCTCGGCGCCCTCGCCTTCTGCCTCTCCGAGGCATCTCGCGCATTCTCCGCGGTATACGGTGCGGCGTCTCCGGCGCCGGGCCACGACGCCGCGCGGTCGGGCGCGGCGCTGGGCGGCTTCGGATACCGCGCCGTCAGTGCCCGCACCGCCAAGAGCCGCCGGGCGCTCGCCGAAGAATGCGCCGAGATCGGTCGGCATGCCGATGCACGGCTGCTGTTCGAGAGTTGCGGCGAAGGGGCCAATGCAGAGGACTCCGACGCCGGCACCCGCGCCATCTCCTCCCGGGCCGGGCTGGATCGCGCCGCGGGGCCGCCGGGCGACGCCGACTGACGCCCTGATCCGAAGCCGGCCGCAGGAAAGCCCGGCCGGCCCGGATGAACAACCTCATCTCGTTCTGCCGGTTCGCCCTGATCGTCGTGTCAGACGGTCCTCCTGCGCCTTGGCCGCTCGCCGGCCGAGGCGGGTCGCGCACCACCCCTTGCCATGGGCCGCGGTCGGAGCGATATATAGCGGCAGGGAGGTTGGCGGTGGACGGGTCCCTCGCCAACCCGGTCAGGTCCGGAAGGAAGCAGCCGTAACGAGTTTCGACCCGGGTCGTCGTCCAGCCTCCCGCCCCTGATCTCCAGCCGACAACGCAGATTGAACCGGCCGCCGGCATCCGCCCCTTGGAGGCCGGGGCGCCGACGCCTATCATCCGCACCGGCATGACAGACAGCACCCGGACTGACTCCGTCTACCGCGTCCTGGCGCGCAAATACCGCCCGATGACCTTCGCCGACATGATCGGCCAGGAGGCAATGGTCCGCACCCTGACGAACGCGATGCAGTCGGGGCGGCTGGCCCACGCCTTCGTGCTGACCGGGGTGCGCGGCGTCGGCAAGACGACCACGGCGCGAATCATCGCCCGGGCGCTGAACTGCGTCGGGCCGGACGGCAAGGGCGGCCCCACCGTCGAGCCTTGCGGCCAGTGCGAGCCGTGCCGGACCATCGCCGCCGACCGCAATGTCGATGTGATGGAGATGGATGCCGCCTCGCGCACCGGCGTCGACGACATCCGCGAGATCATCGACGGGGTGCGCTACGCGCCGGTCTCCGCGCGCTTCAAGGTCTACATCATCGACGAAGTGCACATGCTGTCGAAGAACGCGTTCAACGCGCTTCTGAAGACGCTGGAGGAGCCGCCGCCGCATGTGACCTTCGTGTTTGCCACCACCGAGATCCGCAAGGTCCCGATCACCGTCCTGTCGCGCTGCCAGCGCTTCGATCTCAGGCGCATCGATGCCGCGGTGCTGGCGGAGTATTTCGCCGGCATCGCCGAGAAGGAATCGGTGGCGATCGAGGCGGATGCGCTGGCCCTGATCGCGCGCGCCGCCGACGGCTCGGCCCGCGACGGACTCAGCCTGCTGGACCAGGCGATCGCCCAGGACCAGGCGGGCGGCCCGATCACCGCGGGCCATGTCCGCGACATGCTCGGGCTTGCCGACCGGACCGCGATCATCGACCTGTTCGAGGCGCTGGCCAAGGGCGAGGCGCCGCGGGCGTTGGACCAGCTTGCGGAGATGTACCGCGACGGCGCCGACCCGCTGGTGGTGCTGCAGGACCTGCTCGATTTCACCCATTTCCTGACCCGCGCCAAGCTGGTTCCTGACGCGGTGAAGGAAGCCGCGGCGGCGGAGGCGGAGCGGGTCCGCGGCGCAGAGCTGGCGAAGTCCCTGGGCATGCCGGCGCTCAGCCGGGCCTGGCAGATGCTGCTGAAGGGAGTCGGCGAGGTGCAGGGCGCGCCGTCACCGCAGGCGGCCCTGGAGATGGTGCTGATTCGCCTGATATACGCCTCGGGCCTGCCGACCCCGGGCGAGGTGATCGCCAGGCTGGAAGCCGGAGATCAGCCGGGTGCGGATTCCGGGACATCGAACGGCGCGGCGGCTGCGGATGCACCAGCCTCGGCGGAGCGTGCTCCCGCCTCCGGGACCGCGCCGATGCGCGGCGCCGACCGGGCGGCGCTCGAATCCGGCCGGACCGGTGCTGCCGCGGCCACCGCGCCGGCCGCGCCGGAGGCGCTGACGCATCCGGTGCCCGAACCTCGGGCTGAGACCGTGCAGCCGCCGGAGGATTTCCGGGGTCTCGTCGCGCTCGTCGAGCAGCGCGGCGATGCCCGCATGCATTCCGATCTCTACGTCAATGTCGAGCTGGTGCATTACGAGCCTGGCCGGCTCGAGTTCCACGCCCGGCCGCAGGCCCCGAAGACGCTGGCCAGCCAGGTGGCCGCGGCGCTGGGCGACTGGACCGGCCGCCGCTGGGTGGTCAGCGTGTCGAGCGAGCCCGGCGAGCCCTCGCTGCGCGAGCAGGACCGCCTGGCCGAGGACAAGGCCCTGGCCGAGGCTGCCGAGCACCCGACCGTGCGCGCCGTGCTGGAGCAATTCCCCGGCGCCCGCATCGAGGCCGTACACGATATGCCCGAACCGGCGGCGGACGATCTGCCGCCCGACCCCATCGAGGACGAGTGAACCCATGAAGAACCTCAGCCAGATGATGAAGCAGGCCCAGGAGATGCAGGGCAAGATGGCCGACATGCAGAACCGGCTGGGCACGATGGAGGTTTCCGGGGAATCCGGGGCCGGGATGGTGACCGCCACCATGAACGGCAAGGGCGAACTGCGCCGGCTGAAGATCGACCCGGCGCTTGTCGATCCGAATGATATCGAGGTGCTGGAAGACCTTGTGGTCGCCGCCGTCGGCGACGCCAAGACCAAGGTCGAGGCCCTGGTTCAGGAGGAGACATCCAAGCTGATGGGCGGGATGAAGCTGCCGCCAGGCATGAGCCTGCCGTTCTGATCTAGCCGGCACCTGCCCTGATCTCCAACGCGACATTCTTGATGTGGTCCATAGCCCCCTCACCCTCCCAATGCTGCGCATTGGGCCCCTCCCTCTCCCCGAGGAGAAGGAACGGAAGCGCGACCCCGATGACCCTTCTCCCTGGGGAGAAGGTTGCGAAGGCGTGGCGAGGCGATTGGCCGAGCCCTAGCCGAAGCTGTGTGAGGGGGATCCGGATGACGTCCCGTGCGGTCGTCCGTCCATGATCGGACCTGAGATCGACAAGCTGATCCAGCTTCTCGCCAAGCTGCCCGGCCTCGGCCCGCGCTCGGCGCGGCGGGTGACGCTCTATCTGCTGGATCACCGCGACACGGTGATGGAACCGCTGGCCACGGCGCTTTCGGAAGCGGCGGACGCGATCCGCGCGTGTTCGATCTGCGGCAATCTCGATACCAGCGATCCCTGCGCCATCTGCGCCGATGCCGGCAGGGACGCGGCCACCGTATGCGTGGTCGAGCAGGTGTCCGACCTGTGGGCGCTGGAGCGCACCAAGGCCTTTCGCGGCCGCTACCACGTGCTTGGCGGCACGCTGTCGGCGCTGGACGGAATTGGGCCGGAGGACCTCGACATCCCGTCCTTGATCGAGCGCGCCCGCGCCTCCGAGGTCGAGGAGGTGATCCTGGCACTCAATGCCACGGTCGACGGCCAGACCACGGCCCACTACATCACCGACCGGCTGGCCAGCTGCGGCGTCACGGTCACCCGGCTTGCCCATGGCGTGCCGGTCGGCGGCGAGCTCGACTACCTCGACGACGGCACCCTGATGGCGGCGCTTAAGTCCCGGCGGGCGCTCTGACCGGGTGCAGCCGGCCGTAGCCGGTAGATCCACGCGGTCAGCTCCACCCTCTCGGCGAAGCGCCTTCAACCCATTACATCGTCATCGCGAGCGAAGCGCGGCGATCCACTCTCTCGGCAAGAGGTGGATTGCCACGTCGCCTTCGGCTCCTCGCAATGACGCTCCGGGTGAGACCCGGTCGATTTGGGCCGCCTATTCCCCGACCGCCTTCGGCCGTGGCGGCTCCAGCGCCTCCGAGGCGTCGGGCGGCTCGTCGAATTGCAAGCCGTCAATCCTCTCGCCGCGCCGCTTCACCTTGTCGGTGGAGATGCGGATATCACGGATGTCGCGGTCGGCCTGGGCGAAATGGGTCTGCAGCTTCTCCACGCGGTTGTCGAGCCGCTCCACATCCTTCAGCAGGTGCAGCAACTCGGCCTGGATGACCCCCGCCTGCTCACGCATGTGCACGTCCTTCAGCACCGCCCGCACCGTGTTGAGCGTTGCCATGAGGGTGGTCGGGGAGACGATCCACACCCGGCGGCGATAGGACTCCTCGACCACATTGGGGAAATTGGCATGCAGCTCGGCATAGACCGCCTCGGACGGCAGGAACATCAGCGCCGACTCCGCGGTCTCGCCCGGCACGATGTAGCGGTCGGCGATGTTGGCGACGTGCACGCTGACGTCGCGGGTGAAGGTGCGTGCCGCCTGGACCCGGGCCGCCTCATCCTTGGCGGCCGCCAGGGCGCGGTAGCTTTCCAGCGGGAACTTGGCGTCGATGACGATCGGGCCGGGCGGATTCGGCAGCTTCAGCAGGCAGTCGGGGCGCTTGCCGGCCGCCAGCGTCGCCTGGAACTCGTAGGCCGAGGGCGGCAGGATGGCGGTGACGATGTCCTTCAACTGGACCTCGCCGAAGGCGCCGCGCGACTGCTTGTTCGACAGGATATCCTGCAGCCCCACCACCTCGGTAGACAGCGCGGCGATGGTCTTGCGGGCCTCGTCGATCATCGCCAGCCGGGTCTTCAGATCGCCCATTGTGGTGGCGGTCTGGTTGGCACTCTTCTCCAGGCTCTCATGCACCCGGGTGCTGACCGCCGCCAGGCGCTCCTCCAGCGATTTGGAGATCTGGCGTTCCTGGGCCTGCAGCCGCTCGGCGAGCTGGGACTGGGCGGCGGCGCTCTGCTCGGCGATCTGGCTCAGCCGGCCGGTCAGTTCCGACTGGCCGGTACCCATCCGGCTCGTGGTCTCGGCCAGCTGCGAGACCTGCCCGCCCATGTCACCCAGCGCCCGTTCGGCCGCCGCGGTGCGGCGCACCAGGACCACGATCGCGATCACCAGGGTCAGCAGGACCGCCCCGCCCAGCCCGACGCCGAGCGCCGCCAGCAGCGCCGGGTCGACCTGATCGATGATCGTGAGATCCATGGCGTTCCGCATCCGTTCCGATTCGCGCGTTGGCAACGGTAGCATTTGCCGGCCGCAGCGGCGATGCTTGACGCCGACCCGGACAGATCATATGTCCAGACCGGCATGGACGAGGAATTCCGCGCACCAGGCGCGGAGCTTGGGGAAGACCGAAGCGACCGGCATGGCAAAACGGGAGATCATCATCGCGCCCGATCCGGTGCTGCGAAAGACCGCGACCAAGGTCGAGGCGGTCGACGACCGCGTGCGCGCTTTGATGGACGACATGCTGGAGACCATGTACGACGCGCCCGGCATCGGCTTGGCGGCGCCGCAGATCGGCGTGCTTGAGCGTGTCATCGTGGTCGACGTCTCGGCCAAGGACGAGGAGCCGAGCCCCTTGCGCATGGCCAATCCTGAGGTGGTCTGGACCTCCGATGAGACCTTCACCTACGAGGAAGGCTGCCTGTCGCTGCCGGAGCACTACGCCGAGGTCACCCGGCCGGCCGAGGCAAAGATCCGCTATCTGGACGAGGACAGCGCGCCGCAGGAACTGCACGCCAAGGAGCTTCTGGCGACCTGCATCCAGCACGAGATCGACCATCTGAACGGCATATTGTTCGTCGACTACCTGTCGGCCCTGAAGCGCAGCATGATCCTGCGCAAGCTGACCAAGATGAAGAAGGCGAAGGCCGCCTGAGTCCCGGCGCCGAATTTGCGTTACAAGGGCGGCCATGACCGCGCCATCCTCACCCCTGCGCCTGGCTTTCATGGGCACGCCCGATTTCGCGGTGCCGAGCCTCTCCGCGCTGGTGGACGCCGGCCACGAGATCGCCGCGGTCTACACCCAGCCGCCGCGGCCGGCGGGGCGCGGCCACAAGGAACGCCGCTCGCCGGTGCACGATTTCGCCGCCGCGCACGCTCTGCCGGTGCGCACGCCGGTCACTCTGAAGGCACCGCCGGAGCAGGAGGCGTTCGCCGCGCTGTCGCTGGACGCCGCGGTGGTCGCGGCCTACGGCCTGATCCTGCCAAGACCGATTCTGGAGGCGCCAAGGCTCGGCTGCCTGAATGTCCACGCCTCCCTGCTGCCGCGCTGGCGCGGCGCGGCGCCGATCCATCGCGCCATCCTGGCCGGCGACCGCGAGACCGGCGTGACCATCATGCAGATGGATGAGGGCCTCGACACCGGGGCGATGCTGTTGACGGGACGCGTACCGATCGATGAGGAAGCCACGACCGCCGAGTTGCACGACCGGTTGGCCGCGCTCGGCGCGGAATTGATCGTCGAGGCGCTTGGCAAGGCCGCCGTCGGAGCGCTGCGGCCGGAACCGCAGCCGGAGTCGGGCGTGACCTACGCCGCCAAGGTAACCCCGGCGGACGGGCGCATCGACTGGTCCGACGCCGCCCTGGTGGGCCGCCAGGTGCGCGCCCTGTCACCGCGCCCGGGGGCCTGGTTCGAGGTCTCGGGCGAGCGGTTGAAGGTGCATGCCGTGGAGCCGGCGCCGGGCTCCGGCCGCCCCGGCGAGGTGCTGGACGATCGGCTGGCAGTCGCCTGCGCCCAGGGCGGTGCGGTGCGCCTGCTGCGCCTGCAGCGCCCGGGCAAGGCGCCGATGGACGCGGACGCCCTTCTGCGCGGCTTCGCGATCCCCAGAGGCAGCCGGCTGTGACCCGCTACAAGCTGATCATCGAGTATGACGGCCGGCCCTTCGTCGGCTGGCAGCGCCAGGCCAACGGCCCCTCGGTGCAGCAGGCGCTGGAGGAGGCGATCCACGGCTTCTGCGGAGAGACGGCGCGGGTGCAAGGCGCCGGGCGGACCGACGCCGGCGTGCACGCGCTCGGCCAGGCGGCCCATGTGGACCTGGAGCGCGACCCGCCGTCCGACACGCTGCGCGACGCGGTCAACCATCACCTGAAGCCCGAGCCGGTCGCTGTGCTGATGGCGGAAACCGTCGCGTCCGACTTCAACGCCCGGACCTCTGCGATCGGGCGGTCGTACCGGTACCGCATCGTCAACCGCCGGGCGCCGCTGGCCCTGGATGCCGGCCGCGCCTGGCACGTCATCCGACCGCTGGATGCCGCGGCCATGCACGCCGCGGCGCAGGAGTTGGTCGGCCATCACGACTTCACCAGCTTCCGGGCCAGCGAGTGCCAGGCGAAGTCGCCCGTGAAGACCCTGGACCGGCTGGAGGTGCGACGGCTCGGCGAGGAGATCGAGGTTGTGGCCGAGGCGCGGTCGTTCCTGCACCACCAGGTGCGCAACATGGTCGGAACCCTGAGGCTGGTCGGCGAAGGCAAATGGGGCGCGGCGGACGTCGCTTCGGCGCTTGCCGACCGTGACCGGTCTGCCGCAGGCCCGACGGCACCAGCGGAGGGGCTGTACCTGGTCTCGGTGACCTATCCGCCCGGTTAGCCGTTGCCCTCGATGATCGCGGTCGTCACGTCGCTCAGCACCAGGCCGAGGATGAACTCCGAGGCGGTCAGGCCGGCGGCGAGGCCGCCGCCGACGTCCAGCGACGTCTTGATCACGTACCAGCCATAGACGACCAGCACAATGACCAGGGCAAGGATCATCATGTCGACGACCGGATCCGGCAGCAGTTCGAAGCGCTGGATCACCACCGCCGGAAATCGGACTGCCATGGCCACCACGCTCGCCCAGTTGTAGGCGACGACGAAGTCGAAGAAGCGATCGGTGCGGTCGATCCACTTGGTGATGCCGATCATCAGGACCGGGAAGATCGTCCAGGCGATCACATAGGTGAGGGACTCGATCAGGAACACACGGACCGCCGACAGGGTCTCGAAATCGTCCCACCAGCGGGTCACCACGAAGAAGATGTAGAACGGCAGCAGGATCCCGGCCGCGTAGAAGCTCTTGAGCGCACCTTCGCGGCTGCGATCGAAGAACGCCATGCCGCCCGGGTCGCGGCAGGCGAGTCGAAAGGCGCCGAAAACAGCGCTTCCCACTTCATTGACTGTAATCACGCCGGGCGGTCCGCTGTTGTCATCGATTGCATGCGATCAAGATGGCTCCGCGACGGAAAAGAAGTCGTGAAGAACGGCGGCGTAGACGTCCGATAACCGGTCGATATCGGTCGTGTCGACATGTTCGTCAACCTGGTGGATGGTTCGGCCCACCAGTCCGAACTCCACCACCGGGCAATAATCCTTGATGAACCGGGCGTCCGAGGTGCCGCCGCTGGTGCTGAGCTCCGGCCTGGTGCCGGTGACGCGTTCGACCGCGCCCGCGACGACATCGCTCAGCGGCCCGGGTTCGGTGAGGAAGCTCTCGCCGCTGCTGCGCAAGGTCAGTTCGTAATCGCCGCCGACGGCATCGAAGGTGCGGCGGATCCACGCTTCCAGGCTCGCGGCGGTGTGCCGGTCGTTGAAGCGGATGTTGAATGCCGCCGACGCGCGGGCCGGGATCACGTTGTTCGCGGGGTTGCCGATATCGATGGTGGTGATTTCCAGATTGCTCGGCCCGAAATGCACGCTTCCGTCGTCCAGCGGCTCGGCGGTCAGCCTGGCCAGCATCGCGACCACGCGGTTGGCCGGGTTGTCGGCGCGCTGCGGATAGGCGGTATGGCCCTGGACGCCGTTCACGGTGACCCAGCCGGAGAGGCTGCCGCGCCGTCCGATCTTGACCATGTCGCCGAGGCGCTCCGGGCTGGTCGGCTCTCCGACCAGGGCCGCGTCCAGGGTCTCGCCGCGCGCCGCCAGCCATTGCAACAGCTTGACCGTGCCGTTGACCGAATCGGCTTCCTCGACGCCGGTGATCAGCAAGCGGATGGAGCCGCCGAACCCCTCTCCGACGGCTTCCAGGAACCGTTTGGGTCCGGCCAGGACGGCGGCGACGGCGCTCTTCATGTCGGCGGCGCCGCGTCCATAGAGCACGCCATCCTCGATCACCGCCGCGAACGGATCATGCCTCCAGGCGCCGACATCGCCGGCTGGCACCACGTCGGTGTGCCCGGCGAAGCAGAAATTCGGCCGGCCGGTGCCGAGCCTGGCGTAGAGATTGTCGATGTCGGCAAGGCCGGGCTCGCCGAACGTCACGCGCTCGCAGACGAAGCCGAGGCTCTCCGCCGCCAGTTGCACCTCGTCGAGCGCCCCGGCATCGGCCGGGGTCACGCTCGGGCAGCGGATCAGGGCCTGGGTCAGGGCGACCGGATCGATCTCGGCCATCGGCGGGATCAGTCCCTCAGCAGCTCGTTGATCGAGGTCTTGGACCGGGTCCGCTCGTCGACCTGCTTGACGATCACGGCGCAATAGAGGCTCGGCCCCGGCGACCCGTCCGGGAACGGCTTGCCGGGCAGGGTGCCGGACACGACCACCGAATAGGCCGGCACCCGGCCGTAGTGGATCTCGCCGGTCGCCCGGTCGACGATCTTGGTCGAGGCGCCGATATAGACGCCCATGGACAGGACCGAGCCGCGCTCCACGACGACCCCTTCCACCACCTCGGAGCGGGCGCCGATGAAGCAGTCGTCCTCGATGATCACCGGGCCGGCCTGCAGCGGTTCCAGCACGCCGCCGATGCCCACGCCGCCCGACAGGTGCACGTTCTTTCCGATCTGGGCGCAGGACCCGACCGTGGCCCAGGTGTCGACCATGGTGCCGCTGTCGACCCGGGCCCCGATATTGACGAAGCTGGGCATCAGCACGACGCCCGGCGCGATGAAGGCGGAATGGCGCACCACGGCGTCCGGCACCGCCCGGAACCCGGCTTCGCGGAAGCGGTTCTCGCCCCAGCCTTCGAACTTCGACGGCACCTTGTCCCACCAGGTGGCGCCACCCGGTCCGCCAGACACCACCTTCATGTCGTTCAGGCGGAAGCTCAGCAGCACCGCCTTCTTCAGCCACTGGTGGACGACCCAGCCGTCGCCGGTCGGCTCCGCCACGCGCAGCGTACCGGCATCCAGGCCGTCCAGCGCCGCTTGAACCGCCTCGCGCACCGGGCCGCCGGTGGAGATGGTGATGCTGTCGCGCTCGTCCCAGGCCTGCTCGATGGTCTGTTGTAATGCGGTGTCCGTCATGGCGCTTCGTCTTGTCAGGAGTGGACCGGAGGCGCCGCACCTTGGGTCGCGCCCGGCCTCGTGTCAACCGGATGCCCGGCGCGCCGCCACCACCGATTCCAGCCACCGGGCCAGATCGTCGATCTCGCGGTCGACATGGGTCTCTCCCGGCTTCGGTCCGGTCCACGCGTGCTCCGTCTTCACCCAGACCGTGGTCATGCCCATGGCATGCGCCGGCACCAGGTTGACGGCCATGTCCTCGACCATGACGGCGGTGGCCGGATCGATGCCGTGGGCCTCGACCATCCGGTCGTAGGCGCTCTGGTTGGGCTTCGGCACGTAGTCCGAAGCGACGATGTCGACGATCGCCTCGAAATGCCGGGCGACGCCGAGCCGGTCCATCACCCGCTCGGCATGGTCCGCGGAGGCATTGGTGAAGATCAGCTTGCGGCCTTCCAGGGCCGACAGGGTGTCGTCCAGCGCCGGGCTCGGCGGCACCGGCGACACGTCGATGTCGTGCACGTAGTCCAGGAACTCCTTCGGAGAGACTCCGTGCACGGTCATCAGCCCGCGCAGCGTGGTTCCGTGCTCCAGGAAGTACTTCCGCTGCAGCGCGCGGGCGGCATCGATATCCATGCCGAAACGCTCGGCGATGAACCCGCCGATGCGCACACGGACCTGCTCGAACAGGTCGCACGACGCCGGATACAGCGTGTTGTCCAGATCGAAGATCCAGACATCGACATGGTCGAGCGATTGGACTGGGACGGGCGGGGACATCGCAAGGAAGCTAGGACGCAGGGTCGGGCGGTGCAAGTTTGCGTTAACGTGTTTTAAGCACCGCTTAAGCGCGCAAAGGTAGCTTTCCCATGACGCCCCGTTTTCGAAGGTTGCCCTGTTGCGATTGTTCCACCGTCAGGAGAAGCCTGCTCCGGGCCGCGGCGCCGCGCCCGGTGCGGTGGCGTCCGACCTGGTCGAGCGGCATCCGGGCCTGGCGCTGCTGGTCGGCGCCGATGGGGCGGTCCTGGCCGCGAGCCAGCCGCTGCTGCCGCTGGTCGATGCCGGTCCAGCCGGTCGCTGGTGGGACGAGCTCTACGGATGGCTGATCCGCCCCGCGGACGATGACGGTGCGGTCAAGATCCTGCCGCTCGAGGCCGATGGCGGCCCGGCGGTGGTGGAATGGACCGCGGTGGCGCTGCCCGACAACACCGTCGCGCTGCTTGGCCGGGACGTCACGCTGGACACCAATCTGCGCGACGCACTGGCGGAATCGCGCCAACGCTTCCGTGACCTGGTCGACATCTCCAGCGACTTCGCCTGGGAAACCGGCAACGACGGCCGCTTCGTCTATGTGTCTCCGGAAGGCGCGCTGGGCTATCCGGCCGAGGCGCTGGTCGGCCAGGATCCGGACGACCTGCTCAAGGACCGTGACTCGGTGACCCGGTCGCCGTTCCAGGCCCGGCGCGCGGTCAATCGCGCCGAACTGTGGCTCAGCCGGTCCGATGGCGAGGACGCCTGCGTCGTCGCCTGGGCACGGCCGCTGCTGGACGAGGATGGCCAGTGGCGGGGCACCCGCGGCCTGTGCCGGGAGGTCACCGAGATCCGCCGACGCGAGGCGGCGCTGGCCCGCGCCCGGACCCGCGAGCAGTTGCTGGAGCACATCGTCCGCACCATGCGCGACGAGGTCGAGCCGCAACGCATGCTGGCCACCGCCGCTTCCGCCATCGCCAACGCGGTGGGCGCGACCGCCTGCCGGCTGTACCGCCGCGACATCGAGGATCGTCTCGTCGTCGCGGCCGAGCATGGCGCACCGGATGAGGGCTTTGACGTCACGGCATTCCTCGATCGCCCCGGGGCCGGCGCCAGCACGGTCGGGCAACGGGGGTTGGCGATGGCCGCCCGGTCCCGCGATGGGGCCCTTGGCGCCGTGGTGGTCTGGCGGGCGCCGGGCGGCGACGCCTGGACCGAGGAGGATAGTCGGTTGATCGAGGCGGTTGGCGACCAGATCGGCGTCGCCTATCTGCATGCCGCCTATCTTGAGCGGCTGCAGAGCCAGGCGGACCGTGACGGCATGACCAAGCTGCTGAATCGCCGGGCCATGGTCGAGCGCTTGACGGCGCGGCTTGGGGCGCCTGGCGGCGGCGGCGGGGCGCTGCTCTATGTCGACATCGACAATTTCAAGGCCGTCAACGACGTCCACGGCCATCAGCGCGGCGATGCGGTGCTGACCGAGGTGACGACCATGCTGTGTGAGACCACCGGCCGTGACGATCTGCGCGGCCGGATCGGCGGCGACGAATTCGTGGTCTGGCTGGACGGCGCCGACGGCGACCGCGCCGCCCGGGTGGCCGAGGACCTGGTCGACCGGGGGCGTGCGCTCGTGGTGCATTCCTCCGCACCGGACCGCCCGGCCGGATTGTCGGTCGGCGTCGCGGTGCGCCAGGCCGGAAGCGCCGAAACCGTGGCCGCGATGGTCGAGCGCGCCGACAAGGCGATGTACCGGGCCAAGGCCGCCGGCCGCAAGGCCGGTGCCGGTGGCGACTGGGCCCTGGCCGAGAACGGAGATGGTTCATGAGCGGGCAGCCGCTGCGCGGACCCGATGGCGGAGGCGGGCAGGACCCGAAGCACCTCGCCCGGAATGCCGATCCGAAGGTGCGGCAGTTGGTTGCCGCCCGAAGCGATGTATCGCCGGAACTGCTGTTCTTTCTGGCGGCCGATACGGCGCAGGCCGTGCGCCAGGAAATCGCCGCCAATCCGACGACCCCGGGCCAGGCCGACCTGTTGTTGGCGAAGGACGCCGAGGAAGGCGTGCGGTCCGTCGTGCTGGAGAAGGCGGTCGGCCGGATTCCACCGAACGGCAGCGAGCCGGACGGCCCGCTGGAGAAGTTCACCCTCAAGGTCCTGACCGTGCTGGCCGAGGATCCGTCGCCGGCCTTGCGGCGCATGCTGTCCGAGGCGGTCCAGTCGCTGGAGCATGTGCCGCAATCCGTGGTCGGCAGCCTGGTGCGCGACGAGGAGTCCTCGGTCGCGGAACCGGTCCTGCGCAACTCGCCGCAGGTGACCGACGAGGACCTCGTCTCGGTCCTCAAGACGTCGCCGACGCGCGGGCGGGTGGCCGCCATCGCCCAGCGGCCCGACCTGTCGCAGCGCGTCGCCGACGCCGTGGTGCGCACCGACGACATCGACGCCGTGGCCCTGCTGCTCGGCAACGAGAGCGCGCAGATCCGCGAGGAGACCCTGGACCATATCCTGGCCAAGGCGCCGGCGCGCAAGTCCTGGCATCGGCCCCTGGTCTACCGGCCCAACCTGACGAACGCGGCGGTGCGACGGTTGGCGCGGTTCGTCGCGGTCTCATTGGTCGAGGTGCTGCAGCAGCGCCACGAGATGGACGAGGGGACGGCCGAGGCGGTGGTCGCGACCTTGCGGGACCGGCTGCGGAAGAACGGCGCACCGCTGGCGGACGAGGAGCCGCCAACGGACGAGGAGGCGCCCGATGGCCCGTCCGGCGCCGAGCGGGCACGGCGCATGCACGCCGAAGGCACGTTGACGGAGGATGAGATCGACGATGCGATCTTCCGCGGCGACCGGGGTTTCGTGGTCCACGGGCTGGCGTTGCTGGCCGGCGTCGCGGACTCGATCGTGGAGTCGATCCTGAACGCCCACAGCGCCCGCGGCGTCGTGGCGATCGTGTGGAAGGCCGGCCTTGGCATGCGGCTGGCGATGAAGGTGCAGCTGCAGATCGCCCAGATCGCGCCGGCCAGCGTGATCAAGGCGCGGGACGGCGTCGATTTCCCGCTGACCGAACAGGAACTGACCTGGCAGCTCGAGTTCTTCGGCGCCGCTTGAGGTGGAATCCCCAACCGGGCGACGAGACCATTCGCCGCCCGGTCGGTCCGCTCCAGCCTAGACCAAGATGACGTGAGGTCAGCTCGACCTCACGTCTGAATCTTGGTCTGACTTATTCAACCAGAGTGGGATTCAGACATGAAGTCGATACGACTTCATGTCATCCCGCTCTAGCCGCCCTTGACCGAGCCCGCCAGCAGACCGCGCACGAAGAAGCGCTGCAGCGACAGGAACACGATCAGCGGTACGACGATCGACACGAAGGCGCTGCTGGTCAGGATTTCCCAGTTGTCGCCGCGCGATCCCAGCAGCTCCCTGAGCTTCGACGTCATGACGATCTGGTTTTCCTGCTTGCCCAGGAACACGAGGGCCACCAGCAGGTCGTTCCACACCCAGAGGAACTGGAAGATCGCGAACGACGCAAGCGCCGGAATCGAGAGCGGAAGGATCAGGCGGGTGAAGATGTGGAAGTGCGACGCACCGTCCACCTTCGCCGACTCGATGATGTCCTTGGGCAGGCTTCCGATATAATTGCGCAACAGATAGATCGCCAGCGGCAGGCCGAAGCCGGTGTGGGCCAGCCAGATGCCGGGGTAGGATTTCGCCGAGACGTCGAATGCCGCACCGATTCCGTTGTACATGCGGAGCAGCGGGATGAGCGACATCTGGAGCGGCACCACCAGCAGTCCCACCACCACCGCGAACAGGAACTGCCGTGCCGGAAAGTCCATCCAGGCGAAGGCATAGGCCGCGAAGGCGGCGATCAGGATCGGGATGATCGTCGCCGGAACCGTCACGGTCATCGTGTTGATGAAGGACTGCCCGAAGCCTTCCGAGGCCAGGATCTCGCGGTAGTTGGCAAGGCTGAAAATCGGCGGTATCTGGGCGATGTAGAAGAACCGCTTGCCCCGCGCATTGTCGAACGGTACCGGCGACACCCATTCATAGCTGCCGTCCGCGTTCAGGGTGAACGTCGTGCCGTCGTTCAACTCCGCCGTATCGCCGGCCTGGAACGCCGTCAGATCGTTCTGGCGGATGCCGAAGGTGGAGACCGATTTCGGGCTGCCCTCCTCGAGGAACGAGCCGGCAATGACGTATTGGCCGCCGCGCTCGACCTGGTCGTCGGCGGTGCCGGTGCGGCCCCGCTCCGCGCCCTGGGAGGCGGAGAGCGCCGTCCACCAGCCGGAGACGATCAACTGGTCCTTGTCGCGCAGCGAGCTGATCAACAGCCCGGCCGTCGGGATGGTCCAGGCCAGCACCAGCAGGAACAGGCACGCATGGGTGACCATGCGCAGCGGGTGCATCATCTTGATGCCCATGATACGCCGGGTGGTCATCGCATGCCCTCCTCGGCCTGGAAGCGCCGGATGTTCCAGATCATGATCGGGATCACCGCGATCATGATGATCAGCGCGATGGTGCTGCCGCGGCCGAAATCGCCGCCGCCGCGGAACATCCAGTCGAACATCAGGTTGGCCAGCACCTCCGTGTCCCATTGCCCGTTGGTCATCGCAAGGACGATGTCGAAGACCTTCAGCACGATGATGGTGATGGTGGTCCAGACCACCAGCACCGTGCCCATGATCTGCGGCAGCATGATCTTGAAGAAGATCTGGAACTCGTTGGCGCCGTCGATGCGGGCCGCCTCCAGGGTCTCCGTCGGGACGCCCCTCAGGGCGGCGCTGAGGATCACCATGGCGAACGGCGTCTGGACCCAGATCAGGATCACCATGAGAAAGAGGCTGTTCCAGAACGGGATGGTGATCCAGGCCTGCGGCTCGAAGCCCAAGGCCACGACGATGGCGTTCAGGAGGCCGATCTGATCGGCGTCGGGGCCGCGATAGTCGTAGACGAATTTCCAGATCACGCTGGCGCCGACGAAGGAGATCGCCATCGGCAGGAAAATGAAGGTCTTGGCGACGGTTCCCCAGGCCACCTTGTCGGCGAGCACCGCCACCATCATGCCCATGACGGTGCTCATGGCCGGCACGATCAGCAGCCACAGGATGTTGTTCCAGATCGACTGCAGGAACTCTTCGTCGGTGAACGCCCAGATGAAGTTGCCGATGCCGACGAAGATGTCGCCGGTGCGATCGAACATGCTCAGCTTGGCCGTCTCGAAGACCGGATAGACCAGGTAGATCCCAAGCAACGCCAGCGCCGGGCCGACGAACAACCAGGGCCGGATCGAACCGCGGATGCCTTCGCGGCTCACCACTAGGCGACCGTCCGGGCCCTTGCGGTCTCCCAGGAAGGTGTCAAGCGCCCAGTTGGTTCCAGAGAAGTAGAGAATGCTGACCCCGACGCCGAGCACGATGGCGACAAGGGCACTGAAAAGCTGTCCAGCCACGCCGTCGATCTCCGTATTGCTAGTACCCACCATCATGGATGGATGATACGTATGATCGTGTCCCGCGTCCGCCGGGCAGGAAGTGTCGCGCAGGCGATGCAGCGCATCGGCAAGCGGCGCTGACGCCCTCCGGCGGTCGCGGGACGCGACCCTGCGGGCGACCTTGCAGCCCCTTCGGGCGGCGTCGAGCGGCCCTTGCGATGCGCTGCATCGCGGCGGACCGCGCTCCCGGCCGAAGGGGCTGCCAGGTCGTCATACGTGTCATCCATCCATGATGTTGGGTACTTAGGTGTCGGCGGGCCGGGCAGAACACCCGGCCCGCCGGAGCCGTGACGACAGGGACCGCGTGGATCTACTTGATGGCGTCCCAACTGCGTTGGACCGCGTCGGCGACGTCCTCCGCCGAACTGCCGCTGACATAGTCGACCATGCCGGTCCAGAATGATCCGGCGCCGACTGACCCGGGCATCAGGTCGGATCCGTCGAACCGGAAGGTGGTGGCATCGAGCAGGATCTCACCTTGCTTGCGCAGCGTGGGGTTGGCATAGGCGTCCAGGTTGACCCCCTTGTGCGGCGTCAGGAAGCCGCTCTGCGCCATCCAGATCTCGTTGGCCAGCGGGGTCTGAAGGTACTCCAGCAGGAGCCGAGTCGCCTCGCTGTCGTCGGTGATCGCCCACAGCGTGCCGGCGCCGAGCACCGGATTGCCGAGATCCTCGGATTCGAAGGACGGGAAGTAGAAGAAGTCGGCGTCCAGGCCCAGCTCCGTGCCCTCCGGGAAGAAGGTGGTGATGAAGCTCGCCTGCTTGTGCATGTAGCAGCGCGGCGGCACCGCGAACAGTCCGCTCGGGGCGTCGCGGAAATCCGTGGCGCCGACGGCGGCGGCGCCACCATCGGCCCAATCGTCGTTCTTCGCGAACTGCCCGAAGATCTCGATTGCATTGACGATGCGTGGGTCGTTGAAGGCGACGTCGTTCGTCACCCAACCGTCATAGACGTCCGGAGTCTGGGTGCGCAGGATGATGTCCTCGACCCAATCCGTTGCCGGCCAGCCCGTGGCGTCACCGGAGCCAAGGCCGATGCACCACGGCGTGCCGCCGTCGTCGACGATCTGCTCGCTCAGCGCGATCAGCTCCTCCATGGTCTGCGGCACTTCGTAGCCGGCATCCTCGAAGTTCTCCGGCGAGTACCAGACCAGGCTCTTCAGATCGACCTTGTAGAAGAAGCCGTAGTATTCCGGGTTCCCATTCGGATCCGCATAGGTGCCGAGATCGACCCAGGACTGCCCGGCGGCGTAGTTGTTCAGCACCCATTGCCGGGTCTCGTCTCCGAGCGGCACCAGACCGCCCTTTGCGGCCTGATCCGCCGCCAGGCCCGGCTGCGGGAAGACCGCCAGATTCGGCGGGCTGCCGGCCTGGATGTCGATGACGATCTGCTGCTCGAAGCTGTCGGAACCGGCGTAATTGACGGTCGCGCCGGTCGCCGCGACGAAATAGTTGAGCACGCTGTTGACCAGATCGCGGTCACCACCGAGCCACGGGCCGAGGACGGTGACCTCCTGCCCGCTCAGATCCATTGCCTGGAAGCGGTCGAGATCGCTCCAGCTGAATCGGGAATCCTCGCCGATCGGGTAGATCATGGTGCCGTCCTGTGCCTGCACGGCACCTGTCGCCAGCAGCGAAAGCGCCGCAGCGCCGACGGGTAACGCCTTCCGAAGGGTCATGTTTTCGGTACCTCCCAATGATTTCTGTTGCCCACGGGAACTTCGGCGTCCCGATTTCTGCGCTCGCATCGGCCTTCTTTGATGCCGGCCGTCGCGATCAAATGCACCGTCTCGGCTTTGTCGGCCTTTGTTCCCAGATTGCTTCAAGAGCCGCCGAAACCGTAGCACCCCGGTCCCGGGAGATGAAGTCCGGAAACTCACCCGCAACCAGGATTGATGTGGGACAATCAAACATTGAATCGAAGTCGAGACGGAAGCCGGTTGCGCGATGACTGGTGCCGGATTTGCCTAAAGTTTAGGCGCTTCTGATCAGCGTTCCGGCGCCGCCATCGGTGAAGATCTCCAGCAGCAACGCATGCGCCACCCGGCCGTCCAGGATGACCGCCGCTTCCACGCCGCCCTCGACGGCGCCGATGCAGGTCTCGATCTTGGGGATCATGCCGCCATGGATGGTGCCGTCGGCGATCAGCGCGCGGGCCCGCTTTGAGTCGACTTCGCGGATCAGCTCGTTGTGCTTGTCCAGCACTCCCACCACGTCGGTCAACAACAGCAGCCGTTCGGCGTTGATCGCCGCTGCAATGGCGCCGGCCACGGTGTCGGCATTGATGTTGTAGGTATGCCCGTCGTGATCGAACCCGATCGGGGCGATCACCGGAAT
>JAAUYH010140515.1_pt1 | contig 24447 bp, 14 predicted proteins | sample 7278061 | NCBI WGS metagenome assembly JAAUYH01 (sample SAMN14350203, study PRJNA611818) | marine sediment metagenome | isolation source: surface marine sediment (0.6m) | place: French Polynesia: Moorea | collected 2018-08 | reverse complement strand
GACAGCCCGTAGGTTATAAAGAAATTGCTTGTGGAGAGCGAGGTGCGGGGGTCGAACAGCGTAAGCTGTAAGACCTAGTAACTGCTTGATTAAGCAAGAATCCCTCATTAAACCTTGTAAAGGTTAATGAGGGAGTGTCAATGATTACTATGATCTAAAAGATGCACCATAAAACCCAAAGTAATTTAGTTTATCAACTAATCTTTTTTACCGGCTTTATTTTGTATTTATTCTTGAATTTTCAGGGACGATATATCAAACAAAAACCTCTTACTACATCACAAGATTATCCTCTCAGCACTAAAGGAACACAGCCGTTGGTAATGAAAGGTGGTAATCCTTATATTCGTGCTTTGATGCGAACTATTACCGCTAGTGAGGCAAACGTCAAGCAACCTTATAATGTAATTTATGGTGGTAGCTTAGTAGATGATTTAACTCGTCATCCAGATCGCTGTATTACTATCGTTTCAGGACCCAACAAAGGCAACTGTAGCACCGCAGCAGGACGATATCAGATGCTAAATTATGTTTGGGATGAAAAAGCAACTCGCTATCATCCTCATCCTAAAGGGATTTTACGATGGAAGACATATAGCTTTGAACCAGAATACCAAGATGCGGTAGTTTATGCTTGGTTGAAAGATAGTAATGTTTGGGGAGTTGATTTAACTCAATTATTGAAAGAAGGTAAAATAGAAACAGTATTACGCATTTTATCGCCAACTTGGACGAGTCTTGGTTACGGAATTGAAACTAATTCAATGAGTCGCTACTTACCAGAAATATATCAAAATATGCTGCAAGAAGAATTAAGTTGATTGAAAAGTATTTTTAATAATAACGCGCTTACTAGAAGCACATTGCATCTAACAACATTTAGCCGAACTCTATATTAACCGCCAAAACCAATTACTAGAAACTATCGGCGATCGCTTTCAAACTTCAATTATATCAAATCACTTTAGATATGCTGCACATTAATCTCCCTTGTCCTCCTTGTCTCCCTTGTCTCTCTTGTCTCCCCATCAGTCATCTGTAGCTTTCTTTAAAGGGAAATGATATTACTACTACTCACATAGGTTCATTTAACCACGATTGGATTAAAAATTATCAAATATTATCGGTTGAAGCAGGAAGTATTATTAGTTAAGCCTTCTATAAGAGTTATATCAAATCCTTTTTTTATTAATTTACAAACATCAATTCTATTTTTTGTCCCATACAAAAGATTTATTTAGGTTAATAGTATGCTAATATTTGAAAGCAATCTAATTTTTTCAAATTTCTAGAGGCAAATAATCAGCTTTTGCTAAAAATTACATCCCGATAATTCCTGCTCTACTTTCTTTAATAAATTATGTTTGACTAAATCATCATTCACAAAATCTTGTTTATCACTGTCAATATCGATTACATTAACCTTATTTGCGATTTCAGACACACATTTTTCTAATGATTGGTTTAGCTGACTTAAAAACTCAATATTAATAGACTGCTCTATAGAGCGACCTCTGTTTTTTATTCTTTCGAGTTCAACAGAAGGATTGCAACGTAAATATATTAATAAAGACGGATTAGGTAGTTCGTTTTTAATTTGACGATAAACTGATAAGAATGCTTCTCTTTGTGAATTATTTAGTGTGACATTAGCATAAGCTAAATCTAAGATTGGAGAAAAATCGCAGACAAAGTTGTCTTGTTTTGAGTTGGCAAGTTTTATTTGATGGTAATGCTGTAAAAGAAAAGTAAGTTCGGTTTCAAATGCGTATTGAGTTGGATTAGAATAGAATGCTTGCCAGAAAGGGTTTATTTCAAAATTCTCAAATATTGCATCAATATTATTTTTTTTAAGTAAAGTAGCAAAAGTTGTCTTACCAGATGCTATTCCACCACATATTTGAATACAATAATTTTGTAGAAAATTCATTTTAATTTTTTAAATCCAGCTTTTTTAGCTTATTTATAGATTCTTCTATTGTTTGAAGCTGATTTTCTATAGTTTTAATTTTTTCTTGGTCTTCTGCTAAAAAGTTTAGTCTTTGTTTATCAATATTTGCTTCAAGAATTCTTAACTCTTGATATGAACGATTTATATTTCTGTAAGTATTTTGTACTAAATTGTTGACTTGAAAAAATAAATTAATTAGAGCAATAAATAATAAAACTAAAGTAACTCCACCACCAATTGTAAGTATATTTTGGGTTCTTTCTGAAATTTTAACTGCTTTTTCAGCAGAGTTATTAGCATTAGATACTGCATCAGGAATTGAACTACGAATTGAATAAGGAAGAGAAGATTTAATAGCTTTACTAAGATAGTCTTCAACATCATTCTCAGGGTTATTTCTAAATTCAACATAATTCCCATATTGAGGATAATTAAGGGGAGAACTCATATCTTTCCAGTGTTTAATTGGACTTAACTTTGTAAATTCCATCCAGATTAGATCTTCATCTACTGAAAAAGTATAGTCATTATTAGTTAAATTATGTAATGGAATTGAAAGTTGTCCTGTAAAACCAGGATCTACTAAAGGACCAGTACCCAATAGAAGACCTTTATAAACATGAGTAATTTTTAAATTAAATCTTATTGCTATATAATCTGGAACACGAAACATAGGTTCTAATGTAACAAACGCAATAGAATTTTTTTTCAAAGTAAATTCTTTCTTTTTAACTATTGAATTTGTAATACTTTGAGTTTGTGATTTTTGACGTTCAATATTTACAATTTGCTTTTCACCCTGTTCATCCCAATAAACTAACTTTCCACGAATAGGAACTGCATAAGATGCCGATTTTAGTTTTTTAATTTCAAAAGGATGAATCATTCCCGTTTTCGCAACATAGTCACAAATATCTGCTGAATTGAGTAATGCAGGCGCAATTTTAGGAAAAGGATCTTTTTGTCTATATTTATCGAATCGTGCTTTAGCATCCTTATCATCTTCAGCAAGGTAATCTTTGGGTCGATTAACATTAATCATAACTAGCAGATTTTTATAGCTTGAGGGTATTTAATAAGAGACGAGGGACTAAATCCAAAATAGTTAATAGGTGCGTTAATTAGTGATTCAATCTTACGAACAAAAGAAATTGTTTTGTCCGATAAATATTCTAAAGATGAACATGACGCATCTACATAATCTAGATGATTTAAAACAATCTTGGTTGGTCTGTTGGTTACAATCGCATTTACTACGACATCAGGATCGAAACGAGCAACTCTTCTAACAGCTTTGGTAACAGATGTATATTCAATAATGGGAATTTTACTTCCCGATTCATGGGTGATGGTTTCCCAATCAATTTCGTTTGGTAAATCTCCTGAATTGCCAGCAACACGAATTGGAAAGGAACGTATTACCAAAACTATGTCATCAACATCTAATGGACTAAGACCTGCTTCAGAAACAAATGCTGCTGCGGTGGTATCTCTGCTTGTAACGTAAGGATAATATTCTGAGTGCAGAAGTGATAGACCAAATCCCTGTGTACCTTCAATGATTATTCTTTCTCCTTGCTGTAAACATTGCCTCATAAATGGCACTACAGGTTTGATATATGGTTTTAGGAGTTCTTCATGTTTAGCAAGCCTTGTCTCAGAACTACGTTCAATGCGCTTACGAACTGCTGCACCTGTACCACTTAAAGTAGAACCAATAGAATATCGTAAAAGGCTATTTTTCTCCTCTAATTGTTCTTTCTCTGTAATTAACATTGCGTTGGGGTCAATCATTACCCTTTCTGGAGTAAGAGACGCAATTTCGATTTCATTGAGTAGTAACTGAGGCTCTATATAGCTACCTGCACTGATTACACACTTGATCTCTGGAAGAATAGCAGCAGTAGGTAATTGCCTAAATACTAAAGGATTGCCAGATGAATCTATGACAGTATGACCAGAATTAGAACCGCCAACTCTTACTGCTGCGACCGCATTTTGCTCCCTTGCTAAAAAGTGAGCAACTTTCCCCTTTCCTTCTGAGCCAAACTGACCCCCAACTACCACTGTTACTGGCATAGATTCAATTCTTTTTTCTCTTGCTCGATCCAGTTTACAGTCTTAGGTATCTCGGACATAACCGAGGTTAAATCTTGTTCATTGGAAACCACTATATTGGCAAATGAAGCCAGCTTGTTCATATTTTCCTCCGTTAAGCGAGACTCAGCCTCAAAAAATTCTTCACGAGTTCCACCTCTTGCAATGTACCTTTCTAAACGAATTTGCTTAGGGATGTCAAGGTGGATATGAAGAAAAGACGAGCCAAATTTCTCTACCAAGAAAGCATGATCTTCAGGAAAGCGCAAACCATCTATAACCAAATTTCCGTTTTGAGGTGTTCTTTGAATAACCTGTTTGCATAGCCAACGTTGACCAGGATTTTGATTAATCTCGATCCCTATTTTCTGTAGTGTCTCACGAGAAGGTTCTATTCCTCTTTCTCGAAGAATCTCGGCTAATATCAGACTAAAGCGTGTATAGGAAAATCCGCAGTCTTTTAGCTGCATTCCCAAAGTGGTTTTTCCAGAAGCAATAGCTCCACTAAGTCCAATTACTTTTTTATTTTGCCAAGGTGAGATATCAGTATTAATCTCAGGAATAATTAAATACTCTTCTTCCTCATTACCCAACCCTTCAAACTTACCAGTCCAGAAGAAAATACCCACAACAGCAGATGTTATAGCATCCAACTCATCATGACTAACTGAGTTGTTAAGAAATTCTCCCTTAATACCAAAATCACCCAATCCTCCGGTTAAAAATTCCAAACCAGCTTGTTTTCGAGGAATTCTCATGATATCCTGTGCTGCACCAGGATAGCTTTCAATTACGGGAATGCCTTTACTCCTAAAGTGTTGAGCTAACCGAATACCTCTAGATGTCAAACCCTGCATACTTTTAATCAAACAGGGATAAACATTAATTCCTCTCTTTTTCAAGATTCTCTCGCATTCTCTGGTAATACCGTAAATTTTACGCCCTGGATCTTCATCATCAACAGTTAATCTACCTTTGGGTAAAGAAAGAGGCGAGTCAATCGAAATGAGATCGGGATTAGCATTCAGGGTAGCTTCAATTATTTCAGTGTCAGTCTTTAGTGTTTGTGTTTCTCCATAGTTACCTGTCAGTAAACACCACCCTGATGCTCTTTTTTCTGAGCCAGTAATATCTAAACCAATAACTTTAAAATTAGATAAATTTTTAATAGCAGATAAATCAGAAAATGTAATTAAAGAATTATATTCTCCCTGATAAGGAAATATTTGAATTCCCTGACGCGCTCCTTTATTATTATCAGATGACCATTGTAATTGACTCGGATGAGCAGAAAAACGATATTTTGGTCGTATTCGTGGAGGAATTTCTTGTTTTTCCATAAGGCGGTAAATAACCTCATCAAAAATTTGTTTCATGCCTTCTACATCAGCATGATTATAAGCAATGAGTGTTTTAAGAGAATTAAGATCCCCTCGACAATATTTATGCCAAAGTAATGGTGCAGTTTCCCCTTCTAAATTACTTAAATATGATTCCCTTTTGATTCCAATCTGTTTTTCTATTTTCTTTTGTCCGCCAGACAAATCAACCCTTTTAGCCAGAAAGCGAAGGTCTATATGAGCTAAAGGTAATTGTAAATTTGGGAATTTTTCTCTAATAAAAGGAAGATCGAATAGCGAACCATTAAAAGTAACAATGACTTTTGCTTTAGATATTATGTCTTGAATTGGTTTTATATCTTGCCCTTGAATGTAAACATGATATTGATTATTTAAGCTTAAACCAATTAGCGTTATATCATCGTAATATTTACTTAATCCAGTAGTTTCTATATCTAAAAAAATAGTATCTTTCGGAAAACTAAATGCAATTCTATAATATTCTTGATGCTGTAAGCGATCGCAAAAAAAAGCCACATTACCTTTTTGCAAGGATTGTTTAGATTCAGTCAAAATACTGTCTGTATCTTTTTCTTGACCAAAGATAGACAACTGCACTTCTTGCTGATTCTCAAAATCTTGCCAAGAAGTAACTCCAGACTCCCATAACTGATATTCCTTTTTTTTTCCAATACCTTTTAGATGTTGAAAGGTGGAATTAAGCATTTTATTAAAAATATAAATTTATTGACTAAAAGAAAAACTAATAAACACCAAAGTAATAACTTTAGTAGCTTAACCCTTTCTGAAATCTTATGGAACTAAGCTTAAGAAATTTTCTTAAATCTCTAATCAAAACCGAAATATGGCTTTAGGTTTGTTGTTAAAACCTCACCGCTTTACGAAAAGTAAGTCTTAATATCTTCTATGGTAGGGAAAGCCGAATAGAGAATGTAGTGTAATTGCCAAGGTCAGAAGTATAGGCGATCAGTGAAGATCAATGTCTAGAATTAGATATCAGAATATATAGTACCTCGAAAGCAAAACAACTATGGCTGTACTTGAAAAAGGTAACATTACGATCCATACCGAGAATATCTTTCCGATTATCAAAAAATCTCTCTACACCGATCATGAAATTTTCTTAAGAGAACTAGTCTCTAATTCTGTAGATGCTATCTCAAAATTAAAAATGGCATCTTTAGCAGGAGAAACCACAGGAGATTTACCAGAACCTCAAATTAAAATTGCTGTCGATCAAACTAAAAAAACTCTTTCTGTTTCTGATAATGGCATTGGAATGACAGCAGAGGAAATAAAGAAATATATTAACCAGGTTGCTTTTTCTAGCGCAGAAGACTTTATTCAAAAATACGAAAAAACTGCTAATGATTTAATTGGTCACTTTGGATTGGGTTTTTACTCTTCCTTCATGGTGGCAAAACAAGTAGAAATCGATACTCTCTCTTATAAAGAAGGTGCAACAGCAGTTCACTGGAGTTGTGATGGTTCACCAGAATTTGAACTAACAGACTCAGAACGCACTACTGTGGGAACGACTATCACTCTAACTCTCCAAGATGAAGAAGTAGAATATGCAGAACCCCAACGCATTAAGCAATTAATCAAAACTTACTGCGACTTCATGCCTGTTAAAATTGTCATGGATGGGGAACAGATTAACAAACAACGGTCATTGTGGAAAGAGTCGCCCCAAAACCTGACCAAAGATGATTATTTAGAGTTTTATCGCTATCTTTATCCCTTCCAAGAAGACCCTCTATTGTGGGTACACCTCAATACTGACTATCCTTTCTTACTCAATGGTATTCTCTACTTCCCCAAACTCAAGCCTGATGTAGATGTTTCTAAAGGACAGATAAAATTATTCTGTAATCAAGTCTTTGTCAGTGACCATTGTGAAGAGATTATCCCTGACTTTTTAATGCCTTTACGGGGCGTGATAGATAGTCCTGATATTCCTCTTAATGTATCCCGTAGTGCTTTAACTAATGACCGCACTGTGCGCCGTATTGCTGATTTTATTGCCAAAAAGATCGGCGATCGCCTAAAATCTCTCTATAGGGAAAATCGCGATGAGTATGTCTCTTGTTGGGAAGATGTAGGAACTTTCGTTAAATATGGTTCAATGAAAAATGAAAAGTTCCGTAAGCAAGTAGAAGACTTCATCATCTATCCCACTACTTATCAAGCTGATGCTACATCTAGCAGCGAAGATACTCCCAAAGTGGAAGTACAAACCGAATCAGGAGATGCTTGGGAAGATGTCAAAACCAATACTTCTACTAATACAAAACCTTACACCACTCTCAAAGAATATCTAGAAAGAAATAAAGCCACCCAAGAAAATCGCGTTTTCTACTGTAGCGATACTTCTACTCAGAGTACTTATGTAGAACTTTACAAAAATCAAGGTTTAGAAGTTCTATTTTTAGACTCCTTTATTGATACCAACTACTTTATTCCTTTCTTAGAGCGAGAACACAGCGATGTCACCTTTTCCCGTGTTGATTCGGAACTGGATAAAACTCTAGTAGAAGATGATAAAGCACAAGAAATAGTCGATCCCTCAACCAACAAGACTCGCAGCGAACTGATTAAAGAAATTTTTGAGAAAGCACTCAATAAACCGAGAGTTAATATCAAAACTCAGGCGATTAAATCTGATGACCCCCAAAGTACACCTCCAGCTATGGTATTACTACCAGAAGCAATGCGGAGATTACAGGAAATGACCGCTTTAATGCAAGAAAAAGCGATGGGATTCCCCGAAGATCATATATTAATGATCAATACTAGCCATCCCCTAATTCAAAATATTCTTGACTTGAATAAAGGCTCAATTATTGATGCGTCAGGAAATTCTACTTCTAATGAGTTAGTTAATATGATGTGTCTTCATATCTATGATTTAGCATTAATGGCGCAAAAAGCCTTTGATGCAGAGGGAATGAAAGCTTTTGTAGAACGCTCTAATCAGGTTTTGACTAAACTAACTCAAAACTAATCTTAATAGTAATTTATTCCTAGAGTGCAAAATAGTTTTGCACTCTTTTTTTACTGGATGTGTATTGTTATCAGAATAAAACAAGAAAAAAGCGGGAGTATAATTAAATAACTTTGTACTAATATCAGTAGGTTTGCTGATTCTATTTCTAACTGACATCAGTATAAACACGGAATTATTCAATTAAGCTGATAAAACATAGCTATTGACCTGGTTTCTGGACATTTGTAAAAATTATTGATTTTAATTACTATTGATTAACTACGGGTCTATAAACATTCAAAAAAATGGTAGTTATATGATGTTATCTGGTATTGTAGGGGAAAATAGTAGATTTTAGCTGCAAAATTAACCATAAATAATGCAACAATAATAATCTAATAATAAAAAATAGTTTAGTATTATTGTTCAAAATTAAATTTCAGTAAGTCTAAAAATACTTTATCATTTCTTTAAAATCTTGCTTGTTTTATAAAAAAAATATATAAAAATCAGTGACAACACCGAGGTTTAACAGTTTTTTTTCTTGATAAGCTTGACAACAATAGTAGATAAATAAAATCAAACAATCAGCCTAGACTAAAAACTCTAAACAATCAGCTTTGAGCATCTATGATACAAGAATTAAAGTATTTTTGATTATTGTGGTCATATTAAAAACAGTAATTTATCTATCATGTTGGTCTTAATCGTCATTAAAAATACCGCGTTAAAAAAAATTGTTTCTGGTTCGGTCTTATAAATAGGAGCAAAATAGGCAAACTCTATGTTGCAGTTTAGTTGGAGAAGACTACCTTTAGCAGCCAAGATCGGCACAGCTATGACAACAGCTATTATCTTAACTGTTGCTGGTGTAACAACTTTATCTCTTCGTAGTAAACAAGAAAGTTTTAAACAAGATTTACAACAAAGAGCAGAGCTTTTACTAGATACTATTAAAGTTGTTTCCGAAGACGAAATTTCTCAAAACGATCTTAACTATTTAGAAAATACTTTACGCGAACTCAAACAGAATAATTTAGTATTAGCAGCCAACATATATGATACTCAAGGCAGAATAGTTGCTAATTCTTCTAAATTCAAGCCAGTTGTATATAAATTATCAACCGATACTTTTAGTCAAGAGCTAATTAAAAGTAAAACAACAATTTTTCTATGGAAAAATAACCAATTATTAGCAGGAAAAACTATAACTGCAAATTCCCAAACCTTGGGTGCAGTTAGTATCGAATTATCTACTAAACCACTAAAAGCCAAGATGACTGAAGTTCGTCATCAGGGAATTATAATAGCTTTGGTAGCCTCTTGCTTAGGAACTGCGATCGCGATATTATTAAGTCGTTCTATTACCGAACCTTTAAAAGAAATAACTAGAGCCACGAAACAAATGGCTCTAGGAGATATTAAACAAAAAATCACCATTAAAAGCGATGACGAATTAGCTGTTTTAGCTCATTCTTTTAATGGCATGAGTAGTCGCTTACAACAACTAATTTCTAACTTAAAAAATAGAGCGGAAGACTTAAGAAAAAGTGAAGTTAACAATCGAGCTTTACTAAATGCTATTCCTGATTTGATGTGGCGATTTAATAAACAAGGAACTTTAATAGACACTAAAATAACTCCTGACAAAAAATCTTTAACTGCTGAATTATTACAAAAAAATGTCGAAGAAATTTTCCCTGGGAATGTAGCATCTCAGTTTCGTAATTCTATCAAGATGGCTTTAGAAACTAATGAAATTCAGATTTTTGAATATGAATGGTTTGTTGAAAGACGTAGGAGATATTTTGAAGCTCGTATTGTACTGTGTGGCGAAAATGATGTATTAGCTATTATTCGAGATAATACTGATAAGAAATTAGCTCAAGAAGAATTGAAACGAGCTAAAGAAGCAGCAGAAGCAGCCAATGTTGCTAAAACTAAGTTTTTGGCTAATATGAGTCATGAGTTAAGAACTCCTCTCAACGGTATTTTAGGATTAAGTGATTTACTATTAGCTGAAGCGGAAGATTCTGGTTATAACGACTTTCTTCCCGACTTACATCAAATTCAAAAATCTGGCCTACATTTACTAACTTTAATTGAAGATATTTTAGATCTATCTAAACTAGAATCTGATCGTGTAAGTATTCATCCTGAACGGTTTGATATTAACACTTTAGTAGCAGAAGTTCGTAGTTTAGTTATGCCCATGATTAGTAAAAATGGTAACAGTTTAACTATGGAAAATTGGGATAATCTAGGAACAATGATGAGCGACCGCAAAAGAGTTAAACAAATATTATTTAATATCCTCAGTAATGCTGCTAAATTTACTAATCAAGGAGAAATCAGTATTTCTATAACTCGCCAAGCTAAAAACTCTCTACCTGCATTAATTGATAGTCGTCAACTATCTTTACTACAAAATAAAACTCATCAAGATATTAATCACACAGTTAATCATCAACCCTCTGATTGGATTATTTTTTGCATCTCTGATACAGGAATTGGAATGAATCTTAAGCAAGTTAAAACTGTGTTTCAGCCGTTTATTCAAGCTGATATTGGAACAACGAAAAAGTATGGTGGTACAGGATTAGGATTAACGATTTGTAAGAGTTTTTGTGAAATGATGGGAGGAAATATTACAGTAGAAAGTCAACTAGGAGAAGGTTCTACTTTTATCTTTTGGCTACCAGCTACTATTATTAAACCTATTGGTATTGCTGCTAGTTGAAATCAGTTATTCAGTGAACAGTTAACACTGGAATTTAGACTATTACTTGAATAAACAATCAATTCAATAATAAAGAAATCCTATCTCTGGATGCGCCAATTTATATCAAATCACTTTAAAAGGTTAGTGAGTACCCAATTATTAGTTATGTCTAATGCTCTATCGCCTGGCAAGCGGAACGATGTTTGGCTAAATACAATGGGGTTTGCGAAGGCGAAATTTTGTAAACAAACTGATGGCGGGCAGTATGATAGAGCTGCTCCGCTCCACACAAATTTATGTGGATTTGCTGCAATTCCTCTGTCACATAAGCTTTTAGAGGTTTAATTTGTTCATCTTGCAGTCGCTTCTGATTCTTGAGTGCCAGTTTTTCTGAATAATCTGGACATTTAGCTATCTGTTCGGCTTTTTGTAGCACTGATAATCGAAAACTAATGGGATGCTCCCCAAAAGCCCAGTCGATGAGTCCAATATCTTGAGCAAGTTGTGTGCAGACTGGCAGGCAACTTGCAGTCAATTCCATTGCACGCTTATTCCCTACCCGTTTAGGCAGCAAATAAGTCCAATACTCAGAACCGTACAATCCCATGAGTTGGTAATGGGGATTGATAACAATGCCACTACGGGCATATACATAATCGGCAGCTAAGGCAATCATCACACCTCCTGCTGCTGCATTTCCCTGCATCGCAGCAATAGTCAAATGAGTATTTGTAGTTAAAATTGTTGCCACTAGGTGATTGATAGCATTGATATGTCGCCAAGACACATCACTTGGGTTGTCGTCAGCCTCCACGATATTTAAATTAAATCCATTAGACCAGAAATCATGCCCACCCATCAGCACAATAACTTTTGTTGGGCGAGAGCGGGCGTAGCAGAAAGCATTGGTTAATCTCTGACATTGGTCGATGCTCATGGCACCTTTGTAGAATTCAAAATACAAATATCCCACCTGATTTTTCTCTTCGTACCATATTTCTTGAAAGGTTTTTCGATTCCCTGGTACGAAAAGCGGTAACGGGTCTTCCGGAATACTTTTCAACTTATCGCCCAATACTATAGCTGCTGGCAATTTCAAGCAAGCAGAGGACTTACCTGGTTTTTTCTTTTTCAGGTGTGAAATCCAGACTGCCCCATCTACAGCCCCACGACAAATTGCTCCATGACGTTGAGCAATGATTTGACCTGGAGTCCCTTGCAATAAATCCTCTTCATGAGCTCCATACAAATAATATTGTTCTCCGTCAATTGTATCGAGTAATCCTGGTCGGCTATCGGCACTGCGGATTTTTTTGACAATAGTAGATACGGAGTCTTTAGTCCAATCAATTGCTCTGACTTCTTGTTTCATGTAAGGATGCCAACACCCCTTAACATCTTCTCGACTGTAATTGAGAGGTTCCGGGACAAACTCACCACTTTCAAAACGCTCAATTGTTTGCAAAATAACTTTGATAGCTGCTTGAGCCACTTCGGTTCTGTAAAGACAACTTTTACTATCCGGTCTCATCTGAAAGTTAAACGATGACCATATCTGACCCGCATCTACTTCCGTAGTTGCCTGTATTGCCGTTACTCCCCACTCCTTGGCTTCAGTCATAATTGCCCAATCAAGAGATGAGATGCCTCGGTCTCCTTTAATCCCAGGATGAATAATGATACAGACATGGTCGCAGCAAATCCGCTTGGGGATAATTTTGGTTAAAAAGGGAGCAATAATCAACTCTGGTTGATACAGTTCGACTGCTTCACCTATAATTTCATCGCTCAAAGCCAATTCTACTGATAATTCATGGTTTCGGTAAGTAAGTTCTGCGTAAACCCTTTGAGTTAAGCTGTTAAATGTATCTGCCAATAGTAAAATTCGCATCTTTAGTCTTTAGTCCCTGGCTGGTCTGACTTAGATAACTCTAATCCTTATGGTAAATGAATTTTTGTTCGATTTCACCAATGTATAGCAACGGAGAAATCAGTTATTTTTAATACAGTTCGTATTTTAGTAAGGTGCAAGGTATTGTACCGTTATAAAGTTTAATTCTTTGAGAAGTTCTCAATCCTACTTTTTTGGTTAAAGCCGAACTTCCCGTTAATATATAAGCAGTCCATCCTGTAAATCTTTGCTTAAAAATATCCCCTAAGAGTTGATAAAGTGCAACTAACTCTGTTTCTGTTCCTAACCGTTTTCCGTAGGGAGGGTTACAGATAATAACTCCTCTATCTGCTGGTGCTGTAACATTACATAACTCCTGAGTTGTAAATAAAACCCGCTCCTCAACACCACAATTTTTGCTGTTAATTTTAGCTTGTTCTATTATCTCAGAATTGCGATCGCTTCCCCAAATTTTTGTCGGAATTGTCCATAATTGTTGTTCTTTGGCTTCAGTTACTATTTCTTCCCAAAGTAATAAATCAAAATCCAACCAAGATTCAAAGCCAAACTTATTTCGATATAAACCAGGAGCAATATTTAAAGCTTTTAATGCGGATTCTATAGGTAGAGTTCCTGAACCACAAAGAGGGTCAAAAAAAGCTAAATCAGGAGTCCATTCTGTCATAGTAATCAAAGCAGCAGCTAAAGTTTCTTTTAAGGGTGCAAATCCCATAGCTGGACGATAGCCACGACGATGCAAACTAGAGCCAGAACTATCTAAACTAATAGTACATTTATTATTATGGATATGACCGGTAATTAATAAATCAGGATTTTCGACATCAATATTAGAGCGTCTCCCATATTCTTTATATTGCCAATCAACAATACTATTTTTAATTTGTAAAGCCGTAAAATGGCTGTGATTTAATTGCTTATTTTTTCCTGTACAATTAACAGCTAGGGTCATTTTAGGATGTAGATATTGTGACCAATCTATCTTTTGCACACTGCGATAAAGTTGCTCTGCATTATAGCTTTTAATCTCAGCAATAGGTACTAAAACGCGGAAAATAGTCCGCGCCCAAAGATTTATTTTGTAGAGTAATTTTTTATCTCCTTCAAAATGTACCCCAGTAAAATCGGGAACTACATTAGTAGCTCCTAATCCCTTCAACTCTTGAGCAGCAATTGTTTCTAAACCACGAGCTACTGTAGCAAAATAGTTAGCCAAATTTTTAATTAACTCCAGTTAAATTCCATTCCTAAATATTCTTCCAATTCTCGGTTATAAGGTTCAAAGTAATTTCTGAGAATATTTCTAATTTCTTCCTCAGCAGGATTATATGAGCCTTTGTTAATTTTTGGATATTGGGCTAAGGGGTAGTTTGGTAATCCCAACAGATTATATACTTTCTCCATAGTTTCAGCAGGTTTACTATAAAAATCTTCACTTTTTAAAATTAAAATTTGTTCTCTGTTAAAAAGCTCTAACCAAATCTTAACTTGATAGATATAAAGACCAGTAATAATATTATGAGGTTGACGATAGTTTTTATTAATAATATCCTCTTGGCTTAAGCTTTCTAATTCTGTTATTTCTCTAGCAATAACAGTTTTTAAATCTTCTTTTACTATTCCACGATTTAGTTGATGATAGTGCCAAGAGATAGTACGGTCTATAGGATTTCTTAATAATAGAATTAGTTTAGTATTAGGAAAATGCTGTTTAATTCTTTGGGCTATTAGAGGAAAGCAAATATAGTTAGGAGTCGCCTCTCCTGTAAGAAAGTCATCTCGATCAGTAATAGTAGGAAAATGAGCTAAATACCAATCAACTCCATAGTCATACTTTTTCCCAAAAAAACTTAATTCTTTCTTATGGGGTAATAAAATTTTGGGATTATTACCGAGATATTCATATACAGAAGTTGTGCCACATTTTGCTGCGCCAATAATAATGAAATCAGGGCCAGACTCTTTGACTTCTTTCCAATGTAATTTAGCTAATTCAGGATAAGTATCAATTGCGTTTAAATAACAGCTTTTACGATAGCAAGTAATTGCTTCTTGGATATTATTTTGTTGTGTGAGAGCATCTCCTAAATTTCCCCAAGCAATACCTACTTGAGGATGTTTAGCTAATATTTGGCGATAAAAATCAATGTATTGTGGTAATTGTTTAGGAGGAATGGATGTATATTGTAGATGTATGTGGGCTAATCGAAAATTAGGATCGATAGTAATAGCTTTTTGGTAAGCTGCGATCGCGTCTATAAAGTGACTTTTTTTCCTTAGTAATTTCCCAAATTGATGGTAAATATCAGGAGTTAATTGGGGATGATTATCGAGAATTTTTTGATAAGTTGCTATGGCTTGCTCTTCTAAGGAAGAAGATTCTGGAGCAATTTCTACTGCTTGATGACAAGTTTCTAACGCTAGTTGATATTGTTCAAGTTTTTGATATATCAAGGCTAACTGTAGATACCCTGAGACAAATTCTTTGTTAAATTGAAAGCCCAGACTAGAATTTAATTGAGAATAATGTTGGAGAATTTTTTTATAAAATGCTATGGCTTGCTCTTTTGAAGATTCTGGAGCAATTTCTATTGCTTGATAACAAGTTTCTAACGCTAGTTGATATTGTTCAAGTTTTTGATATATCAAGGCTAACTGTAGATACCCTGAGACAAATTTTTTATTGAACTGAATTACTTTTATCTGACAATCTTTAGCCTTTTGCCATTTTTTCTCTTGCTGAAAAATCAGACCTAATTGATAATATGCTTCCCAAAATTTAGGTTGAATTTCAATCGATTTTTTATAGCAAGCTTTAGCTTTTTGCCATTTTTTTTGTGAAGCTAAAGCTTGAGCTAAAGCCTGGTAAAATTTAGGATTTTGGGGATTTTTTCTAACCCCTTGACGATAGAGATTTATTACTTCATTGTGTTTCCCTTGCTCATTAAGAACTTTACTCAAAACATGATATCCTGGCAGGAAATCAGGCTGAACTTTAATCCCTTGTCGATAACAATCCGCAGCTTTACCAAGTTTCTTTTGGGCTTTAAAGGTATTCCCTAAACTCCAATATTCCTTTATTTGTACTTTCCTAGGCTCTGATTTTATTGCTTTATACCAAAAATATGCTGCCTTATTTTCATTATCTATTTTAAGATATACTTTCGCTAAATTGTGATAAGCTTCAGCAAATTGGGGATTAATATTTATGGCTTTTTTGTAGCATAAAATAGCTTTTTCCCATTGTTCTTGTTGAGCATACAAATTCCCCAAATTAAAGTGAATCTCTGGTGCTTCTGGATTCTTAGCTAACATTTGGGTATATTTCTCAATTGTGGCAGTTATTTGATTTAGTTGTAATTTAGATTGATTCATTCAGGACTCTAACTCAATTCTTCTATTCTTTTTTTGAGCAGTAATTGTTTCTAAATTACAAGTTACTGTAGCAGAGTAGTTAGCCAAATGTTTAACTAACTCCAGTTAAATTCCATTCCTAAATATTCTTCTAATTGTCGGTTATAGGGTTCAAAGTAATCTTTAAGAATCTTTCTAATTCTCTCATCAGCAGGACTGTATGAACCTGTGTTAATTTTAGGATATTGAGCTAAAGGATAGTTTGGTAATCCCAAGAAATTATATACCTCTTCCATAGCTTTAGCGGTATTACTATAAAAATATTCACTGTTTAAAATTAAAACTTGTTCTCTCGGGAAAACCTCTAACCAAGACTTTACTTTATAAATATAGAGGCTACTAATTACACTATCTAATTTAGCATAACCACTATTAATAATTTCTGCTTCATTCAAACTTGCTAGCTCTTTAATTTGAGTCAAAATTGCAGTTTCTAAATCTTCTTTCAATTGTCCATGACTCAATTTATGATAGTGCCAAGAGATAGTACGGTCTATGGGATTTCGTAATAATAGAATTAATTTGGTATTAGGAAAATCCTGTTTGATTCTTTGAGCAGCAAGAGGAAATCGAATATAGTTAGGAGTAGCTTCTCCTGTTATAAAGTCCTCTCGATCTGTAATAGTAGGAAATTGAGATAAATACCAATCAATTCCATAGTCATACCTTCTCCAAAAAAAATCTAATTCTTTTTTATGGGGTAATAATATTTGAGGGTGATGGCTTAAGTATCGATTTAAAGAAGTTGTCCCACATTTGGCTGCGCCAATAATAATGAAGTCAGGCCCAGACTCTTTGGCTTCTTTCCAATGTAATTTAGCTAATTCAGGATAAGTATCAGTTGCGTTTAAATAACAACTTTTACGATAGCAAGTAATTGCTTCTTGAATATTATTTTGTTGTGTTAAAGCATCTCCTAAATTTCCCCAAGCAATACCTACTTGAGGATGTTTAGTTACTATTTGGCGATAAAAATCAATATGTTCTGGTAATTGTTCAGGAGCAATAGACGTATATTGTAAATCTATATGGGCTAATCTAAAATTAGGATTAATAGTAATAGCTTTTTCATAGGCTATTATTGCATCTGTAAATCTACTTTTCTTCCTTAGTAACTTACCAAATTGATAATAAATTTCGGGGGTTAATTGAGGAAAATTATCAAGGATTTCTTGATAAGTTGCTATAGCTTGTTCTTCCAAAGGAGAAGATTCTGGAGCAATTTCTACTGCTTGATGACAAGCTTTTAAAGCTAATTGATATTGTTGATTTTTTTTATATACTAGGGCTAACTGTAGATATCCTGAGACAAATTCTTTGTTAAACTGAGTTACTTTTTCGTAACAATATTTAGCTTTCTGCCATTTCTTATCTTGTTGAAAAATCAGACCTAGTTGATAATAAGCTTCCCAATATTCAGGTTTAAGTTCAACAGCTTTGCTATAGCATTCTTCAGCTTCCTGCCATTTTTTCATTTGGCTTAGGACATAACCCCAGTGATAGTATCCCACAGCTAAATTACTATCTAAATCTAGAGCTTGGCGGAAACGATTACTCGCATTTTGCCATTGTTTTTGTGAAGCTAAAGCTTGAGCTAGAGCTAAGTGAAATTTAGGATTTTGGGGATTTTTTCTAACCCCTTGACGATAAAGCTTTATTACTTCATTATGTTTTCCTTGCTCATTAAGAACTTTACTCAAAACATGATATCCTGGCAGTAAATCAGGCTGAAGTTTAATGCCTTGTCGATAACAATCCGCAGCTTTTCCAAGTTTCTTTTGGGCTTTAAAAGTATTTCCTAAACCAAAATATTGCTTAATTTGGGCTTTGCTAGTAGGTTCTAATTTAATGGCTTTATACCAAAAATTAGCAGCCTTATTTTCATTACCTATTTTCAGATATACTTTCGCTAAATTGCGATAAGCTTCCGCCAACTGAGGATTAATTTTAACGGCATTTTGATAGCTGGATATAGCTTTTTGCCATTTTTCTTGTTGAGCATACAAATTACCCAAATTAAGATGAATCTCTGGTTCTTCTGGATTCTGAGCTAACATCTTAGTATATTTCTTAATAGTTGCAGCTATTTGGTTTAGTTGTAATTGAGATTGATTAGGTGGATTCATCAGTAGTTTAAATTTCAAATAATTAATTATTAGAATTGGCTATTTTGCGAATTATTAGTTGATTAGCTTGAGGTGCGTGATGGACTAGTTCCCATTTACCCTTAGTAGAATCTAGAAATTCATCAATTCCTTTTTGAGGGTTTTGTTGAGGATTAGCTCTGTTTTTCCAACCATAGTTGTTAAACATTATCAATCCTCCTACCTTCAACAATTGCCAACTTAACTGAGCGTTTTTGTGAGCATGGTCAGTTAATTTACATTTATCTTGGAGACTGACCATATCAAAGCTTTCTGAAGTTAATGAAGCTAGATGTTGATGAGTGTCTCCGATTAAAAGAGTAACTTGATCGCTCTTTTCTGTCTTGGCTAAGTTGTCTTTTAAAATGTTCTCAATTCTAGATTCGATACAGACTAACTTAGAAGAAGGTACCGTTAAGATAGTATCTAATAGCCAACAACTAGACATTCCCTGATAAGCACCAATTTCTAAGATTTTGACCCCTTCACGATCTATGAGGTGTTCCAGTTGAGGTTGCCATAAAGGAATACGATAAGTAAAATTGTCTCTAGTGAAATGATAGTTATGTTCGAGACATTGTGACCAACTTCTTAAAGCACAAACTTTCTGGAAAGCTGCAACTGCATCAGTAATTCTTCCTTTTTCTCGTAGAGCATTTCCCAATTGGACATAAACCCAAGGATATTCTTCTACTAAATTAATAATAGCGTGACAAGTTGCGATCGCCTCATCCCATCTTCCGAGTAATAAAAAGGTTTTCACTAAATCACGATACGCCCAAGGATATTCAGGTGCATTCTTAATTGTCTGCCGAAACTTCTCTATAGCGGAATCATATTGTTTTTGTTGTAGGTAAATTGTCCCCATTTTATGGTAAGCCTTAGCTTGTTGTGGGTCTTGATTAAGAATTTTTTGATAACAGTTAATAGCTTGCTCTAAATTTCCTTGTCGCAGACAAATTTCAGCGAAATCATAATGAGCAGGAATCAAATCTTCTCCTCTATTACTAGCTTGCTCATAACACAACATTGCTTCTGCAATTTTTCTTTGTTGCTCAAAGGCTTTGGCTAGCTTATAGTAACCTCTGGCGGTAACTAATTCAGGATCAATTTTTACAGCTTGATACCAAAACTTAATTTCTGCTTCTCTATTTCCTAATTGCCCGTGTATTTGAGCTAAGTTAGAGAGAATCTGGGGTGATTCTGGATGATATTTTAAGGCTCGATTGAGATAAGAAATCGCCTCATCCCACTTTTCTTCATTAATATAAAGTCTTCCAATCTGAAAAAATATTTCTCCTAAATTGGGTTTAACATCTAGTGCTACAGAATGCCAAAAAATCGCCTCATCAAATCGTCCTAGTCCTTGTAGTAAGTTTCCCAAATCTCTACTTGCAGATTGCCAATGCTCAGAATTATCTTGGGCTTCTGCTTCGGAAAAAGCTGAGGCACATTGGGAAATAGAATTAATTAAATAACTAGAATTCACAGCTTATAGATTAGTATTTAGAGGTTAACTAATAATCAATCCTCAACAAAAAGAATTAATAACTCAAAAAATCGGTATTTACTTAGAAGACTAATCATATTATAGATTTAATTGGTTACTCCAGCTACTTCCAAAATAAGTTCTAAAGAACTAAGATTGACTAGTATGTCTTCTGTCAAGGAATTTTGATACATAATGTTTAATAAAGGATAACAGTCAAAACTATCTCCTACCGAATAATAATGTTTGAGTTGTAGTTGTTGGCTCAAAATCCAATAATCAGTTCTTAAATAATGGGGAGAAAATAACTCTACAACGGTTGTCCCTGGAGAACAAAATACTAGATTACTTAAGCCAGAACCGTGGGGTGCAACAATAAATTTGGCACTAGCAAATAAAGCTACTTGCTCTAAAACCGACATTTCTTCTAAGAAAACTGTTTTAAACCCATACTTAGATAAAAGTTCTATCACCTCTGATTCATTGATAATATGTCTAGCTCTAGCTTTTTGGCGACTAATATATATCTTTTGCAGGAATTGATGATTATTCCGATTAATTTGATGTAAGAAAGTCTGACGTAAAAATTTAATCGTTCCCCAAGGTACCCAATCTAAATAACCAGGAAAAGAAGGAACTATTAGTTGCTCTGCTTGAATATGAGAAGTCCGATCACTACATATAATTTTAGCTTGGGGAATACCCAACCAGCTAAGAGTTTCACTTTGGAAGGGTTTTTCTATGTTGTTGACAACAAACCAGTCAATTTCTTCTAACTTAATACCACTGAGGCGGATTAATTCAATTCTGGGGATAATATCAAACAACCAGTGATAATATACATGACCAGCCAACCCTGAAAGAACTGCAACTTTACCTGTTATTTTTTTCACTGGAGCAATGGTGTCCAAATTCCATAAAGTGTGATTGACTTTATTAGGTTCAGAGCATCCCGGTAATAACCAAGGATAATAACGAGATACATCTCCTAATAAACAATTGTCAGGGGTGATTACGGCGAGAGCATTGCAGATCATCCAAGAATTAGTTTGGGGTGCAATCCAAGTTCTACCCTGGGGAATAGTAACTACAAAAGGTAAAGGAGAGGTTATGGGGGGTGCTTGCTCTAAAGAACATTGATAAGCATTATTCCCGATCTGTATCGGCTGAAAGTAACTTATTAACTGTGTCATGCACTTTCCACAGTTTACTCCCCCACATTCTGTAGATGATTTACTAGAGCTATTACTTACTACTATAGGTTCTGGTTTTCTGGGAATGAAACTTTTATTTTGTGGTGCTGTACCTTCCCAAGTTACTTCTACATAATTAAAGTCATCTAATTTACAATCTCTGACCCAGTCTTGAGTATGATGATAGAGAGTTTTAGGTAACTGAGATAAATGTTCTTCTGAAGCAAATAGTGTTGGTAAGTCTTGCCAATTTTCCCCTGTTATTAATTCTTGTTGTAAAACTGCTTCGTAATAGTCTATCGCCGAACTAGACTTTTCTTGTCGTTGTAGTACCTTTCCTAACTGAAAAGAGATTTGACCATGAGATGGTTGGATAGTCAAACCCGCTTGATAGATGGCAATAGCTCCATTAAATCGTTTTTGTTTAGCTAAACAATTACCCAGACGTAGATATAATTTAACTTCATCAGGTTTAATGTTTAGTGCTTGACGGTAATAGATTTCTGCTTGTTGAAGACCACCGTATTCAAACAGAACTTCTCCTAAATAGAAATAGGTTTGCCATAAATGGTCATAAACCTCCTCACCAGGGATTTCTTGTCTTAATTCATTTAAAAAATGAGCGCAAGATATTTTTGCTTTCTCTAATAAATCTGTTGGCTCTATTTGTGTAGCTCTGTTACAGTAAGCTTCTACAAAATTCGGCTGCAACGCGATCGCCTTATTTAAATACTTGATTGCTGTTTCTATGTTGCCAATTTTCAGTAAAATTGCAGCACAATTACTGTAAGCTAGAATATTATTGGGTTCTAGCTTGATTACTTCTTCAAAACACTTAATAGCTTCAGGATAATTCCCTTGTTGTTGCCATAAGTTGCCCAAGTTGTAATAAGCTAGAGCCATAGCAGGTTCTAAAGCAATAGCATATTCAAAACAGACTAACGCTTTTTCTGGTTGTTGATCGAACGAAAAAACCTGACCTAGATTGTTGTGTAAAGTTTCCCAAGTCGGATCTAGTTTAAGTCCCTGCTGAAATACGTTGATTGCTGATTTATATTGTTTATGTTTGGCTAAGGTACTACCGAGATTACTATAAGCTCTCAAATAATCTGGTTGTAACTCAATGGCTCTTTGGTAGCTAGCGATCGCTAATTCTAGTTCTTGTCGGCGATCATACAATACTCCTAAATTAAAATAGGCAGTCACATAATTGGGTTTTAGCTTCAAAGCCCTACGATAGGCATCAATTGCTTTTGACCAGTCTCCTAATTGATGCAATATAACTGCTAAGTTGTAGTGTATTTCTGCCCACTTAGGTTTTAATGTCAAGGCTTGTTGATAACACCAAGCTGCTCGCACCAAGTCTTCTTGTTTACTGTAGAGTAGCCCTAATTCTGCATATACTTCTGGTAAATTTTTTTGATATTCTAAAGCTTGTTGATAAACTGCGATCGCCTGATTAATCCTACCTTGTTGACTATAGGCTTTCGCCAGAAAAGGATATAGCTCCATACTTTGAGGATTACTTCTCAAAATTTGAGTACACATTTCAATTACCTTGCTCCATTGTTCTTGAGCAAGATATTCTTTAATTGTCTGGGCTGTAAAATCCTCTTGCAGCATATTTATGGCACTGAAAATAACCCCAATTTACTGATCATATTAATACTCTGTCAATAGAATGAACAAACCCACGAGCTTTAACGTGGGCTTTGTACTATCCAAAAGTTACTTATTTAGGTTAATTTGTGCTGAGTTAGAATAACTGGAAAGTATCGTCATCTGTGTACTCACCAGTTACGCCATCAGGTACGCCACCAGTAATATTAATGATGGTTTCTCCATCGAGCTTGATTTCATTACCCTCTAAAGTAACTGAGTCAGAACCATTGACGATAATTCTATCTCCTGCTTCAAAGTCAAGAACACTGTCTGTTGAGCCATCAGCAAAGTCGCTGACTTGGAATTCAAAGATGTCAGCACCTTCACCACCAATGATCAGGTCAGCACCTTCACCACCTCGGATGATGTCAGCACCTTCACCACCTCGGATGATGTCAGAACCTGCACCACCGTCTATGATGTCGTCTCCTGCACCGCCTACAACGAGGTCATCTCCATCTGAAGTAAAGATGATGTCAGCACCAAGACCACCGAGAACAAAGTCCTCTCCAGGGTCAGCAGCAGAGTCATCGCCGTCTGCTTCTCCAATGCGAATAAAATTGTCTTCGCTTTGACTACCGATTACATCTAAGCCACCACCGTCATTTTCAAATACAGAACCTGTGGTTGGTAATTCTAATACGCTTGACATGGAATACTCCCTCTTAAATATTTGATAAAAATTTGAACTGAACTGAACTGAACTGAATGAAATATCGAACTATATCGAATAATGGGTAATTAATTTAGTAACCCTGTCATAATCATAGACTAGAAATCATTTAAAATCAACTACATTTTTTTTTTTTTTCATCACAATAATTACTTTCGTTTATACAAAATAATATTCCTATGTCACCTCCGAGAAAATACTATATTCTACAATTGAACTCTGTTTCTTCTCGTAACTGCCTACAGTTTATTTTTCCTAAATGTACAGGTTTTTACATTTTGGCTCTAGACAGATTAATTACTTTCAACTCCTTGAAATCATCTAGACAGTTGTATATCTGCCTGAATACTGAGCATTTATACTAGAATTACAATAGACAATTTCTCCCTGTTTTTACTTAAAGATTTGATGAAGATTTTACTGAGTATAGAGAATTACAAATCCTGAGTTAACAGACTTGAATCAAAAGTGAATTTGTAGTTATATTCACACATATTTGTTACTTGCTATTGCTTTAATAACAACAAATCTATTGAACTTTGGTAAGCTCCCTAATTCCTCAATATTTTACTTAGTATAGAGAATTACAAATTCTGGGTTCACAGACTTGAATCAAAAGTAAAATTTTCGGTTAGATTCACACTTATTTATTAATTGCTATTGCTTCAATAACAACAAATCTATTGAACTTTTGTCAGATGCCTAATTCCTCAAGATTTTACTCAGTGCAGAGAATTAGCAATTCTGGGTTAACAGATTTGAATCAAAAGTAAAATTTTCGGTTAGATTCACATCTATTTATTAATTGCTACTACTTCAATAACACCAAGTCTATTAAACTTT
>JAAUYH010136653.1_pt1 | contig 24452 bp, 17 predicted proteins | sample 7278061 | NCBI WGS metagenome assembly JAAUYH01 (sample SAMN14350203, study PRJNA611818) | marine sediment metagenome | isolation source: surface marine sediment (0.6m) | place: French Polynesia: Moorea | collected 2018-08 | reverse complement strand
TGTTTTACAGCTAAATGTCGGTGAAGTTTACCCCAGGCTTGATGTTGTGCAAAGATTTCCTCTGGAGAATACTTACTAATGTAGTGGAGACAAAAAAGGATATTCTGCCAAGCACTATTATGATTAGGTTGAAGTTTCATTACTTCTTGCCAATAAGATAAGGCTTTTTCCACATCTCCTTTAGCAATACAAGTAACTCCTAAATTATCGATCGCGATAGTATTATTAGGTTCAATTTCCCGCGATTTTTCATAACAAGCGATCGCTTGATCTAACTTAGCTTGTTGATAATAAGCACTACCTAATAAATGCCAAGCATCACTACAATCGGGATATTGTTGGATAACTTGTCGTAAAATCTGCTCTGCTTGCGTATATTCTTTTAGCTGCTGATGTTTAATAGCTTGATTGAGTTGTATTTTAATTGCTTCGGAATTCTGTAACTCCTGACTTCTTCGGTGCGCTTGCGAATACGCCGTAAGACGGCGATTCGGTCGCACCGCTTCTGACTTCTGCCTTCTGCCTTCTGCCTTCCCCTGACACCAATCCTGCCACATCTGCCGATATGCTGATTCGATCGACTGGGCAGACAATTTGCCATCAGTTAGAGGGGATGAATCCATCTGAGAACGGATATTTGCTCTTAATTCGGTTAATTTAGCTATATTATGGGCTAAATATACTGCTTTACTAATATATGCTTCAGGCGAATCTGCAACAAACTCTTTTAAGCCCACAGTCGATAGTAAACTTACTCCTACTCTAGAGACATGGGTTTTTCCTGCTAGGGTAATAACAGGTACACTCATCCATAATGCTTCACAGGTGGTAGTTGTACCGTTATAAGGATAAGTATCTAAAGCAATATCAATTTCATTGTAGAGAGCGAGATGATTAGTTGTCTGTTGAATCCAACCCCGCAAATCTAAACGGTTTGACTCGATTCCTGCTTCAGCAAACAACTGATCAAGGCGATCGCGAGTATCATTATCTTGTAAAGTCCCCGATTTTAGTAAGAGGCGACTATTGGGTACTTGCTTAAGAATATCTGCCCAATAACCAATAATTTCTGGACTAACTTTCGAGACATTATTAAAGCTACCAAAAGTAATATAGTTATTAGTAATTACTGGCGATGGAGAAATTGAGGGCGTGTCAGTAGGTGGTTGATAACACAAAAAGCCATGCTGCAAACGAATTAGCGTTTCTGTGTGTAAATGTTCGGTTTGCCCTTGAGGATCGGCATAAGCGTCGGTAAAGCGATAGTCGATAGTTTCTAAACCTGTAGTGTCAGGATAACCTAAATAAGTAACTTGAATTGGGGCAGGTTTATAGTTAAATACTAATAAGCGATCGCCCATAGTATGACCAGCCAGATCGACTAAAATATCAATGCTATCTTGCTGGATTAGTTCGCTTACTTGCTTGTCATCTAAGTGATGGATTTCTCGCCAACCAGTAACTAATTGTTTCAGTCTGTCAGTAGTCGCATCGGTTTCGATATTATTGGCATAACAAAAGATATCAAAATTAGCGCGAGCGCAGTTTTTAAGTAAAGGCTCGACAAAGTGAGCGACAGCATGATGTTTAAAATCCCCAGAAACATAACCAATGCGTAGTTTTCTGTCTGGGTTAAGATTATTAGCAAAAGTCTTGTTAGCTAAATTAGGCTGAAGTTTCCCCCAGGCTTGATGTTGCTCAAAAATTTCTTCTGGAGAATATTCACTACTGTAATGGAGAGACAGCAGTAAACCGCGATGGGCAAAACTGTAATCTGGTTTAAGTTCTAGACTTTTTTGATAATAGTTAATTGCTTGAGTAATATCACCTCGGTTTTTATAAACATTACCCAAGTGATGATAGTAACTATAGGCTTTATCTGGTTTGAGTTTGATGGCTTGCTGGTAACATTCAATGGCTTTAGTTAAATGCCCTCTTAAGTTATAAGCAACTCCAAGACTAGAATGAGCATCTGCATTATTTGGTTGTAAATCGATCGCTTGTTGATAAGACTTAATCGCTTTAGAAAAATGACCCGATTTTTGCCATAATTTTCCTAAATTTAAGTGATTAAGACTATTCTGAGGTTCAATCTTTGTTAGTTGCTGATAGCATTCTCGCTGCTGAGGATAATTTCCTTGTAACCCATAAACCACAGCCAAGTTATAGTGAGCATGAGCATAATTAGGTTCTATTGTTATAGCCTGTTGATAGAATGCGATCGCTTTGGCTAGATTTCCTAACTGATGATAAACATTACCCAGTTGCAGATGTATTTCGATATTATCAGGCTGAATTTGCAGAGCTTGTTGATAAAATGCGATCGCTTCACTAAATTTACCATCACGATAATAACCCTGAGCTAACTTAATTTTTTCACTAAAACTAAAATTCTCCTCCCTACCTTCCCCATTTTCCCGATCTTCCCTAGCTTCTGACTTCTGTAGAGACGTTCCATGGAACGTCTCTACTTCTGCCTTCTGCCCTCTGCCTTCTGCCTTCTCTCTACACCAACCCTGCCACATACTACGATAAGCAGATTCGATCGACTGCGCGATCGCTTTTCCATCAGTAAGAGGGGATGATTCTATCTGAAAACGAAGACTTGTCCTTATTTCAGCAATTTTAGTTAAATTATTAGCAAAATTGACAGCTTTATTAATATATTCTTCGGCAGAATTAGCAATAAAATCATTTAATCCTACAGAAGATAGTAAACTTACCCCTACCCTAGAAACATGACTTTTTCCTGCCAGGGTAATAACTGGTACACCCATCCACATCGCTTCGCAGGTAGTAGTTGTACCGTGATAGGGATAGGTATCTAGGGCAATATCTACCTCATAGTAAAGACTAAGGTGGCTATGAGTTCCCTGAATCCAGCCCCTTAAATCTAATCTGTGACGTTCAATTCCTGCTGATGCAAACAGTTGATAAATTCGTTCCGCAGTACCACTATCTTGTAAAGCCTTGTATTTAAGCAATAAACGACTTTGAGGCACTTTATGCAGAATTTTTGCCCAATAACTAATAATTTCAGTGCTTATTTTGGAGAGATTGTTAAAACTACCAAAAGTAATATACCCTTTCATTTGAGCAGGTAAAGCATTCATCTCTGGGGTATCTGATGGTGCTTGGTAGCATAAAAATCCTTGAGGTAAACGGTATAACTCTTCGGTATGTAAATGCTCTGTTGTTCCTTCTGGATCGGCGTAAAAATCGGTAAAGCGATAATCGATCGCCTTCAAACCAGTAGTATTAGGATAGCCCAAATAAGTAACTTGAATGGGTGCTGGTTTATAAGCAAAAATTACTAGCCGATTATTAGAGGTATGTCCCCCCAGATCGACTAAAATATCAATGCCATCTTGACGAATTAATTGAGCAACTTGCTCATCATTTAAGTCATAGATAGATCGCCAGCGATCGCTAAAACTCTGTAATCTAGCTGTTGTATTATCAGACTTTTCGTTATTGGCATAACAAGTAATCGAAAATTTTTGGCGAGCGCAATTTGCTAGTAGCGATTCCAAGAAATAGCTAACGGAATGAGCTTTAAAATCTGTTGAGATGTAGCCAATTTTTAGTTTGCGATCGGGATTAGGTTCGTTTTGATGGCTTTTAATCTTGTTACTAATTAAAGCTTCATACTTTTCCCCCCAGGCTAGATGCTTCTGGTATATATATTCTGGAGAAAATTCACCACTGTAATGAAGTGCAAAAAGTAAGTTGTGTTCGCTGCGAGTCTGGGCTGCTTGTCGATAACATTCTAAAGCTAAATATACATCCCCACTAGCCAAATAAGTATTACCTAAATTATTATGAACATCTTGATGATTAGGCTCAATGGCTAGAGCTTGTTGATAAGCTGCGATCGCTTTGGTTAATTCATCCTGACTTTTGTAAACATTACCCAAATTGTAATGAGCCGTAGCAAAATTAGGTTCAATTTCGATCGCTTGCTGAAAATATTGTTCTGCTTCTGCTAACCTATCTAACTCTTTATGTAATTGACCTAAATTATTATAAGCATCGGCATAATCTGGGGATAATTCAATTACTTTATTTAATATTTTTACTGCTGCTAATCTTTTTTTCTGTTTGATACAAATAATTGCTAATCCATTTAAAGCGGAAGCATTTTTTGTCGATAATGCTAGTATCTTTTCTAAAGAATTATCCCGATCGATATCATCTAGATTATTTTCTAGTTTTAATGCTTGTAAATAACTCTCCCAAGCCAATGATAATTCATCTTTAGTTAAATAAGTATTGCCTAAATTGTTATAAACATCAAGATAGTCAGGCTGAATTTTAAGAGATTGTTGAAAAGAAGCGATCGCCCTATCTATATCATCTTTCCTCTTATAAACATTACCCAAATTATAATGAGACGTTGCATAGTTTGGATTTAGTCTAAGTGCTGCTTGTAGATAAAATTCCGCTTTGGCTAAATCACCTAAATCTTGATATAGCTGACCTAAATTATTATAAGTTAAATAATCTGGGGATATTTCAATTGCTCGATCGAAAGCATTTATAGCTAACTCTGGTTTACCCTGATAAATATATAAAATCCCTAAATTACTCAAAACTGATGTATTTTCAGGCTGAACTAAAATTAGTTGTTCATAAGCATAAATTGCTTGCTCAAATTCTCTTTGCTTACAATAAATATTACCTAATAAATACCAAATATCTATGTTATTTGGCTCTACTTGTTGAATCGATTCTAAACAAGCAATAGCTTCGTCCAATTTACCATTCTGATAATAAACCTGAGCTAACTTAATTTCTTCACTAAAACCAGTAAAATTTTTTCCTGCTGCTTCTGAATTCTGAATTCTGAATTCTGCCTTCTCTCTGCACCAATCCTGCCACATTTGCCGATAAGCCAACTCGATCGATTGTGCGATCGCGTTTCCATCAGTTAAAGGAGATAATTCTAGCCGAGAACGAATATTTTCGCTTAATTGAGCTAATTTATCGTGATTATTAGCCAAATATACTGCTTTACTTATATATTCCTCAGAAGATTCAGCAATAAACTCATTTAAACCCACAGAAGATAGCAAACTCACTCCAACTCTAGAAACATGAGTTTTTCCCGCCAGGGTAATAATGGGTACACCCATCCACATCGCTTCGCAGGTAGTAGTTGTACCGTGATAGGGATAGGTATCTAGGGCAATATCCACTTCATTATAGGTAGCAAGATGATCGTTAGCATCTTTAACCCAACCTCTTAAATCTAGTCGGTTTGATTCTATTCCTGCTTGGGAAAACAAATTGTAAATACGATCGCAGGTATCAGTATCGCTTAAAGCACCATATTTTAGTAATAATCTGCTGTTAGGTACTGCTTGAAGTATTGTTGCCCAATAACTAATAACTTCATCGCTAACTTTAGCAATATTATTAAAACTACCAAACGTAATATAGCCATTAGTAATAACTGGTGGAGGTTCAACTTTAGGTGCGCTTGCTGATGGTTGATAACATAAAAAACTGTTTGGCAAACGGATTAATTTTTCTGAGTGTAAATGTTCCGTCTCTCCTTGTGGATCGGCATAATTATCAGTAAAACGATAATCAATAGTTCCTAAACCAGTGGTATTAGGATAACCCAAATAAGTAACTTGAATTGGTGCAGGTTTTTTGGCAAATAATAACAGGCGATTATCTCCAGTATGTCCAGATAAATCTACCAAAATATCAATTTCATCTTGACGAATTAATTGATAAGCTTGTTCGTCATCTAAGTGATAAATTTCTCGCCAATGATCGACAACCTGCTTCAATTTATCTGTAACTGCATCAGTTTTAAAACTATTGGTATAGCAAAAAATCTCATAATTATCATGATTATGATTTGCTAGCAAAGGTTGTAAAAAATAGGTGACAGGATGACAAAAAAAGTCTCCAGAAACATAACCAATACGCAGTTTTTTATCTAGCTTAGGTTTATTTGCTTGAGGAAAATTTGTTGGAGTGATTTGAGGACAATGCAGTTTATACCACTCTTGATGGCGATCGAAAATATGCTTGGGCGAATACTCACTACTGTAGTGCAGAAATAAGAGTAAATCTTGATGGGCTAAATGATAATCTGGTTTGAGTTTTAAGCTTTTTTGATAAAAATCAATAGCCTGAGTAAAATCGCCTCTTTTTTTATAAGCATTAGCAATTTGATGATAATAAACAGAAGCATTATTAGGCTGTAATCGATTTGCTTGCTGATAACAGTCGATCGCTTGAGCTAAATCATCTCTTAAATAATAGGCAATACCCAAATTATTATAGGCATCAGCACAATTTGGTTGTATGTTTATTTCTTGTTGATAACATTCAATTGCTAAAGATATTTCTTTTTTTGCTAAATAAGCATTACCCAGATTATTGTAAGCTTTGTTATAGTTTGGCTGGATTTTAATAGTTTGTTGAAAAGCTGCGATAGCTAAATCAAGCTGATATGTACTTTTATAAAGATTACCGAGGTTATAATGAGCAATAGCCAAATTGGGCTGACATTTAATCGCTTGCTGAAGATGTTTTTCGGCTGCTGCTAATTGTTTTTGTTCTAGATACAATTGTCCCAGATTATTATGGGCATCTCCACAGTTTGGTTGTAAATGAATAGCTTGTTCAAAAACTGCGATCGCTCGATCTAGTTGTTTCTGCTCAACATATAAAACACCTAAGTTACTCCAGGCATCCGCATTATTAGGCTGTAATTTAACAATTTGCTCGTAAGCTGCGATCGCGTCTGTAATATTACCCTGCTGATAATAAACATTACCTAGCATCTTCCAAGCATCGGTATGCTCGTCTTGGCTAGCTAGTAGTTGCCTAAAACTAGTTTCTGCTTTGGTAAAGTCTCCAGACTGAAAGTAACTAAAGCCTTTTTGATAAAGATTCTTAGCTTTATTGCGATCGCTTTTTCTTACTAAGGTAGATTGTCGCTTCCCAAATCCTTTCGCCATTGTCTCAAGCAGAATTTTTGCTCCGCCATTCTAACCGCAGCGATCGATTTAGCCAACACCTCTACAACTCAAAAGCAGATTAAAGGTAGTCTCTTAACGTTACTTGATATTTCTTATCCTCAAGAAGATTTACTTCATATATTTTCAGTATAATTATTCAAGATTACGTGCAACACTGCTTGAATATTTCGTGAAGATCTAGTGAAAACACAAATACTAATTCTAATTAAGAATTAATCTATTTAAATAAGCTACTAAAATTTTTTTTATTTTTTATTTTAATAATTATTTAAGAATTGCCAGTTTGATGAATATTAATCAATCAGAATCAGCTAATCATTTGACCTCTAAAAGCATGAAGAAACTCTCCCATAATCACTTTAAATTATTGATACCTTCTCTATTGGTCGCTAGTTTAGCTGGCTATTTTAGCTGGAGAGAAATCCAATTTAATACTATAAAAAAATCGGTTCACAATTGTATCGAAGCCCAAAACAATTGTGCTGACAATCGCTCTTCTTTAGAAAAATTAGTCAAAGCGAAGAAAAGCTTAAAGTTATTCAATCTCGAAAAGGCTCATCTCGAAGATGCTCATCTAGAAAATGCCAATCTCCAGAGTGCTAACCTGGAAAATGCCCATTTAGAACATGCTCATCTGGAAAATGTTCATCTCAAAAATGCTAATCTTTCCATGGCTCAGATGGACGGCACTCATCTGGAAAATGCTGACCTAGAAAATACTAATCTCTCTCATGCTAATTTAGAACACGCTAACCTTTATCGTGCCAACCTCCAAGGTGCTTATATTGTTCACGATAAACTTCAAGGTGCTGACCTAGATCATGCTAACCTCGAAGGTACAAGATTTTATGATGCTGACTTTGAAAATGCCTATTTTCATCTTGCTAACCTTTCCCATACGTATTTCTATCGGGCTAATTTTAAGCATACTAACCTCTATCGTGCTAATCTTCACAATTCACATTTAATTGAAGCTCAAAATCTTACCCCCACCCAGATAAAATCTGCTTGCAACTGGGATACAGCTATTTACAAAGGGGTTTGGTCTTCTGAGCACTCTAAATGGATACCAGATAAACAAGCTAATCAACAATTTATCCAGCAACTCAAGCAAGATAGAGACTCCGATCCTGAAAGCGATGTTAACTGTAGTGAGTGGGAGTAGTCCTTTAATTGTGACATGATGGGTTGAAATTGAGACAAGGGAGACAAGGAGGATAAGGGGGACAAAAAAGAAAAGGAGGACAAGGGGGATGAGAAATACAAGGGAGATAATCTTAGCTGTTAGATAGAATCAGATCAGATTTAACAGTTGAAAATTTAACCATGGTGCGTCTAAAATCTTGGCAATGGGTAGTTTTAGCAACACCGATCGCGTCTATTATTATCTTCTTTTTAATCGCTGCGGGAACACAAATTCATCAGTGGGGAATTAATTGGATTTGGGGAGTATTTATCTTTGTTTTTGTGGGTTGGCGTTGGTTATTGGCAAAGTGGACGAAAACAAGAATTGCCCAAATAGAAGCTACCATCGATGAAATTACCGATGAACTAGAATCTGCGGATAACCAGATTGAATTTTCTCCAGATGAAGCAGGAAAACAAGTAGAAACTGCTTTACAAAATATTTTACAAACATCCCAAAACGATCCGATTATTTGGGAGGATTGGCAAACTTTTTGGCAGAGGTGTCAAGAATTAGTAGTAGAAGTAGCTCATGCTTACCATCCCGAAGTTAAACGCCCTTTACTAAATATCTATATTCCTCAAGCTTATGGGTTAATTCGCGGTACTGTAGATGATACAGATCGTTGGATGAATAAACTATCTCCAGTCCTCAATCAAGTTAGCATTGGGCAAGCCTATGAAGCCTATGAAGTTTATCAAAAACTAGAACCATCTGCTCGTAAATTATTTAAAGTTTGGAATTGGGCGCAGTGGGTAATCAATCCTGCTGTGGCGATCGCGAAAACAACCAGTCAAAGTTATACAAATCAAGCAAATCAACAACTAATAGCTAATTTAAACCAACTGTTTCGGGAAGCAGCTTTAAGAAATTTATGCAGCCAAGCGATTGCACTTTACAGTGGTGATACTCTACCACCATCTTTTACTACTACAGAAACCTTACCTGAAGCTAAAACTCAAACCATCAGAGATATAATTACTCAGGCAGAATCTATAGAAAAAGTTGCTCAAAAACCCGTTAGTATTCTTTTGGTGGGGCGCACTGGGGCAGGAAAAAGTAGTTTAATTAATACTCTCTTTCGTCAAGACTTAGCAGAGGTCGATGTTTTACCCAGTACAGATCGTATCCAAAAATATCAATATGCAACAGGAGAAGAGCAACTTACTCTTTGGGATACTCCTGGTTATGAACAAGTTAATCGCTCAGATTTCCGTGAATTAGTCTTAGATTATGCAGCTAATGCAGATTTACTTTTACTGGTAACTCCTGCCCTCGATCCTGCTTTACAGATGGATGTGGACTTTCTGAAGGATATTACTGCAGAAATTGAAGATTTACCCACTATTGCTATTGTTACTCAAGTCGATCGCTTGCGTCCTATTCGTGAATGGAATCCTCCTTACGATTGGCAAAATGGGGAAAAACCGAAAGAAAAATCCATCAGAGAAGCAACTTTGTATCGGGCTGAATCCTTGGGCGATTATTGCAATTTAATCTTACCTTTAGTAACAGAAGATAGTAAAAGCGAGCGCACTGCTTGGGGAATAGAATCTTTATCTACCGCCTTGTTAGATAATCTTGAGGGTGCTAAACAGTACAGATTAGCAAGGTTTTTACGCGATCGAGAAACTCGTATCGTTGCTGCGACAAAAATTATCGATCGCTACACTTTCCAAATGACAACTACTCAAGGAGTAACAGCTTTACTCAAAAGTCCTATACTGCAATTTCTCTCAACCATAGCTACAGGTAATGCTGCTTTAGCCTATGCCCTAGCTGAACAAATTCCTGTAGAACAATTGCCTATCGTTATTGGTAAACTACAGATGGCATACGATTTATTTATGTTATTAAGCGAAGATCCTAATCTACGTAACTTTGATTTATTATCTTTGTGGTCTTTATTGCTTAATAACGATAGCGATATTCCCATCGATCGTAACGCCTGGGCATTTGGTAATACTTTAGTAGAATACTGGACTCAAAATTTGTCAGTAAAGCAACTACAAAAACGATTTGAATCTTATTTACAACAAGAAGAATAATTGTTCTATCTTGTCTAAATTCTGGATTTATCTAATCTACATCAATTTTTTGCTTAAAGATAGCGAAAATATCTTCAATATCAGTAATTTTTCTGTAGAATTTTTTCGATAATAATAGTAACTTTTATAACTAGTAAATTGAGTTAAGTAGAATCACTGTCACATCTTTCCCAAACAAAAAACAAAGTATCTTATGAAAGTAGAAAAACTAAATTCTTTGACTCCCAGTGGAGCAGGCTTTGCTTGTCTAGTTACAGTAGGTTTGCTGCTAGCTGGAGTTAAACCAGCACAAGCTCAATTTAGATCTTCTCGGGTTGATAGTAATGTTACAGATCAAGGCAACGGTGAGTTTTTATATGAGTTTGAAGTTTTTAATACCTCTGGTTTTGGATATGGATACGGTGAAGGTGATGAGATTATTGTTGATTGGGAATTACCCATCTTTAGTCTCGATGATCTAGATGTAGATTCAATTACCAGTCCACAAGATTGGACTTTTGAAATTGTTGAGCGTGATGGAACAATTGCTTATTCTCCAGACACTAGTCTGATTGGAACTGACAGTCTGTTTTTTAATAATCCTGCTGGTCCTTATGGACAATATGAATGGGATTATATTGCTGCCGATGATCCGCTCCTAATCGCAGAGCCTGACTTGTATGGTCCTAATCCAGAAGTATTTGAAACACCACCGTTTATTATACATTGGTATACTCTCAGTGCAGATGATGAGGAAATAGGTTTTTTTCCTATCAACCCGATATTTGCACAGGATTCCTTAGATGGTTTTGGTTTCGAGTCTGAGTTTACTTCTATCAACGCTCCCTACTTGTCTAGTTGGTTCTTTTTACCTCCAGTCGGTGGAGATCCTCCAATTCCAGGGGGCGCAGGCTTTGGTACTCCTAATAGTCCTGCTCGACAACAAGCTCAATCAATAACAACACCTGTCCCAGAACCTGGTTCCGTTCTGGGTCTTTTAGTTGTGGGGACTGGTATAGTAGCCTCTAGATTGAAAAAAAAGACCAGAAAACGGCTTAATAATTTCCCTATCGTTTTTTAACTCAATAGAATAAACATTTCACGTCTTATCTTGTTAGATAGGACGTGAAAAACAAATTAATTTTTTTTTCGTAAAGAAAATCTGCCCACAATCTGTACATCAATTTCAAACTGTTCAGATAGTCCACGACGTTGAAGAGCTTGAGCGATCGCATTACGAGAACAAAATATTTGCTCTAGCCTTTGTTCGTTAGAAATATTTTCAGGATGATTACGGTAGTAGTAAAGGGGTTTATTTAGATGGTATACTTCCGTAACTTCTGAAAGTCTTAGACATAAATCATAGTCTTCGGCATATTTGAATGATTCATAAATTCCACCAGCTTCCTCAAAACTTGAGCGACGGAACAAGCGAAAGTGAAAGATCATAAAATCAATCAAAAGTCGATCTTTAGAATATGGAATTTGACAACGTTTACCTTTCCCCTTAATTTTACCCAGAGCATCAATAACCATATAATCAGTGTAAACAAGACCTATATTTGAATTACTATCTAAAACAGAAGCCGTTTCTTCTAGAGCCGTGGGTGCCAGGGCATCATCACTATCTATCCAGCCAAGATAAGTTCCAGTTGTTTTCTCTGTTGCAGCTTTTAATGCTTTTGATCTACCAAGATGTTTAGCAGCTATAAACTGGATTCGGGAATCGTCTTGGCTATATTCACTGGCAATTTCTACAGAACGATCCGTAGAACCATCGTCCCAAATTATGAGTTCCCAATCTTCTCTAGTCTGTGCCAGAACACTATCAATCGCCATCTTAAGATAGCGTTCTCTATTATAAACAGTCATGATAAGAGAAATTTTTGCTGTCATGAAAAACTCCATAATTATCGCTGATATACATAAATCTATTTTTATTGGTTTTGGGAGTTTTAGATTGATTTAGTTGTCTCAACTTTAATTAGAAATAGAAACATCATACTCGATCGAGCTTATCATAACAAAACTATAAATAAATACAAATATTATTACTTGTCTTATAATATCTAAACACGCTTCAATTAAAAACTTGCAGTTTTATCTTTTCTTAGGCTAAAACTGATCGTTGTCACACCAATAATAGTTAACTGCATCGGGTTAACTATTGAGTTTGTATGGCTGTTAAAAAGCAGAATTTTTGTATTTTTTCTACCTAAGAAAAAAATCTTTACAACAGATTAGTTGTAGGGAATATTATGGCTTCGTCTCTACAAAATTAGATTTTATCTAGTATTGCTAAATTGATTTAAAATCCACCTAATGAAACACAATAAAATTTTATTGTCTTTAAGCGCAGCAATTCTCGCTCTCACAACTCAATCTTGTAGCTTGAATAACACAACAGTCAATCAAGAAAAAATAACTAATAGAGAAAATATTTTAGTTAGTAATAGTAAGCGATCGCCCCAGAATCTTCAAAATAGTTTGGCAGATTTCAAGTCAGTTAAGTCAGAAAAATTAACTAATACTGCTAGATTATTAGCAGGAATGAACTTTAAACAGGAGAGTAAACTAAGTAAATTAAAACACGATCCTAATTGGTTAGAGCATCATCGTTTTTTTGCTTATAGTTGGTCAAAAATAGAAACTCAACAGTTGGCTCAAGTTAGGCGATGGACTAAAGATAATTTATCTGAAATAAATTCTAATCATCCTTCTATTTTTTATCCTTTTAGTGGTGCAGATTTTTTGTATGTCTATTCTTTCTTTCCTCAAGCTAAAGAATATATATTAGTTGACTCAGAACCTATTGGAACTATTGCCGATTTGTATAGTCTTTCTTCTTTAGAGATTAAAAATCAACTACAGGAAGTCAGAGACTCTCTTTATCCTTTACTCGAATTTAGTGTTTCAAGTATTAATAAACAGAAAATACACTCTCAAAAACAGGAAGTTTTACCTATTCTGTATGTTTTTTTGGCAAGGACTAATAATCGTATTTTAGATGTAGAATATGTCAGTATAGATCGAGAAGCAAATATACAGCCAATTAGAGAAGGTTTGATTCCAGGGGTAAAAATAAAGTTTGTTCCTAAAGAAGAAACAGAACCACGTACCTTATATTATTTTTCTGCTGATTTATCTAATCAAGGAATACAAGCACATCCCGAACTAACTAAATTTATAAGTAAATCAGATAAGTCAGTTACCTATCTTAATACAGCTTCTTATTTGATGCATTATACTGAATTTACTCAGATTAGAGAGTCAATTTTAACTAATAGTAATTATCTCTTGCAAGATGACTCTGGTATGCCCTTAAAATTTTTTAGTCAGAATCAATGGGATTTAAAATTTTATGGTAAATATACTAATCCTATTGCTTTATTTAGTAATCATTATCAACCAGATTTAAGACGGGTTTATAATTTGGATGAAGAGATTGAACCACTTAATTTTGCTATTGGCTATAAATTTAGTATAAACGAGTCTAATTTGATGTTAGCTAAAATTAAAAAAGCTAACTAGGAAATAAATTAAGTAGACTTTAAGTAGAAGTATTGTGAGGTGATTTATGAAACTTTCTTGGTTTCGCTCTCAATTCAGGCTCAAAGTCTGCCTTAGCCTATTGTTAGCATTGCTAGTTAGTTTAGGCATACAGGTAAATAAGTCTAACGAGGTGTTGGCGCAAAGTAGTACAGACACTTTTAATAGAGCGGAAACTCTCAACTTGAAACGGGAAATTCGACAACTAGAAGCAGAAATACGCCGTTTGAATCAATTGAATATGCGTTCTAATTCTCTATCTCCTACACCTCGATCGAATTTGGCTAATCCATCCATGGTCAATAATCAACCAGTAGGAAGTAGCGATCCTATGTTTCAACGTCTGGCTAATTTGTTAGTTGAACTGAAAGAAGATGTGAAGAAGTTAGATGAACGAATGACCAAAATAGAACAACAGCTAAATACACTTTCTCCTCAGTAGGTTGTATTTTATATTATTATGGCTAGCTATACCCTTAATCTCAAACCGCTTGTCGATCCTATAACTATTGAACACTTTGAACAATTATGTCAATCAAATCCAGAGCTAAAGTTAGAAACTAATTACAAAGGAGAATTAATTGTTATGTCTCCTACTGGATATGAAACAGGCAAAAATAATGCCGATTTAATTATGCAATTCGGTATTTGGAATCGAAAATATAAATTAGGCGTTGTTTGTGATTCTTCTACAGGTTTTATTTTACCTAACAAGGCTATTCGCTCTCCTGATGTAAGTTGGATTGCGAAAGAAAGAGTTGCCAATTTAACTAAAAAAGAAAAAGCCAAATTTCTGAACTTAGTTCCCGACTTTGTCTTAGAGTTAATGTCTCCTTCTGACAAGATTGAAGATGTCCAAAATAAAATGCAAGAGTATTTAGATAATGGAGCTAAATTAGGTTGGCTAATTAATCCTCAACAACAGCAAGTAGAAATTTATCGACCAGGAAAACAAACAGAAGTATTGAATAAGCCTAGTTATCTATCAGGAGAAAATTTATTACCTCAGTTGATAATAGAATTAGATTTTGTCTGGGAATCCGATTAAATATTGCCTGAATTTTCTGCTTAATAATCTACTTATTCAATCTGCAAACTACGCAATCTATTCAATGCAGCAGCTAATTCAAAACGACGAAATAAAGCTAAATCTCCTTGAATAAAATTAGTAACTACATCCAATCTTTCTTGATTAATATCATTCATTACTCGATCGAGAATTTCGCTAATAGTTTGTCGGGAATTCATGTAATTTTCCTTAGCATAAACAATAGCTAAAGCGATCGATCTTAATTGTCCCGCATCGACTATTTGTTCTACCGCAGCTAAATCAATATCTTCTGTGCCGAAAGCAATTTCATCCACATCACGGACTTTTAATTTTACCTCTCGCTTGCCTCGACTGGGGTTAATACTGTATGCTACAGGTATTCTGGACCTGATCTGACCAAAATTCACCCCTCCTTCAGAATCACGGTTAGTAATGTATTGTTGTGCGATCGCTTTAGCTGCTTCCGTCACATCTTGGGGTCTAAAATTTTCCATGGCAATAACTGTATCCGCCACATCGAAATAATCTCCACTCCCTCCCATAACTAAGACAGTAGAAATATGATAGTCAGTATAAAGTTGGCGTACTTTATCGATAAAGGGGGTAATCGGCTCTTTATCCTTACTAATTAACTGCTGCATCCGTCGATCGCGAATCATAAAATTAGTTGCTGCCGTATCTTCATCGATTAAGAGCAATTCTGTCCCCGCCTCGATCGCCTCAATAATATTAGCTGCTTGAGAAGTACTCCCACTGGCATTAGTAGTAGAAAAATTAGTAGTAGAACGTCCTTGAGGCAATTGATTGATGAAGGGAGAAATATCTACCCCTGCAATACTCCGTCCATCCTCAGCGCGAATTTTTACTGCTGTTGGGTTTGTTACCACAAATTCTCTACCATCCCCAGGAATTTGATTATATACTCCCAGTTCGATCGCTTTAAGTAAAGTAGATTTGCCATGATAACCACCACCTACGATTAGAGTAATTCCTGTGGGAATACCCATCCCTTTGATTAAGCCACGATTAGGACAATTAAACTCTACTTCTAAAGATGGTGGCGACTGAAAGGGAATAGCTTCATCTAGGAGGGGGCGAAAATCCACCCCACTCCGACGAGGAAGAATAGAATCATTAGCCACAAAAGCAATTAATCCTTTAGTCGGTAACTGTTGGCGTAACCAGTCTGCATCTTCGATGGTTTCTACTTGCTGTTGAATTGCTTGAGGATTTAAAGATTGATACAAAAGTGATTCACTGACAAGATCGGGAATATCTTCATATAACATTTCTACTGCTTGACGACCTAATATTCTTCTACCTCTAGCGGGAAGTCCCACCACAAAACGAACTTCTAAATAATCATCATTAATAAAAACAGTATTACGTTCTAAAACCTCTTGTCCGTAGCGAGTAATAGCAATTAGTCCACTTTTCCCAGTACCACGATGAGAACTAATTTTATTAGCAACGCGATCGAACTGACGAGTAAGATAATCTCTTAGTGCTACTTCTCGACTCTTAGACTGATATAGTTGCCTAGGAAAACCTGCTACAGATTGAGGTATTTTAACTCTTAATTGACTCGGCGCAGCAAAAGGATCGCCCTGTACATAATCAATAACTAAAGTGAAATCGGCAAATTGATAGCTTCCCTTAATATCTTTATAGGCCTTGTAACTAGCACCATCTAGTTTAAGTAAAGTAGATTTTAGATTATGGCGATCGAGCATTATTATACTAAATCCCGTTCGTATAAGTTATTGATCGGTTATGTAAGTCAGAAGTCAGAAGTCAGAAGTCAGAAGTCAAAAGTCAAAAGTCAGAAGGGTTTGAAAAATAACATCCAAAAATTAAAACAAACTTTTATCAATCGGATTTGGTATTAGAGAATATTTACAAAGTTATTGACTATAAATCGCTGAAATAAATACTTTTCATTCTTTGACAATATTCACATAAATTTTCGTAATTGCGAGCAAAAATATTGAGAGGCGATTCAATGGGTACATCAATTAAATTAGCAAAAAAAGAATAAACTACTGCATCAAAAGACTATATTTTAATTGGACAGTCAGGCACTTGATAGTTTAAATACTATAAATTCTGACATTGATACCCTTGATAATTGTATCTTTTTCATGATTCATGCCTAACTTTTCCGCAACACGAATAGAACGAAAATTGTCAGGTTCAATTATACAAATTAGTTTATCTATCTTTAACTCATTTCGTGCATAATCTCGCACTGCTATTGCTGCCTCTGTTCCTAAACCTTGTCCCCAATATGCTCTAGCTAGACGATAACCGATTTCAATCTCTTTCCCAGTTGCAAAATCCCAAGCTAACAAGCCACAATAACCGATTAATTCTTGATTTGCCTTATGAATTATTGCATAAAGACCAAAATTATCTTTTTGATAATACGAAAGCATCTGATTAATGAATTCTCTAGTTTGCGCTCGCGTTTTGACTCCACTAATTGAATAGTACATCACTTCAGGATCGGCAAAAATTGGAGTCAAAGCATTTAGATCATTGGGTGTGAAATATCTTAAATTTAATCTTAGTGTTTCTATATTAAATAATAGATTCATTTTCTATCTGCGTTAAATACTCTTTTCCTAGTTTAAAAATAAGTTTGCTTATTCAAAGCTAATTTTTCCTGCTTTGATAGTAAGAATTTGCGAGTCTTTAATCCATTGGTCGTGAAAAGAGCCAATATGGGTAGTAGTAATTATAGTTTGAAAGCGATCGCCGATCGCATCTAGTAGTTGATTTTGACGATGGGGATCTAATTCGGCTAAAACATCATCTAATAACAGTAAAGGAGGTTCACCTACTACCTCTTCAATTAATTTTAGTTCAGCTAATTTTAAAGCTAATACTAGAGTGCGTTGTTGTCCTTGAGAACCATAATAACGAGCAGGAGTTTGATTAATAGTAAAGGTAATCTCATCTCTATGAGGTCCAACTACAGTTTTCCCCTGATGTTGTTCTGCTATGCGTCGTTGTTCAATTTTAGCTAAAAAGGCTTGTTGTACTTTTTCTGGCTGATTTTCTGCCCACTCTACATTAGGAGCATAAGTTATGGCTAAGATTTCTGTTTTACCACTAATGCGATCGTGCCAAGCTTGAGCAATCGGCGCAATTCTCTCTATTACTCTAGCGCGTCTTCTCGTCACTCTAGAACCGGTGGCAGCTAATTGTTCATCCCAGAGGTGGAGTTGGGCTAAATCTTCTTGGTTTACACTTAACTGTTTTTCCTCTTGTTGCTGACGAATGGATTTTAGTAAAGCATTACGCTGACGCAAAACCTGATTATACTGCTGTAACATATAAGCATAAACTGGTTCTAACTGAATTAATAATCCATCAATCCAACTACGACGGGATTCTGGCGCACCTCTTACTAAGTCTAGATCCAGACTAGAAAATTGCACCGCGTTGAGTATGCCTAAGAAATCTACTTGACGACGGAGAATTTCTTTATTAAGTGCAGCAGTACGCCTACCTTGTTTACGCAGGGTTAAAGTTAGTTCTGCTGTTCCGTAGGCTCTTTCTACAGTAGCTTCAATTTGACCAGTATTACTGCCGTCTAAAACTAATTCTCGATCGCGAATAGCACGATGGCTTTTGAGAGTAGCCAGTAACTCCACTGCCTCTAAAAGATTAGACTTTCCTTGAGCATTATTCCCAACAACAATAGTTTTTGGAGATACAAACTTTACCTGCTGTTCAACGTAGTTACGAAATGACTGCAAGTGCAGGTTTTTTAGATACATCTAGGGTAGTTCTGAAAAGGAACGGATGAACACAGAGGTAAAGTGATGCCAGGATTTTATCACAAATGTTTCGGTTTCTACTCCATAAATAAGAGGAAAATACACCAATGGATAGATTGATCGACCAGACAAGCATTTGTTACATTTATTTACATAAAGAAACAAACGTATAAACGAAAGGAATTAACAAACATGGTTATTTTATTTTGTGTTTTAACTATTGGTTGGGTTGCTGCTGCTATCATCGGTACTCAGGCTTATTTTAGAGGTGAACAAACTAAGCCGATTCATGAGCGTAATCTTAGATCCGACTCTTTCGATCTACTAGCCAGATTATTCACAGGTAAAGAAACAGATCATGCTAATCGAGTTCCCGCTTTTGGATTAGATACCTACACTAGCCAAAATCTTCCTAAAGCTTAAGTTAATTAGCTATAAGCTTTTAATCGAGCAGAGATATAAACAACACACAACCCTAAAAGCTAGATAACGATTTTGTAACCGCAACCCAGCTTTCAGGGTTGTCATTTTTTGAGGTATTACTTTTTAATTTTTGAGTAGCTGGCTCAGAGCGATCGCTACTTGAAAGCAAGGTAATACTACTTACTTTCTATTCCGCAGTAGCTAATTCTGTGCTGCCACGAACACGACGACGAGTAAGAGTGTTAAATAACATTTGACCGACCGCTTTGATCAAATTACCCTCTAACTCTTGGAATAGCTTCATATTCATGCCAAAAGCAGCATTAGCTTCATCAACTATTCTTTCAGCAGTTGCCATGTCTATCTGTAGTTCATCTAAAGACTGACGATATTTGTTTTTAAAAGCCTTCTCATCAGAAATATCTGGAAACTCGTAGAAAGCTGTACCTGCACCATCATTGAGATTCATTGCTCTTTGCGCAATTTTCTTCAGGATTTGTCCTCCTGATAAATCTCCTAAGTAGCGAGTGTAAGAATGAGCTACTAAAAGCTCTGGAGCGGAATTAGCTACTTCTCTAATCCGTTCTACATAAGCTTCTCCTGCTGGTGAGATCGCAATTTCTTCACGCCAGTTAGAACCATAGTAGAAGCGTAAATCTTCTTCTAAACTTTGTTTCCGATTTAACAGAGGGAAATAAATTTTGCCTGCAACTGGGTGATCCTGCAATTTACCCATTTCCTCTTCCATTGCCGAATAGACAAAGTAGAGATTCATTACTAACTTACGATAGGATGCCTTTTCGACTACTCCTTTCAGAAAACACTTTACAAAACCAACGTTTTCCGCCATAGAATGGGACTTTTTTGTCCCCTCGCGTAACATAGCAGCTAAATTTACACTCATGCTAACTTTCCTGATTCTAAAGTTTAACTATCGATGTATTAATCGTTACAAAAAATTGTAAATCTGTCTAATTTGCCAGATTAAACTGATTTAATGGAAGTTTTTATTAAGAATTTTTACATAAATAGCTGAAAGCTCTGTCACAGCAATAAAAAGAGCAATTTGAAAGTTTCTATTATTGCCATTGATTTATATTAAGTTTAGTATAGTTTGAACTCACACTAATTAACATTTTGTAGTGTTCAATTCATCAAACTAAATTGAAAAGTTAAGAATCAGAATTTGAAGATGAAGTTTTCGCTTAATAATATGAAGTGTTTCAATAATGATTAAGTTATTACTATTGATCATAAGATATGATAATAAAACTTCACTGTACGTAAAAATTCTTACTTTAATTTACCGTATGGGTAAAAATTTCTTCTTGTCAATGAGAAATATCTAATTGGTTACAAATCTATAAGCATTATTGCTTATAATCAGTACAGGAATTCCTGTATAACTGATATTTATTAGTTTACATATTACAAAATAAAATAATCATACCTATATAGTCATGCCTCGAATACTTGTAATTGACGATGATCCCGCAATCTCTGAACTAGTCTCTATTAACCTGGAAATGGCTGGCTATGATGTCAATCAGGCAGAAGATGGTATAAAAGGTCAAGCTCTAGCCGTACAATTACAACCAGACTTAATCATGCTAGACCTGATGCTTCCTAAAGTCGATGGCTTTACGGTTTGTCAGCGATTACGTCGTGACGATCGAACTTCGGATATCCCTGTATTGATGTTAACCGCTCTCGGTCAAACACAAGACAAAGTAGAAGGATTTAATGCAGGTGCAGATGATTACCTAACTAAACCCTTTGAAGTAGAAGAAATGTTGGCTAGAGTTAGAGCCTTGCTTCGTCGTACCGATCGCATTCCGCAAGCAGCCAAGCATTCAGAAATTCTCAATTATGGACCTTTGACCTTAATTCCCGAAAGATTTGAGGCAATTTGGTTTGAGAGAACAGTTAAATTAACTCATTTAGAATTTGAGCTACTCCACTGTTTATTACAGCGTCATGGACAAACTGTTGCTCCTAGTGAAATTCTCAAAGAAGTATGGGGCTACGATCCCGATGATGATATCGAAACAATTCGGGTACATATCCGCCATCTGAGAACTAAATTAGAGCCAGATCCCCGTCATCCCCGCTATATCAAAACAGTATATGGTGCGGGTTACTGCCTAGAATTACCTAGTGGTGAGGAGATCGGCTTTGATATAGAAAAAGCAGCAGTTTGATATTAGTTCAGATTTAAAGTAGATAAAATAAAATTTTTGTTGAGCAATCGCTTTTTTTCCCTATTAATCATCAGGAATCAAAAGATAACGATCTGCTCAATCTTTTTTGCCAGCCAACAGCTATGAATTTAAAAGTTGACATCAAGGGACAAGGATTTCCCATTCTCTGTTTACATGGGCATCCTGGCTCTAGTCAAACCATGTCTGTATTCACTGACTATTTACAACCAAAATATCGAACTATTGCTCCCGATCTCAGGGGTTATGGCGATAGCAAAACTTCAGATAGCTTTCAAATGCAAGATCATCTAAACGATCTAGAAATGCTATTGGAACGATTAGAAGTAGATCGGTGCTTACTACTAGGATGGTCTTTAGGGGGTATTCTTGCCCTTGAGCTTGCTCTCAAATTTCCCCAGAAATTTAGGGGTATGATTTTGATTGCCTCTTCGGCATATCCTCGTAGTAGCCATCCACCCGTGCAATGGCAGGATTTATTATATACAGGGATCGCGGGGAGCATTAATTACGTAAAACCAGGGTGGCAGTGGAATATAGATACTTTTGGAAAGCGATCGCTATTCCGTTATTTACTTCAACAACAAACACCAACTGCTTACAACTATCTAGCTAAAGAAGGAGTCCCTGCTTATTTTAAAACATCTAAGGTTGCGGAACAGGCATTAAATAAGGCGATCGCTCAAAAGTACAACCGCCTAGAAGACATTAAGGATTTAAATCTACCTGTTCTCGTTTTAGCTGGTGCAGAAGACCGCCATATTACGGCAGCCTCTAGTCAAGAAACGGCTCAAAAGCTAAATAATTGCCAATGGAAATGTTATCCACAGACAGCACACTTGTTTCCTTGGGAAATTCCGACTCAAGTCTTGGAAGATATCAATAGATGGTTAAACAGTATTTTGCCTGAATCAAAGTAGATCGAAGCTAAAAGCTAATAGCTTTTGGCTAAGTTGATTAATATTGAGTACCCAAAATAGGAACTGGTTTAAATTGCAAGCTATCATTACCCTCGTCAAAGATAGTCAGTTGTTTAGGCTTACAACGCTTGATAGCCACTTTGATCCCCTGGGCTTGTTCATTGTTTAAATCCTCTATGTAGCCATTTTGAGCGGAGATCGCTTCTTGCTTACTTAAAAATGGACCAAAATAATAAGTACAGCGAGGATTATCTGTAGTAATTTCAGCCCAGTATGCTAATCCAATATAATCAACTATTTCAGTTAAAAATTTTTTCATGATTATTTCTTTTGCTCCTAAATGCAACCTAGATTTTGATTAAAGTAGTTTCTTTACTTCTTTTTATTTTTCTTTACATTTTAAAAAAAAGATTATCTCTATATAAGATAAAAACTCTAATTTAATTAGGGGAATACTTTTTTAGCTATCTTGCCTGGGCTTCAGTAGCTGTGATTGCCTTTGACGACTAATTTCGTATAGAGCGATCGCAGTAGCAACGGAGGCATTGAGACTAGGGGTTTTTCCTAAAAGTGGGATTGAGACGAGTTCGTCGCAACAGCGTTGAGTTAACAAACCGATGCCTTTTCCCTCTGAGCCTACGACCAATCCTATCGCACCTTGAAAATCAATTGTGTGTAACAGTTTACTACTTGCAGCCGTTGTACCATAAATCCAAAATTCTGCTTTTTTTAATTCTTCTATAGCTTGGGCGAGATTCACCACTCTAGCGATGGGCAAATGCTCTAATGCTCCTGCAGCTACCTTCATTACTGTAGATGTAACCCCAGATGCCCTTCGTTGGGGAATAACTAAACCTTGCATCCCCAAAGCCTCTGCTGTACGAATAATTGCACCTAAATTATGGGGATCTTCGATCCCATCAGCAATAACAATCACTGGTGATTTAGTTTTCGTTTTGGCCTGTTCAATCAGATCGGGCAATTCCCAATAAGAATAAGGCGCAGTTTGGGCTGCAATACCTTGATGATTTCCTCCTGATGTAAGTAAATCGAGGCGATGAGTTCCTACTTCGTCAATAACTGTGCCATTTTTTTTCGCTGTTTGCAGCAATGAATAAAACTGAGGAGTATAGCGTAACTTATTAGTAATCCAAAGACGATTTATTTGGCGATCGCCCTTGAGAGCTTCAATCACAGAATGACGACCATAAATTAAGTCTTCATTTCCTTTTTTATTATCTGAAGAAACAACTGGTAGCTGCTTAGATAAAGAATCAGCAGTCAGAGGTTTCTTGGTTATTTTTTGTTTCTGAGGTGGGTAATTTTTTCGCCCTTTTTTATTTCTAAAAGACGGCTGAGAATTTTTCATAATAAACAAGCTTAAACCTTAGTTTTCAGCTTTTTAATTTTCATAATAAATACAATGAGCAATAAAATAACAGACTACTGATTATTACTTAGGGTTAAAAATCTAATTTTTCCAATAAATCGCTTAAGCGATGAGGATCGGTTAAATAAAGATAACCAATTAAGGTTTCTAAACTAGTAGCTTGTTGATAGATTTGTAATGATAAGCGTCGAGGTTTTCCTGCAGCAGCATTTCGCCCACGACGCAAAATTTCTTTTTCTGAAGAAGTCAGATAAGGCTGAAGAATCTGTAAGTCATTGGCTTGAGTTTCCGCTCTTACTTTCTCTACAACTTGATTATGATAATTAGCTATCTTTTTGGGAGGCAGCAAATATTGAGTACGAACATAAAGCTCGTATACTACATCTCCCAAATAGGCTAAGGCAATTGGCGATAATTGTTCTATAGAAAAGTTTGCATCAAAATTTTCAGAGTTAGCTTGAAACCTAACTCTCGGAAAAATTGGAGCAGAAACAATCGATTCTTTATTGATTTGCTTTGGTTGTTTTTGGGGCAAGTTCACGTCTATGACGCTATTGTTTAATGTTTTCCAGCGCAACTTCTACAGAAGGCTGGAGAGAAAGAAATTTCTCTAAACGAACTAGTTTGACTGTCTGAGTTACACGAGCATTAGTAACTATCTGCAAGCTTCCGCCAGCAGTTTGGGCTTTTTTAACAAGCTGTACTAAAGCTCCCAAACCAGAACTATCAATAAAATCAATTTGAGAGAGAACTAAGATTATGTTTTTGGGTCCATCATCGATAAAGTTTCCAAGTACTTTACGGAAAGTAGGTTCAGAAAAGGCATCTAGTAATCCGGTAAGACGAAATATTTGATAATTTTTCCTGACTTCACGAGTGCCTCTTAAACTAACTGTCA
>JAAUYH010181377.1_pt1 | contig 24468 bp, 21 predicted proteins | sample 7278061 | NCBI WGS metagenome assembly JAAUYH01 (sample SAMN14350203, study PRJNA611818) | marine sediment metagenome | isolation source: surface marine sediment (0.6m) | place: French Polynesia: Moorea | collected 2018-08 | reverse complement strand
TGCATACAGGGCGGCATTGCTCAGATCTACCACCCAATCGGCAGCGGTGCCAGATTCGAGCGTGGTCCGCATCTCGGGCGTTACCCGACCGAGAAATACTAGACCGACGCTAAACAGGCCGGACAAGAGCGGGGTCGAAAACGCAGAGAAAAATATGGCGATCGAGGCCACCACAAGCACTTCGCAATAGCTGAGCACGACCCCCTGGAAGATGACGGCCGTCAGCGGCACCGATTGAAATCGCAACAGAGCTATCATGGCCACGACGAATATTGCGACCAACACGGTGAGCGCCATTGCCATGCCCGCGTACTTGCCAACGACAAACTCAAAACGCGCCAGCGGCTTAGACATCAAGGTATGAATGGTCCGGCGCTGGATTTCACTGTAAAGCAGCGACACGCCGAGCACAATCGCCGTCATCGAACCAAACAGCGAGATGCCGGCAAGGCCGACGTCGCGGGCAACCCGGGCATGCTCGCTCAGTGAAAGTTGACCGAGAACGATGGCGAATAGATCGAAGCCGATTGCGGCGACAATAATCGCGTATAACAGTCGGCTGCGAATGGCCTCGCGAAACGTGTTGAGGGCAACCGCATATATCCGTCCCAACATCACGCCACACTCGTTTCCGAAGAAACGCCTTCATTCGCAGAATTGCCATCTCCCGTCCGCGCCCCAGTGCCGGCACCGGCACTGGTGTCGGCACCGGCACTGGTGTCGGCCCCGACACTGGTGTCGGCCCCGACCCGGCGTAAGAATAGATCCTCCAGGGTCTCGTGACGCGGCGTCACCGAAAACACCCGAGCCCCCAGGCGATTGGCGTGGGCAATCGCGGCGTCGATATCACCGCCTTCATCCAGTGATAAAGCCACTTCATCCCCCTTGTGCCAACTCTCCTTTACCCCGGCAGTGTCCTCGCACAGTGCTTTCACCGCGGAATCATCTATATCCCTCGGCAGGCGAAAAACCAATTTAGCCCCCTTGGGCCTGCGATCGACCAGTTCTGCAACCGGCCCCATATCGCGCATGACGCCCTTGACCACAATGCCGACCCGATCGCTCACCATCTCTACATCGGCCAGGATATGCGAAGAGAAAAACACCGTCTTTCCCGCCTCGCGCAGCCCGCGGATCACCTCGCGCACCTCCTTGCGGCCCACTGGATCGAGACCGCTGGTGGGTTCGTCCAACACCACGAGCTCGGGATCATTCATGAGTGCTTGGGCAATACCGGCGCGTTGCAACATCCCCTTGGAATAGCGCTTGAGCGGCTCTTTACCGGCGTGACCCAAACCGACACGCTCGATGAGCTCTATGCCCCGGCGTCGGCGTGTGCGCCTATCGAGGCCAAAGAGGCGACCAGTGAGATCGAGCATTTCCCCCACCGTCAGATAATCGTAAAAATATGGCGACTCGGGCAGAAAGCCCAATCGCGCTCGCATAGCCCGATGCGGCACTGGCTGACCGAAGAGCCGGGCTTCACCACCACTCGCGGCCACCAACCCCATCAAAATACGGATGGTCGTGGTTTTGCCCGCGCCGTTGGGGCCGAGAAAGCCAAAGACCTCACCACGCTCGACCGCAAACGTCATGCCGCGCAATACTTCGACGGTGCGACGACGAAACGGGCTGCGGAAGGTCTTGCGCAGGCCATTCACTGCGATCACGGCCGTCATCCCAACACCTGGGTCAGAGCTTCACACACCCGATCAACATCGGCAGTGCGCATCCCGTGAAAGAGCGGCAATGCCAATCCACGCTCGTGCAGCGCCTCGGCCACGGGCAAATCGCCACCATCGGCGTATCGAGCTGCAGTGCGGGTACTGGCAATGCGATTGAGACAATACGCGGCCAACCCGGCCTCAATACCGGCCGCAGCCAGATGCGCCTGCACCCGCTTTCGCTCGGCCTCCAGATCGCGCTCCCCCGGGCGCCCCTGTCGCACCGTAGATGCGGTAGATGCGGTAGATGCGGTAGATGCGGTAGATGCCGGGGGGCCCAAAAGTACCGCAAACGTCTGATACGTCGGCCTCGCGCCCGGCGCTGCCTCTTGCCAACTGAGACGCTCACGAGCCCGCAGCGATGCGAGGCACTGGTGATAATGGGCCACCAAGCGATGCCTCTCGTCCATCAGCGCATCGAGACGATCGAGCTGAATTCGCCCGATGGCGGCCGCTATCTCGGTCATGCGGGCGTTGGTCCCCAGACGCGAGAACTGCCCTCGCTCAACTTGCCCATGATTGCGCAGAGCATCGACTGCCCTTCTCAACGCGACGTCATCACAGACCACCGCCCCACCTTCGCCCGTCGTAATCACCTTGCGCGGATGAAAGGAAAACACCCCCATATCGCCGTAGCCGCCACCGGAGCGACCGTCTTGATCTCGTCCGCCCAGGGAGCACGCGGCGTCGGCAACCAGCGCCATGGCGCCGAGGGGCCCTCCACGCGACCCAGTCGCCTCGCGACAGAGTTCTTCCAGGGGAGCGGCCCGGGGCACCATACCAAAGAGGTCCACGGACACTAGCGCCCGCGTCGTATCCGTGACCGCACGCGCGGCGGCCTCGACATCAATGGTCCAAGTTGCGGCGTCCACATCTACGACGACGGGCTGGGCCCCCAGACGCATGACCGCATGGGCGGCGGCGGGAAATCCGGCGGCGGGCACGATGACTTCATGCCCGGCTCCAATGCCGAGGGCCCAGAGAGCCAGCTCTAGCGCCACCGAGCCCGAACTCACGCAACTGGCATAGGTGCGGCCACAGGCGCGGGCGATCGCGGCCTCAAATGCCTGGTTCTCGGGCCCCAACACCAACCTGCCCGAGGTGAGTACGCGCATGGCCGCCTCCAGCTCCCCGGGGCCCAGATCGGGCCTGGCCAAGGGGATGCGGCCGGAGACCGGGCCGGAGATCGGAATGCTCTCTTCAGAATGGGCCTCGGCGTTGGAGGCCGAATTGGTGTCCGTTGGGGGTGTTTGCTCAACCGTTGTCGCCATGATGACGATACCATTCTATCGTGCGTTGCAGTCCCTCTTCTAGATCGATGGCGGCCTCAAATCCCAGCAACTCGCGGGCCTTGGCCACGGCGGGGACCCTGATTTCGACGTCGGGATGGGGCCATGGGCGAAATTCAATCGCCGAAGAAGAGTCGGCCAGGCGCACGATCTCGCGGGCCAAGTTGTATATCGTCACCGTCGAGCGAGGATTGCCGATATTGAAAGCATGGCCCACAGCTTCCTCCCGACCGAGCGCCAGCACAATGGCATTGACGATATCGTCGATGTAACACCAAGCTCGGATCTGCGAGCCGTCGTTATGCACCACCAGGGGATCCCCCGCAATCGCGCGGCGGATAAAGTGATGAATGGCGCCCTCACCAACCTGTCGGGGTCCGTAGATGTTAAATGGCCGAATGCTGCAGGTCGGCAGCGCGAATTCCTTATGGTAGTTCATGGCCAAGTGCTCGGTGGCCAACTTGGCGACGGCATAAGTCCAGCGAGCCTCACCGACAGCGCCTAGGGTGGTCGCGTCCCATTCCGTCACTTGGTACGCGTAACGGCCAAAGACCTCGCTGGTGGAAAAGTCGATGAGACGGCGCACTCCACCTTGTGCGCGAGCGGCCTCCAGCACGTTCATGGTACCGAGCATGGCCGTCCGCATGGTGAGTACCGGATGTTTCATCACGGTATCGACACCGGCAATCGACGCCATGTGCACCACCGCATCGCATCCGGGCGCCATGGCTGCACGCACTGCAGCGGCGTCGAGCACATCGCCGCGAACCACGGTCAATCTCGGGTCTTCGGCCAGACCAACCACCGATAGCGCATCGCGGCGAAAATTGTCGAAAATCACCACCTGATTGTCCGGAAGGAGACGTTCGGCGAGGTGCGAGCCGATGAAGCCCGCTCCGCCTGTGATGAAAATGCGCTGCCCCTTGGCCATAGCTGGCGAATCTAGCACGGCTTTCATCGCAGGTGTTGCGCGGGGAGCACAACCATCTTTGGGCAACGCTCGCCAGCGATGCCGGGTCAGATTGAGTGCTATGCGTCATGTCAGCGGCATATGGCGGCGAGGAGGACCGTGGGGTCTATCGTTTCTCACCCACGGTGCGGGCCTGCTCGTCATGATGGTCTTGTCCCAAGACATCGATCGCAACCCGAAATCCAGTGCCACAGCTGAACGACTCCCAGATACGGCGCTCGGCGTCATCGAACTCGATATTTTGCCGCTCCCAGCCCCTTCTCCGGCCCCTACGATTCGAGAAACCGCCTCGGCGCCTACAACACCAAAAGTAGCCGAGGCCCCCGCTACTATCTCCCCTCCCTCACCCCAGCCGCGTATGGCACGGCGTCCGCCTTTGCCACTCACAGACAATACAGACGATATCGACAATGCACTCAAGCGACGTCTCGAACCTCCTCTTCGGCCACAAGTACCACCATCGGCGCCGCCCCCTACATCCTCAGCTCGCCCCGACAAGGGCCGCCGTTCGCTGGCCATGCGGACGACAGTTCCCGCAGCGACGAATCCAGCCTCAGGTTCCATAGAGCCAGAACCAACATCTCCGCTGACACCGATGACACATGACACCGCGACCTCAGCTGAGCCAACAACCCCACCCGACATCAGCGCCTTGGCCGCAGCCCGCCTCGTCGAGCCCATGGCCGCACCGCCTCCGCCTGCCGATCCGCTACAATCGCCCATCGACCGAGCAGCCGCGCTTGAGCGACCGAGCGACGAGCAGAGCGCCCGCGCCCTGGGCTTTAAAGCATCCGGCAACGGCGAATACCGCTACGACAGCAACGTCTTCACCATGGACATCGGCCGCGATGGCCGCGTCCGCATCAAAGACAAACCCTCGCTACAATTCGATCCGAAGGTCTCGCTAGAAAGTGGCGAAAGCAAGGCTCCCAAGGGCTCAGTCAACGAACTCATCGAAGAGATCTACGGGCCGGTGCCGACGCTCCAGGTGCAAGTCCTCCTCTTTGACATCAACGACTGGGTCATGCGTCTCGCTGGCGAGGATCCCTATACCTACCGCAAAGCCAAAATGCTCGAACAAACCCGCACCATGCGGGCTGAGATGGCCATTGCCGAACGCCGGCAATTGCTGCGCGACCGCATCCGCGAACTCAAGGATTACTTGCTCGCACTATGGCGAGCGCCCGATGTCGCCCCAGAGGTGAAACGACGGCAGCTCTTTATGCTATGGGATGAATGCCTGGAGGCAGCCGCTATGGGCCAGTCGACGTCCAACGAATTAGCACGCGCCGGCCGCACCGCGCGTACGGTCATCCTCACCTTCATCCGCAAGCATTTGCCAAAGCACAGTGAGCGGGCCTACACCGACGCCGAACTGCGCGATTTCAATAGCCGCCGCCAATCGCGCGAGCCATTTGCCCCATACGAATTGGCCTCGGAATGATCGTGAAGACCGTGCGCCGGTTCGGATAACGAGACCCAGTACAGATAGCTCGCCAGTGCCAGATTGAGTATGGGTGCGCTCCACAAAAGCCCCATTCCCAAGGGCAGAGCGCCGCTGGCCGTGGCGGCGTAGACGATGTCGGCGGGGACATCCATCAAACGGAGGAGCGCCAAAAAACGCAGCCATTCGCCTCTATGACCGCTCTTCGCCGTTGCCGCCCGCAGCGCGACAGCGGCAAAGACCAGCCACAGCACGCCGGTACGCCGCACCAACTCGACCTGTGGATGAATGAGCTCGGGATGAAACACCAGGAGATATACGCTCGGCAATGCCAACGCAATGCTGCCCAGGATCAAATCAAAGAAGAACAAACCCCAGCATACGTGTGGGCACCAGGTCTTACTGCTCTGTCGCCACGTCATCTACATCACCCCCATGGTAATCAAGCCAGGTATGAACGTCATCACTGCCCCCACCGTCATAAAGCCGACGTCGGCACCTTGGCTATCGGCCCGCACCAGCAAACTCGATTGCCCAGCGAGATACCAAACTCCGTATAAACCGGCCACAATGGCCATACACAGCCAGGCCCGCTCCGGGGTCGCCGCGATACTCAAGACCAATACCGCGGCCAGAAATAGCGGTTGAATCACCACCGTCAGCAGCGAAACCAGCAGATGTACGGCAACCGATTTCGGCGCGGTGACCGATAAAACGATGCGCACGTACTCGCACGTCGCGATGATGGCGGCCAAAAAAACTGTCGCCGTCACTAGATGCTCGGACGGCAATGTCATTAATTCGATTACGGTCGTCACGGTTATCTCATCTCCTGCCTATAGCCGCCACTCAGCAGCATTTGCTGTACTCGGATTTCGCTGTCGGCCCAACTCCACTCCGCGCTCGCGGCACTTGCCGCGCCGTCTCTCACTGGCGTGTAGGCAGCGGCGGGACGCTGGCCCAACTGCATGCCGAACTGACGCAGCCGCTCTAACGACGCCTGCGACAGGGTTTGCTGGCGCTGACCTACGAGGCGAAAGCGCCCGCCCGTGGCCAAGTAGACGAAAAGAGCCAGCGTGCGCCACGGCTCTCGACCGGCATTGGTCTCAGCGTGAGCGGCGACCAAGCGACCGCCAGCATCGGCAATCATATCGGCCAACATAACTTGTGGTCGGCGCCACAGACCGCGACACACGTTGACGATGGCGACGTCGTTGCCGCGAAAATATCGACGCGTCTCGGCGTTTTCAAATAGTGCTTGCACTGGTGCAGCCACGCCCAACATCCACGTCTGCGCCGAACAGACGACGAGATCGTAGCCGTCCTGGCCGCCATCGCCCGCGCCCGAGTCGTAACCATGTCCATGAGATAACAGCTGGGGTACATGAATCGCACAGGGCCGCCGCAACATCGCGCCGACGACGATGCGCAAAAACTGCGTGATCGAGCGAAACGGAAAGCGAAATAACGTCTCGTCCTTCGGCCGAACCTCACCTACCGTGCACTGATACCCCGCTTCTTCGAGCCCCTGACAGACCTCATTCATGGCCCGCTTACTATTGCCGGTGAGGGAATAGACCAACAGTAGCGCTCGTTTGCCGGAACGGCCGCCGTCCCGGCCCGTGCGCGGTTGGCGCTGGCCAGGCCGCGCCGGCAAACGGGGCAAACGGGGCAAGATCTCGCCGGTATTGAGGCGCCTCAGCTTGGGTTGGACTTCGTAGATAAGATAGAGGAAATACACCGCCACCATCACACCGTCCCAACCTGCAAACACCAGCCAGGGCCATGATACGCCGTCACTCGCATGAAATAGCAAGGTGAGTGTGGCAAACATCCCCTTGCCCACAATGCCCACGACCAAGAGCGGAGCCGCGTGCTTGGGCGCCAAGACGATGGCGAGAGCCAGAGCGCCCGCGGCAAAGGAAAACCCCAGCACACACGCAAACATATGTGGATCTGCCGATGGCGGTATTTGGAATAAGTCAAACAGTGGCTCATGGGCGGCAAACAGCAGTAAATTGCCCCCCATGTTGGTGACCGCGGTCACCAAACAGAGCAACTGCAATAGAGCTCTAGTGCGACTTCTGGGCGCATTTGGCCCATTGCGTGCAGATTGTGCTTTCACGTTGTTCCCCTCGATTCGTCGTCGGTGATATGAAGACTTGTCACAGCATCATTGAACTGCCGCGCCCATCGCGGCGAGACTCGCCACCGATGACGAGTCCCCACTGAGCGCAGCGTTCGGGACAGTTTCTTAAGCGACCTCTACTTACAACTGACGGCACTTGCGCCTGATTCTGGACATCGAGATTCCCAATGAGTTCGTTTTTTTCTGGAACCGAACGATTTGAGATTATTCGCGAGCTCGGCAGCGGCGCCATGGGCGTGGTGTATGAGGCGCGAGACCGAACGACCAAGAGCAAAGTCGCGCTCAAAGTTTTGCGCAACCATCTCAACGGCGACGCCATTCAGCGATTTAAGAACGAGTTTCGCGCCCTGCAGGACCTACACCACGAAAACCTGATTTGGCTCGGCGAACTAGGGGTCAAAAGCGGGCGTTGGTTCTTTTCCATGGAACTCATCAAGGGCGTCGATTTCCTGACGTATGCCGGCCGCACCGATTTGGTCTCAGACACGACGACCTATCACGAAGCGACCGACAAGACCCCACTATCGTACGGTTCTTGGCCGCTGGCGCCCGATCCCGCCACCACCGCCGAGGAGCCCCTCTTGGACGACGGGCCAGGCATCCTCCCAGACATTCCCGCCAGTGTCGCCCCCCAGGCGACAACAAAAGCGACAACAACCGACAACGCGTCATTGATGGCTATGCGCGGCTATCGGATGAAACTGCGCAGTGCCTTACTGCAGCTGGTCGCCGGATTGCGCTGCCTGCACGCCGCAGGCAAAGTACACCGCGATGTCAAACCATCGAATTGCATGGTGACGCCGTCGGGGCGCGTGGTACTGCTCGACTTCGGCCTCATCCACGACCTGTCGCCCCAGCCGATCGGCCCGGCCCAGGACAAAGCAGTTGCTGGGACACCGGCCTACATGTCGCCCGAACACGCCGCAGGCAAAGAGGCCGGCCCGGCCTCCGACATGTACAGCGTCGGGGTCCTGCTCTATCAAGCTCTCACTGGACAATTGCCGCTATCGGGCTCGTGGCCCGTGCTGCTCAAAATCAAACAGCACCGTCAACCACAGCCGCCGTCGAGCATCGCGCCGAGAGTGGACCCCGAGCTCGAAGCCCTCTGCATGGCGCTCTTGGCCATCAACCCCGAGGATCGACCCTCGGCAGACGCCGTGATCGAAAAGCTCGGTGGACAGCCATCGCCATCGTCGACCATGGCGCCGGTCTTTGTCGGCCGGCATGGCGAACTCGCCCAATTAGAAGACGCGTACCAGCGTTCTCAGCGCACGGCCACCGGCGTTGTCATTTCCGGGCCGTCGGGCATTGGCAAGAGCCGACTCCTCAATCACTTTCTCCATCGTCTCGATGAACGCGACCCCGATGTCGCGATCCTCGCCGGCCGTTGCTACCAATACGAGGCAGTCCCTTACAAGGGACTTGATGGCGTGATCGATCAAGTGAGTCAATTCCTGCGCCGATTGCCCGACGCCGATGCTGCGGCACTCCTCCCCCGTCATACGGCGTTGCTCCGCCAGGTATTTCCCGTGCTGGACAACGTCGAGGTTATCGCCAAAGCTCCCGATCGCGGCTTGGTGCGCGATCCGCTCGAGATGCGCAGCCGCACCTTTGCCGCAGTGCGCGAACTCTTCGCCAAGCTGGCCGAGCGCTATCGCGTCGTCATCACCATCGACGATTTGCAATGGGCCAACCTCGATGGCATGGCGCTGCTCACCGAAATCATGCGCCCGCCGGAGTCTCCGCCGCTCTTGCTCTTGGCCACCCTCCGTGCCCAGCCCACTGCGGACGACGATCTCGTGGCACAGCTGCCGCCATACGAAATAGCTCCTACCCGAAAGTCGCACAATGCGGATAGCAACGCGGATACCAGGGTGGATAGCAGAATCGACCGCCTGCCCATGCCGGACAAAGATGTGCGAGAGATCGCGCTGCCACCATTGCCGGCCGCCGATTGCCGCATCCTCGTAGAGCAGCTCCAGCCCAATAATAGCAATTGGCCCAGCGAAATCATCCGCCATATCATCAATGAGTGTGATGGACATCCCATTTTTGCCGAAGAACTCATCCACCACCTCGCCGTTCGCGACATCAATAAACGCGAGGGCGAAGCGATCACGGGATTTCAATTAGAAGATGCCCTTGGCGCTCGCCTAGCCCGGCTATCGGCCGACGAGCGCGCCTTGGTCGAATTGATCTGCGCAGCTCAGCGCCCCGTCAACCGCGATATCGCCGCGTATGCCGCCGGCATTGCTGCCGCCTATTCAGCCCAGTATATTCGCGCCCTCGAGATCGCAAAATTTTTGCGGGCGCTACCGGGCCGCGCTATTGAGCCCTACCACGATCGCGTGCGCGCCGCCATCGTCGATGGCATGGATGAACAGCGAAAGCGGCACTACCATCGAGGAATCGCCGAAGCCATGGAAATGCGCATTCATGGCGACGACAATGTCGCGGCAGAGCCGCTGTCCTTTCACTGGCAGCAAGCGGGGGATCAAGAACGCTCCGCGCGCTACGCGGGCAAAGCGGCCGTACAGGCGGCCGAAGCGTTGGCGTTTGAACGCGCCGCCCATTTGTACAAACGGGCACTGCGGGTGAAGCACCTATCCCAATACGATCGATTGCAGCTACATATCGGCCTGGGCAACGCTCTGGTCAACGCCGGACGGGGCGCCGAGGCCGCCAAGGCCTATCTCACTGCGGCCGGGATGAGCTCGGAAGAAAAGCACGTCATCGACCTCAAGCGCCGCGCCGTCGAGCACTGGCTGCGCAGCGGCATGGTCCAGCACGCCGGGCAAACCATGAACGAGCTCTTGCGCTATGTCGGCCTGCGCCTGCCAAAATCGCAAGCCGGCATCAAGGCTATGCTCCTCGCCGAACTCACGGGCATCCGCCTGCGCGGCATCAAGGTGCGCGAACGCACCGAGTCCAACATCGATCGCCGCGAACTCATGCGCATTGATGTCAATTGGTCCCTGGCCGCCGGCCTCACCATGATCGAGCCCCTGGCCAGCTTTATATTCTCGCTGCGCCACTTGCGCTTATCCTTGCGCGCGGGTGAGGCATTTCGCCTGTCACGGGCACTATCGGCCTATGCCATGGCACTCGTGAGCTACGACATGGTGGGCAATGCGCGTCGAGCGGCCGAGCTGCGAGAGACCGCCGCAGACTTGGCCCATCGCTCTGACAATGCCTATGCACGAGCGCTGGTAAATATGGCCGAGGGCTGGACGCTGCTGTGGCGCGGAGAGTGGAAACGCGCCCTCATCGCGCTCGACCACGCCGACGACACCTTTCGCACCGAATGCACCACGATCGAGGGCTCACCGATCTCGCGCCTGATGGCCCTTTGGGCCCTGTACAATATGGGCGATATCGACGTAATTCGCCGCCGACTGCCGGTGCTTTTGCGCCAGGCCGAAGAGCGCGCCGACCTGCAGGCTGCCGTCAACCTCGGCACCGGCGTCTCTCATATCTTGGCCCTGGCCGACGACAATCCCAGTCGCGCCCATGCCGAAGTCGCCGGATACATGCGCCGATGGAGCCAGGTTAGCAAACGGTTTTATTGGCAGCATTGGAATACCGCGTCGGCGCAAATCGAAATCGACCTGTATCGCGGCCATTGGCGGGCGGCGCTTTTGCGTCTCGAATCCGCATTGCCCGCGCTGGCGGGCTCCATGCTTCGGCGCATCCAAAAACTGCGCATTGATGCCCACTATCTCCAGGCCCGCTGTCACTTGGCGGCAGCGGCGGCAACCGCCGGGACCGTGGCCCGCGACCATTGCCAACAGGTCGAACGAGCGGCGCGCAAAATAGAACGCGAACCACCAGCCTGGGCCAAACCTCTAGCCGCCATGCTGCGCGCCTGCCTGGTCAGCGTGCGCGGCAACGCCAGCAGACGCATCGCCGCTGATCTATTGGCGAGTGCGGCAACGGGATTCGCTCGCGTAGACATGAACCTACACACTGACGCAGTTCATCGCCAACGGGGCATTCTCCTCGGCGGAGAAGAGGGACGCACCCTACAAATCGATGCCGAAGAGCGTATCGCAGCGCGCGGCATTCACAACCCCGGCGCCATGGTGGCCATGCTCGTGCCCGGCATCAATGCCGGCCCCCCCCTAAAGTGAAGTGCCGTGAAGTGCCGTGAAGTGACGTGACTTGACGTGGAGCGAAGTGAAGTGACGCTGCCATGTGGTCACCACGCCGGCACAGGATGAGACACCTTGTCGCCTTCACGCGAATAGCGGCAGGTACCACCTTGGCCTGGTTCTATTCTAATGGTAATGACTGCCCATGGTTGCCACGCTCTCGGAAACTTCCACCTTCATGAACACCGGGCTCCAGCTTTTTTCTGGTGCGCCTTACAAAGTTGCCTCTCTAGACGAAGCAACAGTTCGATTCGGTCGCAAAGAACTCGACCTCGCTCTTTGCGAAATGCCGGGCCTCGACGCGTTGCGGCAAGAGTATCGCGGCAAGACCCCACTCAAGGGGGCCAAAATCATGGGTTCTCTGCACATGACCGTTCAGACGGCAGTGCTCATTGAAACCCTGGTCGAGCTCGGAGCCGATGTGCGCTGGGTGTCCTGCAACATTTTCTCCACCCAAGATCACGCGGCAGCAGCCGTGGTAGTCGGCCCCACGGGCACCATCCAGAACCCCCAGGGAACGCCAGTATACGCCTGGAAAGGGGAGACGTTGCCCGAGTACTGGTGGTGCACGATGCAGGCCCTTCTATGGCCTGACGGTTCCGGCCCCAACCTCCTTTTGGACGACGGCGGCGACGCCACCTTGCTGGTTCACCTCGGCGTTGAGCTTGAGAAAAAAGGCGAAATGCCCGATCCCAGCACCACCGACAACGAGGAATTCCGCTGCGTGCTCTCATTGCTGCGCGACGTACGCAACGAGCGCGGTGATAATTTTTGGCGGCCGATGGCGGCGAAAATCCGCGGCGTCTCCGAAGAGACCACCACGGGCGTTCTCCGACTCTACGACCGGGTCAAAGACGGCACCTTGCTCTTCCCCGCCATCAACGTCAACGACAGCGTTACCAAGAGCAAATTCGACAACATCTATGGCTGTCGTCACTCCTTGGTGGACGCCATCATGCGGGCCACAGATTTCCTCATTGCCGGCAAGAAAGCCCTCGTACTCGGATACGGCGATGTCGGCAAAGGCTCGGTACAATCGCTCCAGGGACAGTCGGCGCGGGTATCGGTGGCGGAAATCGACCCCATCTGCGCCCTGCAGGCCAGCATGATGGGCTTGGACGTCGTGACCATCGAGGACACCATCGGTGATATTGATATCTTTGTTACCGCCACGGGCAACAAAGACATCATCCTCACCAAGCACATGGAGAAGATGAAGCACAACGCCATCGTGTGCAACATCGGCCATTTCGACAACGAAATTGATATGGCAGGTCTCGAAGCGCTCGTGGCCGAGGGCAAAGCCGAGAAGATCGAGATCAAGCCCCAGGTACACGAATTCCGCTTCAACTACACGACCCACGGACCGAACGGCGGCGGGCATTCGATCATCGTCTTGGCCGAGGGACGCCTGGTCAACTTGGGGTGCGCCACCGGTCATCCGAGCTTGGTCATGAGCGCATCATTTACCAACCAAGTGATGGCACAGATCGAGCTGCACGACAAAGCGGAGTCGTATGGGAAAACGGTAACCGTGCTGCCGAAAGCCTTGGACGAAAAAGTGGCGCGGCTGCATCTAGAAAAATTCGGCGCCAAACTGACGACGCTCAGCGAAGAGCAAGCGAAGTACATCGGCGTCCCCGTTGCTGGACCGTATAAGCCCGAGCAGTACCGCTACTAACTCTCGCTGATTGAGCAGCAATACATAGCCTGCTGCTCCGAAGTTCATGAGGGGTTAGGTTTCTTCTTTCTTCGTCCAGGTTGTCGGCAGCAAGGCGCGACGAGGGCGCTGGGGGGCGCCAGCAACCGAGGAGCAACGCAACTGTCGGCAAGCTGGCGGCGACTACTCGGCGGAAAGACGCTCAGCAGTCTTCAAGTACGGCAGCGGATCGAGATAGTAGATCCGCCCTGGCCGCGGAATTTCCAGGCCGAAGTGCAAATGGGGCGCCGAGTGCAAAATACCCGTGCGGCCCAACGTCCCTAGCACGTCACCCGCTTCCACTTCATCGCCCACCCGTAGGCCCTCCGCGATGTCGTCTAAGTGCATGTAGGCAGTGTAGACATCTTCCTGATGCTGTAGACGAACATATTTACCGCTGCGTCGATTGCTGCGGCGCTCAATGCGTACCACCGTGCCATAGGCGACCGCGACCACGGGCGCCCCGCGCGGACCACTCAAGTCGACGCCGCAATGACCGCGATCGCACTCGGGACGGCGCTTGCCCTCGCGAAAGGCACCGAACTGACGCGACGGCTTGAGCGGAAACCCCTCGTCCGAGTCGAGCACGGGAAACACCCAGTCTTTCAGCATTGGCAGACGCTCTTCGATCGTCTGACCTTCGCTCTCGAGGATATCCTCAAGCGTGGGTGCTGTATCTGTCGCCGATAAATCCCCGACCCAAGCACCGTCGCCAAATATGTCCCCCTCGAAAAACTCCATCGCCGGGTCGTACGCTTCGCCATCTTCATCGTAGCCAGTTCCCTCAAACGCCCCCTCAAACGACCCCTTAGCCCCGATTCGCGTCCCCTCATTCCCACTGTGAAGGGAACTCGCCACCGCAGAGCGCGGCGGTATCTGAGCGTGGATCTGCCAAGCAGCCACCGACAACACGAGCAACATGGAGCCCATGGCTCCGTACTGGCGCCACTTCGACGGTTGTCGCCCCAGCGCCGTGGCAATCACATTCGCGTCTACATTCGCCTTTGGCCCATCCGGCCCCGCTTCCACACAAGGCCGACACTCCAGGACGAGCAGACCACCGCGATCGGCCGACGCGCGAAGCGTATGTACTGGCACCTCTGCGCCGCAACGCCCACAACGTCCAGCCCTCGCAGTATCGGCACGTACACGTTGCCCTGAAGGTCCACAGCTAGGGCCGTCATTGCCAATATCCTCGCTCTTGCAGCTGAGGCAGACGTGCATGACGTGCCCGTTAATAACGCGTGCGGGGTCGCGCAATCTATCGACAGCTCCCCCGCACAGCGCGCAATCAAGGGATGAAGAGCTCTCGTTACCCAATGCCACGGCCGCACAGTAACATGTTTATCTGCAGCCGTCTGGAAGTGCGCATTACTACTGACACAGAAAATCGACCCATTCCGCCTGTTTCCGCGCACCTGCGGTGTAGGTCCAATTAGCACATATTGGCTTTGCAGGAGCCACAAGCTACGTGGGAATCACAATTCGTGAGGCATCTGCCTCCGCGGCGCGCGAAAATATCGTAGGGGTGAATAGGCGAGGAAGTTCGATACCCGGCTGGTATAGAGATCGGCATAATCCGATACCTGCTGGCCAAAACGGCTATTCTCGTGGCCAGCGCGGAAAATCCCGCCCCAATAGGGATTGTACATACGGTCGATACTGTCCTCGAGCGCCTTGACGTCCTCGTTCATAAAGCGCGCCCGATCGCGCATAGAGTCCAAGCTGCTCTTGCACTGCCGCGCCATCTCTTCGAGCTCGGGCCTGAGCTGGGCCGATACCGTACCGTCTTGACTCTCTAGCAGCTTTTGCAACCGCTTTAGCACCAATACCTGATAGTCGATCTCCGACTCCAAATTCCGCCGACGACGATCGAGCACCGTGAGATCGCGAATACGCTGCTCGGCGGCAGCGCCGATATTGTCCTCGCGCTCCAGCTCTTGCAACACCATGGCGGTGCGCCAGACATGAGATTTTCGCAGACGTAAGATATCGCCGTAGATGTGATCACCGATATACAGCACCTTTTCGCCCACAGCCCCCGTCATGCGCTCGAAATCGAGAATATTACCGCCCTGGTAGACATGGTCGCGCCCCAGCTCCTTGACCTTCCCCGACAAGGCCTCTCCAGATTGCATATCCACCTGCAAAAACGGATTGCGCTCGGTGAAAAACGCGGGCTTGTTGCCGCCGACAATGACGAAGTCGAAATACTGCCGCCACGAGGGATAGGCGCGGCGCACCCCGTCGAGGAGAAACGACATCACCGCCCGGGTGTAGGGAAAATAGGAATTGGTCAGGACAAAGAGCTTTTTCCCCGACGAGCGCAGCTTATGTAGGGTATCGGCCAGATCGGGATCCTTGATGATATAGGCCGCCAGGTCGGCCTTAATCACCGACTTGAGCGAATCGTTGCGGTGGGCCAGATCGATGCAGGCGCGAATGTCATCGTAGAGCTGTGCGTAGTCCACTGGCCCTCCCAGCCCATCGAGGTAATCGACCAGGCTGATGTACATCACAGCCTCGGGTAGACCAAAGAGCGTATCGATCCAGGCGTAGCGGGCCCGGGACAGATTGATGCGATTTTGCTGATAGTGCTCGCGGCGTGCGGCGGCCCCGAGCTGGTGGTAGCCGTGATAAACTCGGCTCACGTAGCCGTGCCGGTCCATTTTGAACACGTTGCCGAGTTTGCGATCGACCACCAGACCGCGGATAGCAAAGCGCGAATCGTAGCGCAGATGGTAGATTTCCTCGGGATAGTTGCAGGTCTCGATCAGATTCTTCAGCGTCAGCTCGATCGACAGTTGCTCGAGACGCTCCTGGTGGTACAGCGCCAGCGTATAATCCATGTCGAAACCGATGTATTCGACCGTATCCATGCGCAGATTGCGGCTGCAATACACGCGCCCCCGCGCCGACAGACCAAACTCGCTGTGGATATCACCGAGAAGAGCGTCAATCTGAGCACTGGCGTCTATCTTGGTCGTCAACATCAGGTCGATATCTTAGCGCGGATCACAACCGCGCTCACCAGCGGGCGAGATTGAATCGCCCCCGATTGCCTGCTAGCGTCCGCACATGCTCTCTGCCGATGAAAAATTCCGTGCCTTTGACCCCGAAGGTGGCCCCATCATCCCGCTTCTCTCTGCCCCGACCATCGCGGATCGCATCGCCGAAATGGGACGGCAGATCGCCGACGATTACCGCGACGTAGGCGAAGATCTGGTCCTGCTTGCGGTGCTCAAAGGGTCGGTGATCTTCCTCGCCGACTTAGCGCGCGCGATCTCACTGCCACTGTCCCTCGATTTCATCGGCATCGCCAGTTACGGCAATGAGACCAAGTCATCGGGGGTGGTCCAAATTACCTCCGATCTCGGCCGTCCCATTGAGGGCAAACACGTCCTCATCGTCGAGGACATCATCGACACTGGACTCACGGCCCATTATCTGATGCGCAACCTCAGCACGCGCAAACCAGCCACTGTCAAACTATGCGCCCTCTTGCACAAACCCGACCGAGCGGAGAAGCAAGTCGGCATTGACTACCTCGGCTTCACCATCCCCAACAAGTTCGCCGTCGGCTACGGCCTCGATGTGGCCCAGCAATTCCGCAATTTGCCTTACATTGGCTACATACCGGAAAGATAGACCGAACGCGCATCTAAATCGCACATAGTGCGAGATTTGGCCCAGACCAGCACATATTATTGATACAGCAGCTACCGCAACTACAGCTTTGTGGTGGCGGACGAAAATGCTCCTTGCTCATGCATTCGACATTATTGTCTTCATAATGCTCTGGGTGCACCAGCCCTGTCTCGGCCAAACTGTGATACGCGGGCGAATCTGTTTGTGGCATAGCTCCCGGGCTATCAATGCCGGCGGATGTAGAAAGCGAAGTGCCGTGTTCTTGGACGCTGGAAAGAAGTGAGTTAGCCCACGCGTAACTCGACACCAGACCGAGCAGTGCTGTGATTGCAATTACAATTGATATTTTTCTGTTCATTTTCTTCGTTATACACCTTTTAAAGAGTCACTGATTTCCAGGTTTTCATTGAGGAAGTATTCAAAAACAGTACTATACTTATGTAGTTTCGGCCAGTAGCAAGATCGATTTTCCAACACAGCGTTTTTCATATACGCAATGCTAACCTAACTGCCGACCCGAATTCCAAGGTCGCGCCGGTCATCAGGTTTCGATGGAGAGCAGACGCGCTTAGAGCGGCGCTATTCCGCCTTATCATACACATCGCCTGTGCGAAGAGCTTGCGATCCCCTGCCGCACTGCGCACAGCCTCCGTGGCCCACTCGCGAGCTTGGCATCACGCTAACAGACAGCGTGATGCTTTTTTGTACATATCATACAAACTAAAGCTCATACTTCTGTGCTATGACATGTTTGCTGGTAGGCTATAGGGACCTTTGTCTCAACCATATCGACGTGGAGGTCGCTCAGTGAAAAAATCGCCCAACAATCACCCGCGAGCAAGCACGGCCCCCGAACTATCTGACGATGAGGAATGGGGCCAGGCGGCCGACGAATCCTTCATCCAGTCCCCCGATGCCTCTTCCGACGAAGACGGCTGGCATGCGGCCTCCCTCAGCGTCGGCCGGAACGACGTGACGGACCCGGACGGTAAAGCCGCCCATGTCGACGACGCTGCCGACAAAGGGGATAACCCGTCCGACCCGGCCACCGCCATCGCGCAAGACGCTGCACAGGCGACCGACGCCAATAAAGACCCAAAGCAAGCCCCCCAAGCAGCCAGTGACGATGACACCGAAGTCTTAGTCGGGGCCGACCCCGTAGTCGCCGCCCCTGCCGCCGACGCCTCGGGCGCCGACACAGAAACCCGGACCACGGACGACGCAGCCGGCGAGCTGAACGCGCAGGCCGAAGCGGATTACGACGATTCCGACATCACCCGTAAGCTCCCCCGTCAAGACCCAGCCCAGCCCGCAGCAGCAAGCGCAGACGTGCTCCCCGACGGCGAGACTCCTGGCGGAACAAAGCAATCCAGTCCCGAGCTTGAGCCCGATATCAATATCGCCGTCGATACCGAGCTCGCCAGGGACGACAACAAAGACGACGACGACACCTTCAACGAACTCACCGCGCCGCAGTCTCTGAGCGAGCTACTCGAGCAAGAGCAGACCGAGACTGACGCCGCGATAACCACAGAAGAGCCCCTCAGCGAAGACCTCCTCAAATACGCCTCGCAGAATCAACCGGAGGATGCATCGCCCAAGCCGCCAAATACGAGCATCGCGCAAGACCTAGACGGTAGCGCCGACATCACAGCCGTGACCGCCGCAGGTATTGACGACAGCGACGTCGCCGACAATGGCGAACAAACCAAGCCCGAATTTCGTCTCGACCTAGCGGCACAACCCAATGGCGATAGCGACGGCCAAGGCGACGGTGAAAGCGGCGACAAACGTGACGACAAACGCGACGACAAAGGCGGCAATGACGCCACCGCTAATGTCCAAGCAGACGCCAAAGCGGACGCTAAAGTAGGCGCCAAGGCAGGCAGCAAAATAGAAAATAAACCAGACACCACATCAGAAAAGAAATCAAACGCCAAAGACAGCGACACTCAATCGACCGCGGTCCCCGACCTCACTGCCGAATCGACATCAACTTCCCCGCCAGAGACCGTCCCTGCCGCCATTCCCGCACCAACCCGCTCCGGCTGGCGACGTGGCTTGGCTATCTTCGCCATCTTCGTGGTCGGCGCGGGTATTGCCGCCCTGACCGTCCTGGGACACTTAAATAGCCAGCATTTCTACATCAGCTGCCCCATTGATGGCGAAAGCAACTTCGTCGGAGCCAGCGCCGAACAAGGCCGGTCATTCCCGCCTTGGGGCAAATCATCTCTAGAAGGCCCCGCATGGCAGACGATCCCGATGAAGCGATCTCATTGCAAAGAGCGCCAGTTCGCTGATAAAACCGCTCTGGCGGTCGCTTTTGGCGAAGATCTCATTGCCGAAGTCGAGACCTGGATCATCAAGTCCGCGCCAGAGGCTGACGATCAAGCGCTCGATTCCGCCGAGATCCAACTTGAACAAGCCCTCAGCCTGGGCACAATTGCCGACCTTGAAGATCAGCGGGCCCCTATCGAGAGCCTCATTGGCGATATTTACTTTTGGCGGGCACAAAACAAAATCGCCGAAGCCCAAGCGCACCTCGAACTCGCAGCAAAAAACTTGGAAGAAGCCCACGCACGCCAGCCGCAACACGCCAGCGACGTATCATCGTGGCAACAATTCCTCACCGGCATGCGCCAAAGCCTGGGTCAAGGTCCAATCCGTGACCCCCTGCAGAAACCAAAGCCCGGCGACGCGCCCACCCAGCCGGAAACTTCGCTACCTTCGGCTGCAGCGATAGCAACACAGCAACAAGGGTTGCTCGGACAAACGTCCCCGTCCGATAGTGCCCCCCCAGAGCGCCCACTTTCCCCCGCCACGACCGAAGTCGCGACTGGGCAAACTGCGGCGCAGGACCAGCAAGCACCAACGGAACCGATAGCGGCGACAGACGCAACCGCAGAAAACACCACAGCCATTCCCACCAATCCCAATACCGACCGAGCCGTCGCGGCAGAGCGCCCGTCCACCGCGCCTACAGTAGACGCGACCGCGCCGGCATCGGCGCCATCGTCGACCAACAGCGACGCGGGCGACTCTACTAACGTCGCCCAACCAGGACAACCGTCTCCACCAAATCAGCCGGCAGACACACGACCGCCAGAGAACGCACCGGAGACGCCGAAGGGACAGTCCCCCCAACCATCACCGCCTGCGCAACCGGCACCGCGACAAACACCAGCGCCAACCAAGTCCGCAGATAGCGCCAAACCACCGGCAAACACGGTCAAGGCGCCTGTCGAAGACCCATTTATTTAGGGCTTGCGCAGAAACGTGAGCCCTTAGTCACTTTCCAGGCAGGCCAAGCGCGCTCTCGATACGAGTACAACTCAAACCTGGCTCTGCAATCGCCCCGGGAAACGCCCGGTGCGAATCATCACCATGCCGACCACGCCCACGAGCAGCGTGATCACCATCGGCGCCCTCAACCACGACACGTAGTCGAGACCAAAGCTGGCGGCCGTACCAAAGAACGATACCAACGCCCACGCCGGATACACCAACTTGGCCGCCAGCGCACTGTGCCGATGGCCCAGAAAATGGCCGACGATCAAGATATACGCGGAATGAAGTGCCACCGCAGTGGCGATACCGTTGCGCAGCGCCTGCCCGGGATCAAAGCCAAATCGATGTCCCCATACCAGCAGCACGTGCAGAGTGGCGATGCCGAATAGCGCCGGCACCGACCAGCGCAGATAATCCTGCCGCCCCGATAGGCGTGACAGAATGTTCACCGTCAGCAGCAGATAGCCGAGATAGGCGGTCAAGAAAGTAATAAACGTCATCTCGCTGGCTCCTAGCCTCACAGCATAAAACCGCCGCTGGCAGCAATGATTTGTCCCGTCACCCACGTGACATCTTCTCGGGCCACCATGAGCACCGCACGGGCAATATCCTCGGGCTCGCCCAGCCGTCCCATGGGCGTCTGCTGCGCCATCATCTCGCGCATCTCTGCCGCCATCGCCTTCATCGGATCGGTGTTGGTGGCCCCAGGCGCCACGGCGTTGACCCGAACGCCGACCGCTCCCAGCTCCATGGCCATAACCCGGGTCGCATGCTCAATAGCGGCCTTGGTCGCAGCATACACGGCCACCCCAGGCATGGGACGCTTGGCCACCGTCGACGAGATATTGACGATTTGCCCTTTGCTCTTACTCAAGTGCGGCAGAGATTCGCGCATCATGCGCAAGGTCCCGGCAAAATTCACCGCCAACGCCTGATCAATCGCGGCATCGTCGGTCTCGGCCAGCGGACTATGGGGCATGACGGCGGCGTTATTGACCAAAATATCCAGCTTGCCCAATTCCTTTACCGTCCCCGCCACCAAGCGCGCGATATCTTCGGCGCGACCGACATCGCCGGTCTGCCAAGCAATGTGGCCAGAATGCTCAGCCGCCAACGCCCGCAGCGGCTCCTCGCGGCGACCAACCGCCATCACCCGAGCCCCGGCGTCCGCGAATGCGCTCACAATGGCGCGGCCAATACCGGTCCCGCCCCCGGTCACGAGAACTACTTTGCCTTCAAATCCGTTTGAACTTGCTGTCGTCATGTCGCTTTCTCCTGCCGCGGCGCGACGCGGCGTTACTTCCATGTTCGCAGATGAAGGTAGTACTGCCCCGTTTACCTGTCGATGACCGCTCACGTACCATGACTGTCAACCAAAACGGACATCCACTCACGCCCGATCGCAACGCCCTCGACTTGCGCACTTGGATCCAGATGATTTAAAACACCCAGCTATCCAGCGCGATGAAAGTCAACGTACCCACCACCACGCTCAGGATCAAATTGCGGGTGACCGCAGCGACAACAATGGTTGGGATAGCGGCGAGAAGTCCTGGCGACCAACCGATGACGGCCTGATCTTCAATCAACAGATACGGCACCGTGATTGCGCCTACAATGGCCACAGGTAAGTATTCGATGATCTCTTTCAACCACCCCGGCCAGTGCCGCGTGCTGATTTGCAGCGGTATCGCTCTGGGCAGAAAGGTCACAAGGGCCATGAGTACGATAGCCACTAGGAAGAAAAGATTTTGGTTTTGTTCCATGTAGCTACCCAACAGCCGATGAATGTTGCAACAAATACGTTGATATGAGAGTCCGTCGTCAGACTCAATAGGCTCATGACCACGATCGACACCAACGCGACCACCAGCTTCCTAACCGAGTCTATGAGGGACACCAGGACATAGAGCATCATGGCCATGAGCGCATAATCTAGCTTGACACTGACTAGCTCGCTCGCATAGAGCACGGCCAGGGAGCCACTGAGAGCGCCGAGCACCCACGATACATGGCAAAAAGTATTAAACGCGATCAGAAACCTGGGGCCGAGCTTCTCTTTGCTCAGCTCCTTGCTCAGAATTACACTGTGGGTGGCGAACGATTCGTCGGTTAGGCCAAATGCATACCATAGACGCAGCTTCTTACTCATGCCGGTCTTCTCGAAGACACTCGACATATACACCGACATGAGCATGTGCCTCAGGTTGATCAAAAACGTCGTCAGCACGATGGTCGACAGCGAGGCTCCCGCCATCGCAAGGGTCAGAAACGAAAACTGCGAAGCTCCAGCATAGACCATAAGTGACATCAGAGCTGGCAACCAAACCGGCAAGCCCTGATGCACCGCCATGATGCCAAAAACAAACGACACCGTGAAGTAGCCAGCGATAATGGGGCTGGCTTGGCGAAAAGCGTAGCGATACTCGCCTGTGCTGCCTGTGCTATCGCGCTTCATAATTTGCCGAAGTTATGACGCCCATAATGGACTCTTACAGGTCTCGTTCTAGCGTGGTCTCGCCGGGCACCTTAGCAAACCCGTGGCGAAACCAAAAGGACCGTGCAAGAGGATTGTTATCGTCCACGAACAAGAAAACTCGGCGACACCCCCGCACTCTGAACTCCTTCAGGCAAAGGGAGACCAGTTCAGTCCCCACACCGAGAGTCCGGTATTCGCTGTCCACGGCAATATGGTTGACCGTGCCTCGAGTTCCAATAATGCCCGCCAATATCGCCCCAATGACCCTACCATCCCGTAGAGCCATCACGCTGACGGTCGAACTCAATTGCAATATCGATCGAGTAACGTCGCGATCCTGCCAGTCACAGAAAGAAATCTCGGGGTACCGGCGCATGAAATCGACTACCACGCCAGCATCGTCGACGGTGGCATGACGATACTCGATGGCGGACCAGACGTCGTGGCTATCGTCCGCCAGAGCCAGCGTCGCACTACTTAACCGTGTCATAATCGCTCCCTGGGATAGAAAACGAAATCGCGATGATCTGACGGTAGCCCGACTTGGATTCATCGGCCGTGGTCGCGGGGGTCACGTAATGCTTGAGGTCGCGGTCGCGAAAAAACAGGGTGTCCAGCACATCGTTAAACGTAATTGAGGCCAGCTGCTCCTCGTCCTTGGTATACACCCGACTCTCAGCACCATCAATGTTATTCTTGCCCCAAAAATGCACAGCGCTGTACGGGTACCCATCACTATGGATCCCCTCTGGAGTAATTTCAGTCTCTTTGCCGGCCTCCACCTCGATGCGAATCTGATGGATCTGACACTGCCACTCTTTGGTCCAATAAGCCTCCGGCAGGATTTCCTTATAGACTTCAAAGTCCAGCTGGACCAGAGACTCCAACAAAGGGTTGGTATACATGACCTCGGGTAGATCTTCGAAGTGACGATGCAAGCCGCCAACGTACTGATTCATGCCTTCGGATTGAAAGTACGACCGGTGCTCGACCGGAGATAGCTTGCGACCGTTGGGGTTGTAGACGAAATCGCTGTAGCGACGATAGCGATTGGCTCTGCCTTCATTGCCATAATACGTATCACGCGACATCTCGCCCCAAGACTGGGTCAGAGCAAAGAGCTGGTCGTAATGACCCGTTAAGGAAAACTCGTTGCCCCGCACCGTTGCAAAGCCATTATCGCGCAAACTGGGGCCGACATCAGTCAATAAAGTAAACATACAACCTCTAAATGTAGAACTCTGCGATCAATCGCGATTGGTATAAAAACCAAATCAATGCACAGCGAGCGATATAGAAAAGTTCTCAGTCAACCATCGCTCATTACTAATTTTTCTATGGTTTCGATAGCTGAGTATTCGTAGCCATTCGTAATGTTGAGGTTTGAACAAAAAGGTCCTATACCTCATCCATTTCAAATATGAGAGATACCCATACGCCAACCATATTCAATGGGGATCATGGGCCAGCACAAATTCATAAATCTCAATGTCGAGGATACTGACACGTCCCATTTTCTCAGTCAAGGATACGCGAGCATGTAAAATTCCGCCCCCACAACAACCTACACCAGTGAACTAACGGAGAAACAAAAGTATCATCACGTGGTCAGCAATCGATAGTGAGC
>JAAUYH010047248.1_pt1 | contig 24473 bp, 15 predicted proteins | sample 7278061 | NCBI WGS metagenome assembly JAAUYH01 (sample SAMN14350203, study PRJNA611818) | marine sediment metagenome | isolation source: surface marine sediment (0.6m) | place: French Polynesia: Moorea | collected 2018-08 | reverse complement strand
TATTAGGAACTTGGTGATGACGACTGCCAAAGAAGGAATTAGTCATACTCGCACCCGAATTCAACAATTTAGTTACACTAAACAGCTTGAGTTTTTTGAATCTTTGAAACATGCAAAATTTAGTGGTCAGTTAGCGATTTATAATGCTCAAGACACTTCTTGGATTCTTTATCTGTATTTAGGAAGAATTGTTTACGCCACTGGTGGGGTTCATCCAGTAAGACGTTGGCGCAGAAATTTGGTAGCTTATTGTCCCCAAAGATTAGCCCATTTCAATGAAATTCAAACAGATCTGGCAACTGTTCCCGAGGAAGAATGTCGCATTTCCTGGGAGTATACATTATTGTCTCTCTGGATTGACCAAAAAAAAATCACCAGAGAACAAGCAACTCGAATGATCCAAGCCACGATTGTTGAGGTTTTGTTCGATCTTACCCAAGTAATAGAAGTTTTTTGTACAACTATTAAAGATAATTTAATTTCTACTCGATTAGCATTAATTGAAGCAGAACAGGTGATTGCAGAAGCGAATAAACTTTGGCAAGCTTGGCAAGAAGCAAAAATTGCTGATCGTTCTCCTGATATGGCTCCAGTGATCCGTCAGCCAGAAGCTTTGCAAAAGAGAACATCCTCTCAAGTCTACCAAAATCTTAGTCAATTACTAGATGGAGAGCAAACCCTCAGAGATCTTAGTCTTCGTATGAGGCGAGATGTGGTCACGGTTACTCGTTCTTTGATTCCTTATATCCAACTAGGCTTAGTTCAACTAATTAGGATCGAGGATATACCGCCACCGGTATCTCCTCCCATGGCTCAAAAACTCTCGAAGAGCATTATCCCTCATCGGACTTTGATTGCTTGCATTGATGATAGTCCCCAGATCTGTCAGTCGATGGAACAGATTATGACTGGTGCTGGATATCAATTTATCAGTGAAATGGACGGTTTAAGAGCGATCGCTATTTTATTGAATCGCAAGCCAGATTTAATTTTTCTTGATCTCATTATGCCGAATACCAATGGCTATGAAATCTGCACTCAACTACGAAAGCTTTCATATTTCAAAAATACGCCGATTGTAATTGTTACCGGTAATGATGGCTTGATAGATCGGGTGCGAGCCAAAATGGTCGGCTCAACGGATTTTATTAGTAAACCAGTAGACGAGAAATTGGTTCTAGACATAATTGATAAATACTTAAACAAAAGTAATTAACTAATGCTTAAATAGGTTTGATTAGTAGCTTCAAATCAAAGTAATTATCAATGAAAAATTTCTTTTCTTGGACAGAACTGTTAACTCCATTGCCATTAAAGGGAACTATAAATATGATCGCATAGATCATAATGGTTGAATATTTAGATAATAGCTTACTGTAAAATATTCTAGAAATTTGTTGAGGTAATTGTAATGGGACAAGCCCTGATTGTAGATGATTCAGCAACAGAAAGAGCCATCCTAACGAATTGTTTAAAAGGGATCGGCGTTGATGTCTTGGTTGCTACTAGTGGCGAAGAAGCTCTAGAGAAAATAGCTGATACTCATCCTGATCTAATTTTGTTAGATGTAATGCTACCTGGGCTTAGTGGCTTTGAGATTTGTCGTGAACTCAAAGGATCAGAAGCAACCAATAAAATTCCGATCATTCTTTGTTCGAACAAAGGAACCGATATGGATAAATTTTGGGGCAAAAAACAAGGTGCAGATGCCTATCTTCCTAAACCTGTAAATCAGGAAGAGTTAATTCAAACTGTTCAGCAATTGATTCAATAAGGTAGTTTATTAAGGAAGATATAAAATTGTGCCTGACTATACTACTTACAATAAATTAGTTAATTCGCCTAGCGAACTTTTGCAAAATCGCCAAGAAGAACAGTTTTTACGATTCCATATCGAACCAGAAACCAAAATCATGTTACCCATTGAACAAGTAACAGAAGTTCTGAAAATTGGTGTCGGTAAAGTTGTGCCTATTCCCCAAATGCCATCTTGGGTGATGGGGGTTTATAATTGGCGAGGTGAAATTCTTTGGATAGTGGATTTAGGACATCTGATTGGTCTTAATCCTTGGTATCAGCAAGAAGTTAATGCCACAAATCATACCGCTGTTGTTCTATCTTATAGCAATCAATCTCATAATAATCGCAACAAATCTCAAATTAGCCTAGGGTTAATTATGACAAGAGTAGAGGATATTGAATGGTGCAATCCTGATGGGATTCAGTCTCCTCCTGCTTCAGCAATTACTTCAGCTTTGGCACCTTTTCTTAGGGGTTATTGGGTTAAACCAGATGGTCAGATAATCCTAGTCTTAGATGGTGATGCGATCATCACTGCCATGCCTCAAAATTAGATACAACTAAAAATTTATTTTTAACAAATATGAATTGATTAATCGATATTTTTAAGATTGCTATTCATTTATCAATATTGAAATATACAAAGTTAATTTTTTAGGTAATTAATAATTCGATTTAGTTCGCGAATTCCGGTAACCAGTATAATTTACAACAATATGGGTACTAAACAAGCTCCTTCTTTATTAAGTAAACTTTATCATCTCCCTATTACTAGCAAAACAAGATTAATTTCTTGGTTTGGTTTGGGAGCTTTAGTGATCGTAGTAGGTTCTGGAGGAATCATTCTCAGAAAAAGTTTAGAATCACAAAAATTCCAAGAAGTTGAATCGCAAATAGCTGTTATTGGCACTTTGGTGAAAGAGGATCTTGTGAAGAAGAACTTCCCGATTGTGCAGAAAACAGTAGCAGCATTTACCGATAACGGAGATTATAGTACAGTCTATCTTCCTCAATCGACAGGAGAGTTTAGTTTAATCAATTCTTTGTCAGAAGCAGCAGAAAATAGTAAATTACCCACCTTATCTACAACTAGTATTTTACATTCAGCTGTTGATAATCGAGGAAGAGTGGTTACTGAGCAAGCCAACATCAATAACGAGACCTACAGCTTAGCAGCTCAAGCAATTACTAATAATAATCAAGAAACTATAGCGGTTATTGTCTATGGTAGAGTTAGAAATTCTGCGGTATTTTGGACTAATATCGGATTGCAGATGTCCTTGTCGGGATTGGTAATCGCTGCAACTCTCTGGTTAACAGATTTCTTAGGAAGAGCGATCACCGAACCCATTCAAGAATTACAACAAATAACCCAGGATTTTGCTGAAGGTGATCTCAAAGCTAGAGCTCCGATGCGGACTAATGATGAAGTTGCTCTACTGGCAAGTACTTTTAATCAACTAGCAGATTCGATTGCAATTAACGAAAATAAACTGCGAGAAGATGCCAAGAAATCTCAAATCCTCCAAAAAATTGCTTTGAATTTTGGAGAAGCCTTAGAACCAGAAGCTATTGTTAAGCTCGCAGTAGAAGATAGTCGCCAAGTTTTAAATAGCGATCGCGTTATCTATTATACTTTTGATCAACAATGGCAAGGAACTATCATTGCTGAATCGGTTCAGGATGGTTATCCTGTAGCTTCAAGAACTCCAATACAAGATCCTGGTTTGGCAGACCAATATCTCGAAAAATATCGCTCAGGCGAAGTTCACGCGATTGCTGATGTATCTCAAGCAGGTTTTTCAGAATCTGAGCTTCAGCAGTTAGAATCCTGGGCGGTCAAGGCTAATTTAGTAATCCCCGTATTGATAGGAGAAAAATTGACTGGTTTACTCGTTGTACATCAATGTGATTCTCCTAGAGAATGGCAAATTAAAGAAACTGAATTATTAATTAAAATAGCTATTCAAACTGGCAATGCTTTAGAAAAAGCCGAGCTACTACAAAGGCAAAATCAGTCTCAAGAGAAAGAACGTCAAGCTAAAGAAAAATTGCAAAGACGAGCTTTAGAATTACTGATGGAAGTAGATCCGGTTAGTCAAGGAGATTTAACCATTCGCGCCCAAATTAAAGAAGATGAAATCGGCACCATTGCCGATTCCTACAATGCTACGATTGAGAGTCTAAGGAAATTAGTAACTCAAGTCCAAAGTGCAGCAGCTCTAGTATCAACAACGACTAGTGCTAAAGAAACTGCGATTCAAGAATTATCTCAAGGGGCCTCAGAGCAAACCCAGGAAATCACTAAAGCCCTGGGACGGATTCAAGCTATGACTAATTCGATTCAAGTTGTAGCCAGCAATGCCGAAGCAGCTGAAAAAGCAGTCCGTCTAGCTTCAGATACTGTGCAAGCAGGGGATGAGGTGATTAATAGAACCGTCGATGGCTTTAGCGCGATTCGGGAAACCGTTGCGGAAACGGCAAAAAAAGTGAAGCGACTGGGGGAATCATCCCAAAAGATTTCTAAGGTCGTCAATCTGATTAGTAGCTTTGCCGATCAAACCAATCTCTTAGCATTGAATGCTTCTATTGAAGCAGCCCATGCAGGAGAGGAGGGTCGAGGTTTTGCTGTGGTAGCAGATGAGGTGCGTTCTTTAGCCCGGCAATCAGCAGAAGCAACGGCAGATATTGAATCCCTGGTAGCAGAAATTCAGGCCGAAACCAATGAAGTAGTGGCAGCTATGGAGTCAGGGACTGAACAGGTGGTAGCGGGCACCAAGTTAGTTGATGAAACCCGTTCTTCTTTGAATCACATAGCCCAGGTGAGTAGTCAGATTGACGAACTGGTTATTACGATAGCGCAAGCAACCGTAGAACAGTCCAAAGATTCCGAAATAGTGAGTCAAACTATGGCGCAGGTAGCTGCTGTTTCCGAAAAAACTGCCACAGAAGCGTTGCAAGTATCTGATTCCTTTAAAGAACTACTCACGGTAGCTCAGGAATTACAAGCCAGCGTCAGTAAATTTAAAGTTAATTAATTAACCTATCCCGTCATCAATTCATTATTTTAATCAGAACTTGTTATTGATCTCCGTCAAGATATGCCAACATCTACCTCCTTCGGCTTGAGCCGAGTAAATTTACGAAATCGGCTCTTATCTGTAATCTTACCTACAGTATTAGGTACGCTAACCCTATCGGGGTTACTAGGATATCGGTTTCTGGTATGGAAAAAAGCTCAGCAGGAGATTAAGCAACAGCTCACGAATCAAGTTACTCTAGCAGGAAAAACCATTGAGCAAAAGGTAACAGAAGCGATCAAAATTACTGAATTAATCGCCAATAGTAGTCAAACTCTAGACTCTGTCCGAGACAGCCAAGTCTTAGTTAAGCAATCCAATTTGGAAAAATTGTCTATCGAGCAATTAGAACAGCAATTTAGTCAGACGAAGTTACTCCAGCCTAATCCAAAACTTAATGACGAGCTCCAGCGAATTCTAACAGTTTCAGGTTTGTCAGAAATATTTTATACCAATAGCCAAGGTTTCAATATTGCTTACAGTGCTCCGACTTCAGATTTTGTCCAACGAGACGAAGACTGGTGGCAAAAAGGTCAAAGCGATCATCAATGGCTGAGTCCTCCAGAATTTGACGAATCGGCTAATACTGTGGGGTTTGAATTAGTTCAAGCGATTAAAGATCCCCAAACAGGGCAATTTTTAGGAGTGATTAAAGCTTTGCTTCCGGCAAGTTACTTTAATGTGTTAGCAGATAATCTAGCTCTTTCAGGAATAGAAAAATCCCAAACAGTGCAAATTATTTCTCCCGCAGCCGATCAAGCTATTCAATCTATTACGTCTCGGGGTTTAAGTGATAATTTTGCTATTGTGGGCGGAGTTGAGATGGTGCAAATAGCAGAATTACTCCTCAAGTCTAACGCAAATTTAGAGGGTTTAACTCAACAACTGCAAGCCATACCTGGCTTAAAAGAGCTAAAAATCGAACCTTACGGTAGTAAAAATGACTTATTAAGGGTCAGTTTCTTAGCAAAAAACAAATACTACAATTTACTGCCGATTAAAGGTCAAAATTGGGTTGCGATCGCTTCTGTAGATCGACTAGAGTTACAAGCGGCCGGTAGTGAATTGATTCCCGTTTTGTTACCAATCGCTCTTTTTATGGGGATTGTAGTTACCATTATTAGTATTTTACTCGCGAATAAGCTAGCTCAACCTCTAGTTGATTTGGCAACTACCGCTGAAAGAGCTGCCGCTGGAGAGTTAGATATCTTGGCCGAACCTAAAGGAACTTTGGAAACTCAAACCTTGGCTAATAGTTTCAATAATTTAATTGTTCAAGTTCAAAAACTTCTCCGGCAACAAAAGCAAGAGACATTGCAGGCTAAAATTCTCCGAGATATCATTCTTCAAGTTAACAATCTCAAAGATGGGCAATTGATTTGCCAAACCATAGTTGAGAAATTACAAGCAGCTTTGAATGCTGACCGAGTTTTATACTATAGCTTGACAGAAGATGCCGCAGGAATTGTCGTTGCCGAGAGTCTGGTTTCAGGATACTCATCAACCTTGGGAGAAGTAATTTATCCGCCAGAAGTTATTCAAGAGTTACTCGCCCCAGCCCAGGAACATCAAGTTCAAGAGATCTCCGATATTCAAGCAGAGGAGCTCTCAGAATCTTATCGGCAATTGCTAGCAGCTCTGGAAGTCCAAGCAAGCTTAACCTGTACCATTGAATTTCAAGGAAAATTGCTGGGTTTTTTGATCGTTCACCAATGTTCTGATACTCGTAATTGGCAAGAGGGAGAAATTGACTTTGTCGAGCAGTTAAGCCAGCAAATGGTCTTAGCACTAGATCGTTTAGAGTTCCTCACCCAACAAAAAGATGCCGAACTACAAGCGAAACAAGAAAAGGAACAACTAGAAGCGCGAGCTTGGCAATTACTCGAAGAAGTTGAGGGTTTGACTACTGGGGATTTAACGATTCGAGCGAACATTACCGATGATGAAATTGGTACCATAGCTGACTCTTATAACGCCACTATCGAGAGTTTACACAAGCTAGTTACCCAAGTGAAGGATGTCGCTAAAGAAGTAGAAAAAACCGCAGCAACTAACGACAGTTTAGTCCAGAAACTAACAATCGAAGCCATGAGCCAGGCAGGTGCGATCGCTAAAACTGTAGCGCAAATTAAAACTATGACAGAGTCGATTCGCAATGTATCTGTTAATGCAGCACAAGCAGAACAAATTGTACAACAAGCCAGTAGCACTATTACCGATGGCGATCAGGCCATGAACCAAGCAGTCGTCAAAATTAATAGTCTGCAAGCTACGGTTCTCGAAACCGAGCAAAAAGTAAAACGTCTGGGAGAATCTTCCCAAGAAATTTCTCAAGTAGTTAATTCCATTGGTCGTTTTGCCGCTCAAACCCATCTGTTAGCTTTAAAAGCTTCCATTGAAGCAGCCCGAGCAGGAGAACAGGGAAAAGGCTTTGCGGTGATTGCCGATGAAGTTCGTTCCTTAGCTGCCCAATCTGCCACAGCCACGGCGGATGTTGACAATTTAGTAGCCAGAATTCAACTGGAAACTAATGAACTGATTGCCGCTATGACTAACGGTACCAAACAGGTGGTCACAGGAACGGAGCTAGTACAAAAAACTCGTCACAATCTCCACAGTGTCACCATTGCCAGTCAAGAAATCAGTCAATTAGTCAAGGAGATTGCCCAAGCTGCTAGCCAACAATCGCAAACTTCTAATTTAGTCAGTGAAAATATTGCCCATGTTGCTGTTACTGCTCAAGAAAACTCGCAATTTGCCACCGAAGTTTCCCAAGAAATTGAAAAACTGCTTGCCGTAGCGAGGAAATTACAAACAGGAATCGCCAAATTTAAAACTTAACGCTCCTAACTCTATCATGTCTCTCAATCCCGATATTCGCGATCAAGCCTATCAATTTTTTATTGAAGAAGCACAAGAACTTTTACAAGTACTAGAAGATGGGTTACTCCATCTCAAAGAAGATCATAGTACGCCGAAAGTTCACGAACTAATGCGGGCAGCCCATTCGATCAAAGGGGGAGCTGCTAGCGTGGAATTGCACGGGATTAAAAAGTTAGCTCATCGTTTAGAAGATTTTTTCAAGGCTCTCTATAGCGACACAGTAGAATTTGATGACCATTTAGAAAGTTTATTACTCCAGGGATATGATTGTTTACGCAACCCCCTCAATGAACAAATTGCCACCGGAGCTTTTGATGAAGATTCAGCCTTAGCAACGGCTGAACCTATATTTGAACAATTAGCCGAACTATTGTCAGAAGCTCTTCAAGAGGGGGAAAGCTATATTCCCAGTGCGACGGATCTCGGAGTTGATATTGTAGCCTCAATTTTTGAAATTGATGTGGCTCAATCGCTAGAGCGTCTCAATCAGGTGTTAAGCCATCCCGAAGAGTTTGATGTCACCGAGGAATTGCAAACTCAAATAGAAATGTTAGCTGGGTTTGCGGAATTATTTAATCTCTCGGGATTTAAGGAAATTATTGATTTAGCAAATCAGGCATTAGCTCAAGATCCGGGCAATGCTCTAGAGCTCACCAAAATTATTGTTGCCGATTGCCAGTCTGCTAGGACTTCTATTTTAGCAGGCGATCGCGATCGCGGTGGCGAACCCTCTGCTGAATTATTGGCTCTAGCCTCAACTAATTCTTTGTTACAAGATGATCAACAATTAATCACAGAAGATGCTCAGGCGCTGGACGAAGTTTTTGGTGGGGATGTTTTGGCTACGATTTCTCAACAAGAGGATGAGACTCTCAATGAAATATTTGGGATCTCAGATAGCTTGGCCGAACCCGCAAATCAAGATCTAACCGAAGATTTGCTCGAATCTTTAGCAACTCCATCTCTGGACGAAGTTTTTGGTGACACTAACGAAATTCTGACCTCCACCGATTTAGAAATGTCTGGATTCTTTGATAATCTTGGGCCTGAATCTTGGGATAGTACAATAGAGCAAATAGAATCTCTCCCAGAAGAGAAAACGGAATATTTAACTCCTGGAACTTCCGATTTAGAAGATGTGTTTGGGTCAATGAACTTTGGGGAAGAAGTTAATTTACCTGATATTGATTCAGAAGCAGAAGAATTCGAGCCACCAGAAAATCTTGAAGATGCCATTCAATCGGTCGGGGAAATTTTTGATCGTTTACCTGCCATAGAAGCAGTCCCGATTACCACTCCCGAATTATATCCTCCTGGTTCATCTCCGGCTAAAATCCAGCAGCAACAAGCGGCTGTCGGTAATAATCTAACTGTCAGAGTTGATCTAGATCGTCTAGAAAGAATGAATAATCTGATTGGAGAACTGGTTATCAATCGGAATAGTTTGTCGTTGCAAAATGAACAATTGCAAATTAATGTTCAAGATTTAATTACAAAATTTACCCGTTTTCGGAATTTAACTAGTAAACTACGCGAATTTTCTGATCAATTATTAGTAGAAGCAGAAAAATCCCCGCCAGATTCTTCCCCAGCAAACCCAATCGAGGTGTTGGCAGAATTTGATTCTTTGGAGATGGATAGTTATAGTCAATTACATTTACGACTTCAAGAGATCTTAGAAGAAATTCTCCAGCTTGAAGAAGGAGTTGATGATATTGCTCTGTTTGCCCATCAATCTGATCGCACTATTAATCTCCAACGCCAAATGTTGAGTCAGATGCGGGACGAAATGATGTGGGCGAGAATGCTTCCTTTAGAGCAAATTCTCAAACGTTTCCCCCGGACGCTGCGAGATTTATCTAATAAATATCAAAAACCGGTCAAACTCAAGATGATAGGCACTGGAGTCCTAGTAGACAAGGCGGTCTTAGAGAAACTCTATGATCCTCTACTACATTTACTGAGAAATGCTTTTGATCATGGGATTGAATCGTCAGATCTACGCCAACAGCGAGGTAAATCGGCAGAAGGAACAATTAAAATTCAGGCCTATTATCAAGGTAATCAAACAGTTATTGAAATCAGAGATGATGGTGAAGGGTTAAACGTCCAAAAAATTGCCAAGAAAGCGATTAAAAAAGGGATGATGTCGGCTGCTGAAGTTAGCGCGTTAAATAACGCGCGTCTCTTTGATTTAATCTTTGAGCCAGGATTTTCTACTGCAGAGCAAGTTAGTGAAGTTTCGGGGCGTGGTGTGGGGATGAGCGTTGTGCGATCGCAAATAGAATCGCTAAAGGGCAGCATAACTGTTAATTCTACTTCTGGTCAAGGCACTACTTTTATTCTGCGACTGCCCCTGACTTTAACGATTGCGAAACTGTTAGTGTTTGCTTTATCGCAAACTGCTTTTGCTATTCCTTCTGACAGTATCGCCGAAATTATTATTCCGCTGCCAGAACAACTTAAGTTGTCTGGTAATCAAAGATTCCTGTTTTGGGAAGAAAATTTAGTTCCGATCTATCCCCTGGAAGAATTATTGCAATATAATTGCCAGATCGCTACCAATCAGACTAGTAGCAAAGCTTTTGAATCTGTTGCGGCACCAGAAGATTGGGCTTTACCATTGTTACTATTGCGACGAGGACAACAATTTTTTGCCTTAGAAATCCAAAGATTAATTAGTGAACAAGAACTTGTCATCAAACCTTTTGGTAAAGCGATGCCAGCTCCGCCCTACACCTATGGTTGTACGATTCTGGGGGATGGTACTTTGATTCCTGTCGTCAACGGTGCAACTTTGATCGATGAGTTCCTTGGGGAAACTCATGGTAATGGAGCAACCAGCAAAGAGCAAACTTCTTACCTAGCTCAAGAAGACTTAGAAAATAATGATTCGACCGCGAAATCTCCGGCAATTCAACTAAAAACAATTATGGTCATAGATGATTCTACGGCATTACGAAGAACTATGGCTTTGAGTCTAGAAAAACAAGGATACCAAGTATTACAGGCGAAAGATGGACGAGATGCCGTAGCACAATTTCGCCAGATTTCCGAACTCGATTTAATTGTTTGCGATATCGAAATGCCTAATATGAATGGCTTTGAGTTTTTAGGGGTTCGGCGTCGCGATTCGGTCATGAAAGAGGTTCCAGTGATCATGTTAACCTCTCGTAGTGGTGATAAACATCGTAATTTAGCGACCCAACTAGGCGCTGATGGCTATTTTACGAAGCCCTATGTGGAACAAGAATTTATCAATGAATTAAATAAAATACTTAAAAATAAGGAAATTTATTCTAGTAAGCAAAAGCAAACTTTGACTTCTACAAAGATGACAAACAATGGAACTATTCTTGTCATCGACGATTCCTCTTCTTTGCGTCGCACGATGACTCTGAGTTTGGAAAATCAAGGTTATCGAGTATTGCAAGCTAGAGATGGTCAGGAAGGATTAGAGCAAATGAGAAATGATCCTCAGATTGCTTTGGCGATTTGTGATATCGAAATGCCTAATATTAATGGCTTTGAATTATTGACTGCTCGTAGTCAAGAACCCAAGCTAAGGGAAATTCCTGTGGCTATACTTACTTCTCGCAGCAGTGACAAAAATCGTCTTTTAGCACAACAATTAGGAGCTAATGCTTACTTTACTAAACCTTATGTAGAGGAAGAATTATTATCTGGGATCAAAAACCTCATGAAAACCAAATAAAACATTAAACATTCAATATCTTTAACTACCATGGTTAATCAAATATTTAATTCCTATAAATCAGCCACAATTATTCCTCAGGCAATTAATTCTTCACTAAAATTAGTAGTTTTTCAAATTGGCAAATTAACCTTATCCCTACCCGTCGAACAAGTTAAAAAAGTTACTAGATATAACCCCACCTATGGCAGTGGATTGAGTTACGTTAATCTGACTCATTTAGGGGAGCAAGAAGTTACCATCGTTGATTTGCATCACAAATTATTTAAAGTCAGTCAGGATGATCTGACTTCAGAAAAAGGATATTTTATTATTACTCGTAACCCTACTGGAGATTCTGTAGGAATTAGAGTTTTACAGACTCCTACTTTATTAGATGTTTCCTTCTCTCAAATTCGCATTTTACCAATTTCTTATCGTCAAGCAGATACTTTAGAAATAGCCAGCCATGTTGCGGTTATCCCTCAAGATGATGAAACATCACAAACAATTTTCATTCTTGATTTAGACCGCTTATATTAGAAAATAGATTTCGCATCCAGTTGATTGCTCTTGGGGATCAATACGACCAACAATTCAATTAGGTTTAATGAGCCAAGAAGCCCAGAGCCGCAAGCTAAGAACGCGACCCCTTACTTTCTTTGTCCAGTAACAATATAAGAAACTCTCTGACCAATATTAGTCGCATGATCTGCCATTCTCTCTAAGTGACGGATAATCAATCCTAAAAGCAGCATTGGTTCAATTACTCCTGGGATATCTTTTTGATAGGCTAGAAGATTATAAAGTCTTTCGTAATCATCATCAACTACATCGTCTAATTGTTTAACGCTGGCTCCTGTTGTCGCATCTAAATCAGCTAAGGCTACCAAACTAGTAGCTAGCATCAATTGAGCATGTTCTGACATCTTTTTGATTTCTGGCAAACATTCATGAGGAGGATACTTGAGAAGTTTGACAGCAATTTCTGTTAAATCTTGAGCGTAGTCACCGATGCGCTCTAAATCTCTTACGAGCTGCATAATGGCACTTACTAAACGCAAATCCCGAGCTACTGGAGCTTGTAATGTCATTAGGGTGGCACAGTCTAATTCTATCTGGCGATAATATTGATCAATTCGTTTATCTAAATTGACAATTTTCGTAGCAGCTTGTAAGTCTCGCTCAAAAAGACATTGGTGACTCAAACGAAAGGATTGTTCAACAAGAGTTCCCATTCTGAGTACATCTTGCTGTACCTGTTGTAAAGAACGTTCCAAATGGGTCTTTTCCGAATAGTTGACTGGAGAAGACATGATCACTTTTTTAATTTGATAAATTGAGAGTTGAGTAATGAGAGATTTACTATTGTTTATCAATAATATTAACTATAAATAATATTCAAAGTTTAAGATTTAATTAGAGAATGTATATCTTGTAACGAAAATTGGTTAATTTTTGGTGAACTTTTCTAATGGTAGGGTAATTTGTAACCAAGCACCACCTAGACTGGGATGGTTTTTTGCTTCAATAAATCCCTGATGAGCTTGAATAATTTGTTGGACGATCGCCAGCCCCAAGCCACTACCTTCAGGAGAATTGGAAGCATATTGTCTGGTGCGAGATTTGTCTCCTCGGTATAATCTGTCAAATACATAGGGCAGATCTGAGGGGGTAAATCCAGTCCCCGAATCAATAATATCAATAATGATCTCAGATAATTCTGAGTTGCCTGTGGAAGTTTGTTCACTAATCTCAATGGTTATTTTACCTTGGGCTGGACTATGCTTAATCGCATTATCTAACAAATTCAGAAAGACTTGGATTAAGCGAGATTTGTCAGCGGAAAATGAGGGGGGAGTTCCTCCCTTGACTTCTAAAGTAACTTGTTTTTTCTGGGCAATGGGCTCTAAAGTTTGCCATACAGAATTTATCAGATTGGGGAGCTGAATCTTTTCATATTTGAGGTAGTGACGGGGATTCGCTTCTAGTTGAGTCAGATCTAACCATTCTTTGACAAGATTTATCAGCCGATTTGTCTCTTGAAACATTTGTTCAACCCAACGGCGTTCAGGGTTTTGCAGTCTTTTGAGAAGGGTTTCTGCCACTAAAGAGATCGAAGTCAGAGGTGTTTTCAATTCATGGAACAGATCGGCGACAGCGCGATCGCGAGATGCCGATAATTCTACTAGGGGTTGACGATTGACAATAAATATGCCTATTTCCTGATTCGGTAAAGGAAAACTGTAACCCTTTAAGGCGATCGCTTCTACAGTGCGGGAAGGTTGCCAGGGAGAATCACGGGAGTCAATATTGACTCTGTTAGATTCGGTAGAGCTGGCATAGCGAGTAACATAAAAGACCCATTCTTGTTCTTGCGATTGTTGAGATTGCCTGGTTTTTTCCACTAGACGATCTAATTCATAGGAACGAATTAATTCTAGTAATAAGCGGACTTGTCCTTCACGCCAACGATCTATTTTTAGTAAAATTCTGGCTTGTTGGTTACACCAGAGCAATTGATTTTCTCGGTCAACTTGTAAAAAGCCAACTGGCGCTTGTTCTAAGATTGCTTGCCAGCTTTTTTTTTCTTCTGCTAGCTGGTATCGCTGCGACTCTAAATAATAAAGTTCTCGTCGCACCAAGGACAGAGGTGGCAGAGAAATTGCCCAATCAGATTGGGGAGAAAAAGAGTTAACAATTTTTCTTAACTGTTGACCAAATCTGTACTGTTGCCACCAATAAAAACCCGCGCCGATAGTCAAGCCCAGAATAAACTCAACAGCAGCCATGAGCTATTGACCTCTATATTAGTTCTTATAACTGAACAATAATTATAAGTTTATTCTACTAAGGAACAAGGAATGAGGGCTCCAAATCTGTAATCAATTTTGCCTAGATATATAGCTCAGAGCTAATGGGTTATAGCTAATTTAGAAGCGATTTTAGCCAAAACGATAACCAAAACCGCGGACTGTAATTATATACTCAGGATTACTCGGGTCTACTTCTAGCTTTTCTCGTAACCAGCGAATATGAACATCAACTGTCTTGTTATCCCCCAGAAAATCAGATCCCCAAACTTGGTCAATTAACTTTTCCCGTGACCATACTCGACGAGGATAACTCATGAATAATTCTAGTAACCGAAATTCTTTGGGGGATAAATTTACTTCATTTCCTCGAACTACTACGCGACATTCTTGCGTAAATAAATTAATGTCGCGATATTTTTGAACAGGGGTTTGAGATTCTAGAGATTGTTCACTATATCTTTGTCGTCTTAACAAAGCGCGACAGCGAGCTACCAGTTCCCTCATGCTAAAGGGCTTTGTTAGGTAATCGTCAGCTCCTACTTCTAAGCCCAACACCCGATCTGTTTCACTAGTTTTAGCACTAATAACGAGAATCGGGATAATATTACCCTGATAACGCAGTAGACGGCAAATATCTAAACCATTAACTTCTGGAAGCATTAGGTCTAGAACAATCAGATCAGGGTTAAATTCAGAATTACTGTTTTGCAGAAGATTTAAAGCTGTTCTGCCATTGCTAGTTGTCTTTACTTCATAGCCTTCTTCTTCGAGAGCGATTGTAACCATCTCCCTAATTAGCTCTTCATCTTCCACTAATAATATACGGTTCTTGGGAGTTAATTCCGATTCTAAAGAAGTATGGACAATATCTAGGGATAACATAGATTAATTTATTTAGTTGCTCTATCCTTACATATACAACAAAATTGCCCCTTTGTATGCTCTAAACAACTTAGGAAAACCCATGAATTATTCCCGATTGGATGAGATGATGGAGACATCAGCGTTTGAGGGAATTTTCTTCCTGGTCTAGTTAACAACTTTTAGTATTTTCTGACAAAAAGCATTACCAATATCAATCCAGTAAACAAAATTAGCGATCGCATATTTGATCATCTATTTAACGAAGCTTTTATTTGTTACATTGCTTTCAAAAAAAATACCTTATCTAGTTGTAGATAAGGCAAAAATTATAGATGATCTAAAAAAATTAAGACCCGTTATGAGCAATAAAAATTTGTTCGCGTTAACAAAACTTAAGCTTCACTTTCAACGTAGAAGAAGAAAAGAGCCATCGAAACCGCAAAACAAACCATGCCAATAAAAGGAACCATAACTACGGGAAGCCAAGAAGCGGCAAAATCTCCAATCATATGCTGTTGTCCTATTTTTAATAAAAACTCTAACAATTTGGATATTACTGCGAAGCCTGCACGATTTGCTTAGTTATAAAGATTCTTAACAAAAAGTGAACTTAAACCAGGTTAGAGTGTTGCTATTTCAAGGACTTGTAAAATATTTCAATTAAGGAGAATTTCAATTCCTATGGACGCGATTCAACATGGAGGAGATCCTCAAGTAGGAAATCTCGCTACTCCCCTTAACTCTTCTGATATCAGCAGAGCATTCATCCAAAATCTACCCGCTTACCGCGCAGGTATGTCACCACTAGGTCGGGGACTGGAAATCGGCATGGCTCATGGATATTTCGTCTATGGTCCTTTCGCCGTACTTGGTCCTTTAAGAGGAACTGACTTCGCTGAAACTGCTGGTGTACTAGCTGCCATTGGCTTAATTGCCATTTTAACGATCGCCCTATCCCTTTATGCTAGTGCGATAGGTGGCAAGCCTGTTTCTATTGTCACTGCTCCTGATGTACCTGAAGAATTAGGTACTAGAGCAGGTTGGAGCGAATTTGCTACTGGATTCTTCCTTGGTGGCTCCGGTGGAGCGGCTTTCGCTTATGCACTTTCCTTGACTCCTTACGTTGACATTATACAAGAAGTCTTTAAATAAGTTTGCCATCTAGGTCAAGCTTTAGTGCCGCTACGCGGAAGTGAAGTAATAATCATTAAGTTTTGATTGGTAAGCTTATTGATTATTGCTAACTGTTAGCTTATTTATCCATGTATCCTCTAGCTTATTTGAGTTGACAATTTCATAGTTTCTTTATCATGCAATTTAAACCCAGGATAACTTCTGGGTCTTTTTCTTGAAAATCGCTCCAAGAAGATCTCAACAAACTTCCTCAGCTTTCTATGTTTGCCCTCTCTTGGTAAGGGGCTGTCTTTTGCGGTGGAAGCCCGTCGAGGTTTCCGAGGGACTGCGGGTAGAGCTTCGCCAGCGCCAGCAGGTTCGTTTACATTGCATATTTTGATGCATCGCCGCTTACCTTGCCTCCTCGTTCCTCCACCTCCTCTTTGATGGCTGCTAAAGTTTTTTCTAAAGTATTTTCGTAGATATTATAAAAAAAGCTGCGACTGGGAGTAGCATTGGGTTCAACCTTAACTTGATGAGTGATTAACACTTGATTGGGTGGCGCACTAGGATAGGGTGAGACAGGTTCTAATAACCAAGTCCCGTCTAAGTTATCTAAATCTCCATCAAGAAAATTAAAAGCGATTTTTTGGGGATAGGATTCTGTAATAGCCATGCGAATCCTGGCTTTAGTGCTAAAAATAAAAGTTTTAATACGATTTATTTGCTCAAAAATCTTGCGATCGCCGTTAGTTGCCAATAACTCACTATCAGTTACTCCAGGAAGAAATAGCTTAAAGTTGTCATAGTCTGTCAATACTTGCCAGGCAGTATCAACAGAGCCGTTAACCAAAATCCGACAAGTATAGACTCCTTCTTTTCCTGTAACAATAACTTGTCCTTCTCGCAGAGCAACTCTTTCGAGGACTGGGAGTCGATCAACTGGACCATCAAATAGTTTGGCGTAAGCAGAAGTTATAGAAATGTTAAGCGCGATCGCTACGGCACAACTTCCCAGACAGAGATTTAATTTCAGTTTATTCGAGATCCCAGACATAAAAGCAGTAACATTCCTTTACATAAATACTTGCTAATTTTAACAATGGTTTTGAGAGAATAGCGAATTAAGGAACGCCCTCAAGGATACCGCTTCGCGTCGCGCACCAAGAAACGAGAAACCAGGAACATGCACCAAAAGACTAGAAACGAGGGGCAAGAGATTGGTGATAGGATGAAAATATGCCTTTAATAACTATATCTGGGACAGATTACTCCTATCAAATAACTAAGCCTGTTGCCAATCCTCAACTTCCTATATTAGTTTTTGTTCATGGCTGGCTCCTCAGTCATCATTATTGGCAACCCGTAGTTGATATTCTGCAATCGGATTATCAATGTTTACGATATGATCTCCGAGGATTTGGAGCTTCACGGGATCTGGGAAATTCAAGGAAGAGGGATTATACTCTTGCTACCTATGCTCAAGACTTATGTGATTTGTTGCACAAATTGGAAATTAAGAATGCTTGGGTGATTGGACATTCCTTAGGTGGTAGCATTGCTCTATGGTCAGCGGATTTAGCTCCTCAAGTGGTGCAGGGGGTGATTGGAGTTAATGCTGGTGGTGGAATTTATATTAAAGAAGAGTTCGCCAAGTTTCGTAATGCGGGTCAACAGATAGTTAAGTTTCGACCTTCTTGGTTGCCCTATGTTCCAGGGTTAGATTTAATTTTTTCGCGAATGATGGTTTGTCATCCTCTATCTCTTGATTGGGGTCGTCAACGGATTATTGATTTTATTAGTGCCGATCAAGAAGCGGCATTAGGTTCTCTATTGCAATCAACGACCGAAAAAGAGGTGCATCATTTACCCAGGTTAGTTTCTCGTTTGCAACAACCTGTTTACTTTATTGCAGGAGAGCAAGATCGGATTATGGAACCTAAGTATGTCCATCATTTAGCCAGCTTTCATCAACTATTCGCCTCAGAGCATGGTAATGTATTAGAACTACCGAACTGTGGACATTTAGCTCCTTTAGAAGTCCCCGAAGCTCTTGCCCAAATGGCGATCGCAATTATGGAGAAACATTTATGAAATGGTTACTAGTAATGCTATGAGGAAAACCTTGAAAGCGGGATAATATCAAAAGTCACTTGTCCTTAAATAAGCCTGGGCTACGCTGGGGTAACTACAGCTTGTAGAGCTGTGCTGTTGGGGATATAGTTTTGTAATGGAAATTATATTTAGTCTTAGAGCTAAGTAGATCAACCTTGGTAAAATACACCCTCCATTCTGGCACCGCAGGAGCGCTCGTTAATGTTAAATGATAAATGTTAAACGTTATGGACGGTAGTTTAGCTCCTATTTGGGGTTCTCTGATCATTTTTATCCTTTGTCCCCTTTTGGGGGGATTACCCTTAATTGACTGGATTACTTATCTGGTTACTGGTCAAAAATTACAGCAACTGGGGACAGGTAATATCTCAGTTACGGCAGCTTTTTATCATGGGGGAAAATTAGCGGGAATTCTGGCGGTACTTTCCGAAGCAGCTAAAGGAATTTTGGCGGTTTTGTTGACGCGGATGTTTTTTCCTGATGGCTCAGTATGGGAAATTTTAGCTTTAATTGCTTTAGTGATGGGTCGTTACTGGATGGGCAAAGGTGCTGGCACTACCAATGCAACTTGGGGTATTTTTGTCCATGATCCAGTCGCTGCCAGTTTAGTTTTTTTAATCGGTCTGATTAGTTTTACGATTAATCGCGATCGCAAATTGGGCAAGTTAGGAGTGTTAGGATTACTAGCACTGATCATTGGATTACGCCATATAAACCAGCCAGAATATTTTTTAGCAGCGCTAGCGCTAGGATGTTTATTGGCTTGGATCTATAAACAAATACCCGATGATTTAGATTTACCCCCCTCTGAAGTTAATCCCCAATCACAAAAAATGTTTCGTTTTTTCCGTCCCGATAAGACTATTATTTCTCTAGACCAGAAGCTAAACCCTCAGAAGGTAGGAGAAAAATCCGCTAATCTTTCTCTGGTAAAACGCTTAGGTTATGCTGTCCCCGATGGCTGGGTATTGCTTCCAGGAGATGATTTTCGACCGTTACTAGCATATTTGAATCCTTCAATCCAGGAACCTCTAGTGGCTAGATCTTCAGCGATTGGAGAAGATTCGGGATCAGCTTCAGCTGCAGGGCAATATTTGAGCATACTCAATATTACCAGTAGGGAAAATCTGCAAATTGCGATCGCAGATTGTCAAGCATCTTATTTAGAAAAATCTGCTACTGAATATCGCCAAACTCATCAGCAAAATTCAGGTGCGATGGCAGTTTTGATTCAGAAACAAATTACTGGGGTTTATAGTGGAGTAGCTTTTAGTCGCGACCCTGTGAATGCTTTTTGTGATGGAGTTGCGATCGAAGCCCTACCTGGACAAGCTAGTCAAGTAGTCTCAGGAAGGGTTACTCCCTTTAAGTATGAGGTGAAGGTTTTGAGCGAGAAGGTAGAGGGAGATGGGGAAGATAGTGAAGGTAAGCAAGCTAGGGTGATTTGTTTGAATGGAGGTGAGGATGTTATTCCCCAAGAGGTTTTAAAATCGGTGGCGGTAATTGCCAGGAAAATGGAAGCTCTCTTTAAAGGGATTCCCCAAGATATTGAATGGACTTATGATGGGGAAAAGCTTTGGTTATTACAAGTTCGTCCCATCACAAATTTACAACCGATTTGGACGAGGAAAATTGCGGCTGAAGTGATACCTGGACAAATTCCACCTTTAACATGGTCAGTTAATCAACCTCTTACCTGTGGTGTTTGGGGAGAAATTTTTACATTAGTATTAGGCAAACAAGCTTCAGATTTGGATTTTCGGCAAACAGCAAGCTTACATTATGGTCGAGCTTATTTTAATGCCACTTTACTGGGGCAAATCTTTTTACGTATGGGATTACCCCCAGAGAGCTTAGAATTTCTTACTAGAGGAGAAAAGTTTAGTAAACCTCCTCTTAGTTCGACGATTAAAAATATTCCTGGTTTATGGCGCTTATTCAAGCGAGAATGGAGTCTCGAAACTGATTTCGAGCAAGATAATCAAAAACTATTTATTCCTTTACTATCAGAAATCGCATCGACTAAAAATCTAAGTCTGTCTACATCAGAAATTATTGCTCGCATTAATAAAATATTAGAAGCTCTGGAAGTCTCAACCTATTACAATATTTTAGCTCCCCTAAGTTTTGCCCTACGTCAAGCAATTTTAAAAGTATCTCTTGAGGAATTGGATAATAGTCAAGTTCCAGAAATTGCTTCAATGCGATCACTAGCTGAACTAGCTATTGATGCTTGGAAATTATTGGCAAAAGAGCAAATAACTATGGGTTCTTGTGCTTCTTTATTTGCTTATTTAGCAGATATTCCTGAAGGACAATCAATTCTTCAACGTTTTGATAATTGGCTAGAAACCTATGGCTATTTAGGGGAAGTTGTGACAGATATTTCTGTGCCTCGTTGGCGGGAGAATCCTCGTCCTGCCAGAAAAATGTTAGCTGAGTTTTTCTTTGATAAAGAATCAAGAAGACAAGTATTAGGTAACAAAAAAGAATTTAATTTTTCTCTAAAACAGAAGTTAGTACAAACTCGTTTTAGTCTTAAAGGTAAAGTTGGTGAAGTTTACAATAAATTATTAGCTTATCTTCGTTGGAGCTTTCTGGATTTAGAAGCTATTTGGTTACAAGAAAATATTTTAAGTCAACCAGGAGATATCTTTTTTCTTGATTTTGAAACAATTAAAAATCTTAGTCAACAAAAAAGCGATCTAGATATGATCAATAACCTAATCACTTCTAGACGAGAAAAATGGCAAGGAGAATCAAAATCATCGATTGTTCCCTATTTAGTATATGGGAATCAAAGTGATTTTGATGTCCCTACCACTAATTATGTTTTAGAAAGCCAGAAAAAACTAACAGGAATCGCTGCCAGTTCTGGGCAAATCGAAGGCATAATTAAAGTGATCCTTAATTACCAAGAAATAAAAGATGATATCAATAAAGATATAATCTTAGTTGTACCCTATACCGATGCTGGCTGGTCGCTCATTTTAGCCCGTGCAGGAGGCTTAATTGCCGAATCAGGAGGTAGTCTTTCTCATGGTGCGATTATCGCTCGTGAATACAATATTCCTGCGGTTATGGATGTTACTTATGCTACTCAATTATTACACGATGGTGATCGCGTTAAACTGAATGGTCAAACTGGAATAGTAGAAATTTTAGATTAATTTGCTCATTGCTCACCGTTTATTGCTTAAATGTTTCCACTCATTCTTACTGTAATTATTGTTATTTTAGGTTCAGCAGTTTGTTCTGGTTCAGAAACCGCTTTGTTATCAGTTTCTTTAATTAAAGTAAGACAATTAGCTCAATCAAAAAAGCCCGCTGCTCTAGCACTTCTCGGTATTAGAAATAAAATTAATCGACCAATTGCGACCATCGTAATTTTAAATAATATTTTTAATATTGTAGGCAGTATTCTAATTGGTAGTCTAGCGACTAAAGTTTTAGGTCATGCATTACTAGGTATTTTTTCGGGATTTTTAACCTTTTTAGTCATTATTTTTGGTGAGATTTTTCCCAAAACTTTGTGTGAACGTTATGCCGAACCAGTAGCACTGGCGATCGCGATTCCCATCAGGTTTCTAACTATCATTTTCACTCCTATAGTATTACTTGTAGAATTTGTCACTTCTCCTGTAACCAAAGGTCGAACGATTAAAACTACTAACGAAGCAGAAATAAAATTTCTCACAGCTATTGGACAACAAGAAGGGGTTATTGAAAATGATGAAGCAGTTATGATTCAAAAGGTATTTAAACTTAATGATATTACGGCTTCTGATTTGATGACTCCCAGAGTAATTGTTACTTATCTTAAAGGCGATATGACCTTAGAAGAATGTCAACAGGAAGTGATTAACTCTCAACATTCTCGAATTATTGTGATTAATGAAAATATTGATAATGTTATTGGCATAGCTCTCAAGGATAATTTATTAGCAGAATTAATTCAAAATAATGGGAACAAAAAAGTTAACCAAATAATGCGATCGGTAAAATTTGTTCCTGAATATATCAGAGCAGATAAATTATTACAAGCTTTTCAAGAAACGAGAGAACATTTAGCTGTAGTTTTAGATGAATATGGTGGAGTAGCGGGAGTTGTCACTTTAGAAGATGTTTTAGAAGTTCTTACTGGGGAAATTGTCGACGAAACTGATCGCATTGTTGACTTACAAGAAATTGCCAGAAATAAGCGCAAAAAGCTTTTAGATTCTAAAGGAATTATTGAAAATTGAATGAAACCTGAGGACAGAAACATTAGTCATCAGTTAAGAAATGAAGTAATTACTTGGAATTAAAATTTTTGTTAATTATTCTAAATGATAGCGTCAAAGAATATTCACTTAGTCAATTCGCAGAAATTGCCAAAATAAAAGAATCGTATTCAATTATCTTTTACCTTTTAGCTTTTAACGGTTATAGTAGAGCAAATTATATTTAATTGCTAATTAATAATTATCACTATGAGTACTACAAAGTTTGGAGTTACTAAGTTACCGATAATCTGGATCACGGTTGCAATTGTAGTAGGAAGTTTGGTTTATGCCAAGAGATGGCATCAATTTATTTTTGATAAAAAACTAACTCCCATTACAGCAGCAAAACTAATTCCAGATGAAGCAATTATGTCCAGCTTTATCTCCACTGAGATCAACAATTGGACAAAGTTACAACAACTAGGTTTACCAACATTAGATGAATTATTTACCCAAGAGCTTGCAGTCATAGAAGGAGAATTAACTGATGTCGGAATTAGTTACCAGCAGGATATTCAACCCTGGATTGGAAATATCATGATTGCTCTAGTCCCGACAACAAATAGTTCTGATGTTATACAAGATTTTGAGCCTTTAATAATTATTGGTATTGAAGCTCCTTTTAAGGCGAAGAATTTTCTCAAAAAAATCCAATCTCAGATCGAGGAAAGCACTAAAAAAATCGAATATAAAGGACTTGATATTACATCATCTACTGACACTAGAGGAAATATTGTACATACTGCTTTATTAGGAAATAAACTACTGGCCTCAAATAAAATTAATGCCGTTAAAAAATCAATTGATACTTTTAAAGGAGAAGCATCTTTAAGTAATTCTGCTAAGACTAAAGAAATTTTTCGGCAAAAACTAGAATTAGACAACTCTCTAGCTCAAGTTTACATTACTAATCATGACAATCTTATTGCCAACAGTCTTCAAGATTCTAGAGTACCAAAAAATACCATGGAAAGCCTCCAAGTATTACAATCATTATCTTTGGCGATTGGAACCAAAGATAACAAAGTTAAATTACAAGGATTAGCAAAATTAGATTCTCAATTAGTTAAGCAAAAATATACCAATTCACCAGGACAAATTTTAACTACATTACCAACGGAAACTATTGCTTTTGTTAGTGGTCAAGGTATTAATAGTTTTTGGACAGGATTATCAGAAATAGCCAATCAAGAACCGGAGTTAAAAACTGCCTTCGATGGCGCAAGAACTTCAACTAAATTTGTCACAGGTTTAGACTTAGATCAAGATATTTTTGGCTGGATGGATGGAGAATTTGCTTTAGGAATAGTTACTAGCTCTCAACCTAATATCCCTGAATTAAATATCGGATTGGGAGGCGCATTTGCCTTAGAAACCAGCGATCGCAAAACTGCTCAAAATACGATGGATCAATTAGATAATAAAATCCAACAAAACCTGGGTATTTATTCTCACAAAACAAACCTAAAAAAGGCAGATATTACTCAATGGTCTATTCCTAGTTCCAATTTAAATTTATCTTCTGGATGGTTGGACAAAAATAAATTACTATTTGCTTTTGGCAGTAAAGATATTAACTCACTTTATGACTCCAGTAAATCTTCATTAAAAAATAATCCTAAATTTCAAGAAATAGTGCAGGAGTTACCCAAAAAAAATCTGGGCTATTTCTATCTAGATATGGAAACAATAATGACAGAAATTAGTCCTTTATTACCGAGAACAGATCCTAATGTCGATAAAGTTTTATCGATATTAAATTCAATGACAGCTATTGGAGGAACAATAACAATTCTCGATCAAGAGACTAGCCAAACTAATATGGTAATTTTATTCGATAAAT
>JAAUYH010086831.1_pt1 | contig 24483 bp, 12 predicted proteins | sample 7278061 | NCBI WGS metagenome assembly JAAUYH01 (sample SAMN14350203, study PRJNA611818) | marine sediment metagenome | isolation source: surface marine sediment (0.6m) | place: French Polynesia: Moorea | collected 2018-08 | reverse complement strand
GATTCTGCCCGCTAAGCAGGGATTATACATGCAACCTAGTTTTCAAGTATAAGTTGTTTCGCTTCAACTCCTTTTTTCTGAGAGATATAATCTTTTAACGTGGCATGGATGACCAACTGTAATTTTTATTGAGCTTTGAAATCAAGCTGTGATAGAAGAAATCCCCCAAAAATTTTAATAATAAGCTTATCTGATTTTTTTTCATACGATCCTTTAGTTGAACCTTGTGCGAATTCGTATTCAGAACATTTTTGAGCTGTTGGGGCAGATGCAGGGATTATTTGTAACTACGTATCTATGGTTCGAGTACAATAATACACCATGTTTGCCCTTGAGTTTTCAATAATTGATTTTCATGTATACATTGGTAAAAATACGGGACGTGTATGAATTCTGACTTGGCAAGTAATGGAATGGGCTGATACAATTTGGGAAATACGAAAACCCCAAGAGCTTCGAGTCTCAGATGAAGTTTGGGAGGACACTCAATTCGGTGGGGAATAGGATGTGGATCTTATATTGCAGTGTCCTTATATAAGATTCAATAGACTGTGTAGAAGAAGCGTAGTTGAGATGATGAACGTTGATAAAATACAGATGATTCTTAAGAGCATTTTTTTCGAAACAAAATATTTCAGTCTTCATTTGAAATATAGTGATCGTGGATGAAATCAAATGCAAACGCAAGCATGTCTAAGATCTTGCAACTTTCGGATTATGAGCGAATAAGCATCTACTGGGTAACTGCACCCAAGATTCTACTGTTTTTTATAGTTGTATCATTCTGCTATCTCAATGAAAAACTGTATCTATAGTTTAGTTTTTCCAACTTTTTCACAAATCAGAGCAACTATTCATCAGATTGAATGTATTGGGAAAGGATAGTACCAATTCATCGTTGTCAGATACTGCATTGCGTTACAGTTATTCTCCTAAATCATTACATGACACTTTATCAGTTCAAAGGAGGATGAGTGTGCTTCAAGACGGATAATGCAAAACCTCGACGACACGTTCGGCGCTAACTCAGCATAATTTCAGCACTATTAAAGTTTTTTGACAATAAGATACATTTTTGACAGCGATTGATGTGAAGATTAAAAGAAATCGATCCTTGAGCTACGATTTTTTTTCAAAATTCTGTGTTGGCCTATAACTAAAACAATTTTTGGAAGAATGCAAATCTTTTGTTTTGTTCCCGTCTTTGAGGACCTTACTTTATCTATGAATCCGCTGGACTCATAGATGTTGCTATCTTTCTTTGAGATACGTGGATAACGAGTAAAATAAATATTGGTCGAAGTTTAGAGTAGCAATATCATTTTAAAGAGAGAGAAATGACGATCAGTGTCAGACATCTAAAACGGGTATCAACTTTTGAGGTAGAACACGTACTACTTATATTTTTACGAAAATTTAATCCTAATCAAGGCAAAAATCTGAACGAGTTTGATTATTTCCGAACAGAGGAGTATTGAAAAAAGTACCGCACATGATTTATTCTCGTATCATCAAGTAGTTATTATTTCCGTACGGGTATTCACAGAGCTTTTCTTGAGAAGGCATTATCTGGCCCCTCGTGAAATTTATGCTCAATGAACCGTTTTAACTTAGTATCTTGATCGCAATACATAGTGCTTGATGTAACGATTGGAATTATCGCTTCCCGTTATAAACTGTATTTTCGCTCATAATACGAAAGAGATGTTGTTTTGAGGCTTTTGAGTGCATCTTCCCGTTATCATATCGTGACCAGATTGAATTTATATTTAACGTCCATGAGGCCACCTTTCAATTGTCTCGTTCAACTGTGGAATAGCCTGTTTGATTGCGGTCTTTTAATTTAAATCCCATATTTTTTCTACGCTATAAAACTAATGAACCATAAAAAAGTAGACCGTTTCAAGGTTAAGTCAGCGCCCAACTTTTGAGACGCAGCACTTAAGAGGAAATATATCAAACGAAAAGCGGGACGAATAGTCTTATTTGTAGAAATACGCAGATTGAGCTCCAAATCTTATCGATTTTATCGAGCAATCTTCGTGCGAGAGAACGTTTGTGACAGCTTAGTCTAAAATAGATGAAAAACTAAACAAAACAAAACCTTGGTCTACTTTTAAGACATGTGCAACGTACCATGATTCTAAATTCTGAAATCCGGTTTCGTTTTCGGAATCCGATATACATCCTGTAAATTTTAATCAATTCAATAATCCACCAATTTCTTCTTCCGAAGAAGATACTCTGTTACCATTGGGAATCTGCGTGTTGTAACAATTTGTATGTTACTGCTACTGAACTTGCTCATTATCTGTTAAACATGAACGAAGAACAAGCTTGATTGCCCACACTATTACTGTGCTGAGTAACCACCGTCAACAGTGTAAACACCTCCCGTCATATAAGATGCTTCATCTGATGCAAGGAAGCTGACTAGATTGGCTACCTCATCGACATTACCCATTCTTTGCATTGGCACTTTCATATTCGTGATAGCTCGAGCTGCCTCCTCTCCAACAGTATCGATGAACTCCCGTGAGAGGGAGGTCACAACTAGACCGGGGCATACGGCATTCACTCGGATGTTCGCGGGGGCGAACTCGACCGCAGCGGTTCTCGATATTCCAATGACGGCATACTTCGCTGCTGCGTATGCGATGAGCTGTGGAAGACCAGTAAGACCCGCAACGGACGAATTGTTCACAATCACGCCTCCTCCACGTTGTTTCATCGCGTTCGATGCGTGCTTCATACCCAGCCAAACGCTAGTTAGATTGGTTTGCACGACTTTGTTAAACTCGTCGAAGCTTAACTCGTGAAGTGGTGCAAATTTCCCCATAATACCCGCATTGTTGAATACTATGTCGACACCGCCGTATCGTTGTTTCGCAGCTTGCACATACCCTTGCACAATGCTTTCTCTTGTTACGTCCCCTTCGTAGCCAAACGCCTCACCCCCAGCTTCCCTAATCTTGCTTGCTGTTACGTGCAGTTCGGTGCCTGGTAAATCAACGACACATACTGCAGCACCTTGCGCCGCAAACTTATGGGCTACCGCTCTTCCGATACCGCGTGCCCCGCCAGTAACGATAGCAATCTTTCCTGCAAACCGCGACATTAGGCTTGGTGCCGCTCATGGCTTGCTGCAACACAGGAAGGTCATTTGAGCATTAATATTGACATAATAATAAAATGCAAGGGTATTCCAAGAGGGTTTCAAAGAAAATGGCCTTACTGTGAAAGTAGTCTAAGTAGGTTCCTATTCTTAAAATGGAATGGCTGTACTTCAATGCTAAAACCCTACTTCGTATTGAAATGCATCCTCCCTTTTTAGCGTTAAGATGTCCCCCCTCACACGTATTCTCCCGATGGCGATGAAGAAAACGAAGCAGTGGAAATGGAGTGCACGTGTTAGTAAACCATGAACGTGAGAAAGATAAAGGAAAAAATGAATCATACTGAGCAGTTAGAAGTAACCTATCTATTTTCTCCTTTTGAACTAACAAATGTCTGATTCGTTCACTGAATGATAAGGCTTGGAAATTACTGATACAGCTCAATTCATAATTCGAATGATCCATCAAGATTACTATCTGTCTGTCTCATGAGAGTCGTCAGTCAAGCTCTTAGTGAAATAGGCCAAATTTTACGCAAGCTATTGCTGATAGTTTGATTTGAATTTACAGGCAGCACAGTATTTGATTAGGTTCAGGGTGGCCCGCTGCTGCGTCTTTAGTGAGCTTTGAATCGAGCAAACTTTCTGCATTTCTTTTTGAACGCATTAGCCAAATTCCCATATGTTTCTCTCAGATTCAATGGGCAATGGCATACTTAACACATAGGCTATTAGCAAACTGTCAAAGCTCGCCTTTCTTTTAGTTGTTCTGTCCCTAGAAAAATGAGTATAGATCTAAACGGGAAAGCAGTGAAAGACAGATTGACCGTGAAGAAAGAAAATCAGAAGACTGTTTACGTTTTTTCTAAACACTGTGTAAGGACTGAATCCGGAAATATTACAATCTAAAACAGAACTCTAAAAAGATCTCGAAAGCGAGGAGACAAAACCAGTGAAATGAAGCAACGGGGGGAACTGTGAAGACGTAAGAAAGAAATTGTTACTTGCCTGATGAAGTACAAGATGATTAATTGCTAGAAGGATAAGGCCTGTAATTCCTGTTAAAGAGATTCGTCTTACCATGTGCTACCCGTTTAGAGGATGTCGATGAAAAATCGTTGAAATCAATTTCATGAAATGACGGCAAACTTCTGTTTCTTAGAATAGAAAGTCCATTCTTTGAAAGTACTCTGAGAGACTTCCGGGCTCCAAGAGTGACTGAATGAAGTCCATAAGCTATCGTGTATTCTTCAATAAAGCTATTTCATGTACCGAGCTCCGTTTCACGCATGTTGAGAATAATCCATCCAGTACGAGTTCGAGATAGCCAACTTCCCATGGATCTTCTGGTGTAATGTAGGTTGTGCTTAGCTCGTTAGGAGTAATGTAGCTAGTCAAACAGAGCCTAATTGTTTGATAGTGGTCCCGTTATATTCATAATAATTTTTGTCTCGAAATACTGGCATAACCTAGTACGGCTTTCTGCTATGTTCAATTGAGGTGACAAAAAGACTCGCACGTTCGTGAACTGCGTTTGGACCTCTTCAGTGTGTTGCGTTCGAACGAATATTACGTTCTACCAGGGCAATTCATAATAGTGTCTGTGAAACAAAGAAATTAACCGTCAGTCGATTGGGAGTCCCAATACATTCCAAATATGTAGCTATTCGCTGTTTGCTTTATCAAACACGTCGAATCTTTTCCGATACCAAAATTAAAATTGATGCAGACAAGTATCACAATAGTATGTGTCGATGGCGCCATGATTATTGTAAAAACTAACGGATATCGTTCATACTTTTTCATCGATTGCATGGGAAGAGAAAAGTACTTCCAATTCACTTGGAACGCTGCAATAGCTCCATCAACGGATCTTAGTAATAGAAATAGTTCGTAACTAAAAACGAAAACATTTTGGTACAATTAGAGTAACTTTCCTAAACTAGTTCCAACTGTTTCACTCAGCGGCAGGCACGAAGAGTTAATTCCGGTTTAATTGCAGTAGAAAACTTGTTTTGAATTCACTTAGTCTTCAATGTGACACAGTAACAGGCAAAAGTGATGTTATTACAATCAAATAGGATTATTTAAATCAAATGCTTTTAGTAGATGATATTTGGGCCTGTAAACAGCGATCGGTCTATGTACATAAATAGGGTTGCCTCGATCATGATTATAAATAGTAAATGTTTCCTGTTAAGAAATCACTTGAAATGATCGTCATTCGTATGATCTGCGGAAGTTCCACTAGCTTCATTAAATCTTTTCTCATACATCAAATATGCCAATTAAAATATCAATTTCTACATAAGAAGTTAAGTCAACTGATTTTGTAAATAGATCACACGGAGCACAACAATTACCGCTCATTGTAGCTGACTAGCTATCATCTCGATCATAAGTATGAAGATTTTTTCTGCTCAGCACGTTACCGGAAGATATGAATGAATATGACTTAATTCATTATCATATACTGAATGAAACCGGTATATATGAGTTTCGAGAAAACTTCGTTATAGATCAAATGACTGATCGACTTCCACATTGCAATTTTTAGATTTATACTACATACAAAATAATTTAATTACTTGAAGAAATTTCAGTGCCAGTAAAATATCTAAGGCATAGGTGAAACTTCAAGATTTACTCAAGTTGGTAGAATTATTTGCTTCATTTCAAGCCTAAAAGATGTGAATATATATATATATATACCGAGCACATTTTACTTCTAATACAGTTAGGCTACAAAAAATTTCTCTTAGAAGAAAGAAATTCTACGTACCTTCAGTTTGATAAAAAAAATTAAGATAGTTGTCACTTTTGGAGCCTTAAAAAATTGAATTACCTGCCCTACCGATTTCAAGTGGCATAAATGATGATTTTTTATTCTCAGAGACATAGAGTACGCCTCGGTGCTCTTATCATAAGACTAGGTGAACCTGAAAGAAGAATAATATGTTCATAGTGTAGTTTCTTGTAGCATGCGTAATCACAGTTCTCCACACAAAACACAGTAGCATAAATTCCTTGCAGTTGACTCCTCTTTACGCGAGTAGCTTTCTGCTATGAATTCAAATCTCTTTCACCCTCTGGAATTTTTTGAAATTCATTTATATACATACCATTAAATGTCCATCGGTAAATTCTCGCTTTTTTAACTTTTCCATATAATATTCTGTTAGTAGCGGACGTAATTCTCTGTTAAGTATTTTTTGGTTTTCCATACTAAGAGTACTCCGACAAAAAACATTGATATTACGTCCAAAATTATTTCGAACATCAATCAATGATTTCTGAATGGCTGGCTCTACAATAATTAAATTACAAAAATGTGATGACATGAATCATTGCAAGTATTTCTTTAAGAAACTTGTTGATTACTTTGGGTCAGTAAGTGAATTTTAAAAATATGGTACAATACTACGCATTGAATTTTTATTTTTAGAACGAGCATATCACTAGGTTACTTTTGTTTCATGGATATTTTTGAAATTATTTTATATTGACTCACAAAGCTAAAACAACTTTTGACGGAAGTGCCTAGTGTTTTCGAATCATATGCACTTGAAATTCGGTTCAGATTAAATTCCACTTCAACAGACTAAGCTATTCAGCGAAAATTTGTTAGTTCTCGTCAGACGCTTCCAAAATTTATTTTTAATCGATTGGCAAGAAAATTACAGCTCTCAATTCCAGAATACAACCACACGTAGTGCGAAATAAATAAGATAAAATACACGCTAAAGTGAAATCTATTATCTTGCTTGTTGTACCAGATAGAAGACTTGTATCGCTATAACAGAGGGCTTATAGTATACATCCGTCTGATCTTTTGTTTCCAAACATTTGATAGCAACCCAGAAGATATCAGATCACCGATTTCTGAAATTCTTGTTGATTCACATGAAAATTCATAGGTAAACTCGAATCACATACAGTTACGAAAAAATTATTTCCTGAATTGCCTGTCGAAAAACAAAAAAATTCTTATTAGACTCCTGAAAGCCAATAGATTACTGTGAATATGAAAAATTATTTAATAGAATTCACTTTTGAAAAGTTTTGACTCTCGTACCTGATCGTTTCAGATCTGCGTAATTTGAAGAATACGGCACGATATATACTCAAATGCTATGAATCATATTTGTTCCTGAAATTGTTGTGGAAATTTTCGGTGCCTTTTAAGGCATAGTCTCCAAATTTGTAATTGGAAACCTCCAGCATTTAGCATTTTAGATGATGGTAGAAGTGGGCTTGTTCGAACCTTTCTAAATGATCAAGCTACACTTAACCAGGCAATTACAATACTTGTTCGAAATTCATGCTCAATGAACTGTCATTAAAATAGTAAAGTTACAGCAAGTCGGACTGCTTGACAGACAGACTACTAAATTAAGTGATGACCCAACTGTCTTCATTCTTGAAACGTGCGTATTGAGCGTGAAATCTTTCTAGTTAGTCGATTTATCATCTTGTGAGAGAACAATCAAGACAAATAGATCTATAATAGTTAAAAAAACAGAACAAAAGTTTAATGTGTTTGAAATATACGTGGCACTTAGGTTACTTCTACAAATCAGGTTGCGTTATTAGAATTCGATTTACTAACTGTAAAATTTTCAATTCATGTCAATAGCTGTAAATCACGGTTTTATTCCTCAGATACCTGAGTACCGTAAACTCTCTTGCCAGGGGGTGCGGCGTGTGTAACAATTTGAACGTCGCTGATACCTAACTTGAGGCTGGAGTGTGTCCCCCATTATCTGTTAAACATGGATGAAGAATAATTTTAGCATTGATTGTGCACAAGATTACTGTGCTGTGTAACCACCATCAACAGTGTAAACACCTCCTGTCATATAAGACGATTCATCTGATGAGAGGAAGCTGACCAGATTTGCTACCTCATCGACATCACCTGCTCTTTGCATTGGTAGTTTCATATCGGCCATAGCGCGAGCTGTCTCCTCTCCAATGGCATCGGCTATCTCCTGTGCGAGAGGGGTCATAATTGAACCCGGACATACGGCGTTCACTCGAATGTTCGCGGAGGCCAACTCCACTGCCGCAGTTTTCGTCATTCCTACAACACCGTGCTTGGCTGCTGTGTACGCGAGGAGCTGTGGAAAACCAGTAAGACCCGCAATTGACGAATTATTCACAATCACGCCTCCTCCACGTTGTTTCATCGCGTTCGACGCGTGCTTCATACCCATCCAAACGCTAGTACAATTGTTTTGAACGACTTTGTTAAACTCGTCGACACTTAGCTCGTGAAATGGGGCGAATTTGCCGATAATACCCGCATTGTTGAACAGGATGTCGACACCGCCGTACCGTTGCTCCGCCGCTTGCACATACCCTTGCACATCGCTTTCTCTTCTTACGTCACCTTCGAATCCGAACGCCTCACCGCCAGTCTCCCCAATCTTGCTAGCTGTTGCGTGCAATTCGGTGCCTGGTAAATCAACGACACAAACTGCGGCACCTTGCGCCGCGTACTTATGGGCCACCGCTCTCCCAATACCGCGTGCCCCGCCAGTGACGATAGCAATCTTTCCTGCGAACCGCGACATCAGGCTTGGTGTCAGTTATCGCTTGATGCAGTGACGTCTAAGTATGTTTCCTATTCCCAAAATTTGTTGGCTAAACTAGAAAGCTCAATACCCTGCTTCGCTTTGAAATGTTTCTTCTCTCATTTTGTGTTGAGATGTCCCCCATCAAAAAAACAAAGCAGTAGCAGAGGTGTCACCATGGTATGCGAAACACTAGAATTATATATATTTTTTTGTATTCATTGTTGGACTTTTCATTACGATTCCGACATCGTCTTAGTGCTTACGTGGCATACAGAATCATTCTACGAGTGAATTGTTGGACTATTTCAGCATGATTTCAAATAGGGCACTTCTGTAAATAGGGCATTCAGATCTTTTAAACTGCACGTCTAGTGACTTTTTACGTCATTCTACAAAATTAAGTTAATTTAAACGTGCAGTTTAAAAGATCTGAATGCCCTATTGCAGATATGATTCCTGAGTTCAACCCCAAAAATTGACTTTAATGAGATGGCATGTCCTTTTGCTGGAAACAGCATTAAAACTTAGCAATTACTAAAACTGAATCGTGCTGTGCAGGAAAATTTGTCTAACTTTAAGATTTTAAAGGAAATTAATTCTACCCAAGAAAATTTTCATCTTCAATCAGCCACAGCAGATTCGTAAATGAAGATTGTGCCCATTTTCTGCACTTTCAACTGGGATCCTGTTCATGCGATATGAGTTGTACTCGTATAGGTCAGGCCAGAACATTTTCAGCCTTAATTATCCATAAATATCTCTCCTACTAACCTATTCAGTATTCTATGGGGAAGCCATCTGACTTAGTCTGGATCTCTCTATCTGCCATGATAGAGTAAGCAGGATACACCTACATCTCAAAGGTGTTCCTTACTGTTCAGTCGATGTAACAAACAAAGCCAGTAAATTAAAATTCATAAAAGAAAATGAAAAGTGACTAATGCGACCCGATTACTCTTCGAGATAGGCAAATCTTTAGCATTATTATTGTAAATGAAATGCTGGAATTCCAACAATTCATTAATTTTCTCTTTTCACGATCGTGGAAACTTGAAATTGCATCTGATTCGATGCAACTAAGTAGAATGTACGGCTTACATAATTGTAAGTCATATGACGCCCTGAAGTTATTTTGATAGCTCAAATGAAGGCTCTGGAAACATACTTTCTGTGTACATTGATCCCTATCGGTAGTGCTTGAACAAGAACAAAAGTACACGCTTCACTGCAAATGCGATGGTTGAAACTGTGATTTCTGATTTAAATTAAAGATTATTTGATGATGTATTCATTAAACGATTTGAATTCTGAGATATGTTCCAGACCGCATCACCTTTTGCGTAAGTGATTCTACTACCTTTTCTTCCGAAGATGAAGATGATGGACTCATAATTATGGAAGAAATTTCCGAAAGTCGTCGAACTATTTAAGGTAAATTAATTGCATCCAAGTAATGTTCTGCATTTGTTCTCTTATTAGACAGGACCTGTTCTTGGATTCACAGAATTGTGTCTATGCTGCATTTCAATCTGAGATTGACGATTACCAGTTAACTCCTATCGAAATTCCGGACCATATGAACGATGTGCTACTGATTATATCAAGGGTTGAACTAGAAGTACGAGATAGAAAGTTGCTAAATTGTCCGTTAGCTACCCAGTGCCTTCTCTGAAGACATTAGTTGAGCGCATATTGAGCCGTGCAATTTTCTTTATGTATCCCACTTGCTCAAACCAATCCGGTGATTGCTGTTTTGCGATCAGCTGAGTGTCATCGATGACAGATGGCAATCGCCGATTTCTGAAGTCCAATACTCGATTTTACAGACTTATGCCTACCCGCCAAACAATTCCATGTATCGGTATGAAATATTTCACTCATATAGCCAATTCTATGAATATCCGAATACTATAAGTATCCGAAAAGTAATCTAAAACATGTAGCAACACAGTTTGATCCAGAAATAGAAGTTTTTCACGGAATAGCTGACCAAGAAACAAAGAGAACATTTCGCGTGACGGTTAGAGCTGGATATGCAGCTTTCGAAGTCATAAATATGTAATACCAATCTAATTATGTGAATAGACACGTTGAAAAAATGACTGATTCTACTAGATTTCCGGTCTATTATTATTTAAAAGGGTTCAGAGAAAGCTAAAGCTACAACAAAAATGAGAGTAAGTTTATACATTAAAGACTCACTAAGTAAATTAATTAAGGTTTATAATAAATTCCATGCACTAGAAAATCTATCATTATGGAACTTTCTTATTTGACTTATTTTGATTTCTAACTATCAAATTTCTAACTGTTTTGAAAGTAATTAACTGCTTTCTACCTGCCTATTTAGTATTTACGTTTGAAAATCCATTTTTGATTTCAGTAGAAAAGCGCAGCTTATAATTTAAGAATGCCGGGAAAACCGCCAATGCAAGGTACAGTTATTTCTATTTGGAAGGCTGGTCGAAGCATTTTTTCAGAAGCATCGCGTGAAGTCTACGATTAGGGTATTTAGAACTATTCATCCAAGAAATGAACAGAAGAGATTTTCTATTGCTAGTCAATGAATTTTTTCGTGAATGCAAATTACAGATCGAAAATACTGAAATAATGCATCATGGATGTAAAATAGTTAAAATAGATACGCATTTCGTAAGATTTATTACATTTAGATGCCCTGACGAAAAATTACTCGTTTTTCAGAACAAAACTTTGTCCATTTCAAGGGCAAAAATGTTTCTGCCGGTTTAGTTCATGACGGATTCTCAAAGTCGAAACTCGGAGGAAATGGTATGTATTCTTTTATGGAACTCATTGCTCTTTCTTCCTTTTTCTATGGTTGTTAGAAAAAGTGAAGTTGAAACTTTTACCATCCCATTGAAAACTGAACACAGAATGAATACCTTTTGAAAATAATCTTCGGACAAAACATCCCACGCGTTAGAGATCAAGATAAATAAAACAACTTGATGTATACGGATTCTTCTTTTCCCCGTGGGTTTACAGGTACCACGCAAAGTAATAGAATACTCTTGCTTCACGGGGTAGACTCGTCTACGAAATCCTACTGAAAAAAATTAAACATTTCAAGGTTTTGGTCCAGAAGACTGTGATAAGGTAGACTTTGAGGTAGTAGGGAAAGTATATAATGAGTAAAAGGAGAGGAAAGAGCAAGTGGTACAGACAGTAGTGGGTAAAGGTGATGTTCGTTACAAAGTTCGTGCCCCATTCAACGCTGGAGTGTGTTTATCATACTATCCCTTCCAACAATCAGAGGTAGACAAACGGATATAATTGGTAAACTAAATTGAAAAAGTCGACCAACTGACCATTATCTTCGCAAAGACTGAATAGAAAAGCCGAGCAAAAAAGGGCTCATCGCTTGATTGAAAATTTTCTCGACTCAAGAGAAATCCATGATCAAACAAGGACTAGGCTTTGGATGACTTGGTCTACATAAACAAAGATTCAGTCCCTTCTCATGTTCCTTCCGTTGATTTTAGTTTCTGAGGTTTAGCTACGAAAGTAAAACCGTACGAAAAATCTCTATTTTCTAACTTTCTTCGCCTTCTGCTGATTTACAGAACGGAAACACGAATAATCGAACAAAATCTCGGAGGTATCGAGCAAAATCAACTTATTCAACGCAACATAGATCTATCAAGCTAGCTAGATATAGATTGTAGTGAGTAGGGCTATTTTGATTCAGCCTCTCTACTCATGCTCATCAACCAACAGCTTGAAATGCCCAATTTTACTGTAGGATTTCTTAGACGAGAATACTTCGTGAAACAAGGGTACTCAACTATTTTGGGAGGGGAACTGTACTACTAAGGGTCCCTAACACTATGTGCCGGAGTTCGTTGAGATGCAGTTGTACCGAACCTAACCAATAATATTCTTCAATTAAATTAATTGAAACCATCGATTGGCTGCAACAAATTCGCACTTATGGTGTTTGGAACTGTAAACATTTTTCATGTATTGGTCAGGTATGCGAATGGTGGCCAAGCCATATAGCTTCGTCTGATTGATAATCAAAAACAGAAAATGAACTGAGCACCAGTTGACAACAGGAAAGTTATTCTGCTTCTGGTTCCAGCCAAGCGGACTCGGTTTGCTTCAACAGACGTATTCTAAAAGGATTATTAGCTGTGGATTGAGCTAATTCATCCTCCAAATCAGTTTCGGATTCAGACATTGTCATGAAGGCCTGGATTGACGGTGCAAAATCTACAAAAGCTCGTTATTCTTTCAGTAACTATGTTTTAGTTAGTTTTGTGTGCAGCTGATTCCCTGTTTTCGAAAATCAACCCCACTAAAGCAATTTTCCGTACAGTACAGTACCATGGACAACTGTCAGAATCAAAACTGCCTTGTCTTTCAAATTCGAGGGCATATTCTAGTTATTGCAACGGATTCTATAATTCCTCAGTCGTTCTACAATAGGTTAGGCATTATTAGGTACCAATGATCAAAGGGAGATGATTGAGTAGGAGGTTCACTGGTTGAAAGTCTTAATATGCTTCAGAAATGATGAAGAACTAGCTGATTGTACTACTAGAACAGTACTAGTGCACTCTGACACCATATTTTAGTGCCGATGCTAGAGACTAAACTTGTAATCATTTGACAACTCACAATTCATGTACGAAGCAAATGCCGAAAACCTCAGGAAGGCATTAGTGAACATCAGTATGATTCATATTCCTCCTCTTTTCGAAAATTACTACTGTCCAGTGAATTGATCAGATGATTGGATCACAGATTCTGTAAATTCTAAAGGTATAGAACCAGAAACTAACATTAGCTGTACTGCATTAGTCAGCTGACTGTCCATTTTTGTGCTAGGATCCGCCAAATTTATTTTCCCTGGAACCTAAATCATAGACGAGTCAACTTTTTAGCAAATTCAAATCTGATAGAGCTCACATCTCGTCGAATAGATCTGTCCGAAGCCAAGCGGCACGTTGATAGTATTTTAAGTATATCTTTCGAATCCTCAGCAATCCAGAGCTCAACTTCAAGTTTTAAAAGCTTGATAAAAGCCTTAGCTAGGACTTTTCCTTCATCAGTAGCTTCTCTTGCTGCAAGCTTTTCTGTCGAAGAATTTGACTTAACTAGGCTCCGTGCTTTTCAGGAGCTCCAAGATATGATGTGGCCGGTTGATCCAGAAGCGAACTCGCCAAACAATAATCCGGAGATAGCGCACAACTGCCCGTGATCTGTATTTCTACTCGCATCGGCGAAAACTACTAAAAAGATTTTGTAGTCTTCAGATGGCGGACGCTTGTAAAATACAGAAGTCCATGCCTCTTGAGTAACCTAAGAAAATTTAATTGTGTGATAAGGTCTTGGACCGTATGATTTGGAGCTTTTTTGAAGCCTAATTGCATAGAAGGCGCAAAATACTGACACATTTTCCCCAAGTCATCCGATAGAGCTGTGCACAGATCGAAAAAAATCTCAATTCAAATTCGTTCAGACTTTCGGCCTCAAGATTGCGCCGGTGTCTTTTGATTGAAAAGCAATTTTAGCGTTAAGCTTACTATTGCCTTGGATTTTGATCGTCGTATCGAATCCTTGAACAATATGAAGCCCAAAGAAAAGAAACTTTCAAGGAACATACATAACAGTGCCTATTTCGTACTCTTTTTAGACTTGAGCAATGCAAGATTGAATGCGAGCTGTTTGGCTTGTAACGAGTACATCATCAATGATCTTCAAAGCCAGGGTTTACCTGACTCTTCGCGTCAGAAAGGAATAATTGTGCAACATAGGGCGATTGAAGAGCTCCGAGCATTCGCATTAACAAGATAATTTGCGGAAGTCAGCAGAAGCCAGTAACTCGATCGACGCCGACATTCTCGTGGAGCAACAGCGCATATATCACGCTTAGCAACGCCTGTCTGTAGAAAAACTCTTGCGAAATCGATCTTAGCAATCGGCCATGAAGTAAGGATGAAATTCCAGTGGAAAGACATTGAGCAGAATCAGTTTTAAGTTCATGACGATCCTTGCCCTTGGTCCCGTATGGAGCAATTCTAGCCTTCATTTTCAAAGATACGTCATCATTAGCCTTCACTTTGTAAATAACCTGGCTTGTAATGATTTTTAGTCCTTCGAAATCTTTACGATCGAGACTTCCCCTCTTTCTTCAAGAATTATAACTATTCTTCCTTGTAAGAATCCAACTTAGGATGCGGTGGTAACCCTTCTGCATGATGGAGCATGAATTGTTTATGTGCCAATGTTTTGAAGTAGACTTCAAGCGCTTCGTTATGCACAGAAGAAGGACCAGCAATGTTGGCTTGATTAGATTGCACAACAAGCCAATTTTCTTGCTCCATATTGAGATTTTCAGAATCGCCGTCATCATAGCTGAGGCCGTGAAAAACAGTCGCTGTGTCGTACGTAGCAACGGTTTCAGGACCGTACTTATCTTCGAGCGGCCAGTACACTTCAATCTTGTCACCGACATTTATTACCATGAGTCAGGCCAAGTTAATCGCTTTCAGGCAACCCAGCGTGGGACTTTTAGAGCATATCTTAGACAAAAAAGGCTTTCACGTCGACAAAAATAAGTAGAGAAGGTAATAGATCCGATATCACCTACCAATCGTTAAAAAACTCGATCGTTTCTCGGTATCGCCTGATACTATCGGAGGTTCATACCAGGGTTCGCAAAAATAGCCGGCCGTTTAACGAGAAAACATCAGAAAATTTGAAGTTTGCTTAATCTGAAGAAATGAAGAACGAATTCGAAAAATTGACGATAAATTGACTTCCGCACCTGTATTCGCGTATACCAGCTCCTGTAAACTATTCGTGGTCTGTACCGATGCGGAAAACAAAGTGTTCGATGCAGTACTCTCTCAAGAGGAAAACAAAGGAAGGGATCACCTGATACACTATGCAAGTCGCGCGTTTTCTACGGCAGATTCAAGATAGTCAGCATTCAAGAGAGAAGCACTAGGCGTAATTTTTGGTTTAAAAAATTCCGGCATTATCTAAGGTCGAATAGATTCAAGTTGTGCACTGATAGACCGGTCACGTGAATTGAAAAGGAAAGCGAACGACTACTCCATTCTTGACGAAAATTTATTCCGCCGTACCAAGTATGGTATCCGCCTTGTCTCTCACACAGAGATACGTGAAAGTATATTAAAGATACTCCACGATGAATTCGGACTCTTGAATTTCAATTTCAACATACTCTTTTTTACAAGATCGATTCAGGCGGCCCAAGATACGACAGTAAATTGCGAATCTCGTGAAGAGCTGTGACATTTGTCAGATGAAGAAACACGCGAATCGAAAAGGTTAGCGGGAAATATTCCATAGCTTGGGATATTTCAAACCTGGTGATTAGACTTTTTAGAATCGTTACGTCGATAGAGTTCTAGGAATGAATTTAAAATCGTGGCAGTCGAACAGATGTCAAAGTGTCCTCAAGCGTCGGCAATATCAATGGCGCTTTTTTACTCGCTAGGTGTGACGGAGTTAGTCAAAAAGGAACTCATCATACTTTTCGGTTGACCGCAGTACGTACAGAGTGATAATGAATTGAGAAGACTTCACGCTGCGGTTTAATATAGTATGGCAGTACAAATCAGCCTACTTTACCCAAGATGATAGAGCAGCCAAATGAATGGACGGAAATTTGAAGAAAGCGTTGTAGAAAGTGACCTAAAGGAAATCGAAGGAGTGGGACGTGTAACTCGATATTGGACTTTATGGGCACGGGCGTAGACCAGAACCAAATAATGTGGCTCCATTCGAAATATTGTTTGGCATTAAGCCAAGATTTGCAATGGAGCCATATGAATTTTCCGCAGGAGACGGAATTTGGGCTAATTCTCGATTTTCTTAGTTAGCTATGGCTTTGATAAACCGTGCCAAACTCTTGGTACCTCGCACCGTACAAGATGAATTTCGTTCTCAAATTTGTGACAGGGTGTATTTATGACGCGGGAAACAACCAGAAGGACCAAGCATCCAATCTTCTACGTGGTATGGCTACTTCAGGGTAATACCGACGCAACACTCGGGTTTTGTATAAGAGAATGCTGCAGAAAAGAGGACCATAAAACACGTCCACTTCAGGCATCTTCCTCGATATCAAAAAAGTATGGAAAAACAACAGGTATGAAAAGAGTTGTTAACCTAGTCCCCTTCTAATCGAATGTTTAACCGCTTGATAAGAAAATAGGTTCTTGGATGAGTCGAAGTTTGCGAGGCCCATAAAAAACACTATGAAATAGTTTCAGAAGTCGAAAAATTCATCGTGAACATTTGGGTAAGTTGTGGCTAGAAGAATCAATATCATCATCTAACGAGCTAAATGTGTGACCAGACAACGGGCCCCGGTTTCATGTACAATATTAGCAATAAAGATGAGTCTCGATCGACACTGGTGTACAGCGGATGATGGAGACCACCCCACGCGGATACCTGCTACCAAGATGAGGAAGTCGAAGAATATCTTAAGCGTACCCAAATATGCGTGTGACCTTGTGGAAGATGACATAAGCCAAGTTTGGTACATTCCATCGAAATGAAAACAAGGGACTCACCATTCTCGGCCTTGTCATCTGCAATTAAACGTACAAGATCGGTACCAGCACGACTGAGTACTAAAAAAAGGCGAGCAGTCCTGAACGAAAACTGTATGTTTCTTTAAGACGAATTTGCAGCACGTTTGATAGTAAGAAGTATTCCGCGGTTGCCTGACATGATTGAAATAACAGTGAGAGTTGAACTTGAGTCGTCTAACAAGAGTGATACTGGTATGCAAGAACAAGAAAGAATAAGTAAGCCATATCAAAAAACTTGCGCCAATCTACTAAAATGAAGACATATCTCGTGATTTCAATGTGACACTTACCAACAACCAATGAGACAAAACGAATAGAACATAAAAAATTAGGGGAAAAAGGAAACTTTAGAGCGTCACCAAGGTAAGCAACGACAGGTAAATTTGGAAAGGAGCCTGGAAGGCCAGTGGAGAAGTACGTATCCGAATGAAAGCTGTTTCAATTGCAGGACGAAAAAACCGATTCAAAGGCGATAGAACCGCCACAAAAAGTTCTGCAATACATGCCATATGAAGCAAGACAGGAATTGTTGCCTGATATGTTAGAAACCAGTGTCGAGTACGGTTTTCTATTGCCAGAATTGCGATTTCAAGCTTTCTTCGAAAATTTATCTCGCTGATCAAGTATTGATGGGCGATGTCCAAACTATCAGAGAAGAACTGCTCAACAGATTCGAAAAACATAAAAAGAGCTAATATCGTTCGAGAATTGAAGGTTCCGAACAAGAAGCAGGTGCGTAATCAATTAGATGATATGAAAGGGTTCGTGAAGTAGCGTGTTGGATTAGTGAATAAGTACCTAGGATGGTGTTAATATTGATTGCGATGGCTCTTGAGCCCTCATTACATGAGTTAAATCAAAAATTCGGAGAAGCCGATATTGCATGTAGGTAGCGTTGGGCATGTGTTCTACAGACCCTTCGTTAGGTTCTACGTGTAATCAGTAATAGCCAGCGAAATAAATTTCAGATATCTCGACTTTCTGACTCTAGTGAGGGACATCCAATTGGAAAGCAGGCAGTAGTTCAAGAAAATCGGGCGAAAGCAGGGCACAAAACTAATCTGCCGTGATGTTTCATCTCAGCCGCTATAGGGGAAGAGAAAAACGCGAGAAGTTCAAGAGCATGCACCCGAGAATTACTTGTTTCAATCTCAGTACTGTAAACTCGATCCAGTACGTTATTCTGACCAGAAGAAGTTCTGCAACGCGTGTGCTACGGAGCGGTATAGACATGGATGCTTGTAATGCTCTGCTTACTTTCCATAAGGAACAGCACCGTCTCAAATACTTAATAGGATGAGATGTTGCAAAGAATGCGATTTAAAGAGTTGTTCGGAGATGGACCTCGCTGACACATTTTCGATACATGAATTTGCAATAATCCGAAGGGAGAGCGAATGTAATGCCACGGCACATGCAGGATCGAAGCACGCAGAAGCCAGATTTGATAAAATACGCGTTATCAGCTCGAAACAGCTCAGAAAGGGAGTAGATGTACGTATGGCTATATATTTATCGATGTATTGTATTAATAACACGGAGAAATCCCCGTATTCAATAAAACTGCATGCTACACGAACAGAGTCCAGAATCCTCCCATCCTACCACATGTTTACTGATACAGAAAGGCACGTGAACGCTGTTGTCCGTTTGATGATGGGTACATACGGGCAGCGAGTTTCAGATAAAATAAGACATGTGAAAAGCACGCGTATCGATGGGATATGCTGTATCGAGCAGGGATACAATGGAGCAAAACACGGTAGCTAAGTGAGCTCGACGGCTTGTTCATCCAATACACGGCATATGTTAACTGCCGTATCTGACATAGCGACAAATAAACTGAGTCCAAGATCTGATATCATCACTATTAGAATAAGAAGAGACCGAATAATGGAACGAGCTTAAGCGCGTGCGAAGGGATCATGAATGTCTCTGATGAAATGAGCTATCGAATTCCTCATCAAGCGGTCACGAGCACAAAGCGAATAAGCAGGATTATCGATTCGATGTCCTGCTGAGGATACTATCGCCACTAGTGCATGTGGTGCTCTAGATATTTATGGTGCTGCTTGTGCCACTCAATCCTCTGGTATGTCTGTTAGAGCCGATGGAGCTGGTAAAGCAGATGCTGCTATTGCTATTGGTTCTGCTGGTGCCGCTGATGTTCCTGGTACATCTACTGGCGGATGAAAGTATTTGGCGGTGAGAATAAAACTAAACAGTTGCCAAGTCTAGGCCACTCACGGTCAGGAATGGAGGAGCTTGGGTGAAAGGATTCATCGTGTCTGCACCTTTCCGGAAGTTACGCACTTTTCGGTACTTCGGGGGTGTATCTCGCATTGCTGTGTAAATAATGATCGCGATTACGGTATGTATTCGCTCAGCAGAGAATGCGAGGCCTAGAGCCCACTCACAGAAGGAATACACACAAAAGGTACCTGAAGCCTGCCTCAAAAAATTATAAGCTTGATACACGCAGGCAGGCTGGCCAAAAGACAGGAGGTACACTAGACATGAAACTTATGAAAGAACCGATTTTAGCTTGAGTAATGTTCTGAATGGTAAGTAGCTCAGTTCAATCTAACTCGTCCTTCGAAGGCATCAAATCTACGGGGTTAATTATGTCTTTTCCCTTTCAATTCATTGAGCCCCAGTCAAATTGCAGTGGAAAGAGAGACAGTTTCTCTCCACTATGGATAATCTGGCTAGAGTAGTACAACTATTGCATCCAGCACAGTACCGCGGTATAGGTCCCGAAGCTCTCTAGTAGACTCGGCACATATTTCGAAAGAGATTTTCAGCCAAGAGGCAAAGAGTAAGGGCCCAGTGTTAATCTCTCCTCCTAAATGATGTACAGCGGCTGGAACCTTCACGATTTAGCAAGACATGAAGAAATTATTGAATTCGATTGGGATCGTGGGAAGGGATCTTTTTATCGACCTCAAATAATTAGCCTGACTATTTATTTTTTGGCAATCTTCTAACAACAATACTAAGCGTTGGTTTTCGGATGGCGATAAATGAATCCCGCGTGCCACGTCTGATTGCATTGAGAAACAATCAGAATTAGGGAGTAATTTGGCATCAAGAAGAAAACGTAAATTCAAAAATGGAAAAGTCACGAGCCTGAGGCGAAGCAGGGGCTTGTTCCAGCGGCGTTCCCACATCTGCAGACCCGAGAAATTCGTTCATCAAGAAAGATAAGGGTAAAAAATCTCTACAGTTACTGCTGATATACCGCAATCGGATCAGGGTAGTCTTTACTTCAGCAGATTCTCTGCTGAATCACAACCAAGCGTATTCGATACAAGGCAAGGACTGAGTTGTTCAATTTGGATAAAAGACCTAATGAGCTGTTTACCTCTTTTTGTTTACCGACTATTTAATCTCTGTGTGGCATTGGCTGAAGCTTTCGTTTTAGGTTACGGGGTTTCCCTCCATATCTGTGCATGCGGACTACTTCGTACAAAGATTTCACATTCGCTTCATAAGCATCACTGCCGCCACAAAGGAATAGCAATATTGACAATGATACTATCAGATATATATATAAGCGCGATCATAAATCAAAGATGGCCATCGTCTAGAATCAATCAAGACGACGTGATCAACAATACCAAATTCGCAAAGCCGGGAAAAGAAATGCGACCGTAATGATTTTTCGAGAATTTCCAGTCAAATCAATTTTCAGACTCGTCTCGAAGACAGTAACGAGGTATCTTGTACTTCGTTATGGATTATTCCACGCCACCTGACTGCAAATTGTGACCAATACGGCCAAATTTCAGAAGGTCGGCAACTTCAGGTCGGTGATCGGAGAAAGGACTACATCGAATAAGCGCCGCCAAAATGCTTTATGTAAGATTTTGTACAAGCGTCTACGCCCTCTCACGACCTAGAAGTATAGAAAACGCGTTGCAAATTGCTTTTGACGTACAGCTTCGTTGGCTGTCACCATGATACGGCGTTTTACTGAAATATCCAATGAAGTACCTCGACATTTGCATCTTTAGTGGCCATGCCTGGTGACCCTTCGATTATGCAGTACCCTTTGTTCTCTTGTCGCCGATCTCCTTGGAAATTCTTCAATTCTGAGATACCATACGTTCCAGATAGAACTTTAGCATCGATGTATGGGCGAGTGAAGGCTAATCCATTCTTATAGTTGTGTATTGCTTTTTTGCGTATTTGGTTGAATAGCCAAGATGTGATCCGGTGACGTTCGGCACCCTCCAAGTCAAATGTAGAGTACTCCAACGAATAGCTCAAAATTCACACAATGCTCAGTCAGGCAAACCGGAGTTGTGCAATTCCTTATCGTAGTACAAAGGATCTTCGACACAAATAATTAAAGCTACATTCTAACCTGTTTTCGAGTTACCGGTAAATTGTTACTAGTTTGCTCTGGATTCGCACAATTAGCGACATTCAAGATGTGATTTACGTCTTCGGGCAATGAAGATGATGTCATTTTGTCCGTGAATAACCTATGTGCCTCCGATAGAGAAAAAATGAACCTCTCGGGTCTTTGCCACAACACTGGTACCATCTGACTATGTACACATAACCTCTTGTATCACTCATAGTAAACGCGAGAGTAGGAACGTGCTCAAAAATGAATGTCAAAATAGTCGTTTATAGTTACTAACGAATTTACTTCATTGATGTCATCTAGTTTTGGTAGGTATTATTTTATTTGGACTATTTTAGAAATTTAAGCGTTAGTGACACACAACGAATTTCTTTTCTCAGCTGTTTGCACAATGTCGCGAACATTTTTGTACACGTGGCAGTTATTTGCAACCTCGAAGTGCGGCCACTAGTGGCCGATGCAAGTCGAAGGTACTTTCAGAAAAGCAGAGCGATTCTTGAACAAGTTAGAAATGTTTGCAATTAGGGAGTGAAAATTTGACCATGCGTGGTCAAATTTGCGACCGGCCACTAGTGACTGAATGACTTCAGCAGCTGTAAGCATTTATTGTAGCGATCTCAAGATAAGTATTTGAGCCCCGAATGAGTAAAAGCATCGGTATTCAACAACACAACACCCGAAACGGAAGAAGCGTCTTTCATCACCCTACGTGGGTAAACTCTTACGAGTGCCTCGAACAGGTAGGCCTCGGACCTGTACACGGTGAAAGCCGTGCGGCCGTTCCCGTTTCATGTTCCGCTGTGTTAAGGCGTCGCTCACCTAGTAGGGGGCGCACTTAACGATGCAGAAGGTTGCGTCCGTCGACGAACCGCTGCACAACCTCGAAAAGGACCACAAGGTTTGCTGGTCTTACGACAGTTAGAAATAACTGCGGTCAATTTTGTTTTGTATAATTGTCCCCGCATGAAATCAAAAAGCAAGTCGAGTCATAAGATACGCTCAATATGCAACACCAGCCTGATGTCGATGGACGGGGGCGGTTAGAGGAGCGAGTTGTAACCACATAGGCGAAAGCATTTAATATTATTAACATCTCCGTGACTGCTCTTATTCGCCTCGGCGACATTTACCGATTGACTGATCGTGCAACCGACACACATCTACACGAGTAATTAGGGATTTCGTGGTGTGTCGTAGAGTTGACATCCCAAAATGACGACTATGACTAGATGCTAATTTTCCAGATAGAGATGATTGTTTGGGAGTTAAGAACGGATAGAGATAGGCACCAGCATGCGACACTAGAGAACGTAACAAATTAGTTGTCATTCGCGTGCATGAAGCGCAATGACGCAAGCGATAGTTGGCACTCGCGCGCAGGAATGAAAATGCCACAAAAACGCTTAACCCTCATACACAGAAATAACAGTGACTCAAGCGAACTTTGACTCTCGTGCCCAGAAGGTACTATAATGCAAGCTATCGTTGGTACTCGGGCAGCAAAAGCAATGACAAAAGTGATGTACGTAATGATCACACTTCTGCAGATGTAACACGAGTGGCATGGAAATGTGCGCGTTGCAATCGAAACTGCTTGACAAATAGCGCCTTTCGCTGGCGGTACACGAAGTGATTATAGGAGTCACAAATTTTCGTACACGAGGATATCAAATTTTTCGCCGAATGATTTTGTCGTAGATTTGGTTGGACACCACTTCTACAGGCGACAAAGTCCCAAGCCCTTGGCTGCTTGCGAGTAGGATAACGCGTTAGTAGATCAAGTTCACGCCGTGACGTTGATAATATTTCTCGACGAGGCGATATAGATTGCAGAATAGACACACTCGAGTTAGCTGTCGCAGGAATATCACCAACTACGGCTACCGCCCTTGCGACTACGCGTCCGGCTGGTGTAGCTTCTGAGTTGTTTTAATATTCCTGCTTGTTTTATTTCTTGACCGACGACGGTGAAGTATGTTGTAACTGTTAATGTAATTGATATGCAATTACGTTAGACAAAAGCCAATTGTCAAACAGTAAATACTTAATTTCGAATTTCGACAGAGTTCGTAACAATCATTAATCAAATCAAAATATTAACCTAAATAAATAACACCGTCACGAATCTAAAATAAGGATAAGCTGTATTTGACGTCGATACTAAAGCCAATAAACGCCAATCAAACTTCCTTGAAGTTGACCTGATCTTTCCGATTGGCAGAATTAATAAGGCCGGATCAAGTATTAGCGAATTTTTATTGAACTGTTTGGTGACTATACGGATTATGGTTGAAAGACTATTTGACAAGTCAAATGACGTGCATTGCTGCATCAGTAAAATTGCATCCGATCAATTTAATTTAACTTCACGCGCATATGGCTGATCGCGACGCCCAAACTGGCGCTGGAGAGCTCTAACCAAGAGCAATGTAACTCGTTTTCTCGTTAAGCTCTACGATGCCGGAAATCGGATGCAAGATACAAAAGTGTGTTAAAAATTTATCAAGTTCCTGTATAAGTTACAGTTAAATTCCCAATTAGTTATCGCCAGTATAATTATATGTACGTATGTACATTTTTACAACAATTTGCAAGCAAGATCTAAGAGTCTCAATCACAAATGATAAAATGAAACAAAGTCCTTTCCGTGAGCATGTGTGAGCGATGTCACGGCAAATTTCGGAATCTTTGGGATGGAAACGAATAATTATAGGAAACAAAGTGTTTGATATTTAATTAATAGCAATCCTGTGAAATCAAGAAAAAGATACTACGTGGCTATTAGAGCTCTAAAATGACAAATGCAGTCTATATAAT
>JAAUYH010147493.1_pt1 | contig 24486 bp, 20 predicted proteins | sample 7278061 | NCBI WGS metagenome assembly JAAUYH01 (sample SAMN14350203, study PRJNA611818) | marine sediment metagenome | isolation source: surface marine sediment (0.6m) | place: French Polynesia: Moorea | collected 2018-08 | reverse complement strand
CCTATGACATAATCTTTTAAAGAAACTCCTGTTATACCTAAACCATAATTGAGCAAATTAAAGGGAAATACAGGAGATAAGCGAGTTAACAAGACAATTTTTAAGCCTTCTCTTCCTATAGCATTATCTATAGCTGCAAAATTTTCATTACCAGAAATTTTCTGAGATATCCAACCTCTGGCTAAATAACGCCCTACTAAAAAAGCGAGAGTTGCACCGATGGTTGCACCAATAAAAACATAAATTGAACCAAGAACCACTCCAAAGACAACTCCTGCACCTAGAGTCAAAACCGATCCTGGTAAAAATGCTACTGTAGCTACTATATAGATTATCATAAACGCGATCGCGCCAATAGCACCAAGACCATCAATCCACTCTAAGGCATTACGTAATATTTCTTGGGGATTAAAACCACCACTACTAATTGCTTCTTGTGCTTGAACTGGCGCAGCAGCTAACATTACTCCTATAAGTACTAATACCCCTAATTTCAGGCTTTTAGAAACTTTCATAACTTTAAGTTAAATATTTCACTACAATGTTACTTACAGAATCTAGGTTCTCAATCTTAGCTGAAAACAAGCTTAAAATTTGACTCAATAAAGCTTAAATTCCAGAAATGCGAGAGCATCTTGAATTATTTAACATTTAATATTAAGTAGTTAGGAATGGGGAATTAGAGAATTAGGGAATTAGGGAATTAGGGAATGGGGATTGGGGATTGATTATTACTGATGACTGATAACTGATAACTGATGACTGATGACTGGCTTTGGGTTGCACTTCGTTTAATTCAACCTACAAAACTTAAAAATAATCTATCAAAGAGAAATACGTTGGCGAATATTTGTAATTACTTGATTATAAGTTACTTGTATTCGATAACTTAATATCAAGATAATTGGTATTCCTAGAACTAAAATAAATATTGATTGATAGAAAGATTCATCACTCCAAAATTTCACTAACAAATTCCAAATGGAACGATGAAACAGAAACACACAAAAAGATGAATATGAAATCCATTTTAGGAAACTACTAACTCGCCTCGAAACATATATATGGGGATGAATTTTGAATTGTATAAAATATAAAGATAAAGTGCTAGCTAATATTAAAATTCTTTCTATAGTATAGATAAGCAATCCCTCAATTTCCGTAGCATTATAAAGAGCAATTAGAAGAATGAAACTAATACAGGATGAACACGCAAACAACTTGGTGTTCAATCTATTTATTCTTTTTTGATTTTTTGAGTAAACCATGCCCAAAGAGAAAAAGGCTAACCATGTGTCCAGATATTGATGAAAAATATTAACTTCATATAAAGAAGCAAGATGACGTATTAAAGAAATAGCCACAATTACTATAAAGAGAATTATTAAAAAGAGGTGCAGTTTATCTAACAATCTTCGCGTCAGGAGAAAGAATCCATAACAAAAGAAAAGAACACTTACAAACCAAATAGTATTATAATCTTGTTGAAAAAAGTGAGGTATTAGGGATTGAATACAAAAAGAATGTAAGATGAAATTAGACCAAGAAGGAAAAATTCCATTATTTAAGTCAGGATATGCAGTAAACGAAAAAACAATCAAAGCGAGCAAGTATAATAAGTAAACTCTAAAAAATCTATTAACGAGAAACTCACGGGATGAGTTAGATATTTTTGATTTCGTAAGCTTAAATCCTGAAAGAAAAAGAAAACCACCGACAGCAAACTTTTGTAAGAACTTATTAATGTGATATCGGTGAAGAGGTCCCAGATAATTTATTGTATAGCTTCCATGATGCAAGAGCAAAACAATAACTAAAAATATTGCAGTTAGTAAAATTACCGCATCAATACCTCTTGGACGTTCATAAGAACTTTTAATTTTCATCAGTTACTTGTCTTGCTTAGTTAAATTTCTTGATATTACATTCTGGTAGATGAGTTTCTATTCCACGGCGGGGTTACTGTTTCCAAGCCTATATAAAATTGAAGTATATAAGCCTCCCTTCCTTTACTATTTTGGTTACAGCCTATCAGGAATTATTTGGCTGTTCCGACGATTACGCAGTTTACTCAACTTAATGTCTTGAATTTATCTAATATTAATACTCAAAGTTAAGCCAGTCATACGCCAAGTTGCATAACAATTATTAAACAGTTCATCACTAGCAGCCGATAAATCTCCATCTTCCCCTACAATTCCTCCTGCAATTAATTTACCGCCATTAGTTTTCAAATTTAATCTTGTTTTACCATCTTCTTCTTGGGATAAAAATAATTTTCCTCTAGCTAAAACTTGTCCAGCACGACTAATAATTGAACATTCCATAGTTTAAAACTATAAATTAATTAAACTTAGGGACGTTGCTGAATCAGGATATGAAAGAATAAATATATTACTTTGATTACCTACCTCAAAAATAGTTAAAACTCAGAGCTTGCACCAGTGGTATAAATCACCAAGAAATTTATTTCTTGGCTAATACTACCTGTGTCCTCTCAAGAGAATTCTTATCTAGTTTTGATAACAAAGAGCTATTCTGTCTATTTTAAGAGACTTATTGTCGTAAAAGCTGACAGCTACAAACCATATTTATTTCATACCCGCGCCTCAGCAACGCCAACTTACCTATTATCTAACAATTCACTTCTTTTGCAGCACGATACAGTAGAGAATGAAGATAAACTAAAGATGACATATTCTTGCTGTAACCTCCACCAATAACAGTAGCAACAGGATAACCAGCAGCTAGACAAGTACTTAATACCATTCTTTCGCGACGATATATACCCCAGTCTGTTAAGGATAACTTACCTAAGCGATCGCCGACATGGGTGTCTATTCCTGCATCATAAAACACTAAGTCGGGTTTTACCTGAGATAATAAATCTGGTAGATGTTTCGCTAGTATCTGTAAATAACCATCATCATCCATCCCTACAGGAAGTGGTATATCAAAATCGCTTTGTTGTTTCTTCCCTGGAAAATTAGCTTCACAGTGCATAGAAAAAGTAAAAACACGGGAGTCATCTTGAAAAATATAAGCTGTACCATCTCCTTGATGTACGTCTAGATCGACAATTAAAATTTTTTTGACTAAGCCTTTTTCTAGCAATACTTTACAGGCGATCGCGATATCATTAAAAATACAAAATCCTGAACCATAATTAGGAAAGGCGTGATGTGTACCGCCAGCAGTGTTACAAGCACATCCCTGTTGTAGGGCGAGTTGTGCTGTTAAAATTGTACCACCCACTGCAATACAAGTACGTCTAGCTAAAGCTTCGCTCCAAGGTAAACCAATTCGACGCTGTACTCTATATTCTAAAGTCCCCTCACAATAGCCTTTAATATAATCGGAATTATGTACTAAACCAATGTCTTCAGGGGATGGTAACTCAGGAGTATAAATATCTTTTGGTTTAACTATGCCATCTTTTAAGAGTAAGTCTCGCAGCAGTGCAAACTTTGCCATCGGAAAGCGATGGTTATCTGGTAAAGGCGCAACATAATCTTCATGATAGACAATCGAAAAATCCATTAAATTTGCTTATTGCTACTTGCTATTTGCTGTTTTCTTCTGCTAGAGATAATATTTTCTGACAATAAGCAATTAATCTCGTAATGCGATCGCCAATTAGTTTCAGCCGACTTTCTGTAGTGCTAGCTTGACGAGAAGAGGCTAAAAATAGCATATCTGTACTTAATAATCGAAATTCTCGCTGTATTTCAGTATGCAGCGATCGCCATAAAGAAACCACTGTTGTGTCTAATTCTTCATCTGTCAAAGTCATAATTTCTTGTTGAAACCACTGCTGTAAATCAGGAAATTGTTGGGTCATCTCCTGAACTTTGTCATGATTTGCTAACAAATTTTGCCAGCGATTCAGCCAAGTCAAGAATTCCTGATAAGCTTTTTTATGTAACAGAGATAACATTTAATTTTATTTTCGTAATTTATATCACTTTTTACCCCAATTAAGGTAAAATTTTGCTAAGTTAGCTTGATTTATTAGCTTCTATTTGATCCTAGTCACGGCTTATACTTTACTAATATCTTTAAATAACTATATATAGTCTTGCAAGAAATACCTACTCTAGTAAATTAACTAACTTGAGTAGCTGCTTGTGGCAGATATATATATTATTTTTTTATTTTCTAATAAATCAATACTGGGAAATTTCGCGATAATTGATTTATTTTCCTAGGTTTCTTGCCCCCAAAACCCTCAAATTAGACCCTTGCCATTATGACTGCTATATCTATCGTAGAAAGTCTCACTACCGAATTTGAACTTCCTAGCTGGTTACAACAATGTATGCTCAAGCAGCAATCTGACCAAGCAGATCCACACACAGATTTAATATGTCGCGCTTTCGATTTTGCCTTTAAACTTCATGAAGGTCAATACCGAAAATCAGGGGAACCCTATATTGCCCATCCAGTAGCAGTTGCAGGACTCTTAAGGGATTTAGGAGGGGATGATGTTACCATTGCAGCAGGTTTTCTTCATGACATTGTAGAAGATACCGAAGTCACTCCAGAACAAATTGAAGAACTTTTTGGTACAGATGTTAGACGATTAGTAGAAGGAGTTACCAAACTCTCGAAATTTAATTTTTCTAGTACAACTGAACGGCAAGCTGAGAATTTTCGGCGGATGTTTTTGGCGATGGCAAAAGATATTCGCGTGATCATCGTCAAACTAGCAGATCGCCTCCACAATATGCGTACCCTAGAACACCTCAAACCAGAGAAACAAGAGCGGATCAGTCGTGAAACTAGAGAAATCTTTGCTCCCCTTGCCAATAGATTAGGAATTGGACGTTTTAAGTGGGAATTAGAAGATTTATGTTTTAAATATCTAGAGCCAGATGATTATAACAAAATCAAAGCTTTCATTGCAGAACGGAGAGATTCTCGCGAAGCCAGAATCGAGCAAATGACTGAAACACTGCGATCTCGCTTAGATAAGTTGGGAATTAAGGTTTTAGAACTTAAAGGCAGACCCAAGCATCTTTATGGTATTTATCAAAAAATGCAGCGACAAAACAAAGAATTTGAGGAAATATACGATATAGCTGCTTTAAGAATCATTGTGGAAAAGAACGACGAGTGTTATCGCTCTCTAGCAGTGGTTCACGACGCTTTTAAACCCATTCCAGGTAGATTTAAAGACTACATTGGCTTACCCAAACCCAATCGTTATCAATCCTTACACACCACCGTTGTGGGATTAAATGGTCGTCCCCTAGAAGTCCAAATTAGGACAATGGAAATGCACCACATCGCAGAATACGGGATTGCTGCTCACTGGAAATACAAAGAAACAGGCTCAAGTAACACCCAAATGAGTTCTGATGATGAGAAATTTACTTGGCTCAGACAGCTACTAGACTGGCAAAATGACCTAAAAGACGCTCAAGAATACATCGAAAGTCTGAAAGATAATCTGTTTGAAGATGATGTTTATGTGTTTACTCCCAAGGGAGACGTTGTAGTTTTGGCTCAAGGTGCTACTCCAGTAGATTTTGCCTATCGCATTCATACTGAAATCGGCAACCATATGAAAGGAGCAAGAGTCAATGGCCGTTGGTCAGCCCTAGATATTCCCTTAAATAACGGGGATATTGTGGAGATTATTACCCAAAACAACAGCCATCCTAATATTGATTGGCTCAACTTTGTGGTTTCTCCCACCGCTCGTAACCGAATTCGTCAGTGGTATAAACGCTCTAATCGTGATGAAAATATTAGTCGCGGACGAGGACTATTAGAAAAAGAAATGGGCAAAAGTGGTATGGATTCTTTACTCAAATCAGAATCAATGCAAATAACCGCCCAAAGATGTAACTACCAATCTGTAGATGACCTCATAGCAGACCTAGGATATGGAGAAGTCACTTTAAATCAGGTAGTTAATCGTCTGCGAGAAGTTATTAAAGAACAGCAACCAGTAGAAGAAGTTACCCAACAACAGGAAATAGCCAACCTGAGTTCTAGCCTAACCACTGAAGTTCCTATATCTAAAGGAAGTAAATCTCCCATAGCAGGAGTAGAAGGACTACTCTATCATATAGCAGGTTGTTGTAAACCCTTACCAGGAGAGCCAATTATTGGCGTTGTCACCCGTAGCTCTCGCGGAATTTCTATTCATCGTCAAGGTTGTTCCAATGTAGAACAAATACCAGGAGATAGATTAGTTCCTGTCAATTGGAATCCCATTGATGAGCAAGGAAGACCTCTAACTTATCCAGTAGATATTCAAATCGAAGCTCTCGACCGAGTGGGAGTTCTTAAAGATATTTTGTCTCGTTTTAGCGATCAAAACATTAACGTCCGTAACGCAGGAGTCAAAACCAGTCCCAACAAACCTGCTCTAATTTACCTCAGTCTGGATATACGCGATCGCCAGCAATTTGAATACACAATAAAGAGAGTCAAAAACATGAGCGACATTATCAATATTCGTCGTGTTAGTCAAGGGGACAATTAATACTCCCCAACATTGACTAGGGGGAATTATTTTGACATGTCGTTAAAACTATCAATTATTTTGGGAACAATAAGTAGTGATTACTACTTTGAAGCCTCAACCTTGACACAGTAAAAAGTGATAAAATCATTTTTTAAGAATCCTCAAGGAAATGAGGTGCCACAATTAATTATTAATGATTGATCGTTAATTTGACATTTATAGTCTATTAATTTACTAACAGAGACAGTTAAAGGTAAAAGGAGAAGTTCGTGTTAAGAAATGCCTCTCGTTGGCAACAACTTAGTACCAGGCTAAGTTTCTTGTCAAATCTAAAACAAAAAGCACTATTTAAGCTTGCTTACTCTTTATTGCCTTTGACTCTGTCAGCGTCTCCTGCAATGGCAACAGGAGAAGTATTAGGAGTTGTTAAAAGTCCTGAAAATGCTCGGCAATGGTCAGAAATCAGCAGCCGTTTGGAAAGAGTAGGCATTAACTACTGTATAGTGGAAACCACCAATTGGAAAGCAGAGCTAGACTTAGGAACTGTTAGCGTTTTGCTTTTGCCTAGCGTTGAAACTCTCGATGCAGTTCAGGCAAACATCATAGAGAGATGGATGAATCGAGGCGGTAAAGTCATTGTCTCTGGTCCTACTGGTAATTTATCTAGAGTCGAAATTCGCGATCAACTACGCTCTTTATTTGGTGCATATTGGGCATACCCGCTCTCCTCCCCCTCCAACTTAGAGCTTGCTCCCAACAGCCCCCCAGAATGGTTGGGTCGCCAACAACTGAAAACAAACCTTGTGGGTGCGGTTCTGTTTCCTTCTTCTCCCAATAGTCGAACTGCTGCTGTCTGGCTAGATGATAACCAATCAGCAGCAGCTATGGTGACAGATAACTCTACAGTATTAGGTTGGCGTTGGGGAGTAGAAGCCGTCGCAAATGCCAATTTAGATACAGCCTGGTTACAAGCAGCCCTGAATCGCTACGGAATTAGTACCTACGGCAGGTTGACTCCCACCAACTACAGTCCTGCTACTTCCTGTCGTCCCGATGCGATACCCCGAGAAGAACCTCAGCCCTTTATTCCTGGTTGGCAACTAGAGCGTTCTCACTCTTCCATTAATTCCCGCCCTAGTATTACCCTTACTTCCTCTCAAGTCCAGCAAATGACTGAAGAATTAGAGGGTTTGATTTCTCGCTTTGAAAGTACCCTATTAACAGCAGATGCCATTGCCAGTAATCTAGACTTTTCTACTAGTCAGGCGATCGAGCAGTTACTCACTCAAGATACCACAAATAAGCAACAAATCAGGAATTCATTTAAACATTCTCGCTATCGTGATGCACACCAAGTACTTAGAGAAGCCAGAAATAAGCTACAAAAATTTTCTGACCTAGCCCGACAAGGTAGAGGCTCTCAAGCTCAAGCTCAATGGCTAGAAGCAAGGCGCAGTCTTTGGGATAATTATCCTACAGACCGTCAAGTCTCAAAGTCAGAAATTCGTGCTATTTGGCTTGACCGTGGAACTATTGTTAAAACCAGAAACGAAGCAGATTTAGCAAAAATATTTGACAATATGGCAAAAGCGGGGATTAATACCGTATTTTTTGAAACTGTTAACTCTGGCTATACAATTTACCCCAGTAAAATTGCGCCCCAACAAAATCCCTTAACCAAAGGTTGGGATCCTCTTAAAGCTGCTGTCAAACTAGCTCATGAGCGGGGTATGGAATTACACGCTTGGGTGTGGACTTTTGCAGCAGTCAATCAACGCCATAATATTATTATCAATGAGCCAAAAAATTATCTAGGACCAGTTCTGGAGCGACATCCTGATTGGGCAATCACCGACGAAGCAGGAAATCGTTTTCATCATAGTTCAGGGAAAGCTTTTTTTGACCCTGCAAACCCTGGAGTACAACGCTATCTAACTTTACTGTTTGAAGAAATTGCCACCAGTTATGATGTGGACGGAATTCAACTAGACTATATCCGCTATCCGTTCCAGAATCACAATGGCTCAATTAACTTTGGCTACAGTATTGCATCCCGTCAAGAATTCCAAAAACTGACAGGAGTCGATCCGATTACTCTGAATTTAAGTGACCCTTTGTGGTCGCAGTGGACAGGGTTTCGTATTAGGCAAGTAGATAATTTTGTCGCATCTGTATCTCAAAGACTTAAACAAAAAAGACCCGATTTAATCTTATCTACTGCTGTTTTCCCCATGCCTCGTCATCAGCGTCTTAACAAAATACAGCAACATTGGGAAGAATGGGTCAGACAAGGATGGATCGATATATTAGTACCAATGACCTATGCATTGGATACAGAACAGCTAACCCAATTAACTCGTCCTTTATTTGAGGAAGACGAAGGCACAGCTTTACTACTACCGAGTGTTCGGCTTCTGAATGTACCAGATATTGTGGCAGTAGATCAGACCCAGTTACTCAGAGGTATGACTACTCAAGGATTCGCTTTTTTTGCAGCAGAAAACTTTAATCCTAATTTAGTTAGTATATTTAGTCGCACCAATGGCAATACTAATACACAACAATCACAACCTTTACCCCACCGTCAACCCTTTCAGGCGACTTTATCCCGCTACAACACCTTACAAAAAGAATGGAACTTTTTTCTGAGTAACAACCAAATATCTATGAGTGAAAGTACTCTCAAGCAGTGGGGAACAAAAGCTGATGAATTAGCCTTGGTTTTAGAAAAATTAGCAGATGAACCCTCTAAACGTCGTCTTCTTTCTGCCAAACTAACCCTTTCTTCTCTACGTCGCAAATTTCCCCGATGGATTGAAGAAAATAAAACTATCAGCCCTTATCAAGCTGCTGTTTGGCAAAATAACTTAGCTTCTTTGGAGCGATTGCTGAGTTATGGCGATAGTAGATTCTTACAAGATAAGTAGGGAAAAAATCAACCAGAAAAATGTCAAAAAAGGGATGAGGAATATAACGATCAAGGATGATCTAAAATTGCCCAACTTAAATCTGTTGCTACTACCAGATTTGGGGATGAGCCTTCATAGGATATTGACCCGACTCCCATAAAAGCTAATATAGCTGTGATCGCGATTGCTCGTTGAATTGAACGACCTAAAAATCCTCAAAATAAAGGTAAAAATATGACGTAAAATAAACTTCTAGATTCAGGAAACTTGATCTCCCTCATAAAAAAAATTTCAATCAAAGTCTGTTGGTAAATTTGGTTGTTGATAATATTCAAAAAATCTTGATATTTGTGATTTTTTGACTCTAGATTCTGATAACTCTGGAATCTCATCTTCTCCAAACCAAGCTATCTCACTGGTTTCAATGCTAACTTTAGCTTCACCTCCAATAATTTCACAGTGAAAAAAGAGTTTGTATATGTGATAAGGAAACGCTGGTGGATGTTGTTGTTTTTCTCGATCATAAACAGCTAGTAATTTAACAACCCTTGTTTGGAAACCCGATTCTTCAAAAACTTCACGAATTACCGATTCACTAGGAGTTTGATTCACATCTGCCCATCCTCCTGGTAACGTCCATCGTCCATTATCCGCGATCTCTCTTACTAGTAAAATTTTGGCATCCTTAAAGATAACTCCCCGCACGTCAACTTTAGGGGTGGCATAGCCAAATTCAGCAGCGTTAAGTTGTAAAAAATCATCAACAGATAAATTAGTATGACTTGCTAAAATTTCTGATGAGATTACTCCAATTCTACGATAGCGTTCTTGATCGAATTGGTCAGTAGCGTAGTGCAATCCCGTTTGGCTAATAGCTTGGAGTTTTCTAGCCCATTCAATCCATTTCATGTACTTTTTATTGTTGCTAAATTCTACCCTAAAGTCTATCAACAAAATGAAAAAATAGAGCGATCGCTATTTCCAAGTAATAAGTAATAAGTAGCAAGTATTACTTCTCCCCGTACCCCCAGTCTCCCTATCTCCCCAGTCCCCATTCCCCATCTCAGACTCGGTGACATCATCAATTGTAAAGCTCAAGTTAAGTATGGCTCTGTGACTTAAAAATACTTACTACAATGAAAATAATTGATAAAAGACTATACTTTACTTAAGTCCTCACGCTAGGCACAATTTTTTATGGCATCAACTAAAAACGTAAAATTGTATCTTGCCCACTGGTTTCAGTTAGGCAAGAAGTTGGTGCTGGCTAACGGTCGGGAAATGTTGTTGCCTAAACCTGTGATGGAAGGGGGTACTTATTCTCAGCAGTTTGAAGAGTGCTGGCAAAAAGTTTCTGACCTAGAAGGGAAAGACTGCTATCTAGAAGGAACAGACTCTACAATTGCTACTCTACTTTCCCCCGCCTGGGATATACATCCTTGTGCTAGGTGTGGTATGCCCATAGCTAGAGTTGAGTTGGGACTACCTTCAATTGTTTGTCCTTGTAACGATCTGATGCACTGGCCGAACTTAGAGTTACCAGTACCGCGATCGCCTGTTAGTACCAATAGTCATTTAACTCGGATCAAAAATCGTCTAAATAAATTTCAACTAGACTCTTAACCACCACCAACAATAGTAACTATCTCTAGGCGATCGCCTTCTTGCAATTGAGTATCAGCCCAATATTGGCGATGTAAAATTTCTCCGTTATACTCTACTGCTATCAGACGAGGATTAAAATTGATTCTCATCAACAATTCTGGCAGTGTAATGGGAGTAGTAAGAGATTGAGTTTCTCCATTAACTTGTATGGTAATTGTAGTGTTAGTTTCTAGCATAAAATTTAGTGAGATTTCGGCTGTAACAAAGTGAGAAATTGACGGGTAATAAAATCGGGTTGCTCTGCTTGCATGATAGCGCGAACCACGGCAACTCTTTCCACTCCTGCTGCTAAAACTTCTTGGATGTTAGATAAATCAATTCCCCCGATAGCAAACCAGGGAATTGGGCAATTTTCTACCACATAACTGATATAGTTATAACCTGCTGCTGCTTTTCCTGGTTTAGTGGGAGTTTTATATACTGGTCCGACCCCTACATAGTCTGCTCCTTCAGCGATCGCATTAGCTAATTCTTCTGTATTAGTTGTGGAACGACCAATGATTTTTCCTGAACCTAAAATCTCTCTAGCCAAGGAAATGGGAATATCTTGTTGTCCGAGATGTACCCCATCAGCACCAACAGCTAAAGCAATATCAACGCGATCGTTGACAATAAATAAAGCGTTATATTGATGGCATAGTTGGCACAATTGTTCAGCAATGCTCAAGCGCAAATTATCATCCCTTTCTTTGTCTCGATACTGAACCAAGGTTAAACCCCCTTGTAAAGCGGATTCAACGATGGAAAATAAATGCTCTTCAGGAGAAGTTACTAAATATAAATAAGAACTATAAAGTTGTTGATAACGGCTATTATTTAATAAACTACTTTCTAAGGTATAAACTCGATAACGCATTTGTTTACAAACTGCGCCCATTTGAGGCTGATATAGTTTGCCATATTCCTCTAAGACTCTTAAAGCTTCTTGAATGCGACACAAATTAGCTTGTAACACTGATTCGATGCTGTCTCTAACTTCTTCTTGAGGATGGGATAATTCTGTTCCTACATCACTAGGGGTGTTTCTGGCTTGGCGTATTTCCCAATTATGTAATCGGGCTAATTCTTGTCGAATATTTTTACATTCTTCTGCTAAAGAACTATTATTTAAACCAAAACGACACCATTCTTCAATAATCCTTAGTCCTTCCCTCGCTCGGTCTAAATTCGCGTCAAGTATGCGATATACAGCTTGATACATCAACATTTATCGTAATTTTAATTTTATATTTTAGATTTAACTTTCTTCAAAAAGAAGTCTCCCGTATAGACGGTGAGATGAATTTTTGGCAGGGTATTACGCTTTAAAGTTTTGACACACAATCTTTATAGCTCAATGACTTGAGAGATTATATAATACAAATGTTGCTAAAAAGCTTGGCTTAGTTGCTTTTTAGTTCCTCGGAAGTGTGCCAAGGTATTCGCGCTTAGATCTCAGTCCGAGACAAACCTCTATATCACTGGTGTTACGTGCGGTTGCAATGCCAATAAGACAAAGCCGTATAAAGTCCAAATATATGTTAGCCAAATAACAAAGTAATATAACCCCACGGTGCTGGCGGTTCTGCCTGGGTAGTAGCTAGACTACTACGAGAGTACAGGGCTACGTTTGGTAAGTCAAACCTCACCGACGCTGAGCGCGAAGGGGCGACACACCCGTAAATTTAACTGTTTTGCTCCAATCATTAACTTGAAATCGCCCCTTCCGCGACCAAATATAAGCTTGCTTGTAGGAGGCAACGGCGGGAAACAGGAAGCTCGCGATAAGAACGCGGGTAGTTCACGTTAGTAAATTTGAGAGTACTCAATTGCTCCAATCTATAGTAATTTGTCGAAGAAATATGTAGTAATCTCTCAAGGACTGAAAATTTAGCTAGAGTCAAGATAGTATTTTTGTTTTAAAAATTGTTGTATCTATTAACAATAAGTTTTTGGCTTGAGAAAAGGTTAACAGGAAATGGGGAAAATTCTTGTTATAACAAGAAAAGATAAATTTAGTTATCTTTGACTAATGGTTCAAATACAGGACAATATCCTTCAGGTATAACTTTAAATCCGTACAGAGGAGAAGCCTGATTCCAACAACGCTGATGATGATAATAGCGACAACTACGACAACAGTCTAGATCAACAGACATTTTAGAATCACTCACCGAATTTAACAATTCTCGTTGGGGAATACCCCTCAATATTAGTTCTTCTCCTTGCCATCTTGCTTCTACAATGCCTGTATCCGCAAACTTATTCCAACGAGGATCTCTATTTAAGGTATCAGGAAAAGTAATTTTAATATAAGAGCTAGCTTCACTTAATTCTCCTTCATAATGGGTTGGTGTGGGGGTTTTCGGTTGAATAAAGCGATCGCCGATCGGAAGTTCTACTAAAGTCCCATTAGCAGGAGAATGAACTTGATAGCGATTACATAACTCTGGCAAACTAGCCAATTCTACCAAATAAGAAGGAGAGCCATGAACAAATATAATATGCTGAGGTCGTAAATTATGAATCAATTGGGTTGTGTTGCGACCATCACTATGTTCTGCTAAGAGATAGGTTTCGAGGGTTACAGATGCTAAATTTTGTAGAGATTGTTGAGCTGTGGTCTTAGTAACATATTCTTGAGGATGTTCTGGTAGTAATATAAGCCATTCCCCTAATTCGGGAGATAGATAAGAGAGGATTTCTGAATCAGAGTCAATTAAAACAATAGAAGGTAATTTACCTTGAAGTAAATCTTCAAGACTGTGCAACTTACTCATGCGAGGACACACTCTTTCATCCCAAAATAGAGATTGATGTTTAGCAAAGTTTTGTACCGAAAGGGGAAATTGAGATAGTAATTCTAAATAAACATCGCAAGCACGGGATACTTTCTCATCTACCCAAATATCTAAATCTTTACCAGTAAATTGATGATGAGAGCGTAAAAGTTTCAGAATTTCTTGTCCTAACCCCACGGTCGGGACTGGTAATAAGACATTTTTTCCCTCCCCCAGAGCCTTTTCAATACGCTCCATCAGTTGCTTTTCTTGTTGGCGACGATGGGGATGGCGTACTGTTCCATAACTCCCTTCAATGATTAAAACATCTGGAGCGATACCCCGCAAATTTTCGATGGATAAGCCTTCCACTAGCTGAAAATTCGAGACTGAAAAATCACCCGTGTACATCACCTTATAGTCTCTTTTCGGGGTGTGATAAGTCAGAAGGATTGCTGCTGCTCCTGGGAGATGACCTGCTGGGAATAATTCTAATTGGAGATTTTCTCTAACCGTTACTGGCGATCGCCAATTCACAGTATTACAGGGTAAGGATTCTGTCACATCTTGGTCAAAAGACCAGTTAAGGGGGAGTAATTTAGCTGTTACTTTGCTAGTATAGATTGGTACTTGGGGAAAAGCTTGATGGAAAGCTAATAGTCCTCGACAGTGATCGCTATGAGCATGAGAGCAGAAAACTAATTCTACGGTCGGAAATTGGCTATCTTTGGCAAAATCAAGCTCACTCAGCCCACAATCTAAAAGTATGGGATATTCTCCCATATTTAATAACAAAGATACCCCTTCACCTTTATGACCAATACTATAGGGTAAACAGGATAGGGTAACAGAATTATTTGAGGTCATTATGGGAGCAGAAGGTTTACTTTGAGCTTGGAGAAATTCTCCCTCAGCCAATAGTATCAGGGATTGCTAATGAGCAGTACCATTACCATCATAACTATCTGAGTCATAGAAACCGTTTTTAGTCCCAAAGTATAAAGAGGAAACAATAAATAAGCCTGTCAAGATTAGAATTATTAATTTAACATCCATAAAAAACCCAACCAGATTGTGTGTTCTTAACTAACATCATAGTGCTATTGTCACAGTTGAATTATTCAGAAAATCTTTTTTTTGGCAAGGATACTTTGAGGTTGATGATCTTGCTATCCTTGGGGTTGACTCGTTTTTGATACTGATGAACTCTGATTGCTGGTTTTCAGGGAAGATGTCTTAATTTCTTCTACCTCTGGTAATTTTTCTAAAACTAAACGGGAAGACTGATGAGAGCCAGAAAGTCGTTTCAGTAATTTAGGTCTGGGATCATGAAGCAAAAAGTAGATTTCGTCTCCTAACTTCCAACTTTCTTTAGCTTTGACGATTTGCAGACTCCTATCTCGTTTGACCAGTAAAGGTAACAATTCTCCCAAGCGAATTAAAGTTTCTATAAAAGAACGCTCTGACTCAGTTAAGATCATTTTCACCAGTTTGAATTCACCATCATGAATATAGGTATCCCAGGCTTTAAGCTTAAATTGAGGCATAAATGCTTGACTTACCTTGATTTTAGGGTTGTTGGAATTAGAATCATTCTCGGGAAATACTGCTAAAACTTTGGGGGGTTTAAACTCCTCCATCGCTCTTTGTGCTAGAACTAGATTCACTTCTCCTTGGCTAGTCAAAGCAATAAAAGTACCCATAGATTCGATTCCAGCCTTTTCTAAAGCGTCTGGCTCAAGTCCGCTACTCTGAAATACTGGTATGTTTTCTGCTTCTGCTTTTTTACACACTTCAGGGTCAGCATCAATTAAAACTACTGACTCTCCAGCATCTTGAAATAGACGAGCAATTAACATTCCCAGATTATTCCCCCCGACAATTACTGCGCCTTTGGCTTCACTGGAGGTAATTTTTAGCCAACGAGCCAACCAACGAGCGGTTAAGCCTTGTAAAAAGACGGTCATTAGGATAGTCAAAAATACTAAAGCTTTAATAGCATCTCCCCCGTTAATACCTTTTTCTGTCAGTAAAATCCCAAATAGAGAAGCTACAGAAGCAGAAACAATACCTTTGGGAGCAACCCAAGCTAAAAAGGTTTTTTGTCGCCAGTTTAAACTACTACTCCCGGTACAAACTGCAATACTAATAGGTCGCACTACGATCATTAAAACCAATACCGCTAGGACACTACCCCATCCTAGAGCGAACATACTAGCAAGTGATAAATCCGCAGCCAAAAGGATAAATAAAACCGACACACAAAGTATAGTTAATTGACCCTTAAATCTTTTGAGTAATCTTTCTTCAGGAACAGAGGAGGCTTTAACTACAATACCTGCTGCTACTGTTGCCATTAAGCCTGACTCGCTGTATAGTTCTTGGGACAGAACAAATAATCCCCAAACCCCTGCTAATACTACAAGATTTTTCAGGTCTTCGGCAAGATTATCTGCTCGTTTTAGTAATAGACCCAGTAGCCAACCGCCTACTGTACCAACTATTGCCCCAATTCCCAAACGTAATAATAGACCACTTATAACATCAATAGGAGCGGAGTTACTGTTAATAATGGCGTTTAAGACTACTACTGCTAAGATTGCTCCTACTGGATCGATTAAAACTCCTTCCCCTTCTAGTAGGGTTGCTACTTGGCGATCTACTCCTACTTGTTTGAGCAAGGGACCAATTACTGTAGGGCCTGTTACTACTACTAAAGAAGCATAGAGAAAAGCGATGGACCAAGGGAACTCTGCTAACCAATGAGCAGCCATTCCGCCACCAATCAGAGTAATTAATGTGCCGATGGTGACAAGATTCCGCAAACTATCTGAAACTTTACCCAATTCCTTTAAATCAAGGTTTAAGCCTCCTTCAAACAGGATGATCGCAACAGATAAAGCGACTAATACTTCTAAACCAACCCCCAGATCATGGGGATGGAGTATATCGAAACAGTCACCACCGAGAAGAATCCCCAATAATAATAAAAATACGATGCTTGGTACTCGGAGATATTCTCCTACTACTTGCGCGCTAATACCTGCAAGGACAGCAATAGCTATTTGCAGGGTAATTTCAAAAGATCCTTCCATGAGTTTATGATATTTAGAAGGTTATGTAATAAAAACCAAATCCTATTCAGCGTATTCTAACATCTGGATTTCAGTCTGAGTTCACGATAGTCGACTGATCTCAATCAACAGTTAATAGGTATTGAGAAGTATTTGTAATAATTAACATTGAATAATTTTTGGGTAAATAGCCGAAAACGTTGCCTAGTTTCTTCTTACTAAACAACGTCTTATTAACTCTTAATGGCTCAGTAGTTAGTTGTTAATGGATTAGGCTTAAGGTGGATTTTAAGAGGAATCAGAGATTAATAGTTTATTCCTCTTCGTCTGCACCTAATTGTTTGAGGTGGATATGTTTTCTACCCAAGGTTATTTCAAACTCATCTCCTGGTTTCAGTCCCATTTTTTTAGTATATGCTGAACCGATTAGCAAGTTATGGTTGGATTGTACGCTAATACGATAACTTGCGGAACGTCCTCCACGACCTTGACCGTTAGAAGTACTGTCTAATTCAATTCCTTCTGCATCTATTAGTGCATTAAGGAACTTCATCATGTTAACTCTTTCTACTCCATTTTTGGTCTTAGTGTAGTAACCGCATTCTCTAGCTTTTTCTTCTTTAGAGAGGTTTCCTAGTTCTTTTACTTTATCTAGTAATGCTTGTCCTGTTAAAGGTGCTGGTTGGTTTGATTTAGTCATCAACTTAAACTGCAACTAATAATTGTTTAGGTTTATCGAGTTTGCTATCAAGGTAAACTTAATGCAAGAATAATAATATAGCATTTCGCTATGTGTATCTAAAACTATATTACACTTATCTAGTAAAATTCATGATATTTTTAGATAAATCAAGCATTAAAATATCAAATCAATATTATCGAATCATTAGGGAAAAATGTTCAAAATAGTTTACAAATTTTTTATCTCTTCAGATCAATAAAATGAAGTTAACAACTCGTAGCCACTATAGTGTAAAAGCTCTGCTAGACATAAGTTTACAGCCAGAGTATCAACCTACATCAGTAAAAGCGATCGCCTACAGACAAGATTTACCAGCACCTTATTTAGAGAAGTTATTGATCAAAATGCGTCGTGCTGGCATTGTTAAATCTATTCGAGGAGCGCAAGGTGGTTATCAATTAGCAGCTAAACCAGAGAGTATTTCGTTAGGAAAAATTTTTGAAGCAGTGGGAGAAACTATTGAACCATTACCCAACTACAGTCCTGATGCAAAGGTAGCAGAAGATTGGGTTACATTTTGTCTTTGGCAAAGATTACGAAATAAATTAAAAGAAGCATTATATAGTATTACTTTGGCAGACCTTTACTATGATGCTCGCAGTTGGCAAGCAGCGTTAGGAGAAGAAAGTAATTTTATTGTTTAATTAGAGGATTTATCGTGAGCCAAGACAGAGAAACACAACAATTTCAGGGGGGTTGTCATTGTGGTGCGGTCAGATTTCAAATATTAGTCGATCGCTGGAAGGTACAAGAGTGTAACTGTTCAATTTGTCGTAAAAAAGGATTTTTGCATTTAATCCTCCCTCCAGAAAACTTTACTTTACTCAGAGGTCAAGATAGCCTAACTACATATACTTTTAATACTGGCATCGCTAAACATACTTTTTGTCGTATTTGTGGGATTCACTCTTTTTATCACCCTCGCTCTCATCCCGATTGTATAGATGTTAATATTCGCTGTTTAGATCAAGATGCACTCTCCCAGTTTGAGATTGAACCTTTTGATGGGGCAAACTGGGAACAGAATGTACATAAAATTAGAAATGATGGCTAAGAGATCAAACTTGTGCTAAATTTCTAACTGATTAGTGAGGTTGAGTAAAAGAGTTGATACTTAATAGTTGATTGCTAATTGAGGTAGACCTCATTAATGTCAGAATCCTATAACTATTAACTAAAAGCTTGAAGTAGAGAACAATCGAGATTAACCAATTTAACTAAAAATTTATTGTGATTGCTTTATTATCTGCTGCAATTTGGGATTACCTAATCGCTGATCCTGATTCTTGGATTCATCCAGTACAGTTAATGGGTTGGATAATCCAAGGTTGTAGCCAATTTGTGATTCAGGTTACTGCTCAAAAGTCGCTGCGTCGCATAGCTGGAGTGATTCTCGGTTTAGCCTTGATTTTGGGTAGTAGTTGTGTTGGGTGGTTGATTATTAAAGGAGCAAATATAATTCATCCTTGGTTGGGGACAGGAATCGAAATTATGTTACTGGCTAGCTGTTTCGCAGGAAAAAGTCTGCGAGTTGCAGCAGAAGCCGTTTTAGATACTTTAAAAGAAGCAGATCTAGTTAAGGCTCGCTCCCAACTCAGTCGCTATGTGGGGAGAGATACCGAAAATTTATCAGAAACAGAAATATTGCGAGCTATCTTGGAAACAGTGGCAGAAAATGCTACAGACGGAGTAACTGCACCTCTTTTTTATGCTATTGTTGGTCTTTTTCTTCCTGGGGTTGGTAGTCTTCCTCTGGCTTTGGGGTACAAAGCTGCTAGTACTCTAGATTCAATGATTGGTTATCGTCGTGAACCCTATAGTGATATTGGATGGTTTAGCGCGCAGTTAGAAGATCGTTTAACTTGGATTCCTTGTCGTTTAACAGTATTAACCTTGGCTATTTTTTCAGGAAAACCTCGACAAGTTTTGGCAATATGTCGTAGGGATGCCATTGTTGATCCTAGTCCCAATTCTGGTTGGAGTGAATGTGTTTATGCTGCTATTTTGGGAGTACAGTTAGGAGGAGTTAATACCTATGGGGGAGTAGTGAAGAAAAAACCCTTATTAGGTAATGGCGATCGCCCAATTACGGCGGAAATTATCTATGAAGCTTTAAAATTGACTCGTTACTGTTTTCTTTCTTGGCTCTTACTTGCTACTTGCTACTTGCTACTTGTTGATGGTTAATTGGGGAGACCTTCGGTAGTCGCTTCGCGATTGGGGCACCGAAGGAGACTTCATTACAAAGTCAATCTGTTTTGGCTTCAATACCTAGATCTATTAAGTCTCCTCCCGGGGGGAGACTGGGGAAGTAATACTTATTACCTATTACTTATTACTTATTACTTGCTCCTTGCTCAGAAGGAGCTTCCCAATTATCCAGAATATCTTTGATCACTACTTCTTTAAACCAAATTTGTCCTACTACCGTTAGAGGTAAAGCGATAAATAGTCCGAGAAATCCGAAAAAAGTGGCAAAAAAGATTTGTGCTAAGAGAGTGATTGCAGGGAGTAGGGATACTTGTTGTGCCATTACTAGAGGTGTCAAGATATTACTCTCTAGTTGTTGGATAATGGCATAAGTAATCAAGACGAGTAAAGACTTGAAAGGATGATCGATAAGGGCGATCGCCATAGGAGGAATTACACTTAATATTGGGCCCAGATTGGGGATAAAAGTCAAGATTCCTGCTAATACTGCTTGAGCCAAAGCCAGAGGAATTCCTAAAGCGGATAGACTGATAAAGCTAAGAATTGCGATGGCGCACATATTAAATAGTATTCCTCCAAGCCATCCTTGTAAAGCTTCGTTACAAAGTACCAAAATTTGGTCAACTCGTTGGCGATAAAAAGCAGGAAACAGCCGAATAAATCCTTTGCGGTAAGGAATAGGATCAGCAAGCAGCATCAAAGTTAAAACCAGTAGCAGTAAAAGACTCAGTAACACCCCAAATGAGCCATAGAAAAAATTTAATCCACCTTCTAACAGTTGATTTATTATTGGTTGTAACTGTTCGGTAAGTTGTTCGATATCTGGGAGGTAACTGATTAATTCCGAATCAAGACGGTTCAACAGTAGATCGATCCAAGTTCTTAAGATTTCTATTCCTTGGGGAAACAAAAGAGCTAACTCTTGAAACTGAGCAATAAAAGGGGGAACGATAATCAAAAAAAAGCCAGTCAGAACACCAACTAATAATAGGATTGAGAGTAAAACCGCATACCCCCTTTGAAATCCTCGCTGACACAATCTTTGCACCAACGCATTTAGAGAAGTTGCAATTACGACTGCGGTAAATATTAGTAACAATAATTGTCGAATCTGCCACAGAACGTAAAGAGATATAAAAAAGATAACAATACCGATCCAAGTACTGAAATTCACTCCTCTAAACTCCCAGATGGAATCTACAACGTAAATTAGCTTTTAGATTAACCTTTATCCCCTTATTTTCTGAAAAAATCTCTGGGATTGCATAACAACTAATCACCTATACATAGTGATTTATAAATAGATTTAACATAAAAACAGCTATGACACCTCAATTTAATTTTCAACCCCATACAACTCGCTATTCTCCTCAAAATGCTTACTGGTTAGCTAGAGCAGCGGAATTAGCTTATAGCAGAATCTCGGAGGATAATTTTGCCTCAGATAAAAATGTCATTCTGAATCAATTAAAGTCTTGGAGCGATGGATTTCAAGATGTAGCAGTATTTGACAAGAACAGTACTCAAGGATTTGTTGCTAAACATCGAGATTTGATCATTGTAGCGTTTCGAGGCAGCGATGAATGGCAAGACTGGCTAGATAGCTTGAATTTACCTGCAATTCCTCACAATTTAGGTCGAGTACATCGAGGATTTCAAATGGCTTTAGAGGATGTGTGGTTTGAGATACTAGAAACTGTTAAAAGTTTTAAAGATAATTATCAAACTTTGTGGATTACTGGTCATAGTTTAGGGGGAGCTTTAGCTACTCTTGCTGCTGCAGAGCAGGTTGTTGAAGATCGACCTTTTAACGGAGTCTATACTTTTGGACAACCTAGATGTGTAGATCGAGAGATGGCGAGAAACATAAATCTTGAAGCTAAAAGCCGTATCTTTCGCTTTCAAAATAACAATGATATTATTACCCGTGTTCCCCAAAGAATCATGGGTTATTCCCATGTCGGAACTTTTCTTTACATTGATGTCAATAAAAAATTACATATTGATATTCATTGGTGGAATCAATTTTTAGATCGATCAGCAGGTATTCTCCAAGCTCTTGAAGAAACAACTGTAGATAAGATTGAAGACCACAACATAGAAAGCTATACTGAGGCTCTAGCATTAAACATTAACTATACTCCAGACAGATTATAAATAGGACTCTAATCTTCATACCAGCCAGCACGCCAAGCTGCTTCCGCTTCGGCTCTTGCATATTCTCTTTTTTTGGCTCGATATTGTTGACGTAGTTGATCTATTGTTTTGGAGAAGTTACGAATTTTTTTCCTTTGAAGACTTACAGTAGTGTCTGTAAACTCAATTTCTGATAAGCGCAGACGCAATACGCTGATTTGTGCAACTTGGTTTTTTTTGCTCTTTGATTCTTTTTCTGTTTCTACTGCTAAATTTAAAATGTTAGGTAAGCTACTTACCTTGCTACCATTTCCCGCAAATTCATGAGCCTGTATTGCAACATCTATAACTTTTGCGGGCAACCTATTAGGAATAATGTTGGCTTCTTGTAAAGATTTATTAGTTTTTCTTGATATTCTATCCAAAGACTGTTTCAGATTCTTTTCAATTTTTCTCTGCCAAAAAACTAAATGTTCTGGGTTATTAAAGTTAATCTCTTGTGGTTTATCTGATTCTAATTCTTCGGCTGCAAGATTTTCTAAATGTTCTGCCAATTCTTGTATATTGCTCTGATCTCCAGCAATAATAATCTCTGGTGTGACTTCTTCATCATCTGAATTTTCCGAAGTTGGAAGTTTAGCTTCATCTGTTGTGGTTTCTTGATTCGATAACTTACTCAGGGGTAAATTCTTAATCATCTCTGCTAGCAAATTCAATTCCGCTTGTTCTGGAGATGATGGGTTTTGTTCTATATTATTGATTTGTTGTAAAAATTCGGCAACTTCTTGACCAATTTCTCTGATTTCCTGCTGTAGTTGTTGTCGTTGCTTAAAGGATAATTTTAGAAATGACTCTGGATAAATCTGGGTACAGAGTTGATAACTAGCTAATACAAGCTGTCGTTTCACAGATTGACTTAAGGTATTAAGATATTCATCATACAATTTCTGAAGTTCCGTGGCTGCTTCAGCTACAGTTGTTTGTAAAATCTCTAGGTCTTGTTTGATTTGCTGAATCGGTTTTGACATGTTTGAATAGTTAACAATTTAGTTTGCCCAGTTTCTAATCACTCCCCCACTCTCTAGTTATTGGGCATCAAGATAGCACTTTGAATTTATCTGTTCCAAGAAAAAGAAAGCAAAAGTTTTGATTAAGTGATAACTCAGATCTCCAACTTTTGCCAAGGGTAATTAATTTATTCCTGATCAATTCCTTCCCCTAAAACTAGGCGATGGAAACGGCGGACTTGGATATTTTCTCCTAAAGTTGCCACACTATTAGTAACTAGTTCCGCTACAGTAACGCTTTGATCCTTAATATAGGGCTGATCTAATAGAGACATTTCTTTAAGACGCTTGTCAATTCTACCCTGGACAATTTTTTCTTTAATATTGTCGGGTTTACCTTGTAAGTCGTCCCTACCCATTTCAATTTCTTTTTCTTTAGCGATAATCTCTTCAGGGATGTCCTCAACCTTGACATACTCTACATTAGGACAAGCTGCAATTTGCATGGCAATATTGCGTACAAGCTCTTTAAACTGGTCGTTACGAGCAACAAAATCAGTTTCACAATTAACTTCTACTAACACACCGATGCGTCCACCAGTGTGAATATAGCTATCAATTAATCCTTCAGCAGCAACACGACCTTGTTTTTTGCCAGCAGAGGCGATTCCTTTTTGTCTCAACCACTCCATTGCTTTGGTCATATCACCATCGCTTTCGCTGAGAGCTTTTTTACAATCCATCATCCCCGCGCCACTCTTTTGGCGGAGTTCTTGAACTAATTTTGCTGAAATTTGCGCCATTTTATTGATACCTACTTCTTTAGATAATGATGACAAAACTACTCTCGGTTTCTGTAGAATAGGGTAACTCAAAAGCTACCCTAGCTCTTGGGAGACTATGTGTTGAATTCAGAATTAAGCTCTGTAATGCAGTAAGTCCCTACAATATTGTGCTATGTCCTGTGCTATTCTTCACTATCGGTATCAGGATAATCTTGCTCTTGCTCTTGCTCATAATCTGGTTCTTCCTCATCATCATAGGCTTCTGCGTCTGGGTAATCTCCTTCTGCAATTCCCTCTTCAAATTCTTCATAGTCTTCTTGAGAATCTAGTTGACCATGATGACCTTCGTAGATAGCGTCGGCTAATTTACCTACAATCAACTTGATAGAGCGAATGGCATCATCATTAGCAGGGATCGGAATATCTACAATATCTGGGTCGCAGTTAGTATCTAAAATCGAAACTACAGGAATTCCTAATTTTTGACACTCAGAAATAGCGTTGTGTTCCCGTTTTTGATCGACGATAACAACGATGTCAGGAACTTTACGCATATTTTTAATGCCACTTAGGTATTTTTGCAATTTACCTAATTCCCGACGTAGCATAGAAGCTTCTTTTTTGGGTCTTTTATCTAAAGCACCACTGTCTTCTAAATGCTCTAACTCTTTGAGTCTATCAACTCTGGTTCTGATGGTTTCCCAGTTAGTTAGCATTCCT
>JAAUYH010068362.1_pt1 | contig 24487 bp, 7 predicted proteins | sample 7278061 | NCBI WGS metagenome assembly JAAUYH01 (sample SAMN14350203, study PRJNA611818) | marine sediment metagenome | isolation source: surface marine sediment (0.6m) | place: French Polynesia: Moorea | collected 2018-08 | reverse complement strand
CTTCCAAAGTGTTCCGAATAATGTATGCGAAGCAAAAAGGGAAGAATGGGTGCTGAAAAATTAATCAGAATGACGAAAACGCTGTCTCGCTCACGCCTGCCAATAGTTTGTCAGAATTACCGAATGTAAGGAAATTTCCTATTCTGCGGTCGCAGTTCCAGCCATATTTTTAACCTATCTGCAATCTGGTAATTACACCATTGAAAATCTGTTATTTCTTTATAGTACCAGAAGAAATATTTTCTAATGACGACTCTATGATTCAATAAAGTTGCTTTAAGAATTCACTGGAACATCAAATTTGCAGTGATATTGACGAGAGTAGTTGCAATAACCAGATTTTATCGGTTCTATATATATCGATAGAAATCCTGCTAACCAGAAGAAATCTCGCATGCTCACTTTAGGAGTCTTTGTTTATGGAAGCAAGAAATTATCAAATTACATAGCACTTGAATTCAATAACGATTATAGGTTCAACGATATTGCTGGTATTCCCTATCTTTGAGATATAACGTTCGTATTGCAGCTTTGCTCATTATTCAGGTTGGACCAATTTTCAGGAAAGTTCCATATTTTTGCGTTGACATTGCGTATAGCCATCAGTATTTGTACTCCAACCTCAACACATTTATTGAGCTATCCATGACATGAGCATCAGTTGGAGTAAACTCCTAGACCCTGAGGACCTCACGAAGCCTGGAAATTATTATTGTAAGTTCAATTCAATTAAAATTAAAGGAAAGAAAACAACAAATGGTTAACATTGGTTCCAATCATTTGTTCCATACCTCTATTTCTCTTTTTATTGATCATGCCTGATTTGCATCTGATCATTTCATTTTTGATCTTACAATCTACATTTTTGCGCAGCCCTGCTACATTTGACTTCGAATCATCTCGCTCCTCTCAGCCAGGCAATGACTCTGCACATCTTCTTCAAGGGAATTTCAGATACAGTGAGTAATCGTGTCTATTTTCATTTGGGTATCTCGTGATTTATGACTGAGAGGCTTTTCGAAATGTGCGGTGAGAAAATTCCGTTCCTCTTTCAGCAAAGTGACTGCCTCTTCACCAGGATACCGATGCAGCAGAATGCACTGATATGGCATGAAATCTGATACGTCATATCACGCGTAATTAGTGAAACCATATTTAGGTTAGTTCTATTTTGTCATAGTTTTTCTTCTTGTTGATTTCATTCGTTCTTAGATTGTATAGCGGATGAGTTTTGGATAGTTAGCAGTACTTATATTATTGTACATAGTCTAACTTCATAATACTGATCACGGTAGTTTGAATAGTAATTATAAGCGCTACTTTTCATATACTGTCAGTATACTGTCAAGCTTCAATCTATATGAACTAATCAGTAGCCTGAAACTCCGACATAGATTTGAACAACTCGACTATCCTCCTGTACGTAAGCTGTCTGTTGCACGCCTGACGGCTGCTACGGGAGATTATTTGTCTAACTATATCGAAGACGACCGCACGTTTGCTGTGCGGTTCAAACCATACGACCGCTGCGGGAAATTGCAATCCACCTCTAGCTGTGACATCGTGTTTGTGCACGACAGGTGAGCGAATGCAGTTTAGTAAGAAAATAAATACAGCAGCAATTCACTAAGTAAGTAATGCCAATCGAATAACTACTAAATGCTTGACTGTACTCATCCCACATCATAGTTATCACAACTATTACTACTCCTACTCTCAGCTCAGTGCCTCAATCTAATTTGCGTTATCGCGCTGTAGCGCACTTAACATCATATTCACTGAAGCGCAATCAGACGCCTTTTATTACTTACGGAGAGTTACAGTACAGCACAATGATGTCAACTAGTGCGATTCTTCTTCGAATTCATATAGCACGCTGATTGGTTACCAATTAAAACAGACATCAATGCAATTGAATTCAAATCATATCCGAAAGCCTCCGTGCAAAATTGAATACCAGCGATTTTTATATTGATCTGCCATGCCTCGAAATTGGCAGACCAACAATGAATTTCGAAACACCCTAGAAAGAAACAATAGATTCAGCCAACATCTACTCACTATTGGTGTTCTGTTATTTACGCGAAACAAGGCGCAAAACGATGTCTTCTAGAGGTGTTCCCTGCTTTTTAACTGTGTCTCAAAAACCAAGATGCAAGGTTTCGAATTATTTCAGGATTGAATTTATTCCAAGTTATAACGCTAACGATATACCATTGATATAATACAATTCGATTTCGTACTCTGTTTCTATACACAGTTAAAATGCGAATTGAAAATGCGACTGAAAAGAGACTAAACCTGATTCCGTCTCTCCAATCTCGTATTCTAGGGCTCACTAACGCAAATCGTAATTAGCGAAGTTTCATCAGTTTTGAGCGGACTCTAAGTATTCCACTGAGCAAATGAATAACTGAGAAGACTTTTTTACTTTAGTGTAACAGAGCACCTGTGTACTATAAAAGCAATGAAGTTGTCAGCAGACATTCCAGCCTTCCCTCTCCCAAACGGGCCCTGAAACACAACTCAGTCACACTCCATTCGATCAACAATCATTAAAAGCAGCTCCTCTTCGTCCCATGTACGCGGAACTTGCTCTAGTGTTTATGGCCGCCATATTTCTTGTAGTAGCCGCCCTTGTAGCCATAGTAAGGCTTCTTGTAGTAGCCGCCTTTGTACCCGCCGGAGTACGGCTTCTTGTAGTGGCCATAACGACGACTGGGGTAATAGCGCTTCTTGTGATGATAACCGCCACCACCGTAACCGTAACGTTTGTACCGATGACCACCATAGTACTTGCGGCCATGGCGATAGTATTTGCCGTACACGGTATGGACAGCGGTGTCAATCACATCCTTCAGGTCGGCAACGGTATTGGGAGAGGTAGCGGAAGCATCTGTCTTCTCGGCAAAGGAGAAGTGGATGAGAGCTGTCACGAGAGCTAGGGATAAAAGGGTGGCCGTCTTCATGGTGTGAGTGTTTGTGATGGGAATGAGACACCACAAAGATGGCGATCCCGCTTTTATACCCAAGCGAAACCGTTATTTGTTTATGAGATGCAATTCCAGTACATTATTGCGGGTGCTGTTTCCTTTGAGAAAGAAATGCAATCGGGCGTAAGTCCAATAACGAAACATACTGTGTCGTTTGCAGCGCTATTTTCGGAGAATATACTTGAAATGCATTTCCTACTATCCAAGATCGAAGACCTGCAATCGGGTTACTGATACTGCAGAATCTCTAGTCTTCTATGGGTGTCATGCCCGTTCATATTATGGGCTCATGGCCACGCGTTAATACTTGTTGACCTACCAGCACTGGATCGAAAAATGCTACCGTTGCGAGAAAACAGTTTGCATTTCGAGAGCAGTTAAGATGACTCATTATGCACTGTTGTATAGAGTGGGCGGCATGTTGTACACTCTGGATTTCAGTTCGGCTTCTTCATCCTTGCTGATTGGTAGATTTGCTGTAACTATAATTCAGAGTTTCTCTTGTTTCTACTTGACTAAGCCAGGAATCATGGTGCACTGCTGGGTGCTCGTTGAATTTCATCGGTGATCTGCCAAGATCGAACGCTACCCTATCTTTGGTGTATGATGTCACAAAGATCTGTAGGAAAGCGATCCTCAGTCACCATGCAGCTTCTAATTGGCTCTGATTCGAAATTACGAATCCATTCGAACTTAATCATACGGAACTCGATGGATGCGACACAATTCGTGAAGTCAGTGATTCCTTTCAGACATGTGTTCCGGATCCTGTTATAACCTAGGAATGTCTGAATGTATCTAATCGCCATCATTATCGGTTTCGCTCGAGCTTGCTTCATTAGAAAATTAGTTTAGGTGATATGAAAGGGCTACCTAAATTTAAGGTTTGCAAATTACATGCATGGTATTTTTTGGGTTTCTATTGAACTCTAGTGTTTATTCTACCAGAGTCTATCAATTTGTACCAAGAAACGGATAAGTCCTTGATTTTCCACGATTAGGATAAGGCTTGGCAGAAATGACACTGGACAGGAGTTATCTCGAATTGAAATTCCTAATTCCACACAGTACAGTACTCTGTCATAATGTTATAACATTTTGGAGCTCAGGTAGTAGGGAAAATACATCGGATACTATGCGCAGTAAAATAAATTTGAAAAACAACACCTGTAATCACCGAAACAGAATTGATCCTATTAAGCAAGGTACCATGGTCAAGACTAAGGGCTCCAAACTATTGGCAGAAACATTTGTAAGGCTATACAGGACATGTCATCTTTAGGTGCACGCAACATGCCAATTGCTGAGTATCATAGGCTTACGCCATGTACAGTGTCGAATATAACTAGAAACGAACAGAAAAGTCCAGTATCTACTGCAGTAACCAAGAAAAATAGCCAGGAAGCAAGAGCTATACGAAAGGAGCCAACGGATGTTTAAGAAATACGCCGTACAGAGTTGCTCGGAACCTTTTTTGTGATTGTTGCAAATTTAGTGCAGACAATGATATCAAAATAAGCGAAAGTACTGCAAGAATATATTTGAAGAAGATGGATATTTAAATATATATATCGCAATACAAACTCTTTTCTCTCTAAAACGAGCAAGTATACACGTATTCAAAAGATATTGATACATAAAGATTGGAACATGAAAAATAGTCCTAAGTAACGTTCACAGATGAATCATGCTTCTAATTGCGTCCAAATAAAATCGACTTTAAGTAAGACGTTTGAGAAGACAAAGATATTCGCAGAAGTATGTTGTGCCTACGGTTAAGCCTGGCTATCAAACTGTTAGTGTATGGAGTGCTTTTTCATCCCGTGGACGCACACCACTAGTTGGGACAGTTAGAAGTTTCGACCAAGCTACTCACCGGACTATTATTGATAACCAAAGCTTACCTTTCGTCTACGATATTCATGGTGGGTCCATAAGATTTGTATTACAAGAAGACAATTGCGAGCCCCTTCGAGCAAAATCTATTGCAACGTATTTGTCTAACGAAAGGGTAACGAAGATAAAGTGGCCAGCGCAAAGCCCGGACCTCAATCCGATTGAGCACGAATGGGTCTAATCAAGTCGCATCTAAGTAACGGAAATGTGCCATCGAGCAATCCTACTCAGTTGTTTCGTATTTTATCAACTATGTGGAACTCATAACCTGAAACCTGCTTCCAAAACTTGGCTGCTCGAAAGGAGAACCGAGTTGCTCTTTTCCAGAAAAGTTAAGGGTGGCCCCATCAAATACCGGTAGTCTTAGAATCGTTTAAATTTGAATAAATTTCGTCTAATAATTCAATCGGCTATCCCTAGTGTATCCGCTTAGCATAGGAAGTGTTATTACATTTTGACAGGGTACTGTACACTTCTAGTCGTCGAGAAAGAAAAGCAATTCGTTGAAACTGAAGCAAACCATTCTGGCCCTGTGTCTGAAATAGTAGAAACCGCTAGCACCGCGCATCCTGTCCTTTATTTTACGAAACAACAACGGCTGCAAAAATATTCGTTGTGGGACTACAGGTAGGATATTTTATGTTGCATTCAAGGAGATAATCTTGTTAGCAGGTACCGATGGTGAGCGCGACCGAACTTGAAGTGTGGTTTCCACAAGGGCCAAGAAACAACGACGTATATTCTGTAAGAGTAGATAGAAACTGGGGTGTGTCCACTATCGTCGAGTTGACGAGATGAGGGTACAGTTTGAAGGGTGGTATTTGAATTGTCGGAAATGCCTATCTCTCAATAGAAGGCGCCATTGTTTTTATTGAGCATCGAGATTTAAATCTGTAATGTCTGAGAGACTGTGAATAAGACGCGCTGAACATACTAACAAAGGGTATGGAAGGAATTGAATCTCAGTAAGCACTGCGAATTTTTGATTGATTAAGCAGCAATTCAATAGCGTTAAAACATCTTAACCACACGACACATTCAAAGCATGCGGCAAAGTACACATAATTACAGAGCCTAGGCGACCACCGAGCTCACACCACAATACGGCGTAGACGACACCAATCACGGCAGAGAGAACAGTCTATTTTGTAGCACTGCAGCAAGTTCACACGAATCATGGGCAGGATCGCCTAACGAATATTCCTCAAAGCTAGATAGTCATCGAACAGACCAATATTCACGCGGTAAAAGAAACTTGCCATAATTTAAGTGTTTCAGAAACGGATACAACCATACAAACGGTCATTGAGATATGGATGCCATTTTTAAAAAGCAAAGATATTTCATGTCATAACAAACATTTTCATACGAATGCTGTCGAGTTGCTGCCCTCTATGCTGTGATCACGAATCGAAAATTCACCTATGAAAATCCACAACGGGTAATAGTCTAAAAGTATATTACTCTTGAAGTGGGAAATCTTCTCGCGAGTCTGTTTCAAAGCTAGTATTGTACAACTTCTGCGCTTGTTAAAAAATTCTGTATTCCACTGATTGCAACTCTATCCTGTAGTAAGTTCTGTGCTGAATTTCATGCATAATAGATATTTAGCTACGTGATTTTTAGTTCATAGAGAGACATTGGAGTTATGTTTCAGGAAGTTTCATGTACTGTTGCAATGAAATTCCCATGAATATATTTGAAAATGCCATTCGCTTGATGTTTTTTATCTAAAAATTTAAATTATTAGTGGAGAAGAACGGTATCTACAAATATCTTCTATGGTTGAGATTTAGATGAAACGAATAATCTTTCCATCTTCGTTCTCCTATCCATCTAGCTTCGTTTTTACTACGAAACTTAGAGAACGATACCTCGCAGGGCTTAAAATTCCCGTAACTTCATCAAAATGCATATAGTGAAGGCCTTATCGGAGATGAGTCTGATTCTTCTGAGTTTTGCATCCATCAATTACATCATGCTTGTAGTTCGCTTTCGCTTTCGCTTTCTTTTCAGCAGTTGCAATCTTTAATACCCCTATTCTTTCAAAAAATTTAGCTCAGTCTACGTTCTCTTTCAGCCCTCATCTTTAATATTGGTTCTATTTTGTCAATCCCATACCTTTTTTACTTATGAAATAAATATAAATTGCCTATGCTCGGCAGGCATGCCGGTGCCATGAAAATAAATAAGCTATCAAGTGACATTTCAGGAATTTTTCTATTAAATAGATCATTAAGCGCAATTATTCTACAAGCGGCAGGTTCATCATCTATTATATTCTTTCACTTTACCTCTAATATTGAGAAACGTTCTAGAGTCAGAGACATGCATATTCATACTTGGAATTGGTCATTGTTATCATGAAGCTACTTATCCGGAAAACTGCGAATAAAAATCGTTACAAAACTCGTTAATGTTTAAAGAATATTTACTACTTGTTACACCTATGACTTTCTACAATTCCTAAAATCATATAAATTTAACTCGATTTGAGTCTTGGGAATGCCTCCTAATCCAGAACTTCATTTGCAACTGTGACACATTATTCGCCTTTGAAATCTTGAAGATATACCTCTGAATTGAGTATCTTGACCGATTACATCATACAGCAAAGAAACGTCTATCAGCTATAATTAACTCAGTTCGAGAACCTCAGCAGAATGCAGGTGATGAATGGACTTTATCACACGAAATACGGGAGTAAGCAATAAACGGCTAAAAATATAATCGAAATTTCCTGAGAGAATCATCTTAAGTTGTTCGCCATTCTGCCGTAAACTCAGTAGATCTCCTGAAGCCAAGGACGTTCAAGTAATAGCGGAAAATACTTCGGATCGCATTTTCTTGCTATTCTTTGCGTTTCGGATCATTAAACACGTTAGTCAAACTCCTCGATCTTGGACATCTACTGCAACAATCATCAGCTTTATATCATTATCTAGGCACATTATAGAAGAATAATTCCAGTATTACTCTATTTCAAGTAAGTTGAGAATGAGCTTGCACGAGAGTTCTACTCAATATCATTCCAGGTGCCAAATTTAGTTGATGGTGGGATGGATTTGCCAGACATAGTGATGGTGCGCTCGGCTCACATCAGCTCAGAATATTTAGTTTGATTTCAATGCTAGGTAATTTTTAATTTTGAAAGATTATTTGCTTTCAATTATGAATTCATTTCGGAATCTGATTTAGAGTAAGAACAATATATCTGTAATTTATTGTTTTTTACATAATAAATCAAGATTATCCGTTCAAGACAATAGAAACTGACTTCACTAGTGTTGAAGCAACATATAACTTTTGGGTATTGCCATCGTATGCGTACTGCAGGGTGTTTGATACCTAGACAGGTAATGAAGAGGAGGGTGCATGGTATGGGAAATAAATAAAAATGAATAGTAGATACCTACTTAGGAGGTAATACTAGGAGGTGGTACGCAAAAGCTAGCAATACCTAATTCTGCTGCTCGTCATAGGTTCTGACCAACTGCTGTCCAATGGTTCTATGAGAAGGGCACATAAAATGCTATATATAGGGTTCTACGAAACCAAGCATACTTTTTCAATTCCGATGTCGTTCTTTGCCATTTCTTAGGGGCTATCGAAATCTTGAAATCAAAATCTTTAGTTATATATTTGAAATTTTATTCAAACAAGTAACCTACTGCTATGTTCCTGTGAACTCAATGGAAAGTAAATATCTCAGTAATAGAGAGTCTGCACGGCTTGATATTATTGTCCGATGCTTCTCTTTGTTTTTTGCTTACGAAATATTCGCATTGCAGGAAGGGTCTAATTTGTCTCTAAAATTCAGCATTCATACTCGAAAACGTCTTCGCTCCGTTTAGTTCACATAGTGTCATATTATTTGAGACCGAGAACGACTAGAACCTCAATGAAATGAGCCACTACTAAAAATATTATGAGTGAAACTCTTTAAAAACGTTTTGTTTAACCTTTTAAAGCTTATCAGAATAGAAAGCGTTGGGGTAAAAGAATAAATTACAGCATTACAGCAGAGTACGGATTTGCTTTTACACCACTTTGAAAGGAACAGTGGGCGTGATGCAAGGAAAAAGAGCTGCAACCGGCTCAGCATCCGTCCTTACGAAATCGTAGACTCACTGCCAAGTGTTCGTGTATAGTGAACACAGTTCGCACCAGCTTGGAAAGAAAAGTCAACCACTATGCAACAAAACAATATATCAGTATAAAACAGTTCTAGAAGTGTAGCAACTCGAAGGGGAAATATTATTTTCTGTAAGCGAAGTTTTTCAATAGCATCTTCGTCATCTTCCAAAATGCAAGCTTAAATAGTAGTGAGTATTTATGTATGTCAAGCATATTTTTTGCAGAAAATTCTCTTTAAAAAGCGTCATAAGTGCTTAAACATTTCAACTGTGAATAAGTATAGAAGATACATTTTATGATTCATATATTGTTGGAACAAAATATATTTCCTGTTTTCTGTAAATCTAAGATGCTCCACGGGAACGAGCTACAAATCTGTATTTAGAACCGTTCATAAAGTTACAGAAGCTCGTGTAGGTTCGAGATTTGATAATAGTAGCGCTGTGACTTTGGAGGTCAGAGATCTCCGGAAGAGTCTGATTATAACCTCATTCGCAATTGGCATACATGAACTGCTTTTCAATGCCTTGAACAATCATGAATTGCAGAGTTTGTCATGAACATGCGTACGGATTAGATACCTCTGTGGTTTCTTCCCTACTGCTTATCTAAAATAGTTTCTAGAAAACTTCGAGTATTATGGAGATCACTTGTTATTCTGAGGCAATCCCGCAGCCATTCCAGTCCGGAAAACAGCTTCGAACAGGTTTTACTGTCGCACAGGCATCAGTTCCCTTTCTATGGTTACATTCTGACAAGCATTACCGAGTTAATTAACGTCTTGGCATCCTAACTCCTACAAATCAATGTAAATAATTATCTGAGACGCGATATCTGAACTGAACTATCCTGAGACTTAATTAGTCTATAATTTTATTTTTTAAATGCCTGAACACCGGATATTGACATTCGAGCTATTTCGAAGTACCATCGGAGCTTGCAATCGGAAGGAAAGTTGTCTCGGGCCGTGCGCTGAAAATTTATATCACCTACTACAGACAAACTCGGATTAAATCCTTCTGAAAAATTATGCCAGCGCATCTACAGTTATAAAAACGCTAAGGCAATAAAACGGAAGGCATAACATAACCTATCATTCCCTTCTACTGCAGAATATCCAAAATCGCTAGATTTTTCAGATTATTCCGTTTTGCAAGTGCTACGAAGTTAAAATATTTAATTTCGGGTATGCAGCCATCACAATGCTTCGAACGCATATAAGTAGGTATGAAGTGCTTCCAGTTTGCGAATTACTGATCAAAATTTTGATCCTAGATATTATATCGTTACTTGATTTGACTGGACTTTGTCGTACATCGAAAGCGAATTCATTTTGCTTCTAACGGAAAGTCTATTCTATGCCGGCGGCGAGTCAGTTAGAATACCCTGTACATTATAATACCCTACCATTTACAGCTAGTAAAATTTGTCTTATGAATCGCTAGTTCTCTATGCAATACTCGTTTTACCTTCACTTCTCGACGTAGCAACAGTACAGGTGCTCTGATTTGAATATATCTACACACTGCCGCACGACAAACTTTCCAACCAGTATGAAATATTGTAATCGCTGTAGTTTGGCCTTTGAGTGATTGTTGTGCACCATCCTAGAACTTCTTCAAAACAAGACTGCTACACTAAATTTACTGCAACAAAATATAGCGGCGGTAATGTCAGAACGATTTCGAATCAAAAGAACTATTTTAATGATCGGATGCGCTTACTTAACGCAGAACACATGTTTTGTGGATGGCGAAAGAAAAAGAAAAACTGTCTTTCAATTTGCTTCCAAACGTGTGCAATAAGCATTTAGTAAATTATTTTGCTATTGTATTTTTTTCGAGTGCCTACTTCTTAAATCATTCTGGTATTGAAAAATGGCCTTTTTTATTAACATAATCGCACTACAGTTGATTATTCATCTGTGACATACCTATAATAAGTCAAAGTTGATTTCTAGAAATTGAGCACGTTATAAAGTGGAATCATCTTTCTTTCAACTCTGTCACCATCAGATAATAAATAGAAAATAAACTGAATGAACTCCAAACAAAGTTTAACATCATGCCCTTTCCTACTTTCCCGTATAATTGTTCAAGTTCAGTCTCGTCATTTTAAGATCGAGTCTTGCACCTTTTGTGTCTTCCAAAGCCTTTGCCCTGGATTCATACTAAAATAACATTAGTCAGATGACTTTTAGGAGTATGGAGTTCTACGGTCACAGAGGATTTTCAGAAGTTGGCAATCAGTATTCAAATTTACCATTTGATATGGCTAATGCAATGGAAATGAGGCTTTCCATGCTCAGAAAGGGACCGTTTCGATGTCGAAAGCCTTAAGAGCTTTGTGATTGTATCTCTGTTGCAAACTGGCTGTATTATGCTGAGTCATATCTTCAATGATTCAGTCAAATATGTATTTCAATATAGTGTGACAATGTTACGGCACAGCTTATTACTGCCAACAGTGCATTCTAGTGCAACTTCCAATGAGACTCTATTTTCTCATACATCAACACAGGCACTAATCCAAAAGGATTCTACCTACATTCATAGGACATCTGTGCAAATTTTACAACCAAGAAATTTTCTGTTTCCTTCAAAAGATGAGTTATTTATTTTAGAACGCCGTGCGTTAAAATTGAAAATGATGACTAGAATCTCGGAACTCACCTAGAAGGAATGTTTACTGTTTTTGGCACAATTAAGTTATCGATCTTCTGTTATTTACAGGAAACCTGTTAAAGTAGAATGTCTACTAGCAGCGTTCACTGGTTTGGAATTGCATCTAAAACCAGATTTTAAGATTTCTATGTATTGGCTGATGGAATGTGGACCGAGTTATACCACTCTTGATGAAAATATTTCTATGGCTCGCTCCGACCATCTACTCTATTTCCATACACAATCAAGAATACCGCTGAGAAGAGACTGATCTACACTCCGTCTCGAAATTCGTATTTGATTTCCAGTTAGATTGTAGCGCATACTTCCACACTACATTGTGCCCGAATTCGTTGTTATTTCGAACGCTCTCGCCGTTTCCTACTGAGCTAATGAATAACAGAGAAGACTTTTTTACTTTTGCATCACAGAGCACCTGAGTACCACAAAAGCAATGAAGTTGTCAGTAGAAATTCCTGTCTTCCCCTCTCACAAAGGGGCCCTTGAACACAATTCAGCAACTCTCCACCTTGTTGTCAATCATATACATGAACTCCTCCTTGCTTCATGTCCGCGGAACTTGCTCTAGTGTTAATGGCCGCCGTATTTCTTGTAGTAGCCGCCCTTGTAGCCACCAGAGTACGGCTTCTTGTAGTAGCCGCCCTTGTAGCCACCAGAGTACGGCTTCTTGTAGTAGCCGCCCTTGTACCCGCCGGAGTACGGCTTCTTATAGTAGCCATAACGACGACGGGGGTAGTAGCGCCTCTTGTTGTAGAAACCGCCGCCACCGTAACCGTAACGTTTGTACCGATGACCACCATAGTACTTGCGGCCATGGCGACTGTAGCCGTACCCGGCATGAACAGCAGTGTCAATCACATCCTTCTGGTCGGCAACTGTATTAGGAGCGGTAGCGGCAGCATCGGTCTTCTCGGCGAAAGAGAAATGGATGAGAGCGGCCACGAGAGCTAGGGCTAGAAGGGTGGCTATCTTCATGGTGTGAGTGTTTGTGATGGGAATGAGGAACCACACGGATGGCGATCCCACTTTTATACCCAAACGGAACCGTTATTTGTTTACGAGAAGCAATGCCAGCAACTTCATTGCTGGTCCTCTTTCGTTCGAGAAAGAAATGCAGTTGGGCGTCAGTCCAATAACTAAACATGCTGTGTTGTCTGTTGCGTGATTTTCGCAGAAAATACTCGAAATGGGTTGCCTACTATCCGAGATCGAAGACCTGCAATGGGATACTGGTATTGTACGATCGTTATTCTTCTCTGGGTGTCATGGCCATTTATATCATGAGGTTGAGAGCAACTGCATTCAACTTATAGACTATTAAGACAAGATCGAAAAAGGCCACAGTTGCGAGAAAACAGTTTGCATTTCGGGAGCGGTCCAAGTTGTTCAGAATACATTCTGGGATCGAGTGGGCGGCATGTTGTAAACTTTGAATTTCAATTCGATTCCTTCATCTTTTTTTATCGGTAGATCTGTAGTACTAACAGTTCTACAAGAATGATTCAAGTTCCTTCTATAATCAGGAACCAACTGCTGGCAGCCCACTGAATTTCATCGATGATCTGCTATGATGGAGCCTCATCCTGTCTCTGCTGAATTATGTGGCAGATATCCCCAGCTAAATGATTCGTAGTCATTATGCGGCTTCCGGTTGGCACTGAACTGAAATTATGAATCAAATTATGCCGGATTACACGAAATTCAAAAAAATGATTCAATGCGTGCTGTCAATACTTCCTATTTGACAATATTCCTTATCTTGGGATTACCGCGGGATGTCTAAAACTTTCTGTTCGACGTCTCTATCGACGTACCTCGAACCGACACATCGTTTAGTGACCTCAACTATTCTAAGTGGAAGCTATTCGTAATTAATTCGAACCTACTCTCGAAATGTACATATTATTAACGTCTCTGATACGATCGAGAATCAAGCAGTCCATTCATGGACTGCGAGTCGACAACTGATAAGCCTCTGAAATCCTAAATTACTTTTCAAGTTGCAAGTCTTGACACCAATGTGCTTTAATACTACTGTTGTCCTACCCTTGCGCTTGTAAATGAGCGCAATGTTTCTACCTTTTCAACACCACAATGTCCTACTTTATTCGCCAAAACTCTCGTTTTATTAATTTCTCTTCTAAGTGTAATGTATCGTAGTACGAATACAGTATTGTATTGGAAAGTCGATCCATTTTTAAATGTATTACAGTATACAGCAGGGTGTGACAATGACGGACGTACTCATGGAGCCGTATTAAAGTCACATACAAAAGGCGTCCGTTCAAAAGCGAGTATCAAACAGTTTTCTTTGTCGTGGTCCAAAGTTTATCCTGACTTTCCCACACTGTTGAAATGGCAGAAGTAGTATAGATTGTTTAATATTTACAAGAGCCGAGTTGAGGAATGATGCCAAATGAAGCTCCCTGCTTTCGAATGGCACCTTAAGAATTATTTTATGGTAGAATTTCCAGAGCAGAATTTAAATGACGGGAGTTGGTTCAGTTTGTGCAATCATTCATTCTTTTACGAAGTCGTACTGAAAATTGAAAGCCCGTACTCTAGACTGGAAACTAATATCAGGATCCAGTGTGAATGTAAATCATCTCAAATTGAAATTTCCATTTGTATACAATAAACTCTTCGTCGTTGGCGAGATAATCATATCTCTTATATGGCCATTACGGTAAAATCCTAGCATAGGTCCTGATTTTTTTCAGAAACACAGAACTAGTTCGTACCATAACTTGTTCGATGCGAATGGGCAACTAGCATTTGCACTCTAAAAGATTTCGAGTAGTTTTGATGATTTCTTGCAGCCGAATCGTTTTTCGGTGTGAAAGTGTAGTTTATGTAGAATGTGTTTCTTATTGAGTTAGGGGTTTAACAGTGTGATGCACGTAATATCATGCCATCACTTGCAATATGGTTTAATCTGAATTCTTTTAATTTAATCTTGTAGGATGAACAAGATCTACCATTTTGGCAATCCCCAAAATTCATTGTGCGCTAAATGTCACATATCACATTGCACTTTTGAGTAGATAGGTGTTGGCAATAGACAGCACAGACAGACTCCAGCTACTGATATAACAATAATCAACACCGGTATTTAGAACATATACATAGGTAATTGAACTTGGGTGTTTCTCTTACATATTTGGAGTTGCTTTAGCATGTACCCGCACTAAAATTTAATCCGTATCAAATCGATCACCTTCGCAATAGTAAGTGGAATAGAGAAATTTGGAAATAATTATTTTTCAATATGGTGGAAGCGAAGTAACATGCTGACGTGCTATTGAGTAATCTAAAATTCTCCTGCGTAATAATGCACTATTCGAATAGTCCGAATAAATATTTTTCACCGATACTCAATCGTTACATGATCTGTGCTGTACTGTACGCAAACTTTTTGAAATTATTGTGAACAATCTCCGGAACCGTATTCGTTATTAACTTACTTGCTATGACGGATGAATCCGACTATTTATCCATGGACATCGAACACTGATAAGACATTGAAGTACTGCAAAACGTTTCAGGTACGAAAAGTACCCAGAAAAGAGCAAAATACTCATAGTGTACAACTTAATCGAATGCGGTTTTTGTACCGATTGCAAATATACTACATCTGATTCGTTTACCGTGGGACATGAACGAAAATTTTTAATCGTGTAAGTTCTTATCCATTCAAAGAATATTCTGAAGTCTTTCAGGACGGTGCATGTGACAACAGTATTGCACTGAAGTCACATGCAAAAGTCATTGGTGCATTGCTGATCTTCGGAGAAATCAGTAGTTATCAAAATCAGAAAACATTGGATTTCTGCACTAGCTTTCACTCTATTGAAGTCATATAGGAAAAATTTGAAGCGCTGCTAATCATTTCATTATGATCAAATTGGCAGTAGCGTTGTTGATTTTGTAGAACGAATAGTTTTCCCATGAGTATGTTGTCTGTGTTCTTGTGAAGATCCCAGCAAAAATCAAGCTCTATTACGCGAAAAATCAGGATGATAAAATCGAAAACAGCGATGAATGTTCCCGTCTAAAGATGATCTAATGCTTTTTTTATAAAGATGACGTCGTATAATTTCTACGATGAGCTAAAAATCAACATGGTCCGAATTTCGATGTTGGTGGCTACCACACGATATCATTTATTGCTAAGGCGCGTTTCTTGCCTTCTAAATCTTCAAAGATTACATATAAATTGGTTAGTTGGTTGATAAACACTGAATTTGCGTTATTTCAAGTTAATTGACGAAATGTCTGAGCGGAAATTGTTCATGATATGTTTTCAGCAGATTCTTGTTGCTGGCGAGCTGATTTTTTCCGAAACAATTTCTCGCACAGGAATTCTCAACTTAATTTTTTTGATATAATTTCGATTCCTCTTGATTTCAATTTCTACTATTTGTATGAGCTTCAGTCGTGATTTTGATTTCGGAAACCGATTTTGGGTGACAATTCATTGCCAGTAAAACAATTATTTTTACTCAACGTTACATTATAGTACGCTACTCAAGGAATTACGTTTGCCCGCTGCATAACATGCATAACATGCAAAGTGATTTTTTCAATACTGTACCAATATTGAACCGTTTTTGTCAAGGTTCAACCAATGTCTGAAAGATTTTTCCTAGAAACTAGGGCAATAAAATGCTAGAATTGAAAATAATACAATAAAGACAATTATTCTCGTCCGATACCGGTCTTTTCACGTTCACATAAGATACAAGCATTTTGTAATCAAAGCTTCTCTACATGAAATTGTTATTCGGAACAGGAATCTGCATTAATTTCTACGGTGATAGTTTCGGTACATAATACTAATTCTAAAGCAGGCCTAGCACTTAGTATACTCAGAAATGTTTTATTGCTTCTTTTTCCAACAGAATAGCAGTCAAATCACTCTGTGACTGTGACAGAAGTAGGAAGATAAAGAATCTGACAGTAAGCCGATTGATAGAAGATTTCGGAGTCTAAAAGCTGTTGTATATATCAATTGATAAGTTACTCCTTACTATACACTTCTTTATTTACTCCCTTTTAATTAGTTCCTGTATGCATTTTCCTTGTGTAATTTAGGCTTTTATTCTCTTAAGCTTTTTACTTTAGCTTACAGATGATATCTATCACCAAATAATGCTAACATTCATCTGCTGACACCTCAAGGAACTATTGCCTGCATCACCGGTTGGAGCAGCAATCCATTGCCCCAAGTATTACTTCCTGACACTGCAATTAGTTATTGCTGACAGAAGCAGTAAGCCTTTTGCCAAGTCATTAATTGTTTCTTCTATCATACCTTTATTTAGTCTATATAAACCCAATCGGCAACCGACTTCTCGGTCACTGATATACCATCCTGAGCCACCTCTTCTTGGTTTCCCTCATCAATCTAGCTTGAAAAGTACATTGTTAGAGAATTTTAAAGATTATTATCCCTTTTTGATATCGTTTCTTTCTTTGGAAAGTCTAAATTGTGCTAACATTCAGTAGTCTTACATTTTGATGTCCCTATATCGGTTTTGGCTCGATCTGATCCCTTTCAAGCGAGTCAGGAACCGATCTGAAACACAGGAAATTAGTAATAATCACAATCATCCAAATTCAAAACGTAATAGTGATTTTCATTTCCACCCTTCCAATCTAATCAGAATCAAAACTCGGAACGTTGAATAACCCAAGTATGCAATACTTGCACTCAATAAACTTTTTTCTTGGACGATGTAAGAAAATTTCGTCAAAAATTATTTAAAATCAGACCTTTAACTGGTTCAACATCCAGCTTGTTTCGCTCTGAGTCGATATAATTTCTTGCAAACAACAAAAATGTCGGCCCACTGATGAATGTTCATCTTTAGTAAACAGAATGTGCCCTAACCTTAAAGATTGATTCAATATACGTCAATCAAGACAGTGGATCTCTGGACGATTATCCTCGAAGTTCTGCAGCACAAAGAAACAGTTCAATTTATTTGTACTTTCGATCTCTTAAATAGCGTCATGTCATTTTTCAAAAAGCCAGGAAATCACATCGTGTTGTTTTTGAAGACGCAACAATCTATGGCAGCCTTGTAACCTTATTTATGCACAGAAATGTATTTTGATATGCGTCTAACTTACCATGATTTTGAAACTGTGGGCAAAGTATAAAAGATAGAATTGAAATTTCATAGCCTGTGCGAACAAAATATAACGGCAGATAATTTCTTAGTCTAAGATTCTGTACTGCTAAGATCTGTATACATGGAACTCAAAACCATAGATAGAGCCAAAATAAAATCTGAAACATTCGATTCTTCATAGTGGTGATGCGGTGAAATGGAGCTTCAGAGAATTCAGATACTCAGAAGGACAGAAAGAGTCTATTGAAACCTCACCTGAAATTGATAAGTATAGACGTCACATCAGGGTGCCGGCCAATCAAGAATTACATTATTTCTCATAAACATATTTGCGGACAAGATTCGACATTCTTTTCGGCTTCATTGGTCCTCTACAATTGATTAAGGGCAAAATACACATATTTCTGGGCTCCGATATAATTTTAAGAGGAAAGCTCTCCTACTGCCATAGCTAAATGACAGCTTTGAGGTGCCTGCACTGATGGATATGAATCAATTCGCTCAATATGATTAGATTGTGAGAAAGGGTATAGAACGAATCAACGAATTTGCATCCAAATTTATAAAAAATATTTGTAGATGATTATACGATTACGCGATATCTTCTCCGAACTGACATTTGAATCGTTTGGTCAAGGTAATCTATTTATCGGACTGATTATAAGCAATTCCCGGAATCGCGATTAGTTTCAGATTATTTCGTTCGTAGACACAACGGTATGCAGAATATCTCGATTTGGCGTCTGTGTCACTCGAAATGTCTACCACGAACCTTGCCAATCACAGACCGAGAATACTATTGCTCCATGTGTGTTTCATCTAAATTCGATAGGAACGTATTGGAAGCCGATTGGGATTCCATTTTCTGCCAAACGGAAGGTCTACTTGGTTTAGTCAAGCCACTATTCTGTTAGTGTCGTGGAGGAGCACAATGTCAAAGGCCAATGTAGAGCGCTAAACATTGCGTAGCTGTCATCGGGTTGAGAACCCGGAAACACAGCATACGGAATAGTGCAGGGATTGTTAGAAATCTGTGTCGGAGTTTCAGGTTGTCGATTTGCTTATGCAGACTAGAGCCTTACATTTTATTTACATCATAGTAATAGTCATGTTTCCGATCCTTATCACTTTCGATAACATTGGAAATCGTAGTTGTCTGAATCATGAAACTTGACTAGATGCAATAAAATAAGTACTGCCAACTTTCCTAGGAATCAATGATGACACGATACAGTTCAAGGTACGAACCTTGTAATCTGTAAAGTGGTGTAGGAACATCAACAAAAGCAAAAATGACAAATTGAAAATAACTAGAATTTAAATTTTCACGTCTCGGTCGTAACTGTCAGACTGTTTTACATCTCATAGTAGAATACTATTCGCGGCCAGTAAAATTAGTCTTGCCATTCGCCACATCTCTATCCGCTACTCAATTAACTTCCACTCTTCAACACACCAACCAGACACATGCTCAGATGTGCCTCTTTTTAAGAACTGCAGTATTACGACACAAGAAATCTACACCGTTAGTCGAAAAATTGTAATAGCTGTAGCTCTGTAGATAAATCATGGATACAACAAGTGTGCAACATCCTTGAATTACACTAAAGCAAGTCTGATGTAGGAAATTCTCAGCAACGATTAAGTGGCAGCGAGAATGTGAAAAATTTCGAACTAAATTAAGTGTATAGTTGCTCGGTTGCCCGTTTGATCAGTTAATCCTCCGCGCATCTTCTCTGAGCAAACCTTCAGTAGATTGCAAACGAAAATACAAGCTTTACTTACATTTCTCTTCTTGGCTATCTGTTGCCATCGGAAAGTTGAGACATATTTTCTCGAGCTTTCACTTCACGAATCGTTCTGACATTATGATATTTCTATTTTTCTTCTTAAATCAATCGCATGGTGGGCAATGATTGACTATTAATCCTGACACATGCTCATCATCAATTAACGTTGATCCCTAAAAATTAAGTTAGCAATCGATTGTATTCATTTCTCTTGGAAGTCTATTATCATGACATGAATGAGCCAAGAATGAACCGAATAAAATCCGATCAACTTAAAGAGTTTCGACTACGTTCGGCATCTATCTCAGAAGTTTTCTAGAGTAGACAATCAATATTTTGATTTTCCAACTGATTTCGCTTAGTTGATTGCAACTAGAATTTTGTATGAGAGGTTGAGGAAAACGTATTCAATTTAGATGTATTTGAATTATTCAATTGAAAAAATTTTATCTACTAAAATTATGAGTCACAATAGAGATAGGTTACAGGTCGACTAATTCCTGAATTTTTCCTTCCGCCTTGTTTTTTAATTAATTCATTTTATTCTGTTGGACAGAGGAGGAATAATAATTCATTCACGCTTCGCCGGCAGTCAAGTGATTGTCGAACTCCTTGACAGCCCCTTGTTATTGATGTCCTGTTTCAAAGCAGTATGTATTATACGCAGTCATGTCTTCCATGATTCAAGGACAACTGCATTTCCATATCTTGTGGCATTGTTAGGGTTCAGCTTATTACTGCCGACAAGTGCGTTCTAGTGTAATTTGCTATAATAGGCCATTTTGTAATCAATCAAGGCAGGCATTAATGTAATTGGATCCAGCATACATTCAGAAGACAACCACAAAATTTTACAGCCAAGCCACTTTCTTTTCCCTAAGAAAATGATGGATAGAATCTCGAAGCTCACCTAGAAGGAATACCAATAGTTTCTGCCTACGCCAATTTATTACCGATCTTCTATTACTTACAAAAAACAAGTCAACGTGGGATGTCTAGTAACTGAGTTCTCTGGTTTTGAATTGCATCTAAAACCATATTGTAAGATTTCTAGATATTGACTAATTGAATATTGACCGAGCTATACCACTCTCGGTGAAATCATGGTTATGGTTCGCTCTGACTGTGCATCCTGTTTCTGTTAACAATCACGAATGCAGCTGAGTAGAGATTGATCAATACTCCGGCTCTCGAAGTTCGCATTCGATTATCAGTTAAATTGAAGCGTTTACTTCTGTGCCACATCGTGCCCGAATTTGTTCCTGCTTCGTACGCACTCGTCGTATTCTACTGAGCAAATGAACTACTGAGAAGACTTTATTTACTTTTATATAACAGAGCACCTGAGTACCAAAAAAGCAATGAAATTGTCAGTAGACATTCCAGTCTTCCACTCTCCCAAATGGGCCCTTGAATACAACTCAGTCATACTCCACCGCGTCATCATTCGCTAATAGCCGTTCCTCTTATTCCAAAATCCGCCGAACGTTCTCTGGTATTAATGGCCTCCATATTTCTTGTAATAGCCGCCCTTGTAGCCACCAGAGTACGGCTTCTTGTAGTAGCCATAACGACGACGGGGGTAGTAGCGCCTCTTGTTGTAGAAGCTGCCGCCACCGTAACCGTATCGTTTGTAGCGATGACCACCATAGTACTTGCGGCCATGGCGATAGTATTTGCCGTACCCGCTATGAACAGCGGTGGCAATCACATCCTTCTGGTCGGCAACGGTAGTGGGAGCGGTAGCGGCAGCATCTGTCTTCTCGGCGAAGGAGAAGTGAATGAGAGCGGCCACGAGAGCTAGGGATAGAAGGGTGGTTGTCTTCATGGTGTGAGTGTTTGTGACAGGAATGAGGCACCACAAAGATGGCGATCCCACTTTTATACCCAAACGAAACCGTTATTTGTCTATGAGAAGCGATTCCCGCAACCTCACTGCGGGTCCTCTTCGTCTGAGAAAGAAATGGAGTTTGGCGTAAGTCCAATAAACAAACATACTGTGTCGTTCGTTGCGCTATTTTCAGAGAATATACCCGAAATGCATTGCCTATCCGAGATCGAGGACCTGCAATCGGGTTACTGATACTGTATAATCTCTAATCTTCTATGGGTGTCATGCCTGTTTATATAGTGGGCTCATGACCACGCGTTAAAACTTGTCGACCTATCAGCATTGGATCGAAAAATGCTACAGTTGCGAGAAAACCGTTTGCATTTCGAGAGCAGTTAAGATGACTCATTATGCACTGTTGTATCGAGTAGGCGGCATGTTGAATTTCAGTTCGATTCTTAATCCGTGTTTATTGGTAGATCTGCTGAGGTGACAGTTTTACAAGGATGATTCATGTTCCTTCTACTTTCTACTTGAATCAAATCAGAAACCATGACGTACTGCTGGCAGCCCATTGAATTTCGTCGGTGATCTGCAATGATCAAGCCTGTTCCATCCCTCATGGATGATGGCACAGACATCTCTAGGTAAACGGTCTAAAGTCATGATGCGGCTTCCGATTGGAACTGAACTGAAATTATGAATCCAGCTATGCCAAATCACTCAAAATTTGATAAAACTGATTCGATGTGTGCAGTCAATAATTCCTATTAGACATATGTTCCTTATCCCGACATAATTTAGGACATTAGGGATGCCTGAGCTAGGGAAAGTAATTGAATCCATATTGAATGTGTTCTTGTTTACCGTTTTCGATTAGCTCTTTGTTGTTTTCTGTTTGGTTACGGAGCATTTATCCACCGGCATCAATTTACCTTAGTAACACAGGGTCATCAGAGTTTTTCAATTTATTCTCTCTGATTAAAGGAGGTTCTTAGTGGTTAATTAATGCGCTGCCTACCGTGTCGTATATAAGAAACCCAACTGGTTAGTTCTCAAATCTGCTTGGCTACTTTTCTTTAGTTATAGTTACCCCTTCCAAAACTGAAAGCTTTCGAATTGCATCCGAACTATTAGGCTGCTTTCATAGGACTCTATAGTCGAATTATACCCGATTGAAATTCTAGGCTGCAGTTAGTAAATCTCCCAGCCGTTGGCAGGAACATTATTTTGTGGTTGTGACTATAGATGTGAAAACCGTAGCTGACGTCTGCATAGAGTTCCAGAGACCCGAAACGCTTTCATATCCTGAGTTGTCGAAACGGAAATATAGAACTTGCGCTTATAATACGAATTGTTTTCTAGTGAAGAACGACAAATTCAACGCGTAGCCCACAGTGATCTGTGTTTCGATGATTTGTTTAATGTACACTTCAAAAATTATGAAGAGTGAAATAAGACGATATGCCGACATTAGCTGGTCTCGGCATTGCACTTGTACATTGGCACATTACCTCATTACCCCATAAGTGACTATAGCAGTCCTTTATAGATTGTCATGATTCGTTGTTATCTTGATTGTGAGTAGACCTATTCTGATTTTGCTGATCCTGTGCGAGTATCTACCGAAACAAACTAAGGCGCTTTGATTTGAGGCGAAATAAGTAGAAAACAAGCCAGATATATAACTCATTTCCAATGCTGACTTTTCTTCTTCTGCTGAGTTTCGATCGATTTCGATGTTTTACGAAACTGGAAGTCTACCTTCCGCAGTAATGCTGGAAAATTCATGTACGCCCATCCTGAGAGTTCAAGCTCTGCAGCAGAGATCAGCAAAGGGCAATGTCGATAATCGGATTTCTTTATTAATTCGAGAACCTGAGGATGTTGCGCCATGCTAAATGAACATCTGAAGCTTTTCCGGCACAAAAATCTTCCTGGTGTAAAGCAGGATTAGAGTACAATTCGAAAATCTGTTGTTATGACTTTCCGAAAAACTGCTGGATCGTAAAGAGATAGTGTAGTTTACATCGGTGCATAGCTAGAAGTCAAGTACAAACTGTGTTATATAAAATGTAATCTTGTGGAATGACCGAGATCTTTGATTTTGATATGTTCTTAAGTTCACACCTGCTAAATTTCTAATCACACATTGTTGTTCATTGTGGATGGCTGCTGACAACAGAAGGTATACAGCAAGCCGTGCCATTAAACGAACAGTACACTGCCGTATTACAGGACATGGACAAAGGTGTTAGTACTCGAGAGCTTCGAATCAATATTTATAATACTATTCCAGAATTGAATAATCCTTGAGTGGTCCTACCCAATATTTTCAACGAATACACATCGTTTAGTGGCCCCTACCATTCTAAGTGAAAATTGTTTGTAATTAATTCGAATGAGCTCTCAAAATGTACCTTTTATTCATTTCCCTGACACGTTCGAGAATCAAAGACTCTAATCTTGGACTGTGAGTCGAATAATGGTAAGCATCTGAAGTACTGTATTACTTTCGAAGTTGGAAGTCTTCACACGAATGTGCTTCAATATTATTGCTGTCCAAACTATTCTTTTGTAAACGAGTGCAATGTTTCTACCTTTTCAATTCCACAATGTCCCACATTATTCGCCAGAACTCTCATTTTATTTATTTCTCTTCCTAGTGTAATGCATTATGGTATTGAATAGTGTATTGTATTGGAATGCGGTTCCATTTTTAGGTGGATTACAGTATACAGTAGTGTGTGACGATGATGCAACTACCGTAGTTACAGGTCTCCTGTCCCCCCCCCAAAAAGATAGTCTGTAGAAGTTGAAATAAAATGTGTGCTCATCATAGATTCAATTTAACACTATCACAAATTACATTACTCATTGTCAGATTCATTTTCAGTTTCCATTCCATAGTCGACACCATCTTAAAAAAATATCCACTACCTCGGAATGAATTTTGAACAATTTCCGTTTCGAAATTAGTCCATAATTTTTGTAACCATAAAACAACGTCCTCTCGCTT